>VTLG01000604.1_pt1 | contig 45450 bp, 62 predicted proteins | sample 4694571 | NCBI WGS metagenome assembly VTLG01 (sample SAMN12604809, study PRJNA352737) | marine metagenome | biome: ENVO:00000447; feature: ENVO:00000209|ENVO:00000569|ENVO:01000036; material: ENVO:00002151; isolation source: viral sequences binned using virsorter ...
GCAGGACTTGTCCAATAAGTATTTTGAGTTCGATCTCTATCACCACAACTCTGATTCCATTGCCCTCCGTACGTGTTGAAAGTAGAGGTACTCCAAGAGGCCGTATCTCCATGCCTTGTTCCTGATATAGCAGGTATGCCTTTGTCAGCAGGTGACCAACATAACGATGAACCCGACCCTGAGTTTGGATTATCTTGAGAGCCAACTCCAAACATTACAGAAGTTTGTTCGTGTGCAAGTAAAGGGTGAGCCATCATAAACACTACCCAAGTCCCGTTTACTTGCGAATCATTTTGTCCACTTGTACCATAAGTTGAATCGTTATTTGGGTAATAAAACGATTGAACCATTCTTGCACCACCAAGCCCTGCGTAATCGCTATTTGAATTATCGGTTCCATTGTAACCCGTAGCGTTCCCCTTCCAAGGACTCATAATAGCACCCATCCCGTTGCTACCATAATCTGCGGCATTGGCCGTTTGCTTTGCTACCGTTCGGGCTGTGTCGTAGGGCGAACCGATGCTTGACGAATAGCTCGTAGACCTACGAGGACGAAAGCACATTTCATTATAGCTTGTCGAGTCGTTAATCATATAACTTGGATGAGTTACCCAATAACCTCCCGTTGCCTCAGAATTATTCGGTGAACTCCCATAAAAATTTGACCCTGCAAGGTTTTTCACAAAACGTAGATTAGAGTTTTCGCTTGGTGCCGTTGTCCCATCATAACAAGAAGTGTTAGCAAAGTCCCAAGCCAAACGCAAACCACCGACATTGGAATCAATAGTTTCTATTTCAAGTTTACTTGGTGGGTCTATACCGCAAGCCACCCAACCGCTACCTGTCCAAACTTTTAAAGCAGAATCCGTTGTATTGTAATAAACAGACCCCGACGTAGGTGTGCCACCACCGTACCCTGTCGTAGCGGACGCATCATTGGCGTAACTTTTGGCAACCCAATTTCCTTTTAACGCCATTAGTTGAGATCCACGAAAGTGCCTGAGCCTGATGCATTAGTACATAATTTTAATTTATTTTCACCGCTGTGATAATAAATTGCACCAACCGCAAGTGTCTCAGGGTATGCTCCATTGGTGCTCTTAACCACGATATTGCCCTTTAATGCCATTTTCTCCGCTCCTTTAGTTTTCGCAATTCTTCAGAATCGCCTATACTTTGTTCAATCAAAATTTTACGCATAAACTTGTTCGAGTAAATCGTCAATTTGTCCCTGCTGTTCTTTGATTGCCTCAATCAATAACCCTACAATATTTCCGTACGCTACCGATGCTAACCCATCCTCTCCGTCAGGGACGGTTACGACTTCGGGAATCACTTTTTGGATTTCTTGAGCAATAACACCGATAGACTTTTTATTGTCTTTTATAAAAGTTGCACCACGTAGTTGTAAAACTTTATTCAATGCGTCGGGTATCGTTTTTATGTCTGTCTTAACTCGCTCGTCCGACGTGCTCTCAATGTCCCCCGTTGCGGTCAATGAACCTGTAACCGCTATCGTTGCGCCCACTTTAAGACTTGTGCTTTCTTCGGCATTTTCAAGATTGATCGAATCATTTCCGTGTTCCCATTTTACAAGTGCTCTATCCGTAGACCCCTCAACAAAAGCTATTTGTGGAGAATTGGCTCCCGATAGCTTGATTTTCCCATCATTGGTTCCCGAAATAGTCAACGCCCAATATGGGTTGCCTGTCAGGTTCAATATGTCGCTTGCGTACGTTGCGGTTGATTCTACCACTGCCGACGATGATGAGCCAAACGTAACCAACCCGTCTGCCGTACTGCCCGAAAAAGCTATCCCTCCACCCACTGAATCGGCATAGGCTTTGACTGAGGCCGAGGTTGGTATCGTGGTGTCATTGTTTACAAAAGTTTCGCCTGACGTAACCAACGTAGTTGCATCAATCATTCCTGTCGTAATTATTGCATTGCCCTGATGAACAATTTCCTTGAATGCCGATGAAACGTAGTATTTTAGTTTATCATCAGCACCCAAATAAAACCCTGTAGACCTTCGGCTATTCCACAATATCGTGTTAGAGTTTACCGTTGACGTAAGGTATCCATTAAGCGTCGTTGATCCCCCTGCCGTCGTAGACAGAGCCCCGCACGGAATTTCGCTTGCTCCTGTATAATTAATAAAATTGTGTAGATTTGTTGGAGTTGATTCTGCCGATGTGTAAACGGCTTTTATCCCGTGAGCAAAATTTGCCGTATTGTCAGGATCGGTTATTAGTTGCTGTAAAGTCCACCGATTCGCATCAGCTGAATTGCGCGAAATGTCTAATCGTGTTTTGCTCGTTGTTTCGCCAACTGTCCACCGTTGCCCCAACGAGCCGTATGTATAAGTATTTGTTGCCATGTTACCTCGCTAATTTCCACAATAAGAGTAATTACTGTATGTATTCGTGTTGACGATTCGACCATTGGGAAACGTAGCATAGCCTGACGATGCGTTTCCTCCCTCAACTGCTCCCTGCTGTAGGTATGTGTGTGGCATTTCGTGTAATTTAACCTTTACAAAAGGATTGTCAGGTGTCATGGGACTTAACCCCATCACCATAAATTTGTGCTTTAATAAAAATAAATTAGCACCGCTTGGATGAGCAATCGCTTCAGTATTATAATTACCCCTTGAAACAACAATCGCAGAACCCGACGGTACGCCCGTTACAACGAGAGCTTCGGGTTGTCCTGTTCCCAACCCTAACAAAATATCAGCAGGTGACGCTTTAATGATCAGCACATCACCGATTGCAAAAATGTTTGAATCTGACACCGTTACAGAAGTTGCTGACGTGCTTAAACTGTTGCCCGTATTGCCTTTTGCTATCGCTCTCAATGACGGTTTCAGCATAGGGTGATCAAGTGCAATTACGTCACCAAGCTGAAGGTTACAGTGAGTGTGAAATACTTCGATTTCTACTTCGTCTCTTGGCGTAGCAAACCAATCTACCAAATGTTCTACAAAAAGTTTTGCCGTTGCCGTGTCACGAATCAGCTTTGACTTATAAGTGCTATCACTTACATTGAACGCTGTCATACGGTGAGGCGTTCGTCCGTTTAGCGTCGCTACTGTTTTGTAGTTTATTTGCGAAACAATAGAGTCACCGTTTACATTAGGACCAATGTAATAATTTATATTTGCGCCCGTACCATTAACTACGCTCCCTGACAATGGTTCTATTGTTATTTGCGTGTTACTGTCCACTGACTTGACCTTGTAGCTTGTGTCTCCTTCAATATAAACCATTTCTCCTACAACAATTCCGTCTGAACTGAATGATGCGTTGCTGTCTGTTAATATTCCTGTCCCTGACGAACCCCCTGCGACCTGACCATCGTTGCTCGTTACGCGACTACGACCCGAAGCTATTTCGACGAGTTTGTATTGGTCTGAAGCAGGGTTTTTTTGATACGACACCGAAACCTCGTTAATTGCCTCACTAATCGGTATAGGTTTAATACGAATAGAATAATCCCATTTTGATGGGTCGCCCGTATCACCCTTAACAGGGCAATCCCAATCAGCAGATATTAGCGCATTCGGTGTCCGTGTTTTGTCCATAGCCGAAACGCTCCACCCTCCCTCCTCAGGGAACAAGTGTAGCCCTGCTTGAAAACAAAAATCTTCAATCCACGTTGTGTCAACCTGTTCCGTTAATGCAAAATCAAATTTCCAATCGGTTCTGCTTGTAGCCGTTGCTGACCAACCGTTTTTGATACTTGCTGTCGGTAAGTTTAGCCCAAATTTATGGCGCATTATTGCCTGTAATATATGAACGGGATTTCTCAGTACGACATTACTGCCTGATATAACACTGCCGTCCCTGTATTGTGTCGCTGTGTCAGCAAATCCCCGACCCTCTACAAACACTTGAGGAGCATCATTTTGAAACGCTAACATATCTTCGAACCCAACGATAAGTTCTATGTCGCTAATTATACAAGCATCCGCATCGCTTGCTTGTGTTCCAACTATTTTTACGTTCAGTAAGGCGAAAGCCCAATCAGTAAAATCAGACGCAGTTAGTGTAATGTCTTGAAAATCTCCTGATCCCTGTAGCGTTGTTGCGCCTCCAATAGCTGTAGTGTCATTGTATAAATTTAGCGTTCCCTGACCGTTAGACCTGTAGACGCGAAGCGTAACGCTTGACACCTCTCCAAGTTTAGGTACAGTTGACAAGTAAACCCACAAAGTGTCAGAACTTGTTAGTCTTACATTGTTTCCCGTCTCGCCGTTTGCTGTATTGTACCAATCACTTTGGTCATTACCTGACTTTGGTCGCGAGGGACGTAAAGTTAACGATCTAAGAGGAGAGCTTACCCCAACACGCGATTGCGATGCGCTACCACCTGCAGGGATGCCTGTATTTGCGCCTGTATTGCTTGGAGAGTTCACTTTCGCGAATGCGTTGGCTTGTTCATACCACTGATACGTTGAGCCTGTAGTCGATGAACTGAATGGCCTTACGCCCTCTATTGCAAACTTGTCTACCATTAAAATCGGCATCAACGCGACATCGCTGTCCGACCTGTCGTGAGGACCATCTTCAAGTAATCCGAATGCAAGCGGAACAGGCTTACCAAAATCATAGGCAAACGGATATTTAATAGGCTCTGACAGGAGCGACGGAAATGGCTGTATTTGGTTACGCGAATTGTCTTTAATGTTTATCGTCCAAACGTTCTTCGCATTTTGATGTGTATCAACGACCCCCCGAAACAATTCTAATCGGTCATTATAAACCTGAGCCCCATCAACAAAAACCATGTAAAAACGAAATTCGTCATTCTGTATTAAATACGAATCAGTAAGGTCGGATAACAATTCTTCATTACGAACCCGTAACGTTGCACCTGCAACAGAGGCAAGACCTCCTCGCGTACGCAAACTTGCCATACCTAAACTGATAGACCCCTTTTGCGGAAGCGAATCAGCGTAGGTGTAGGCAGTTCCACCGTCATTGATAGTTATAGCCCTTGAGCCATACAAAACGTTAAGAGCGGAGCCTGTATATTGGTCTATTTCTGCCTCAACCAACCAAGCTACAGAAACCCCGTTGTCAAACCTGTTATTATTTTGTTGTGTAGTTGTTGTTTTCATTTACGTATACGCTAATTGTATATCTACTTGCCAAGAGTCATAGTCCGTTGATTTAGCTTTCTCTAACCCACCCATGTAGTACGTGTTTGCCTGTGCTGTGCCTTCGTGATCTGTGTAGGTGAATGGTAATTGTGTGCCCTTTACCGTTGTATTGATAAATGTTTTCAACGCATTGTATTTTGCTTCAGACAAATACGACCAATGCAAAATAGGATTACTTATCGTTGTCGTGCTTCGCGTTATAGAAACTACACGACCACCCATCGCTCTCGACCTTTTTTGTATAATATTTTCGTTGACTTCTTCGGGGTGATCAGGCGCAGGTAGTGTTGCTGTCGTTGAACTGTAAGTGAATATTACGTCTGCCATATTTTTATCCTATCGCTCTATCAGCTATAGCGTCCTCTATTGCTGAAATTATTTGACCTTGTATCCCTGTTGCCGTGAAATCTATAAACTGACTCAAATCTACAACTACGGTATCAAATGAATTCGCAAAATCGTTAATTGCGTTGTTGTATATCGGTTGCGCTGTATTCATTGCTCCACGAACATTCTCAGGGTTAGCCGTATATTCTACAGAGCTTGGACTTTGCCCCATTCCATCGGTTCCACCTGCTCCACCTGCTCCACCTGCTCCACCTCCTCTACTTGCAAGGTCTGATGACCGTCCAATCCCTTCAATTTGAGCTTCGAAACGACTCATAACCTGTTGCTGTAGGTAAACATCACCCCCTGCCAACTTCATATCACGCTGTAAATCTGTTCGGGCTTGAATCGCTTCGCCTTGAAAGCGGAGCCTCGCAACTTTGCTTTCTGTTTCAGTTAGTGCTTTAGATGCTCTATTCGTTGAACGCAAACTGCTTGCAAGCCCGTCAAAAGCATCCATAGTAGATAACGCTTCCGTTCCTAACATAGTCATATCAAAATCTTGTCCAAAAAGATCGCGCCCTGTTTGGTGTATATTTGTAATCCCTGCGCCCTCTATTCGTGACATAGTACGGTTTCTTTGTTCTCCACCTGTCATACTAAGTGTCTTAAAAAATACGTCTAATATTTGTCTTTCGATATATGCTTCTGCTTGTCCTACAGAGCTAAAGCCTAACGCTTCATTTTGCATCAAGTCTGTAATCGTGCTTGGTTTCATTTGCTGAGAATAAATTTCTGTATACAAATCTCTGACAGGAGCAAGCATCGCTTCCACTTGACTTTCATATTGCGGAAGATTCGCAAGCCTAACCCCAAACGCTTGATCTGTCGCATCATTCGCAAGCCTTAACATTTCAACGCGAAATTTTGCTAAAGCATCTGTAGCAGAATCGATAGGACTTAATAAATCTGCCACGACATCACCTGCATGAATTATCCCTTGAAAAACTGCAAGTCCTTTTTCTATTGGATTACCCGAAGCAAAAGCAGTCACTAAGTTTCCAAACGTACTGACAACCTTGCTAAGCCTTGGGTCAAGCTCTCCTAAAACGTTTGCTAATTTATTGAAATTTATGCCCGTATCTAAAATTCTCTCAGAAAGACCTGCAGGTGAAAAATCTTCTAAGTTTAAATCTAATTCAGCAGAAAAAATGTCTCCGAAATTTTCTGCTACTTCTTCAACCGCAGGGACAGGAAGCGAATGGAGTATCTTTTTTCTTAAATCTGCTATCTCTTCGGGAGAAAGAGCAGTACTAAATTCTTCTTTAACGGCATCTGTCATATTATTAATTTGCTGTTGCGCGTGCGCGTCTATCCCTGTAGCCTCAAGCCCTGCATCAACGGCCAAAGTATTGTCAACTTTAGCTCCATATGTTACCTGTCCTACCGCAGGGTTGTAAGCACCGCCATCCGCAACCGCCTTATTTAAAATGTCGAAAACGTCGCCTGACAAGTTACCTGCGCGACTATCAAGTTTTGTTCCGTCACTTGTCAAACTCCCTGTAGGTGCGCCAACATTAGGGAATAACATTTTCCCTTCTTTAGGTGCGCCTTGCGGACCATACTTAGACCAATCAATATTGCCTTGCGCTTTTTTTATGTTATCCACCCAACTCGCAGACTTCCCATTTAGGGAGTCTATGTTGTTTGCTATAACGAGTAAGGCTTCTGCAAATAAATTACTTGCACCGATTGCTTCGTCTAAGTCGCCTACTAAGTCCATAAGGCTATTGCCTAAAACAGTACTTGCTTGAGCTATTGTTGACTTCGTTTTACCGAACTCTTCTGCTGTAGCTTGTTCCATTTTCTGTAATGCGCCAATAACCTTGTCTGCTGTCAATTCACCTTCCGCACCCATAGCTTTTAATGCGCCTACTCCAACCCCTAAACCCGTTGCGATAGTCTCTGCGAGCATTGGAGTCTGTTCTAAAATACTGTTCAGCTCCTCTCCTCTTAACGCTCCTGCCGCGAATCCTTGCCCCAACTGCATAAGGGCTGCGTCTGCAGATTCGGCAGAGGCACCTGATAAGGCTACCGCCTGACTAATTGTTTCTGTTACAGCAAGAAGTTCCGCTTGGCTTATGTTCAAGTCTTTCGTCGTTCTTGCAATTCTTGCATAAAGGTCTACAGTTGATTCCCATCCCACCCTACTTCTATTTGCTATTTGGAAAGTAGCAGTAGAGACCCTGTTTAATTCTTTTTGTGTGTTTGTAACAAGACGTAGACGATTGTCCATCCTGTTTACAGTGTCAGCTATTGTTAAAAATTGCCTACCCATTAAAGCAGTGGTTACAGCTACCGCACCAAACGCAACTTTTGCCCTCGTAAGGCTCCCTGTGAGTCTTTTAAACTTCCCACCTGTTTTTTCGGACTCATCGCCTGTCTTTTTAACTTCATCACCAAGCTCGTCAACTTCTCTCTGTGCCCTGTCAAAAGCATTAGCCATATCGCTCGTTGAACGCTTTAATTGGTCTAACGTTCTCGACATTTTTTTGACAGGCATACTAACATTGTCTTTAACTTCTATTTTCAATGTTCTTGTATCAGCTACCATTATTTTTTTGCCTTTGCTTTGGCTTGTCTTTGTTCCATTTTTTTATTCTGAAATTCAAGGTATACATTGTCTATGGATTTTATTATCAAAAACAGACGTTCGAATTCATCAAAGTCATCTATGCCGTAACGTATTGCATAACTGTTGATTGTGTCGAACGGTATCGGTAGAGGTACGCTTCCAAATCCCCCCGAAGCGTAGGGTCGAGAAGATGAGAGGATTTGAAATGCGTCTAATATCCACGCATTATCTGCGTGCGGTGTCGGTGCGTCATCAAGTGCTTTTTTTGTCCCTAATGTTTCTTGTCCTTTTTCTCTTTTACGCTTTAAGCGATCAAGATGCGGACCCCATTCTAACTGCCACCTGATGACTTCTGTGAGTTTTTTGAGCTATCCTCAATTTCAGTTGCCCTAAAGTTAGTCAGATCATTGGCAACAAGCAAGACATCCTCCCGAAAGTCTTTTAATTCATTTAATAATTTTTCTGCATTTTTAGAGCTATACTTAATAGGCTTTCCGTCATACTCTATCCCCTCCCAATCAACTAACACCGTTTCAGAAATACATTTTGTTACAATCTCTGTCTGTATCTCTTCACTAATTGTTCCTCTGTCCCTTGCGTGGCGATGCGGTTTCATCAACGCTTGCGCCCTGCGCTGATAATTGTTGTTTCCAACCCGAGCTATTTTCAGTTTCGCTCCATCACCCCAATCTATCCACGCTCCGTTATCTTCTGCTTCTTCGTCTGTCTTGTATTTTTTTGCTAAATCCATTTTTACCTCGTATGTAAGGGTTGTAGGGTTTTAATTGCTCCACTTAACGCGATCAGCCCAATATGCGCCCGACATTTTTCCTTTGGCGATGTTTTTTGCATGACGTGCTTTAAATGAAGCCCTGCGTGATTTGTCTGCTTTTGTTTCGTTTTTCTTTGGTGGGGAACCTGATTTACCCTGTTGACCGAACCGAATCAGTTTTACATCGTCTCCATCTTTAGCGAGAACAATATGAGATTTCGTTGGGTGATTTGGGGTACGTTTCGGTTTATTGTATCCTTCTAAATTGTTTTTTTTCAGTCTTGCGTCTTTAGCCATATTTTCTCCATAAAGTGAGTGAGGTGCGCCCCTACCTCGCACCCCACTCGCGGTTAACCGCCATTTTTTATGTAGGGACGGTTATTACGCTATAACTCTTGAAATTACAATCGTTTTTTCCGCATCTGCTATAGAAGTTGCAGGTTCAGCAGAAAAATCAAACGATAACATGATGTCTGTATCTACTCCACCGTTTGTTGCAGGTTCAGCAGTCAACGCGCACGAAGGCATTTCAACACAATATCTGTCGTTGTTTTGCATGTTCAATGTAAACGCGATAGGCTGTTTGGTGAAATTCTGTAAATCAAGATCAAGATCATCATATGTAGACGCATCAAGATAAACAGAAAAACTACCTGTTACATCTACTGCGCCCTGTGGCATCCGTGTCGCTTTAAGGCTACCCAAACCTTTTGCAGGTCTATTAGGTGTAGAGATGTTAATTGACAAGTCCATAACATCGTAGGATACCGTAGTGTTGTTGATTATAAGCGATTCGAACCCGTCCACCTCTGAAACTACATCCTGATCGTAAGCGGATGTAACCGAACCGTTACCTTGTTTAGCCGATGCTTGAAACCGATCCTTTGCGTCAAAGGCTACGTTACCCGTTATAATACCTGACGGAGTTTGGGACAAGCTAAAGGTATTAACCCTCGCGCCAAACATTACGTGATATTTGTTGGTCAGGTCTTGGTATTGTTGCTGTAGGGCGTAACTGTCCGACGCTGTTCCGTTGGAAATCGAAACGCCTTTAATAGTGACAGTTTCACCTGATGCGTCAGTTCCCATTCCCCCGTTATTTGAAATAACAAGAGTTGAACCAAAACCTGTTACGTCTGACACGCGCTTCCATCCGTTATTCCCTGCGACGCCTGTAAAGCCTGCCACATAAACCCAACTACCCTTGGCAACGCTTCCAAATGGAGTTCCACTCCCTGCAACTATCGTTGTTGCTGTAGCCGAAATGTCTGTAGCTGATACAGCCAACTCAGAACCCCAAGCGGATGAACGTATTGAACTCTTTAAAAATTCATCGTAATTCTGTGCCGAAAACTCAAAATCGAATGACGCTGTCGGTGAAATCCCGACCCTCTTCATGTCTGCCTGTTGAGCGTCATCACGTATTTGAGAGGAGCGAACCGTATTTATGCCTGTTGCAAAACTTCCTCCCGTTATAGGGAAAGCTCTGAACGCCGACGAAGGTGGCACTCCAAACGAACTTTCGGCAAGATACGATACCTGTACTCTGTTTGCATCTGCCATATTTTAATCTGCTTTCATAATTATGAAATAATTAGCTGTCGTACCGAAACGGCACTTCAACGTTTACTTGATAGTAAGGCTCCTCATTCGTGCGCCCTAAAGGAATTACGGAACCTGCCTGTAAAATAACCCCCGAAACAGTGACACCTCTAAAAATGGTGGCAATGTCATCGGCTACTGCAAGACCCATCTCTGCGCCCTCCTCAGTAGGTGTAAACACTTGAACTGTAATTACCCCTACTTGTCTCCAACGAGGACTCGCCCCGTTAATGGATATCTGATTTTGCTCTCCCCCTAAAACCGAAATTCGCGCCCATGCTTGATGGCTTGAAGGGTTGAACGAAACAGATGGATCAAACTCTATATTCGGCCAAGCTACAGGGACATTTGGCCTAACGGTATCCATTTGCCCCTTAAACCGTGTTAGTATTGTATTAAATGCCGTACGAAACGCCATATTATTCTGTTGCCTCTATTTCGGCTAATGTCAATGCAACCATTCCTCGCGGAGCTTGTTTGCTGTGCCCACGCTCCAATACGCCTATGTAGGGCAGGTTGTTTGTAATGTACACATCTTCACCTAATTTCATTAACTTTAATTTTCTATTTCCATCTGTGATAGCCTTAGTCCCTGCCTTTTGCTTACTGTTTACAACATCTGTTTTCGGGACATTGATAGACAGTTGCCAATTTGCCCTTGCTCTGCCCGTATCGACAGGAGTTTTCAAAACTACGCCACGCAAAACTTTTAGACCTATGAGCCTCTTTTTTTTGTGTACGGCCTCAAGTGTTTCACCCTCAAAATCATCAAGACTAATGTTAAACGTTTTTGCGTTTAATCCGTTTTTGTATTTACTCATTACGCAGAATATCCTCGCGTATGCAACGTGTAAATGACATCAATATTTTTCGCTCTTGTTGTTTGAACTGATTCTATTCTAAGATCCTTACTTCCGTCAGTTAAAAGATCGCCAACGTTTGGTTCTCCACCTGTCATCCCCGAAGAAGCAACTATGTATCGCCTGTCCTGTTGTAGCACTACACTCCCGTCACGCTCGCTCGTTTTAAAATCGTTTAATATACCGTTTAACGTTTGGGTTGAAGCACTACTTGAACTTTTCTTCCACGGTTCTGATCCGCTTACTGTAACTGTTTTCCTTGTAAGGACATATGTGGTTCCGCTTCGCTTTATTGTATTAAGTGCATTTGTCGCTAATTTTGTTGCGTTCATTTCTTTTTTCTTTTTTTAGCTTTTTTCTTTTTTACAGTTTTAGCTGATTGAGCAAAAGCCTTTGCGGACGGTGAACCTTTGCTTCCTTTTCTTCTCATTTTTTCGCCACTACCTTCTGCTATTCTTTTTCTTTTGGCATGTATATTCGCGTAAAGACCTTTTCTTTTTTTCTTTGCCATATTAAGCTCTGTCTATAGTAGCACTTGGACCCTTGAAAGAGCCAAGACCGCGAACCATTCTTATGAGTATAGGGAATGTCGCTTCAGCAGGTGCTCCATCAAAATATTCTGTAACTATTGGACCTACTTGCTCTCTTTTTATGTCTCCACCCCGTTCATACGAAGCATTTAGAGCATTGTTAACATGATACAAAGCAAGCTCGCATTGCGAATATTTGATTTGCGTAGGGATAACATCAAACTCATAATACCTTTCGTCGTCGTCCGTTGCTCCATCCCTTGGCCAAGCCAATGCTTGCGTATTGTTTACGATCTCTCCTGTCCATTCGAACATACTGTCAAGAGACGTTGTTGCATAACGCAATGCGCTTTCCTTGTTGGCCGAACTTAGCCCCGTCCAATCAGACGGTGAACCGTGTTTGGTGAAATACGCATCCGCGTCCGTTACGCTAATGTAACTATCTGCGTTAGCTATCACTGCGCCTGTTTCGACCGTTAACGCCATTTTATTCCTCTTCTTCCTCTTCTGTTTCTTCTTCTTCTGTAACTGCGAAGATCTTACAGTTGTTCGGGTCTAACATTAATTCAGTTGGCGCGTCAAGAATTAAACTGTTTTCTATCTCACCATTGGGTTCAACTGAGAACCCTGCCTCTTGACACTCGGTCGCCCCTAACTGACGAGCCTCAGAAGCATAGGATACTTCCATAACTGCCCCGTCAGGAATAGCATTGTCGGTTTCTTCTATTGTAACCGATACCGTGACGCCCTCGTCCTCCGCTTCCGTCGGCAACCTGCCGTTCCACATTCGCAGTCTCACTCTTTACCTGCTTTCGCTTTCGCTTTAGCTTTCGCTTTCGCTTTTGGTTTAGACTCACCTTCCGCGCTGTACCCCCTGCCTCTGTATTCTTCTTCTGCTTTACCGCCCTTGTCAACTACTACACTGTCACTGCCTTTTGTCAATGTTACTGTTTCAATACCTGCCATTTTTAATCCTTTAAAATAAAGCAGGGCAAGGGAGCAAAAGCTCCCTCACCTTGCGAAAAACTACCCAAGCACACGGCAGAGCAGTTCGGGTTGGATCACTTTCGCTCCACACAATACGTCAAAACTAATTGTATCGGTTTTTGTAGAGCTGTTGTAATCATACACTACGCGAACACCTAATCCTCTGTCGCCAATATACTCACTCGTTTCATTACCGTTAGGCAAATCAAGAGGAACAATAGCCACCGTTAAACCTGCAGGGTGACCTGCGATATTCATAGCGTGATCGGTCGTTTGGAAACTAAGAGCAGCATTATCTGCCCAAGCAACTTTCGCTTTAGGTAGAAACGACAATGTGCCACCACTGTAAGCTGTGGTAACATAATGAGTCGTATCACCTGCAACCGTGAAAATGTCACCCAACTTAGGATTGTTGGAGCCACCGTCAATAGCTACAGACGTGTCGCCAACTGCTACAGCACCGCTATTGACCAACCATGAAGTAGGTCCATCGGTGTCGTGATCGCTGATGTTTTGGCTCATGTAAAAATCCATGCCCAAAAACTCACCCAACGAAGCGCGACGTAGAGCATCTCCACCATCGCCACGCTGATCGGCCTGTAGAACCTGAGTGACGTTAGCCATAATATCTGCTTTGGCTTGTGGGTTCATTATGGCGATACGTCCTGCCATTGGAACCTTTTCATCGTTCAGCTTCTTGTCTATTGCTACCAAATCTGCCAACGAATCAGGTGGATCGCCTGCTGTGCCGACATGATTAGCAATTTGGTTGGCTTTGCCGAGAACATAGCTGTCAATAGCCTGCGCCAACCCTGCCATAGCAGGTGCAATAACACGACCGCGAAAATCATCAAGAGATAGCGTGAATTGCTTGCTCGTAACACCGACAGTAATATCGAAGTGTTTCTCCAACTGTAAAGTCGTAGACGCTTCGGTGATGTTTTGAGTGCTTGTCGTTGATGAGAACTCGTTTGCAGTAAATGACGCAGGCTCTCTGATCGTTATCGTGTCGCCAACTTTTGCGCCTTGAAACTCACCTGTATAACCTTTGTTGAACAGGTTGGTTGCTACTAAATTGTTTTCCAAGATCAGTAACGCCTCACGCGCTACAATGCTTGGGGTAATAAAGGTATTAGCCATTTTTTACTCTTTCTTATTTCTCTAAGACAAGTCTATGCTTGCCTAAATTTACGATATTCGGCCATAGACATATTGCCTACGGCTTCGGGTGTAACTCTTGTTGCAGATGCCCCTGCTTGAGTTGTATCAGGTTGGCTACCGCCCCCCGAACTACCTGCAGAGGAAAATGCTACAGCGAGGTCAGGGTCACTTTTCTTCTCTTCAACCAACGCTCCAAAAGTCATAGGGTCAAGATTTGTCCCCATAACGCGAGGAGTGCCCTCACCATCTACTATTTGCACCTTGACGCGCCCCTCATCGTCCGTCACTGCGCGCACCTCATTTCTTAAGACAGGCATTAACAGTTTAGCAGAGCCACCTGCCTCTGATATTGCCGATGATAGTTCGTTGTCAATTAGCAATTCCTTGATTTGCGCCAAGCGCGATTCGGATAAGGCGTTTATGGGCGCAATAGCCTTGTCCGTTTCTGCTTTGGCAGATTTCCTCATTTGCTCCATCTCGTTTCGCAAATTTACTACGGCAGTTGACTCATCTTGCTTCGTCTCGCGGAGCGATTCAAGCTCTGCCAAATTTTCGGCAATCGCATCGGGTTCAGCATTCAAAGAGCTAAAACGCTTTAGCCCTGCTTCTGCTTTGTCGGCACGATCTTTCAGTTTGCCTAATGTGCTTTTTAGGCCACTGACATTCTCAAGGGCGAAACCATCAGCACCGTCAACCTGTAGGACGAAACGCTCCTCGCCTTCGGGTTGTCCATAATACTCGCGAACTACTTCGGGTATTGCCTCTTCGGCTTCGTAAATTGCTTTTAACATTTTGACACCTCCGTATCAACCTGTTCTCGACAGGGATTTATGCCGAATCTCGTTCGGTCTTGTTAATAGATTATTTCTTGAAACAGTTTTACTCTTCCGTCTTTGTCAAGTTCGACGTCTGCCTCCGTTTTTATCTCAGGCTCATTTCCACCCTCCCAAACCGCTACAACATTACTATAGGCTTCTATTGCGCTTGAAACAGCAACTAAAAGCGGATCGCCTTCATCAGGACCTCTAAACAGAGGACTAAAGTTATCATTAAATATAAACTGCGTAACCTTGTCGTTACTTTTCCATCTATAGCTCTCTTTTTCCGTATAGTGCAACGTCGCTAAAGTTTGCCCCGTAACCGTATCTTTTATGCTGACAACAACCATTACCAAATCCCCCGTAGATAACCAACTATGAACTTGAACGCCTCTTCATCAACTTCAGCCATCCCTGCTCCACTCTCATACAAATCTTCCGTCAACATAGAGATAACTTCAGACGACCTATAATCCGTCAGTTCCCAATCGGCGTTAACAATAATTCTTTGATTGGTCATGGTTCTTCTTTCTTGATCTTCTAACTTAGCTAACCATGAACCCCAATCTTTGTAATGATCGTGATATTTTTTTCCAAAATAAGCCGAACGAGCTTTAAGTCTCCTTTCACCCGAAGCCTGTAGGCCTAACTCTTGTTTCATTTTACCGATTTCTTCATACTTGTCTTGATTTCCGTACTCAGGTTTTTTGTAGTTACGATTGTACTTTTGCATATTTTCATACTTTTTGCCCTTAGTCCTATACTTTGCAAATTCAAAAGACGTAAGGTTTTTTTGGCGTTTTCTTACATACTCAATGTGGTGTGCTACTTCATGCGCGTAAACGCCTTCGGCGGTACCGTTGTATCCATCCAAAACGGCCGAATTGTTTTCGTCGTCGTAGTGCGCCCTCCATTTCTTGTCGCGCCTGTCCTTCGCTGAAAAAGAAGCCTTATTCCCTATGACGTCAATTTCGTCTTTACCAATGCCCACCTTGAAAGCGTCACCTGTACGGGGATTTCTACCTTTATAATTTGGGTCAATTTTCCCGTCTGACACCTTATTTATAAAAGCCATTACCTTATCTATTTTCTTATGCTCTATGGCTTCTATTTTTGAGTCGAAACCTTTTCGCGAACCAACTGCGAGCCAATCATCTCCCCCCGTAGCTAATACGTCAGCCAACTCTTCGCGCATAGCTTCTAATTGTTTACTTTTGTCGCCGACGCCTCCCAACTCTTTGGTTATTTCTTCGTAAAGTTGATAGAGTTTATTCCTTTGAGTGTTTGCTTCAATAAGCTCCTTGTTCACCTCAGCGGTCGCTTCTTCTAAGTCTTTTGTATATTTGTCGATGAGCTTTTTCGTTTCAGCTTTTTTAGCGTCACGCAGTTTTTTATACTCAGGATCATCAGGATCCATCCCTTGGCGTAGAGATGCATACTTTTCGTTAATCTTTAGCCTATCAGTCTCAGTAGACGCTTGTGCTTTCTTTTTAATATCATGTTGCTTATGTAGTATAAGAGTGTGTTTATTGTCTGCCTTTTTTAACTCTTCTTTTAACTTCGTTTTACGTTCTGCTAATTTGACTTCCTTTTGTTTTTGTTTTTGCCAAATCGCCTTAGCTTGTGCTACAAGGACATCGCCCTCTTCCCACGCCTCTATCCTTTTTTCTATCGGTGCATTTTTATCTGCAACAATTTTCGCCTTCTCTGAAGTTACTTTGTTTTCATTTTCTATTTCATCAACTATCGTTTTCGGTTGCGTCGCCTTCTTCGCTTTTCGTCCTTCTATCTCCCTAAGTTGATCAAGTGTTAATGTCTTACCTTTTCTGTTTGTAAACTGACCTATTTTCAGCTTACCATCTCTAAAGAGCTTCGCTTTAGTCACTCCTAATACTTTTTCTTGGACATCAATAGGTTGCTCAATTAGCCATTCGCCGTAAGTCTGTGAAGCAGGGACTTGCCCGTTCATAGACGCTCTTGTCGTGCGCATTTGCTTTGTTGGCGGTAAGCCTAATTCTTTTTCGCTCTTTATGACGGGAACAACTGTGCAACGGCAGTTTATATGAGCAGGTGGGTTTACCTGATTCTTCATTGACTTTTTAACTGTGCTGTCAAGCCCTGCGCACTGAGGGCATATTCTTGAATCAAGGGTTGCTACCCACTGATACCCTTTTATCAGGTCGTCATTTTCTTCTAACGTCGTCATCCTTGCTTCGTTCGCTGTTCCGTTTAGTGCTGTCCTTACTATGCCTTCAGCTTCCCTCCTTGTAGCACTTATTGCCCCGTCCCTAAAGTTCCCTGCGCTTGTCCCTCTAATTCTTTGAACCGCCTGACCGACCGTTTCGCCCTCTGAAGCGGAAAGCCTAATCGCTCCTTCTAATCGTCTCTGTGTATCGTCGCCAAGTTTTCTATACCACTGCTTTAATGGAGTCCCTTCAATCAGCGGTCTTGTAGCAATAGACTTTAGGTATTGAGGACTAACTAATTTTGTGGTGTAATTTACAGGGAGTGTTTTGCGTAAAGCATCTTGCACGAAATCCTGTTCGTCAACTGCTAATTCTTCAAGTGTAGAATTTGTCCCGTCACGTATTTGCTTCATAGTGTCGTCATTTAATTTTCGAAAGCCAACGAACATCTCTTGCAATCGCCTTGTAGTTTCTACGCCACGGTCAAACCCTCTTGCCGTTATCGCGTCAAACCTTCTTGTAAGTTGACGGGCAACGTCTGCTTCAAGGTCTGCTAATAATGCGCCTACCTTTACCGCTTCACTTGTCCCTAATTGCTGTAAATAAACTTGATGGCGAACGAACTGTGCCTGTAGCTCTTCATTAACGCTTCTTTCTATAGCTTTAGGGAGTTCACGTTGCGTAACTTGGGTCATTCGTCATCTATTTCTTGGGTAGGACTTTCTGTGAACGGTGATTCGGTTTCAAGTTCAGCAAGTACTTCTTCGGTGTCTATACTTTCGTGATATAATCCTCTTCTTTTGCGCTCATTCAAGTATGTCCTCTTGTCAACTACGCCAAGTTTATAATCTTCCCTTAATTCTTCCATCTCTCTGCCCGAAACAAGTGAGTAGCCTAAATCCTCATTAATAGCAATTTCAGGTGGGTCAAGATTGCTTCCCGTCCATTCTGAACAAAGAGCAAACGCTTGCTGTAAGCCTTTTTCAAGCATCATAACGTAAGCCTCAATATCTGAAACTTCTCTACCCGAAGCGATTGCAAGTTCTGTAGCAGTTGGATTACCCGATTTTCTTTTTAATGGTGAAAGGGCAAGCTGATCCATCTGTTCTTCTAATGCGCGCAAACTTTCTGAGCCTACTTTTACTGCGTTGCCGTTCGTCTCAACGACTGTGACATCGCTCTGTATGTCTTTGTTGCCAAATATTTTGTAAGGACCGACCTCTATACTGCTAATATCTTCCTTCGTGAATCCCCGAAAAAACAGCATAGGAACCCTTGCGATACTTTCAATGGTGTCTTGATCGCTCTGATTGCGGAAATGTTTTCCGTTAAGGAATGCTAACCCCTCGTAAGGTGGCTCACATTCAAGTAACCCACTCCTGTTGGCGTAAACTGTGACGAGCGGAATCTTACCTAACGTATTTGCTGACTCATCAATTAACAGCCACTCATCATCTGTCGTTTCAGAAGTCCCGTTCAGTTTCCACGTTTCTATGGTTTCGTTTCGCCAAACTACTACATAATCTTGCTCATTAATGTGATACTCATTGTTTGGGTCAGGCTCTTCCATCCTGTAGCGAATATTTACCCTGTCAAGTTTCTCCACACCTCCTACACGCTCACCGTTCCAAGAAATTAACGACGCAGGGTTTACTCCTACCATGTATGGACGTAAATTGAGAACCTTCTCATCGGCAAGGGTAAGCTCTCGGCCAAGAGTTTCTCTTAGATCTATCGTGTTTGGATACTCTACGAGGATATGCGTTTTGCCGTAAATCAAAAGGTCGCGCAAACGCTCACGCGCAAAAACGGTAAGATCCCTGCCTGACAGGTCTACGTCTTTTGATATCTCGTTAAAGGTGTCATTATTGTCAGGCAACAACTGAACAGGCTCAGTAAAGGGTCGCGCTGAATGATTTTCTACGGTGTCACGATATTTCTCAAGTAGCACCGCCTGATCCAATCGGTCTTTATACCGTGAATCGCTCTCTTTCGACCATTGCGGTAGGTAATCTTCCCTCTTGTCACGCATACCGAATGTGCCACCCATAAGTGCCTCAGGCAACTCCCATCTACGCGCCATCCGCTCATATGCGTCGTTTGGTGTATTTACGTTCGCTGTTTCAGACATTTTCCCTCTCTGTATGTATCGTTATGTTACATATATAATATATTCTTATACCTGTCAAGTCATAATAGGACCCGTTACCGTTTTTGATAACGCGTTATCGTTTTCGATAACGGCTATTACGCTTTGGTTTCTGTTACAGGGATTCCGTATTGAGCTTCTACGTGTTTCTTTTTCCAACGATATAATGCCGTTCTGAAACCTTTAACATCTTCAATAACGACTTCGCCTTCGGGAACTTTCTCATAAACAAAGTCAGCAAGGTATGAGCCTATTTTTTGACCTTGAACTTCTAAGATGTATCGTTTCTGCATCTCAAGGTTTTTTATTTTACCGACTTTTTCTAAGATTTTAAGTTCAATGTAACGCCTTGATTCCATTTGTGAGTCAAAAACAAACCCGTCTAATTGTGTTTTCTTAGCATTAAACTTGTTTTTTTTGCCTTTTTTGAAGTATTTTTCACTTTTTTTCACTTTTTTCCCTTTTTTTTTAAAAAAACACTTGTGTTCTGAAATGATTTGTTTTATATTAGTTATAAGTTTTGAAATACACCACACTCAATCAGGAGAAACAAAATGTACAAATCAAACGCAAACCCAAGCAACCAAGTTGGCACCACAGACGACGGACAAGCAATTTATGAGTTTGAGCTTGGCTTAGAACCTTACGATTCTGTAAAAGAAGCCCAAGAAATAAGGAGCCTTGACGAACAGATCGACAGGTATCAGCGCATACTTAAAAACCTGAAAAGAGCGCACAAAAATAAATTACAAACTTGGAAAAATCATAATAGCTAAATTACACCACATAACGGGGAGGGGCAAACGCCTCTCCCCAAAGGAGAAACAAAATGGAAACGCTAACACTACAAGAAAAACACGACATGCTCAATGTGAAATACGAAGCCCTTCTCCAAGCAATGACCGAAGAACAAGTCAGACACTACGACAAAATTAAAGAATTAAAAAAAGCGGACGAACATATCAAGGAGCAAGAACAAAGCATTTTATATTGGTCAAACAGAGCAAAGGGTATGCAACACGACTTAGAAACCGAACGGAAGAGAACAGTTTCTTGGAAAGAGATTGCAGATAAAAGATTAAAGACAATGGACGAAGCCATAGAACTCTTGAATAAATAATAAAGAACTTACACCACACGGGAGACAGGGCGAAAGCCCTGCTCTCCAAGGAGGAATAATAAATGTCTAATTCAACTAAGCAAATAAAACAGTGGTTATTAGTGGCACACAACGCAATTAATCACATAACCGTAATCAACACCAACAGCGAGAATAGCGACACGATACATTTGACCGCCTCATCTATACGTAACAGTTTAGCCTCTCTTGATTGTATTATGGATGAGAGGCAAATAGCTACCTGTAAAACAAAAGCAGAAAGAGAACGCAAATAGCCCAAAGAAGGATAATTTCTTGTTCCAATTATTTTAATAGTCCCAATATTTTTTCAAGGGCGGTAGCTGAATCCTCAACAGCTATCGCTCTTTCTTTAAGGTCTAAGTTCGTTAGCCTTGTAGCCATTGACTTGATTGTCCGTTCTGATTGATCGCTTCCGCGCAACTTTCTTCCTTCAGATCCATCGCTTGTGATGTAAATAATCGTTGGCTTATAACGGCTAATAAATTTACCGTTAGTGAACCTGTCTCCTTCTAAAATTACATTGCCCTCACGGTGCTGTGCCAACATTCCTCCAATATCGGCCATAACTCCCATGCTTAATCTATCGCTCCCTTGAAACGTCTGCCCGTCATACTTGCCAACGATAGCTATGTTTTCACCCTGATGATAATAGACGGTCTTATACTTGCGCTTCTTACTTGCTTTCATCAATTCAATGAGCTGAAGCATAACCCAAGTTTTCCCCGTCCCTTGCATACCGCAAATTAATATCCTCATTCCACCCTCTTTGAATCAGTTAACATCACGTAAAAGTATTAATCTTACGAAGATAGATTAATCTTACGCCAATATTTTAGAATAGATTAATCTTACGAGGATAGATTAATCTTACGCCAATATTTTCAAGAATAGACATAATAGACATAATAGACAAATACTTTTGGTCTTTTCTTGTAATTCCTGTCTTTTTTGTCTTTTTTGTCTTTTCAATCACGCAATATCTAATTTGTATCTGCGCGTATCTACGGTATCTAATGTCAAGCAGATGTATCTAATGTCAAGCAGATGCGAAAAATTCGTATCTAATGTAAATGAGACGCATCTAATTTGACGCAGATGTATCTAATGTGAATGAGATACAACTAATTGCATCTAATTTAATCACTTTGCATCATTTTTGCATCATTTTTGCATCAGTTTTGCATCATTAGTTGTATCAAGTCTAAAATTAAGATTAATCTTACGTGAAAGTATTAATCTTACAGCGATATTTCTTAATAGATTAATACTACCTAAAAGTATTAATACTACACCAATATTCCTAAGAAATTACAAGAATAGACCAAAAAGACCGATAATTACCTGTCTTTTCTGTCTTTTCTGTCTTAAATATAGATTAATACTACGTGAATAGATTAATACTAAGTGAATAGATTAATCTTACGCCAATATTTCGCAGAAATTACAAGAAATTACAAGAAAGACCGATAATGTTATGTCTTTTCTGTCTATTATGTCTTTTCTGTCTATTATGTCTAATGAATCTAATGAATCTAATGTGAATGAGATACAACTAATGTGAATGAGATACGAAAATTTGGTATCTAATCGAACGCAGATGTATCTAATGTGTGGCAGTTACGTCTAATGTCGCGCAGTTACATCTAATTGAATCAAGGTGTATCAGTTTTGTATCATAATTGCATCACGGTTGCATCATTTTTGTATCGTTTTTGCATCACTCACTCATTCATCACAACTGAAATGTAGGCCACAATTATGACAGATCAATTTACAGGCATATGAATCTAAAAATTCACCGCAAGCAGGGCAGACATAGTCTGACAAAACCAAATTAGCGTATATCATTATGCTCCCCTAATCAGAGAATAGATTAATCTTACGTGAATAGATTAATCTTACGTGAATATTTCTAAGAATAGACATAATAGACAGGAATTACAAGAAAAGATTAATACTTTTGGTCTTTTTGGTCTATTCTGTCTTTTCTGTCTATTTTAACCTTTAGGGAAATAACGAGTCCAATGGCTTGGCCAATTTTTACCGCCAATGTAAAACAGCGAAGCTCTCCAAACGAACCACGACGCTATCGTTAACGGTATCCAATACTCCCAACGAACGTGCAACACCGTTATGAAGGCCAACGGACTATAGAAGCTGATCCATTTCACGCAGTGCCTCTTCCACCATCCCTCGCTACGCATCCACGCATCGCGCAAGGCATCAAAAAGGCAGACAAATAAGATTAAGACAATCGCTGTCAATTCTGTCATTAGATTATACTCTCCATAGAAAATGCTGAAACACGGTCTTCAGCGTCAACGGGAAATTCTGCAACTACATAATAGCCGAACGCATCGCTACAGTGCGTTAATTTAGGGTCGTTCTTTTTGTCTATCTGTCCGCTTCCACCTTCCAAAACACGGACGCCCTCTAAGTCTTTGTGTAGGTTTGGTGCTAAATATGGGTTCACGCGCAAACTTATGTTACCTTCTGCATCACAACAACGGGTATTTACTGCATTAACGCGCACCCGTTCCCTTGGGTTACTGCGAGGAACGCGCATATACAGCCTTCCACCAAACACGCCACGAAGTTCACGCTCTATTATGTCCCAATCACTACCTGCTACTTGCGCTGTTCCCCTTGATGCGCCCGTTGCGTCCCCATAACACATTACTACGTTCTCATGATCCCCATAATCCTCCATCAGCTTACTACAAACAGCTACAGTATTTCCGTTGCGCGGAATGTAGACCTCACCGATTACTGCTGTCCCTTCTTTCCCATCTTCAAATTCAAGCTCTTGGCAGACAATCGCTACAGAAGGACTCACATTAAAGTCAAAACAGAAAATAAGTGGTTGGGTTGCGTCGTATTGGACACTCTCTACGTTGTCTTGTGAATAAGTGTAATAAGCCTGACCTGCGAAGTTCACGAAAGACGCTTCGTATTCTTGAGCGAACGTCAATGGATCCATCGAACTTTTGGCTGCTTCTACTTCTTCTTTAGGTAATACGAGACTTGAAGTCCAACTGTAAGCACCCCATTCAGAGTCCTCCCCCTTTTCTTCCATCTCAGCCATCGCCTTAAGGTGCAATTCATAGTAGTGATTCCTACCCTCAGGAACCCCAATAAAATCACACCATCCTAATTTATCAGATAACGCAGGGCGAATATGGCTCTCCCATACTTGTGGTTTCATATTTGCGTATTCATCCAACACTCCTCCGTCCCAACCGACACCTTCTATGCGCTCAGGTCTATCTAATCCTATAACGTGAATGTCTGAACCGTTTTTTAATCGAATAACCAACTCACCCTCGCTTGGCTCTCCTTTTCTCCAATCAGGATGTATCATCTCTTTAAGGTCTGCCCAATAAATTCTCTTTGCTTGATCCCTTGTTGGCGCACCTGCAAAAAACTTAGGATTAGGATATTTACTTCCTTTCATAGCCCTGCGAATCAATCTACGCTTACCGATTATCTCTGTTTTACCCGAACGCCTACCGCAAGGCAACGTATTAAATCTATGCTTACCGTTATATGCCTGTAGTTGCTCTTTAATTGGAGACAACGGGAACCATCTTTTAGGCAATAAGCTACTCATCTCGTCCTACTGTTTCATCCATCTCTGTCATGGCTTCATAAAATGTAGACGCGACCGTAGAACCGTCGTCCTCATTAACCTTAACCACCTCACTCATACCTAAATAGTTTTTTGCTAAAAAGATTGCAAGTCTGTCGCTTTGGTCTATGGCTCGTTCAAACATTTTTGTTCGTAACGCCATCTTACCCTGCGAACGACCCGAATCATACGCTTGCCTGATTGCAGGTTCTTGCAATTTTAACTGAAAAGTAGAGCGAGCTATACCGAGAACATCAGCAATCTCGTCGTAAGTACATTGCATCCTCGCCAACTTCCGCACCTGTTCAGCGTCTATTGCAACGGTAGTAGAGCCTTTAGGCCTACCCCTCTTTTTTTTGTCAATTAATTGTTCTGTCATCTCTTATACTTTATAGGTATACCGATTAATTCTTTTTTTTCCGTTTACGAGAGCGCATCATAACCCTATTTCGTCCAAGCCTGTCGCGTCCTTCGTTGGTCTTTTTATAATCAGGGTCGTTGGCTCGTTTTAGTAACTGTTCTCTCCTATACGCCCGTACCCGTTTTAACTCTTCGTCAGGAGTAAGGCATTCCCACATTTTCTTCAGCGAATAATAAACAAGTGTATAACGATACCCCTTGCTTGATATATCGAAAGGAGACACGCCATGCAATACGGCTTGCCCGTTAAATATAATCAGCGACCTGTTAGTGGTTTCTATCCCTATGTTGTATTCGGGCATTAAAAGATTTCCACCGTCTACCCCTGACATGAAAGAAACCATACACGAAGCAACGTCATTAAAGTTGCCGACATCGTAATGGTAAGGAAGTTGATTGTCCTTGTTAATTATACCCGAAGTGAATACGGTTTCCCCCATACGGTAGTCTTTAGACACCTCAGAGACTTTCTCTGTGTGATCTTTGTATTGTGCAGGGAATAATTTTTTGTAGTCACGCTCTATATCGGTAGCCAATCCGCAAACGGCACGAAATGTTGACGGTTCTTTTTCCGCAAGTTTAGTTGCAGAGCAAAAAGGGTTACGAACAGGATCGCGTGGCTTATAGCCAAATATACGAGAAGTAGAATCAAACCCCGACAACCTTGTAGCCGTATGATACTCAACTTTCCTAATTGCCTTCTCTACTACGTCAAGGTTTGGTGAATCCATTATAACGGCCGAAGCTATGCGCCTACCGTCTGCGGTTAAATGAAATGGTGGCTTCAGTATTTCAGAGACATCATCTTCCCTTGCATATTGCTTGTTAGCTTTATCAACAGGGTAATTGCGTTTAGCAACGTCAATTTGCTTCATGCGCTTTCCTTACGAGCGAAATTAACAGTGACGAAGGGTCGTCTATTAATTCGTCGTCTGTGTTTTCTATAAGCTCTTCCATTTTGTTAATTATTTCGCTGTATTCCGCTTGTTTGAAATATAATATTACTTGCGATATTGCTTGCGCCTCCGCAGGTCCAAGATCCTCGTCGTCCATATAACCGCCAATATCACCATCTTCAGGCAAATCAAAATCTTCATAAAAAGATGCCATGAACCTATCCATGTCAATATCCGATAGTTCGGGCAACTTGAACTCTGTGAGCGGAATCGAAAAATTTTCCGTAAACTCATATAATCCCTGCTCGTTAATTTTACCATATTGAGAACTGATAATAAGTATTTTCTTAGCAACTTCCGCTTCAGTTTCGCCTGTCACCGCAACGACAGGAACACCACCTTTTACATCCCAACCTTCTTTAGTTAAGACGTGAAGCCTTTGGTGTCCGTCTAAAATCTTATTATGACCATGCCAAATAAACATAGGAAAAGCGAATCCAAACTCTTGAAAAGAAGATTTTAGCTTTTCATACGCAGGTTTATACAGCGTCTTTAATGCGCCTTGAAACTGCTGTAACTCTTTCAGTGGAACCCGTTGCAAACGCCCTTCGGGGTCACACGTTACAGGTAGGGATTTACGTGCCATTTTCTCTCCTTGTTGTAGAATATATGTCCATTCAGCGTAAGTAGGAGACGCTTCTTGATACATATCGTTATGTTTCACTATAAAATCACCGCATAACTTTGTCAAGGTATAGGCACAAAAAAAGGGAGGAAAGCTAAAAAGCTCACCCCCCTCTGTTAGTAACCTTTATGAATTAAAATGGGAGATCGTCGTCATCCTCTCCACCTTTCAAGATTTCACCGTCAAATTTTTCAGCTACTTCTTCTGTTGTCGGTAGCCTGTCAGACTTAGCCGTTAATATTTGGAAGTCTTTACAGTTTAAATTCAAGTAAGTTTTACCTGCATCGCTTTCAAAAACAGAGAAATCGCCCTGACAAAAAACCTTATCGCCCTTTTTCAAATACTTCATAACGACCTCAGACGACAATTTCCCCCAAGCCGTAACTGAGAACCAATTTGTTTTTTCTACCCACTCATTGGTCGCCCTCTCCTTTTCCCGTTGGGTGGTAGCAACCGAAAACCTGCTTCCGTTATCACCAATCGGTTGTGGGTTCTCTCCGACATTCCCAATGATAACCATTGAGCATACACTCCTCGCCATTGTCTTATCCTCCTGTAATAACTGTTGGTGTCAATAAATTCCCTTGCCCATTCTAATATGGGATCAGGATCGAATTTTCTTTCTGCCCATAACATAGCGTAGCAGAAGTTTTTTTCATCTAAAATAAAGTCAATAGGGTCGTCTGCTCTATATAATTTGAGCATTCTATCGTTCATTTTTGCGGAGCGGTAGATCTTTTTTGCTGTAAGTAAATCCATTAACCATTTCGCGTCATATATACATTGCCGTAATATATCAGCGCATAATTCACAGAAGGGATCACGGATGTATTTTTGCTCGTTATAACTTTTGTCTACTCGTAATTGTCCGTCTATACCCACATTTGACGAATGATATCTTGGCATTCAGTTCCGTTGTGAGTGTAAAATAACAGCTTGAGCGATTGCAGATCCATGCAAAACTTCTGACGAAGGTTCAAGTAGCCAATCTCTATGTTTGGGATAATCTTTGAACCCTATTTCGGTAATAACCGAAGGGTGATTGGTTTTGTTTAGGAAATACAGGCTCCTGCCGTAAGAAGATTGCCCCTTTGCCCCGTTACTTCTCCACGGAGTAACATTATCAAATTGCTCTTCTATTTCTTCGGCAACTGCTTTACCGACAGCAGAAAATTTCCCTGTATCTTTTTTATCCCAATAAAGGCAAGTAGAATAATTACCGCCACCTGCGTTGATGTGTATTTCTATAGACAGGTCAACCTTCTCATTATTAAAAAATTTCACTTTTTCTATAAGCGCATCATCATTTTCAAGGTCATACAGTTTTGAGCTTGGCGTATATACTTGCAGTTTTGCCTCTTTTAACATTCTAAATGCCGTATTTAAAGCAGGTAGGCACCTTTTTATTTCCCAAAGTCGAGGTTCCTCTGCGCCTAACCTACCATGCCCTGCACATATTCCAATTTTCATATTAACTCCTTTTGAAAAAAACAGGACACGGTGCGCATCAGGAGAAAACGCACCGCCCACGACCACCACAATCGCTTGCTAATTTAATTAGCTCGGAGTGATAGTAATAAACCATGCCCTGAGGGAGCAAGTAATCAATATCACCGTCCATAATAAAAACATAAATTACAGGCTCAAAAAAAACAAACACTTTCTTGCCGTTACCGAAAATGATAACGTTAATAAGATATTATATTATTTAATAATATATTTTATATTTTATTATTATTAATACCTATTTATATAGTGTCCCGTTTTTCACTTTTTACAATAAACTGACCCTAACTGACCCTCAACTGACCCTCTTATTTGCGTAATTTGTTGTTTTTCAACAATTTAACCGCCCCTACTATATATTGTGTACGGACGTAAATGGTTGTTTTTTTAAACACTTAACCCACCCTCTTAAAAAAAATAAAAAAAATATAAAAAAACACTTGTGTTCTGAAACGAATTGTTTTATAATTAGTGTATGTTAAAAAACACCACACACTCTCACAGGAGAAACGAAATGACAAATTTAGAAACAATAACCAAAATGATCGCTAAAGGACAGATAGACGATTCAGCTTTAGAGTGCATCGTAGAATCTCACAACGAAAAAGCTTGGCTTAATGCAATAGCTGATACGGCTAACGAGTTACATCGCTTTTCATTGAAATCATCAGACAGCGAATGGATGGATGAGGATTCTATTAACTATGATTTAAATGAGTTTTGCGTAAGCGAAAGTCTTGGATTCTTTTACGGTGGCGTTCAAGATCCAAACTGCAAAATAGACGTTATACCCGAAATCAAGCAAGGACCACAGGGAGTAGACAATACAGACGAAGCGATGGACACGTGGTCTACATGGTTAGATCATTTTCAAATGGCAGTTGTTAATCACATGATTGCAAGTGATAAATTTCAAACCAAATTTGAAACGAAAGGATACAAAGAGTTCAGCTTCAAAATAAGAGCAAAATAACACAAAGAATCGGAGTGGGGCGAAAGCCCTGCTCCGTTTTTAATTCACCACGATCACAGGAGAAACAAAATGAAATTAGTAGAAGGTGGAACGCGATTCATTCACACACAAGAGCGCGGAATAGAAAACGGGAAAGCAAAGACGCGCAACATTAAATGGAAACTACGATTTTGGACTCACCAAAAGTCTGCCACGAAAATCGAATATGGATTTGAAGCGATTGAAATGACTTGGGAAAATGGCTACGAACAAGCCAATGGCGAGACGCGAACGAGTAGTGCCGTTTTTGAAATAGAAGAACTCTTGAGTAAAGGAGCAAACGTTAGTTGGGTGAAACTTGATGCTGTTATGATGAATAAGTTCAAGAAAGAGATCGCTTTTTGTAGGGTAAGGGAAATAAGATCAGTTTTGAATAGCTTACTGTAAAAAAAAATAAAAAAAAGTCAAAAAAAGTTAAAAAAAGACTTGTGTTGTGAAACGAATTGTTTTATATTAGTTATAGATTTAAAAAACACCACATAATTTCACAGGAGAATCAAAATGAAAATTTTACCAAAAAACATCTTCAAAACAATCGAACACGCAGAACGCGCCAAGCAAGAATACATCAATGACGTAGGATCAGACGACCCAACTACAGCACGCGTAGTCAAAGCAGTTAACAAGGTAAACTTTCACTTGCTGAAAACGACTACTACCCTTGGTTATATTGTTGAAGTAGTAACCCGTTCGGGTGAACATATGGAATATCTTCAATCGCATCTTTGGGGTAGAATCTAAAAACCTAACACCACATTAACAGGAGAAAATCATAATGGTAATTTATCAGCTAAGTTTTTACGGTAGCCAACCGAAAGGTGTACCATGTCCTTCACGGTCAGCGATTGAAAAAATTGTATTAGAGGATAAAAAAGATGTTTTTGTAAAATTCTTAAACGATATATCGTTAGTCCCGTTTGCTTTACATCCAACCATGATACACCTTGACCCTTGGTCAGACCACAGAACATTTTACGCAACGAAGGAACAGGCGCATCAGGCACTACGGAAATTGCTAAAACTCAGAGACCGCTCTACTAATCCGCACCCAACAAACGAAACCAAAGTAGACGAGATAGACAATTCGGGCGCAAGAAAATGGGAGCGTAACCGTACTGACGACGCTTGGGTAGACGTAGAAGATGAAAACGAGAAAACCGACTACGAACTATGGAAAGAAAAACGAGGAGTAAACGCATAGTGAAAACCCTAAACGACTACAATGAACAGGCGCAACGAATAATGTCAGACATTAGGTTGGCAGTTGACCGAGCAAGGGATGACGTTGAAAACATAGAGGAGGACATAAAACTTACGGAGTGTACGTATCATTATGGAGAGGGCAAACCTATTTACCAAAGAGCCACAGGACAAGAGACGGCAGAGGAGGTAGCGATAACAAAAATCAAGCAGTCATTGTTGGACATGCTAACACAAACCAACCTAATTGTAGCGCAGACAAGACAGCGAGCAAACAACGAAACGTATTCAACAAACAACATAGCTAACGCGATAGATACGGACATAGAAATCACAAAAACAATCACGGAGAATAGACCATGACCAATATTTGCCGAATACCGATGAACGATGAACCGCCAAGCGAAGAAGAAGTAGAGGAGTTCGACGAGGATCGCGCATACGATGAATGGAGACAACAACGGGATGAAGAAAACGAAAGGAAAAACGATGGATAGCCAAATGTTCAGAACATATTTACGGAGTAAAATTGTTGACGGAGACCCGTTAAACATAAAAAGCGATCTTCAGATTGATGATGATACTTTTGAAAAACTTGTCCAAGATGCTGTAGGAGATTCTTACACGGCACTTGAGGTGAGTCAAAAAATTGGAAGGAGTAAAGTTTGGATACATCGTTGGGGTAAGACGATAAACGTAGGAAGAAAGAGAGAAGCAGACGGAGTATACGTTTACACGGAAAGCGAAGTTACTAAGCTCAGAACAGTAGAGACGCGAACCCCAAAGACCAAAATTAAACCAATAATACAAAGAATTCATTAATGGCTTGTTGAAAATGACAAAAAAAACTATATTAGCAAACCCTTACAAAACACCACATCAGGAGAGCAGAAATGTTTAATGAACAAACTACGCTACAGTTAAACCAACCCCTTGACGAGAAGCACGTATCATCACGCGATCAAAATGGATTTACGCTTGATTACGTAGAGGCATGGTATGTTATTGACCGTTTTAATCAGGTATTTGGACACGGAAATTGGGAGCGAGAAACACCATTAATGAACCTACTTGATTCGTCAGAGCGAGGTGGAACGCATTCCGTCCATTACTCAGCAAAGTCACGTATAACCGTATATGGATCAAAAGACCGACTGACTTTTACACGCAGAGAGGGTTGGGGTTATGGATCAGGTTACGGAAAGAATGTTGGGCAAGCACACGAAGGTGCAATCAAAGAAGCCGAATCAGATGCGATGAAACGCGCAATGATGACATTTGGCTATCAGTTTGGTCTTGCTCTTTACGATAAGAAAAAAGAAAATGTTCGCGCAACAGAGCAGTGGGACAAGTTCCACAACTACGTCAGCAAGCATATTAGAGATCCTGAGAAAAAAGATATTGCCGAAGAAATTTTCGCTGAACACTATCTCACTATGGACGAATTTATAGGCATCAATCATATTCCGAAAAATTCTATTTACGATTTGGACGAGAAGAAAATGAAATCTATCGGCAAACAATTACATAGTGCCCTAATGGAACATGAATCAAATGAAAACGCACGCAAAGATATTGAAGAGGGGAAATCATGAGTAGTAAAGAGCTGAATATGATTAGAGACCTTCTCGACAGGGTAGCTCCTGACGAGTTGGTTGGGGTTGTAACGGACATCCTCAAGAGCGGATTCTCTCCCTGCTCATCATATAAGGGATTTCGCTCTACTGAAGATTGGATAAAGTCTATGAGGGAAAAATTACAATGACGAACAAGCAACGATTATCTGAATTTTTTGCTCACCAAGCTATGACACCGATGAAGAGTTCGGCTCGTTACATTGCTCTATATTTCCGCACTACCTACGACATAGGGATAAGCAAAAACACGATAGAAAAATACATTAAAGAACTGTCGGCAGAAGGCAAGATCAAGTTAGAGGGAACGAACCGAAACCGAACAATTCAATATATACCCGAGGTGACGGTAGACAAGTCTATACCCGACAATGTGGTCACATACATTAATGGCGAACAGACTACGGAAGAGACGGTAGATTGGGACACCTCTCCAACATTTAATCCTGACCCTGATTATGATGCAAAATTGCTTTGGGACTTGTGGAAAAAGGCATCTACAGCTATGGTTAATTCGTTTCCAACTTATCCGCGAGAATCCATGCAGGTTGGAGCATTACGCGATCTACACCATAAATATCAATTAAGTATCGTCACAATAGCAACAATAATTAAAAAAGTATTTTCAGACCCCAATACTTTTATGTGGATAATACGCAGGGGTCCTCACCAACTCACGCAACGGACAAGCAAGGGCAACTTGACTTGGGCAACCGTAATGTCGTGGGACACAACATCAGGAGGAAATGCAGATGACAGAACCGACCGAAATCTCAAAAATTTTCGGAGCGAGCCTGATTGGGACTAACCCCAACGCAAAAAGCGATGACCGTTCCAAAAGAGAAATCCCCGTAGAGAAACCCGACCTTCCACGATTCCGCGAATGTATGCGTTACATGCGCTCTATGTGGCAACTCCCCGAAATCACTGAGGACGATGGACATGTTTACGGTGGCCTTGTTTCGGATATCGGTATGGACAATTTTGAGTACGCATTAAAATCATATGCAAGAGACACAACATTAGAACACGGACGGCAACGTTGCGTAATAAAACCAACTGTAACTCGACTATATGTTCAGTACAAAGAAATAGAGAAGAGGAGACAAGAGGAAAAAGATCGAAGAGAGAGCATAAACCAATCAAGAGAATGGCAAGAACAGGCAGTAACATCCGAAAGGGCAAATATTTGGATGGAGCGAGTCAAGTTGAACCAAAAAAACGCACTTATAGTAAAAGAAGAAATCAGAAAAACGTTCAACTTGAAAAAAAATGACAATCGGTGGCACAATTTGACCAACGAAGTGTTTCGTGTAGCACAACGGGAAAAGGTAGGCAATAAAGGTTGGCATGAGGTGAACGTAGATCGTTACATGGAATTAGCGAAGGGGTTGGCACCACAATACATAAAGGAGAAATAAAATGATAGCTATAGATTTTCTGAAAGAATCGACGAGAAACGACATAATAGACCTGATTAAACATTTTGGATCACCTACGAAAGCCTCAGAACATCTTGGAGTAGACCCAAAGGTTTTTAACAGATACGCGAACAAGAAGCGGATAAAAACAAGCCGAGAAACTGTAGAAAATAAGTCGTATACAGTGTATTGCCGTAAGCCATTCTGCATGAACAGACCTGCATCATCAACGGGAGTTTGTTTTGCCTGTTACGCTAAAGATTGCGGAGGTCTAAAATGATAAATCAAAACGAAACACAAAATAGAGCAAGTATGGGGGATTACAGAACCCCGAATGATGCAAACCAACAATTAGGAGTAGACACAGAGTTGGGTAAAGAAAGAATTAGAGCGCAACAAGAAGTAATTCGGAGAATGGCGAAATACTCAGGGGCAAGCAGTGTCTACGAAATCCCTACAAAAACATCAAGAGTAGATGCCCTTCTGCACGTAAACAATACATTATACGTCATGGAGATTAAAACGCGAAACAGCAAAATAACTAAAGGCGAGGATGGTCGCTTTAAGTTGCATGACAGATACGGTGACGATAATGATCATAGATTCGTTCCACGTGAAACCTACATGATTTCCAATTCTAAGATCATAGAGGGACAACGGTGCGCAGAAATATTGTCTGCTCAATACCTTGTAGTTGTTTACGCAATACATTCTGATAATATCGCTTATTTTAATTGCACAAAACTACAAGCAGAACAAGATTATACATTGAAAACAATTACAACGAAACAACCCTACACCAACGGAATGGAAACCGATATTATGGCGATGTTACCATTAGACCGCATGAGAGTATTGAACGAAAAAAAAGAAACCCGATTAATCAATGACGCTTGTTAGGCAGTATCACGAAGATCCGTATCACAGATCCTATTATTGGGAAAATAATTTATTTGACCTTACGCCCGTAGAAGAAGTATTAGGAATACATTTCAAGCGAGAGGATAAGTTCGCTCCATTAGGCTACGGCAATATAAACGGTTCTAAAGCACGACAATGTTTACACCTCATGAATAGATGGGTAGAAGCATCGCCAAGCATGGAGGGAGTAGTTTCGGGTTCTGTTGTTGGCTCTCCTCAACATCCATTCATCTCATCTATGTGTAAACACTTCAACAAACGGTGCGTAATTTTTGTCGGGGCAAAAAACTACTTAGAACACAATTATGCACGACACGCATATCGTCTTGGCGCAGAAATCAATGTATCTAAGATAGGATACGCGAAGGCTCTTCAAAAAAAATGCGTTGACTTTAAAAGAGAAGAGCAGAAACGGGGTAATCATTGGAAAATGCTTGAGCTAAACATTACGGTATTAGCAAAACATGGATTCAAAAAGATAGAAGCATTCCACAGAATAGGAGCAGAGCAGGTTCGTAATATACCCGATGATATTGAAACGCTGATTGTCCCTTCGGGTAGTTGCAATAGCGTAGTTTCTATCTTGTATGGAATCTCACTGTATCCACCGAAAAGTTTGAAGAATATAATACTGATGGGGATCGGTAATAACGGATCTAAGAATCTTGGCTACATACCCGAAAGGCTAAAGGCGATTAGTCTACAGACAGGTAAGTCAGTAAATCAATATTTTGACTACAGCGAATTGTCTAATAACAATCTACTTGGAAGTTTTGTGGGCAAGAAAGGAAGGTATAAAATTAAACGTTACGATCTCAACGGAACGGGTTATTGTAAATATGAAACGTTAATGCCTTTTACCTACGGGGATATCGTCTTTCATCCACGCTACGAAGGTAAAATAATGAATTATATACATGAAAACATGGACGAAATAAAAAAATATTGGAACAGAAAAACCCTATTTTGGATAGTGGGAGGGCAAGTTTCTGACACTCTTGCATAATTATTTTTAAAAAAAACATAAAAAACACTTGTGTTCTGAAACGAAATGATTTATACTTAGTTTAAGTTTAAAAACACACCACTACTCTACAGGAGAAAAAAGATGACAACTACTTCCGCAAACGCAACCACATCAGAAGATAAGCAATACGAATTAATCGCAAACGCAACCACAGACGAAGAAAGACAAAACGCATTAGACGCATTATGGAACTCACGCGAACCTTCACTGAGTGGATCGTTTGCTGAGATGGTAAAAGATTTCGACGCGATGCAAATAGTTTGTGGCGAAAAGAAAACATCAACATTGCGCCCAACCGAAATCCTCTCCAACGCATTAGGCTTGAAAGCTGATTTACGCGACCCACGAAACGGATTACAAGAATTGTTTACGCCAAGTCAAAAAGGAAAATTGACAAGATTCTGTAAAAAATGGGCAAAACGTAACGAGCATTGGGGTCATTATATAGCATACTACGATACTACTCCTGTCCGTCAACAATTCTGCAGATCGTTACACGGAATTAACTAACAATAACAAACGCAGGGAGAGGGGATTCGCCTCTCTCCCTCACACCACACAATAAGGAGAACATCATGATTGATTCAACGACAGTAAACATTAGCACAGAAAACCAACCACGCGAAGAGCTAATGGTTAGCGAACAAACATCCTCTGACGTTTTAGAAAACAAGAATCATACGAGGGTAGGCGAAGCAGGTAGAGATATAGGTGATAGCACGATGATGGGCAAGAATGAAGTGACGTTTAGCGATCTTTCTCAAATCGCTGTCCCTGAGGACACTGCTTCTTACACGGCAGTTCCGCATCAAGATTTCGTGATGTCTATGTATAAGCACGCAGATAATTTACTCGCACCCAAAGGATTCAAGTTTGAAGGCGAACGCTATGTAACGGACGGTGACGGTCAACGCTTGTTTTTTGTGCATCACTACAAGAACGGAGACTCAGGTATGAACATGGCGATGGGTTGCCGTAACTCGTACGACAAGAGTATGAAGGCAGGTATCGCTTTCGGTTCGCGTGTTTTTGTATGCGACAATATGGTTATTACGGGTGACATTAATATTATGCGTTCGCATCGTGGCAACGCGATAGAATATCTAAACGAGCAAATCGTGCTGTCGATGTACAAGGCAAGCGATTCATGGGACGATACGCGCAGGGATCGTGACGCTATGGCTTCCTACGCGATGGATGAAGATGATGGATTTGCATTGATGGGACTACTAAAGTCTCATACGCGCAGGGAGAAGGAATCCTCCAAGCGAATATTGACGAGCGAAAAGGAGTGGAAAGCGATAGAAGATTATTGGGTAGAGCCACAGCACGAATACGAAGGGGGAAACCGAACCTTATGGGCATGGTATAACAGCTTCACGTTTCAGTTCCGTGATCTGAAGCCACACGAACAGTTACAGCGACACGCTTCGTTGCATAGGTTCGCCACGTCGGCTCTTGATGGATTTAATGGATCGGGTCGCGCTAAAGAATTGCTTGGTCAGTTGCGCGAAGCAGACCCTTCTAATTGGGCGCAAGATGCTTCAAACGAACTTGAAACAAACTTGTCCACGGTATTAGGGCAATCAGCTTAAACGCCACAATGTATAACGGGAGAGGGGAAAATAGATACCCCTATAATAAAGGACGGAAACTATCGTTCCCTCTCTCGTTAATGTGAAACTTGTTGGTGATTTTAATGTTTTTTAAAAAAAACATAAAAATAATAAAAAAAACACTTGTGTTTTGTTGCATATTGTTTTATAATTAGTTCAAGTGCAAAAATACACCACAATTTTACAGGAGATTCAAAATGAAACAATTCATCAAAACCTACTTCTTAAAGCAAGACGAAAAAACTCGCGAACAAATAATGTTGTCATGGGATCTTGATTATAACGACAATAACGTTGACGACATTGACATGGCTCGCTTGATGATGGCATACGATTTTTCACAATTAACAGAAGGATCAATCAGATTCGCTTATGTAGGGACTTCTGACATCGTTAATAATTGGAAAAAATTCGTCAATAACGATCCTTCAGCAATGTATTTTAACAGCAAACTTCAAAGAGTTGCATAAATCAACATCACACCACAATTAATAGGAGAAACAAAGTGAACACCGATAAGATAGCAGAGCTTGGCGCACGCTACATCGCTCACCGTTACCATGATGAAAAATTTGCCACTAAAGAAGAAGTCATTAAGGCACTTGACAGTTTCCTCGCTAAATACGCCACAGGGTCAACCAAAGAAGAAGCAGAGATTGACTTAGGGTTCCTCGTTCATAAGGCTTGGGTTCGGGCATACGATAAATACCGTGACTTCGTAGGTCATATTGTCGTCTCTCCATTCGTTAAGCGGAGCGAAGAAGTTTAATGTTATCACTAAAACCCACACTCGTAGAATCAGGAGAATATGACGAAATGGAAAAGCCAACGGCAATGCAGATAGCAATCCAACTATTGTCAGGAGAAGAAATATCTGAGCGCATGGCAACCAAGAACAATGTTGAGTACGCTTTTAAAGTTGCCGACAAGATTAAACAAGTTGACCGAGAAAGACGCATACGAGCAATACAAAGCACGACCGAAGAAACCTGTCCTGTCAGTTTGACCCGTCACCCTTATTATGACGACCTCAATGAATGGAAAGAAGGCGAAATTAGGGAGATTCGGAAAGAAGAAAAAGATGAGTTCCTCCAAGACGGGAAGGCATAAAAAAATGGATTGGGATAATATTATAGATCACGGGATGATAATAATATCGGTTGTCTTCCTTTTGGCCTACGCCCTATATTAGTCTAATGCATGGAATCTTGGGGAAGGTTTCCATGTTCACACCGCAGTGCGAGGGTTGGCGCATTAAAACTTGCGGATCGTCCGTAGGTGACAAATAGGGCAATAGACTGTTCGGGTTCTGCTCTATAGGGGTTTACTGCGCCGACCCTCTACGCACCATACCAAAATAGGAGAGACAAGATGAACATACCTAATGATGGACAAGAAATAGCAGAAGATTTCGACATGCAAAAAGCGGAGCGAGCTATGGAAGAAGTTCGCAAACTTCAAGAAATGAAAGAAGAAATTATAGAGCATTCACGTAAAGAGATATCGCGAATACAGGCATGGGCAGACAGGGAGATAGAGAAAAAAAATAATACTCAGCGATTCCATCGACAAAACTTAATAACTTTCTTGGGTCGCAAAGGTAGGAAAACAATCAAATTAATCAACGGAGTGGTCAAAGAGGCAAAGGGTAGACAGCGCATAGAAATACTTGACGAAAACGCAATAGAAGAAAAATTTATTGCAGAAAAAGTAGTACGGGCACCTGACAAGAAACTTATTTTGAAACACATACAAGACTGCGGAGAAATCCCCGAAGGCACTGACATAATACAGGGAGAAAAAACTTATACAGTACACGCATACACGAAGAAAAGTGAGCCTGAGTTTTTTGTCACTGACGGAGATGAATCTAAATCTGAAAAACGAGTAGAACTGATAGAAGAAAGAATTTACAATAAATGAAAACAATGAAAGCAATTATACAGGGCAATCAGTTTTGCGCGTTTCTCATTTTGGCGCAAGGGTGACCACATATTCACCTCTCCTACTGAAAACGACTACTACGCATACGTGATTTTAGTCCTTAATTTGGGCAACGGATTAAACGAGTGAACTCCGTTTCCGTCACTGTAAACTACAAAGAAATAAGGCTTTGTTGGTAGCGTGTCTGTATAATTGGTTTTTTTTTAAATTTTTTTACCCTACAGAATTAGTGGTTTTCAGCTTTTTCTTATTTTTTTTAAAAAAAACATAAAAAAACACTTGTGTTCTGTTGCGTTTCGTTTTATAATTAGTTCAGGTTCAAAAACACACCACTACTTTACAGGAGATTTAAAATGGCAAGTTTAATCAAAAACATCACGGCAACGGTTTACCACTGCGAACCGATTTTCGAAAGAACTGACAAGCACACATACGAGAGCTTGATGCGCTTTACTTCTTTCTCTGACGCTCGCGAAGAATACACGCACAGGAGCAAACGTCACTACACGACAGTAGGTCACGTCAGCGTTGATAGCTTGGAATTTAAAACCGCAACCCAAATCGCTGTCAATAAGGACGGGGCAATAAGTGCTACAAGGGAGAATATTAACGAAGCATTGGTTGATTTGTGCAACAAAATATTCCGCGAATGCAATGGCGTTCGGTTGGAAAACGGAGACAATGTAGATTTCGTCGCTGTCGCACCTTGCCGTAGCTTGAGCGTAGGTGACATAATCAAGATAAGGTATAACGTAGAGGGATACACAAGGTCAAGAACGAAGATTTTCGCAGTAGCCGATTTCGGTTGGGACGTTATAGAAGAAATCGACCCAAACCAAGACGGCTTCGACGAGATATATTCTTTAGAAGAGCCTACAGAAGAGATGGAGAAAATGGGATACGCTGAATTACAAGCATATTGGGACAACAACAGAGCAAAGGCAGTAAAGAGCCACGAAGAAGTAGCTGATTTGCTTTTCTAAAGCAGGGAGGGAGGGAGCTTCGGCTCCTTCCTTGTTTTTTTTTAAAAAAAGACTTGTGCTTTGTTTTGAATTGTTTTATAATTAGTTCAGCTGTTAAAATACACCACTCATTTACAGGGGATTTAAAATGAACAACTACTCAAATTATTCGGGCGCATCAAATTGGGCATACTACAGAGGACGACCAAGCACTCCCGAATCACGCGCACGTAAAGAGGCGAAACGACGCAAAAACTTACGCACCTTAGTTTCGTTTATGCGACAGAATTTTTCTTTTGTTTTACGCGACCTTAAATTCGCTTCTAAAGACAACTCTTTCATTACAGATATCCGTAGTAAAATGATTAACAAGCCTCATTATTTTCTACCTGCAGGTTTAAGCGAAAAGCAAATCAGCGCAATAACTCGTTGCGCAGATGGACGTAGGAAGTATGAACAGAAATTAGAGCAGAGCGCACGTGACTTTACGGGCAAAATTCCAAGTGAATTAGAGAATAGCCGTGTTACGGTAGAAGGCGAAATCCTTAGTATGAAAATGAAGGATACTGCTTACGGTGAAACTATGAAAATCATACTCAAGTGCGGAGACGCTGAAAACGGATTTTGGAAAATTTATGGAAGTATGCCGATCATTAAGGAAGAGGAAGAGCAATACGGCAACGAGAAACTTGCAGATGTCGGTGTCTCAATAAAGTTTGACGCTAAAATTAAAATCAGCGACAATGACGAATCTTTCGGTTTCTTCTCACGTCCAACTAAAGGACAATTAGCTGTAGCTTAAAGTTTTTTTACGAGCTTTACGGGGAGAGGGTTTCGGCCTTCTCCCCTTTTTTGTTGCCGTTTCCGCAGGGACTCCTTCGTATCTATCAGAGATCAAGCCTAATGTGTGTTGTCTGCCCGTCAACCTGTATAGGTTTTGCTTGTAGCTCGTTACGCCTCTGTTGGCAGGGTATGATTCGGGTCTTAGTACTGTCGGTAAATATTTTTTCCTTGCTTCCCAAAATATTGAAAAGTCTACATTCTTAAAATACGGTGACGCTTCTGTTTTGACTAACCTGTCATACGCCATATCTGCGTAAACGTTTGGATACCTTCTACTTTTGCGGAACCACGACTTGAAATTGCATAATTGCGTTTCAAGAGTAAAACGACTAACCCATCGCTCTACCTCTGTCCCCTTGAAACGTTCTAACGCTTCTGCGTAGAGAGCTTCCATCTCTTCGCCAAGCATGTCCATAACAGGTGAAGTGTGCAGTGTTTGCCCTTTAACGTAAGAGGGATTAGATGAATGCTCGTCAAGGTCATCTCTGCCTAACAACTTAGCCATACCGCTTCTGTGCGACTTGCTTCCTCCGTGATCTTCCGCAAAAAACGAACTGCAATCTATATTCATACCTGCTATGAAAAGGTACTCAAGGTAGGAAAAAGAACTTAGTCGTCCAAACGTGTAAAACTTCTCTCCCGTCTTACCTTCGTAAACTCTTTTCCAAATAGCGTCAAAGTTTTGGAACTTATCTCCGCAGTAGTGGCTTGTGAAGAATTCTTCTTGGGTTTCCCCTTTTAGGCATTTTCTGTAGTGCGCTATAGAATCGGCTATACTGTTTCTGTAATGCCTTCTATCCATATCAATTATCAATACCTGCCAACGGACCTTACCGTTGCCTACAGGCTCAAAATACCATTCCTTGAATTTCTGTTCGTCAAGACTGTTTACGCAAGGAAAAGCTGACATGATATAATAACTCATCGTTGGCGACTGCGTTAACCCGTTAAGAAAGCAAAACCAAAGCGAATCCTCTATGCTCCAATTTAGCTTCTCTTGAAGGAACGGAATGTAAGCATAAACGAACCCTGCCATAGAGCGATATTTCAAATGGAAAAAATAAGCATCCCAAAATATTTGCCGTCTATTTTCGGGTAACCTGTAATCAATAATCACCAATGTCTCCAAGCATTGCTAACAATAGCTATTATTGCTATTAAATTAGCCGATACATAAAACAAACGTAAATAACAACACATGTCGGCAGTACGATCGTCATGGTCACATTTACATCCTAACGCCTTGCAAAGAATTTTCAATCTTCTACAAACAGGTAGCGTAATGATAGTTGAGCATCAATCAATCTTTTTATTTGCATTTTCTTGAATGTTTTATCGTCATTATCAAAAACTTCAAGAGAGCAGATAGAAGTGAGAGAATTAGAAATACTATGAGCGTACATACTCACATCTGATGAATCTTCTTGTTGAATTTCAATCAGTGCCCCCTCTTCTTGTCCGCTATTCGCTTCCATTATTTATAATATTTCCGATACCTTGTCCCTCAATTCGGTCGCTTCTTTTGCCAACTTCACTACCGCTTGCCCGAATGTTTCCATCTCTTCGGGTGATATTTGGTTGTCAGCGTAAACCAACTCCCACTGTTCGCCTACTTCTTTTAATTGCTCTATTACGTCATTTAATTCTGCGAACGCATCTTTCGCCTTAGTTATAGTTTTGGCTTTAGCTATTACTCCACCTACACCGCCAACACCTATTGCACCTGCGACTGCTGTTGCCCATCCAAAATCCATTATGATAATCTCCTTGGGGATATTTTCATTGTATACGTTTTAGTTTTTTTTGCCCTCATTTGTCGTTCAAAATCTAACCAAACAGCACCCTGCGGTCGAGGGGATAAACCTTTTTCTGCCCACCAACCATCACCTGTATATTCATTTTTGTATGTAGGTAGCTGTATGTGCCATTGGGTGTCTTGATAATCCCTCCCAAAACCGCTAATTCGCTCTCTACGGAGCTCCAATACCCAAGACTCATGAATGTGCCCACTTACCACGACATCAGCGTCAGGCAGGTAAACAGCTCGCCTTGAGGTCTGTATCGTCCCCTTAGTGACAGCACCGCCTCCTCCGCTTCCATGAGTATAGGCAATTTTTGCCGTAGCGTCAGGAACCGAAGAAGTCTCGCGCATTATCGAAGAGTAAAGGATCCAACCGCTGTAAGGCATTTTGATGATTCGTTTTTTTGTTTTATCCTCAAGTCTGTCAATACAAAGAGAAATCAAATCTACTTCAGCGAAGCGCAAAATTGAGGTCTCATGGTTCCCTGATGCCCAACCTGCAATATTAGAAACAAAAGGCTCTAAGAATTCAACTGTTTCACTTACAAGCGCATTAAGATAATCATCACGTTTTAACTCTTTACGCGTAGAACCTTTACTACCCCGTGGATCCCTTTTACCTTGCATGGCATCAAACCAATCACCACAAAAAAATATGCTCGCGTTTTCATCTACAGCTTTTTGTAAATGAGAACGAAGCATATTTCTATTGCAATGCTCTGAGTCAAAATGTTGGTCAGAGCAGAGCAATATAGACCCCTTTTCTCCACTGAGTATTCTCTCCCTAATCCTGAGAGCTTTTGAGCCTATTTTTTTGTAGCTTAACAAACTAACGTTTCTTCTTCAACTTAGACTTCGTTTTGTTTTTTTTCTTCTTTTTCTTTTTAAATCCTGTTCCGTATCCCTTGCCTCTTGGCATCTTAAGTTCCTTTCTTGAAAAATATTAAGGTTAGTTAACGCCCATGCTAACACTACGTTTCTACGTCCTCCTTCTGTTGGTTGTCACCGATAATCTCATTACACGCACCTATCGCACCTTGAACGCGAAGGATGTTCGACCGTAGCTCGTTAATTTTGGCATCAGCCTCACTTAGCTCTTCTACCAACCTTTCAAGGGTCACATTATACTCATCGCGTTTCTGTTTTGCGTGTGGCTTGGTTCCGTCCGCTGTAGGAGTTTTACTTGTCATCTTTTTCCTTTCGTTTGGTTTTTGTAGGGATTTTCCTGTTATATAACTTTTTTGCCTTATTATGTCAATCATCGCCTTGTCTGCTTATAAATTTCAGCGAAAAAAATCGTGCAAAGCCAAAGAACGGTAGAATGCACCGCTTGGTGCTTCCAAAAATCCTCCCATTCATTTCCACCTATCCAATAACCCGAAATTGCACATATTTCGTAGATTATTGTAACTGTTATACAAGCACCGCCACTCCACATCCCCGTAGCATTTGCCTCGTCTCTCGCCTTTTGGGATTTGGTTAATGTTATTGTCTTTTTTTTAAATCGACTTGCTTCTTCACGCGCACTATCTCTGTCATTACGATATTGTCGAGATACTATTTCTGTAGCTTTTTCTGTTTTGCGTGTAGATTCTAACTCTGCTACTGCACGTAAATACAGCTTTTGCATCTCATCTGTGCTACGAATCTTGCTTATCGGTGGGTACTTCATCGCTCTTGTCCTCTGTTTCTACGTGACCATTCGGACCTTCATCCGCACGAAAAAAATCGTCTGAATCAAGTTTTGGTAGAGGACGTTCGATATTTTGTGAAGAGAGAGCGGAATTTTCAAGGGCGAGCTTTGTTCCCCCTGTAATCCTTCCGTCTCTGTATACGTAGAGGTAAAATACTGTTTTTGTTATACTGATACGAACTATTCTCGCAGGTCTGCCGTTCAGCAAAACCACATCATCTTCATCGTAGTCGTTGCCGTAAAAAATCAGCAACCCTGTCGTTGCGTTTTCTATAACTCCTTTAAAGAAAAATAAAACAAAACCGACAAAGAGCAACCATGAGTATTCGGCTATAAGTGAAGTCAACCCACTCTGCTGACCGAATGCGTTAAGTGCCTCTACTGCCTGTTCAGTTTCCAAAATTTACCCCCACGGAGCTATAGCAGACTGTGGCGAGTTTCTTTCTCTGACAATATCCTCTGCCATCTGCGCCCTGATCGTCTCATCGGCTACAAGTGCTTCTGCCGACGCTTTCACGCTGTCAGGCATCGTTAAATCAGCAAACGATGTAAGGTCGTCAGCCGAAGAAATTTCAGCAGGGTCGGTTGTAGTAAATATGGCAGGTCGAGACGTTGTTGCGTTGTCCTCGTCGTCTACTGCAATCAATTTACCATGAACGCCAACGAGGTAATTATTGTACTCACTGTCGTCGCCTAATGTTACCGTCTGCACTATAACCTGATTATTCGTCTCGTAGCTGTAATTAATAGCCATTTTTTCCCTTTCTTTCTACCATGAAGGTGTCTCGTAAACAATGTTTGTATACTCTGCAATAACGTTCTTTTTTAAAATCTCACGCATTTGTGAGTCATTAAACGCCAAAACAATTTTCTCATACAGAGCAGGTGGGCATTCTGTTAGATCGTCAAATTCTACAAAATCTGCTTTCTCTTTATCTGACGGCTTTGCGACGGACAATGGATTGCCTTCACTGTCTGTTATTGCAGGACCTGCTATTACCGATGTTACGGCTGTATGTGTTCCATCAGTGCAATCAACTTGGTAGGTTACGGTATCAATATATTTTTCTGCATTCTCGCCATCTTTTAATGTTACGTTGCGAAACACCGTCATATTGATTGGCTTTTCAGACAACGTGTAGGTGTATGTTTTTTCGGCCATAAAATTGTCCTCCTTTAATCTAAATTAAACCGAGTTTGGTAAGCATTGTAAATTGTTGTTCGTTCGGATGTAGATAAAATCTTATTGAAATATAGGACGACATGAAAATCGGCATAAAAACACCCCGTACCGCTTGTTGTAGTATTATAACCACTTCCAAAATTTTCAGTTGAAGTTAACCAATTAGCGTCATCTCTGTTGTTCCATTGCAGGGTATGAGGGGCACCCGACCGATAGCTCGACTTACCGAAGGTCGTCCAATCATAATGTTTTGCCGTTTGCCGTTTGTGGTCGTCTTTTTCTGCGTAAGGCCAATTTGGATTTAGATTGTAGTCGCTTGCTATATGCCAATTATAAGTATTATCGGTAGAGTCATTTTGGAAATGAACTTGTCCAAATGGTGTATTTTCTGAACTTGCATACGTCCACATTGTCGGAGTAAGAAAAGCATTGTTGTCATTATTTGTGTAGTTTGTTGTATGGTTGCCTGTCCCTTTGGATTGGATAAATGCCGAAAAAGTATATCTCCCATATCCCTGATTCCAAACCGATAAATCACTTCTATTCCGCAAATTTGCAGAGGTATTAGTGCTTGTCAAACTACCATCCCACGCAGGGCTTGTCCAATAAGTATTTTGAGTTCGATCTCTATCACCACAACTCTGATTCCATTGCCCTCCGTACGTGTTGAAAGTAGAGGTACTCCAAGAGGCCGTATCTCCATGCCTTGTTCCTGATATAGCA
>VTLG01002255.1_pt1 | contig 45447 bp, 67 predicted proteins | sample 4694571 | NCBI WGS metagenome assembly VTLG01 (sample SAMN12604809, study PRJNA352737) | marine metagenome | biome: ENVO:00000447; feature: ENVO:00000209|ENVO:00000569|ENVO:01000036; material: ENVO:00002151; isolation source: viral sequences binned using virsorter ...
AGATAGCGAAACAGATACAAAGCTCACATCCTGGCTATGAGGAGTTTCCGTATCACAAGGTTCATAGGATTTTACAAAGAAAATTCCAAGGCCTGCACGAATAGATTAATCTGACAATTTAGTTATAATCAGTTTATGCAATCAATCAGTGGCATAAACATTTTTGAATCCTTGTCCCCAGAGGACATGCAAGATATTTTATTGCGCCCACAAACCGATTTATCACAATACATCAAACCTGATGATAGAGATATTTTAGATAGAGGTGTTGAAGAGTTTGAAGAAAATGTGCCTCTTGCAGCTCAAATAGGCTACGGCTTTACTCCGCCTGGAATGGTCCACGATGTTATTACAGCTGGCAAATACGGTCGTGATGCTTACAGAGACTTTGGCGAGGGACAGATTAAAGGTGGTTTAATGAACACAGGCATAGCTGGACTATCAGCGCTAGGAGCTATACCGCTTATAGGCGACCTAGCAAGAGGACCCAAGTCTGCACTTAAAAAAGGACTAGCATCACTTAATGAAAAACCAATAAAAGTAGACAGAGATATGATTAGGATGCATCAAGCAGATTTAAACACAGGCAGTCCATTAGCTGATGCTTATAAAATGCGCGCTAGAGCAGAAAGATTGAGTCCAGAGTTTCAAGAGTTTACGCAGAATTTGGCAAGAAGTTTAAATCTTGAAACAACACTACCAGAACTATCTGGTAAGTTAGGCAGTGTCGGAGAACCTTTCGGTACTTTAAAAGGCATACCAAGAATAGTAGAAAAGACTAGAGATAAATACAAAGGCAACATTTCTGGCTTGACCGACCCAGTAAGAACAAGAGTTGTAGTAAATACACCTGCCGAAGAGGAGGCTTTTGTAAAGCTTTTAGGCGATAGCGGCTATCAATTTTTTGATAAAGGTAGAGTTGTAAAGCCAGAGGGTTTTGTTGACAGAAAAATAAACCTTGCATTTACTGGCTCAAACGGTGAGCCTCTTGTAGCCGAAATAGCTTTAATAACAGCTCCCATGTGGCGCGCCTCTACAAAACAACACGATTTTTATGAAGAATTTAGAGCTATATTACCTGACGGTATGCCAACTACGGCAGCACAAAGACGCTTAATTAATGATGAAACTTTTGCAAAAGCAAAAGAGCTTGATAATAAAATGAAACAAGTTTTTTCTGATGCTAAAAATCAGATAGACCCAGCTTTTTATGATGAGTTAGATATAATTAAAAAGTTTGCTAAAGGTGGTTATGTTACATCTGGAAGTTCTGGTAAATCTGCACCGATAACACCAAACTTACTTTCAAAGGCTTCTTTTGACATTTTTGAACCGTCCAACAAAAAATCTGCAAATTGTTTTGGTGTGGCCATAGACCAATCTGACTCGTTTTCTGCTATGAAAAAACCATCTTTACCATCATCGTATGATTCGATAACGGCTGGCCCTTCTTCCCATGTAAAATATAATCTTTCCATCAACCCTAGTTTACAAAAATTTACAAATAATTACAACCTAAACGATGTAAGTATTTTTGAGGTAGAATAACATAATGACCGATAAAGAAAAAATAATAAGCGCTATAGCTACGATTGACTCTATGCTTTCGCTTGATTTTATGACGGACCCTGTGCGAGCAGACCTTACATCAATCAAGACTTTATTAGAGCAAGTTCGCGATAACTTAAGCTAATGGCTAATATCAACGGCTGGGGTAGAGGTGCCTGGGACGAAGGTGCGTGGGGAACCGCGCTACCAGTAAACCTTACCACCGTTGGAGCAATTACATCTGGCCTTGGTTCTGTTAGTGTAGTTGCAAAAGCAAACGTAACCCCAGCAACACAAGTTATAACCTCAGCACTAGGAACTACATCTGTAGTGGCTGGAGCTGTAGTAAGCGTTACAGGTCAAGCAGCCACATCAGCACTTGGTACACCAACCACAGACGCAAAAGCAAATGTAAGCGTTGGAACTTTAGTTACTACCTCAGCATTAGGTTCTGTAATTGTTCACGAAAACGAAGTCATTAATCTTACTGGTCAAAGTATTACAGCAGGATTAAGCGATGTAACACCACAAGCTGCGGCTATAGTAAGCATTAGTGGAGTAAGCGCTACGGCCTCTCCTGGCTTTATTATGGTGTATGATTTAATAGATACCGACCAAACACCAAGTTATTCAGAAGTATCTACGACACAAACTGCTGGCTATACAGAGGTTGCGACAACGCAATCTCCAAACTATACTACAATAGATGCAGGTAGAGACGAGGCAGCATAAAATTATTGAGGAAATAAAATATGGCAACCTATGTAAACGATTTAAGACTTAAAGAAATAGGTACAGGTGAGTCTAGCGGTACTTGGGGAACAGAAACCAATACTAACCTAGAGCTTATAGCGGAGGCCTTTAGTTTTGGAACCGAGGCTATTACTACCAATGCAGACACCCATACTACAACAATAGCCGACGGCTCAACAGACCCAGGCAGAAGTATCTTTTTAAAATACACAGGTACTCTCGATAGTGCTTGTACTATTACTATTGGACCAAACACCGTATCTAAACTTTGGTTCATAGAAAACGGCACATCAGGCTCACAAAATATAATTATTTCTCAAGGCAGTGGAGCTAACATAACAATACCGCCTGGTGATGTTAAAGCAATTTATTCAGACGGAGCTGGCTCAGGCGCAGCTATGGTAGACGCTTTTGCTAGTCTTAGCGTTGTAGATTTAAAAGTACAAGATGATTTAACGGTTACAGATGATGCAACGATTGGTGGCACATTAGGTGTCACAGGTATAGTCACATTAACTGACGACCTTATTATTGGTGATGGTAAAACAATAGGTTCTGCCTCAGATGTAGATGCTATGACCATTGCTGCTAATGGACAAATAACACTAACACAAACTTTAATTGGTACAGCCTTAGACATTTCAGGCGATATTGACGTAGACGGAACTACTAACTTAGATGTAGTAGATATAGACGGAGCTTTAACCCAAGATGGAGGTGCTGTATTTAACGAAGATTCTGCTGATGTAGATTTCAGAGTTGAATCAAATGGTGAAGCTAACATGCTTTTTGTCAATGGTGGAGATAATACTGTTCTAATCGGAAGTAGCACTTCCATAGCAAATACTGCGGGTACGGGTGCATTACAAGTATTAGGAACAGGTGGTGGAGATACTACTTTAACTATAGGAAGATTTAGTGCAAATGCTTCTCCTCCTACTTTAGCGTTTACAAAATCAAGAAATGCAACAATAGGCTCTAATACAATAATACAAGATGGTGATAACTTAGGACAAATAGTATTTAGTGCATCAGACGGTAGTGATATGCTTTCTAGTGCAGCTAAGATTGAAGTAGAAGTAGATGGAACTCCAGGTGCAAATGATTTACCTGGAAGAATTGGTTTTTATACCACTCCTGATGGTGGAACAGGCTCCAGCGAGAGGATGCGTATATCTAATGATGGAAAAATTGGCATTGGTGTTACAGCCGAACAAATTTTACACATAAAAGATACAAACAATCCTGGTTCTACAACAGGCTCAGTTATTATTGAAGGTGCAAGAGATGGTATAGCTAATTGCTTAGAAATAAGGTCAAGAGATGCGTCAAATCCCACAGGTGTTTTACCAATTAACCATGGACAGATAATAAGATTTACAGGTTTTGATGGTACTGATTTTGAAGAAATGGCTATGATTGGCACTATAGCTGAAGCAAATGTTGCAGATGGCGATGCTCCTTCATCTTTATTTTTTGGCACAACAAAAGATAGCGATGGTTCAGCATCAGAGCATATGCGTATAAATAATGCTGGGAAAGTTTCTATAGGAACTACGACTACTGATAGAGAGTTAAAAGTACAAAAAGCAGGCGACCATTCAATTATAGCAGCAGTTTCAGGCACATCTAGTCTTGCTGGTATGGTTATGGGTGATACAGATGATGATGATAGAGGACATGTTCTTTACGATAATAGTAGTAATTCTATGGGTTTTCGCACCAATGGTTCTGATAAAATGAAAATACCTTCTACTGGACATCTTGTTTTAGAAGAAGGTAATGGTATTCATGCTGATTCTGGAAGAACTGGTAGTGTATCGGTAACAGATAGTATGACCAATGTTTTAAATTTTAATACTCTTGGTGGTGTAGGTGCAGCTCTAGGTTTTTATCTTGTCACAGCAGTTAGGTCAGGTGCAAGTGTGGGAACTTCAATAGTTTTAATTATAGGAGTTTCAACTGCAAGTGCAGCAATTATTTATAATACAGTTATGGCTAGTGGTTTAACAGCAGAAATGAGCAACGACACTTTAAGATTGGCAATGACATCAAGCGGAACTATAGATATGCATGTAACAGCAGTTCCAATAGGAATTACAGGTAACGATTAATAGGAATAAAATATGGCAGTAACAGTACAAGAAGCACAAAAAGTACAATCAGTCTATGTGCAAAGAGAATATCATTATAAAAAAATAGCTGATAAATATATGGCTTTATATCAATTAGGTAAATGCACAAAAGAAGAATGGGAAGCAAAAAGACAAGAAGTTAAAGATATGCTTCCATATCCTGCTGGTGTAGATAAAAAAGAAGCCTTAGATAAAATTGTACAATTAACAGGTTGGTCATACAGCTTGTAGAAAAGGAGAATAAATATGGCAATATCTTACACATGGGATTGTAAAACTTGTGATACATACCCAACAAAAAGTGGTAAATCTAATGTAGTGCATACTGTTCATTGGACATTAACAGCTATCGATGGTAGTAATAATGACTCAGATGGCAACCCGCAAACAGCTTCTACATACGGAGCACAAGCAGTAAGTACAGATGATTTATCAAGTTTTATTAATTGGTCAAGTCTTACTCATGCTGATGTGCAAGGCTGGGTAGAAACAGCATTAACTGCTGATAAAGTTACAGCTATGAAAGCAAGCTTAGATGCACAGATAGCTAAAAAAATAACACCAACATCTGTATTAAAAACATTAAGTTAATAAGGAGATAATATGGCGACGAAAAATAAAGAAACAAAAACTGTAGAAATAGAACTGACTCCAGAACAAAAAAATATGCAAGCGCACATCAACAGCTTAACAAAAAAAATACAAGCACATCAATTTGAGATTGAAGAGCTTTTACCAAGTTTGCGAACTTATGAACAAACGTTGGCTAATAGTTTGCAAAACAATGCCAATGATAATCCAAAGGAGGATGAAAAATGATTGTAGAAATAATTATGTGGGTAACAGCTATTGTTACAATAAGCAGTTTGATAGCTGCTAGTACGCCAACGCCAAAGGACGATTTATGGATTGGTAAATTATATAAACTTATTGACATGTTAGCTTTGAACATAGGCAAAGCAAAGGATAAATCGTGAGTTGGTGGAAAAAATTAGTAGACAAAGTTACTGGCACTAAAAGAGTTGAAGTAAGAGCTAGAAATAAAAAAGGACATTATGTTGCTGATGACAAATCGACACCAGATGTAAATGAAGCTTACACAACTAAAAGAGTAAAAAAAGACAAATAATGGCTACAGCAAAAGACGCTTTAAATAAAATAGAATCTCACGAAAGAGAGTGCAGAGCTTTATACAAAAGTATAGATAAGCGTCTTGAGGATGGCTCAAAAAGATTTGACAAATTAGAGAATATGATTTGGGCCGTTTACCCCTTTATAGTAGCAAGCATAGTTTTAGCGAGGTTTATATAATGAATGATGGACAAGAAAGATTTAGTGGAGATATGAGTCGTAACGAGGTTGAGATAGACCTTAATAAATTTATGGCTATGGTACAAGAAATTGGTGAATTAAAAGCTAAGATTATGGAAATGGAAAATGAAAAAGAACCTGATAATCCTTGGCAAAGTTGGATATGGTTTTCTAATATGATTGATGCTTGGAGAATATTTCCAAGAATGTTTTTAACGGTCTATATAGTCCTTCTTTATAAATGCACAATATGGTTTATGGCTTTGCCAGAACCATCATTTGAACAATCAGGACTTATATCTATTGTTGTAGGTGCGGGTGCTGCTTGGTTTGGACTATATGCAGGAACAGCTAAAGACAAAATAAATAGTAAATAATGGAAGCATTTGACCTTATAGAAAAGGTCGGATTACCTATAGCAGGCGGTCTAGTTATGGGGTACTTTATATTTCTTATTATGAAACAACTTATGGGCAATCTTGTAAGTGATATAAAAGGAATACAAGGTATAACTAAGATGCTTATTACAAGAGCATCAATTATGAATAACGACATTATAAGAATAGATACCTCAGTATCTAGCGCTTTAAATTTAAAACCAGACTTAGATAGAATAGCAAGAGCAGAAAACTTTGTAGAAGACGGCAAGATAGACGCTAGACGTGATTAATGGATATTGTAGTTTTAGTAGAGAAGTTTGGCTTTACAACTATTATGGTAGTTGGTTTAGGTTATTTTGTTTATTATGTTTGGCAAACAATTACTAATACAATAGACCCTGCTGTTTCAGAAATGAAAAAAACAATTATACGACTCACTGACCAACTTCGCCTGTTAGACCAAGATATGATACGATTACAGGAGAAAGTTAATACTGTATTAGAGTTAAATGAAAAGCAAAAAGACAAAAAAACAACTACAAGAAGAACAAGCTGAAAAAACTTTATTAATGAGACTATTAGTAGTTTTTGGTATAGCTATTTTTGTAGGCGTATTTTGCCAAAATCTTTGGTCTGACCAAATAGTGCATAAGTTTAAATCACCTAGTTTTAACGGTGTAGGCACTAGCTCTCATTATCTTACTATTGAAAACCAAGAGTTCTCAAGAAAATTAACAATTAAAGAAGAAATAAAAGCCTTACAGGATGAAATTAAAAGAGAAAAAGAAAACTCTACACTTGCACGATTTATGCGTAATCTTGAATCAAGGGTGTATGCAGAACTATCAAGACAGTTAGTAAATAATCTATTCGGAGAAACTCCACAAAGTTCTGGGACCATTACTTTAGAAGGCAATACAATAGAGTACACAAGCGACGGCGTAACATTAACCCTTAAAATAACCGAAGCAGATGGCACAGTTACCGAAATTACAATACCTATTGGTACTTTTACTTTCTAGTTGCTCTACATTTGACCAACTTGAAGACACTTATGAGCATAGGTTTTCTGCTCATAATGTTGTAAATATCCAAGATTTACAATCTACAGAGCTTAAAAATGTATCAATTCCAAAAGTTAGTCCAGTTGTAGCTGTATATCCGACAGCCTTTACCGACCAAACTGGTCAAAGAAAAAGCAACAGTGAGTTTGCTTTGTTTAGTACCGCAATAACTCAACAGCCTAATGCTTTACTTATCAGAGCTTTAAAACACGCTGGTAATGGTCAATTTTTTAGAGTAGTTGAACGGGTAGGACTAGACAATCTAACAAAGGAAAGACAGCTGATTCGTAGCGCTAGAGAGCAAGCAGCCAGTGAAGAAGAAAAAAAGAAAGCACTTAGACCTTTGTTGTTTGCTGGTATTTTAATAGAAGGAGCGGTTATATCTTATGAATCTAATTTAGAAAGTGGTGGTTCTGGAGCCAGATATTTAGGCGTGGGCAAAAGTGTGATGTATCGTGAGGACAACATAACTGTAAGTTTACGCATGGTGTCAGTAGCTACAGGAGAAGTGTTATTAGAAGTATTAAGCCAAAAGACTATATTTAGCTACGGAAAATCTGAGGATATATTTAGGTTTATTGAGGCTGGAACCGAGCTAGTAGAAGTAGAAATGGGTAATGCAAGAAATGAATCATCAACCATAGCTTTGATGAAAGCTATAGAAGGAGGTGTGCTAGAAATCGTAAATGATGGTTATGAAAAGGGTTTCTGGATTTTACAAAACAATAACCAAGGAGTAGAATTAAATGATGAAATTGAAATTAATGAGCCTGATTGTGATGCTGACTGCGTTGACAACATACGCGGCTGATAATGAAATATATGTAGACCAATCTGGTACAGGTGCAAACATAGACCTTGAACAACTAGGTATATCTAATATTATTGGTGGTTTAAACTCAACGGCTGGTAGTTTAAATGCCTTTGATTTAGACGGAAATAGCATGACACTTGATATTAATATGATTGGAGCTACCAACAAATTTCTTGGTGATATATTCGCTGATAATTTCACAGGATTTTATGAATTTGATGGTGGTACTAATTCATTTACTATCCAGGTTGACCCGACAGATACTTACAGCTCAGATGGCTCTAATCAAAATGTAGATGTTACAGGAAGCGGAAATACTTTTACTTTAAATCAAGGTACCTCAGCACTTGCATCACAGCTTGATTTAGATTGGATTATTCAAGGCTCTAACAACACAATAACTTCAAACATAAACATAGATGGAGCTACAAATTATATGGACATAGACGGGTCCGATAATAATGTTACATATACTGGAACTGGAGTAACAGCTAGTGCAGGTGGATATTTCTACCTTGACCACACAGGAGGTTCAAGAACGTTTAATATCCAACAACTGAGTACCCTTGACAATGACTGGCTTAAAATCATATCCATTTCTGGCACTGCTGCTTCTACTGTTTGTGTCGTTCAAAACGACCAAGGCACAAGCACAAGCTGTTGATATTGGAGACATATCTGAATTAAATGGCACGGCACAAATTGTCAGAGATAAGCCATACGATGCAGATTTAAAGTTTGCTATTCAAAGCAATGATGAAGCTATAACCAAAAATGGCCGTATGGCTATAACTTTTCTTGATGATTCAACCGTAAAGCTAACTGAGCACTCACAACTTTTAATAGATGAATACATCTATGACCCTGACCCAAGCAAAGCTAAAATGGCTCTTACCTTTGGTCTTGGTACAGCTAGGTTTATTACTGGCAACCTAAACCGCATAGATAAGCAGAACATATCTCTAAAAACACCTACTGCAAATATAGCAATTAGAGGAACGGATTTTACTGCAACCGTTGATGAACTTGGGCGTAGTCTAATTATTCTTTTGCCAGATGCTTTTGGTTTGTCTAGTGGTGAAATAGAAGTAGTCACTGCTATGGGAACTGTTTTGCTGAATAAACCCTATGAAGCAACTACAGTAAGTGTATTTGAATCAGCTCCCACAAAACCAGTTATATTAGATTTAACTTTAGATGTTATTGATAACATGCTTATTGTTACACCTCCGAAAGAAGAAGCAGTTATTGAAGAAGAAACTACAAGCACGCAAACTGAAAGCGTATTAGATTTTAATGACCTTGATATAGATTACTTAGCAGACGATTATTTAAAAGATGACAGTTTAGAATTTACAGAGCTTGATATTAATTACTTAGATGTAAACTATCTTGAAGATTTGCTAAATGTATTAGATGCTTTAGCTATAGACGAAGACGAAGACGCTTTAGCGCAAGCCACTAGCACACAAATATCTGGCACTTTACTAGGACGAGACCCTGATACACAAATAACAACTCTTATAACAGGTAATTTAATTAGTATGCGAAGACAGGTAAATGAAAGCGTAAGGGTTGACTTAAACGGTTCTAACGCTTATACAGTAATATTAATACAGGATGGTATATCTAATGTTATTAAAATAAATGGAGGCAGCGATAGTATTATTACTATCACTCAAAGTGATTAAATGAAGCGACTATTATTACCTATAATTATAATACTGTCTTTACCATTACTATTTCAAAGCACTCCAACAGAAATATTAAAACTAAAAACTTTTGATTCATTAATACAAACGCCCGAACAATCTGGCAATTTTGTCATACTTAACATAACCGAAACAGATGTAGAGCGCGAAGGTGGTTGGCCCTTACCCAGACAAAGATTAGCTGAAATACAACTAGAAATATTAGGTAAAGGTGCTGTTGGCGTTGGCTGGGTAATTAGTTTTCCACAAGCAGATAGGATGGGAGGTGATGAAGATTTTGGTAGGTCTTTAGGCTACGCTCCATCTGTAATAGCTATGTTTGAGGACGGTCAGGGTAAATATCCAGAATCAACTGGCACAGTTGTCATGGGTGAGGATAATGGTGGTATAGTATCTTTGGGAGTTAAGGAAAACCTGAACACTCTGAAAAATAATACATTACAGGGTTTAGCCATTGCTCCCACTGACATAGACCAACTTGTTAGAAGAATCCCTTTATTAGTAAAAACCCCTGAAAACGAGTGGATTCCTAGTTTTGGTACACAAATATATAAAGCTTTATTTAATGTTAAAACTTATATTATAAAAACTAATGATAATGGTATATCAGAAATATCAATAAGAGGAATACCACCTGTTAAAACAGATAGCTTTGGTCGCAAATGGATTAGTTGGGTAGATACGCCACAAACTGATTTACAAGAAATGGAAGTAAATGGCAAGTTTGTATTTGTTGGTGTTACTGCAAATGGCGTAATGCCACAAGTAGCTACTCCAGTTGGATTACTAGAACCACACAAGATTCAAGCAGCACTTGCTGAGTCTATACTTATACAAGACAGTCCTTTTATACCTGATTGGGCAATAGCAGTAGAGCTTATTATATTTTTAGTTACAGTGAGTCTTATATGGCTTGTTTTAATACGCTTTGGGATTACATGGGGAATTATATTAGGTTTGGGTATTATGGCTTCTACTGGCTCTATTGGATATTACCTTATAAAAACAAACCTACTTGTTGATGTTACCTGGTCTTTAATTTCACAGTTTATTACGGGCACCACAGCATTTTACATAAGATTTAGAGAGCAGTTTAAGTTAAGACTGCAAATTAAAAAACAGTTTGAACACTATCTTGACCCACGACAAGTCAAAAAATTACAAGATAATCCTGATTTGTTAAAACTTGGCGGTGAAAAAAAATACTGCACGTTCTTGTTCACCGACGTCAGGGGATTCACCAATTTGTCCGAGAAGTTAGAGCCTGAACAGGTAACAGACATTATGAATAAAGTATTAACTGCACAAGTTACTTGCATACAGGCACATGGAGGAATGGTAGATAAATTTATAGGTGATGCTTGTATGGCAATATTTGGAGCACCATTAGATTTAGACGAACACGAAAAAAGAGCAGTGGCTTGTGCTCAAGATATGCGTACTGCAATAAGACAGCTACAAAAAGAACTACCAGAAAAAATAGCTATTGGCATAGGTGTAAACTCTGGTGAGGCTGTAGTAGGTAATATGGGTTCTAATACAAGGTTTGATTTTTCTGCTATTGGCGATGCAGTAAATGTCGCTGCAAGATTAGAGTCTGCAACAAAAGAAGCTGGTGTTGACATCTTAATTGGTGAAAATACTGCAAAAAATTGTAAAAATGTATTAAAATTACCAAAACCTATTAAAGTAAAAGGTAAAACGAAGGCTTTACAGATATGGACAGTTTAAAAAAATTTGTTAAATGGTTTATATCTTTATTTCAAAACAGGTACAAAATTACTGTTTCGTTTAATAAGGAATATGGTGACTCAGATGATAGAACTTACACATCAAAAAAAATTATAGTGCAAAAAGAAAAGCACCTAAAGTTTAAAGATGAAAACAATAAATTAATTGAGTATAGAAGCTCATCTGGTCTGAATTATATTATTGAGGACGCTTAATGCAACAAGTATTTATAGGCATAATATTATTTTTAGGTTTTACAACTTATTATTTGTTTAATGAAAACAAAACATTATCAGCTAACAATCTTGCATTAGAAGGAGCTATAGCTACACAAGAAGAGGCAATAGCGTCATTGCAAAATGATTTTGCATTGCAAACTACAGAGTTGCAAAACATGACGGTAAAAAGCCAAGCAGCACAAAGAGAACTAAATAGATATTCAGAATTTATTAAAAACTACGAACTGAGTGACAAAATTATAGGTGACCCAGTTGACATGCAAAGGAAGATAAATAATGGTACAAAACATATCATGGAAGACATTGAGAACATCAGCGCTACTGTTGATGACCTTGATGATGGCTTGCAGTTGCAGTCTACTTCCGACTAAACAAATAGAAGTAACTGCTAAACCTATGGATAGAACCATAGTGCAACCTGTTATGCCTAGAGAAATAGACCTTAAAGAGGTTAGATGGCTGACCATAACGCCAGAAAACTATGAAGAGCAGTTTGCTCTTATAGAAGACCAAGAAGGTGAGTTGGTATTTTTAGCTATGACTGTGCCAGATTATGAAACTATGGCTTACAACATGCAAGAAATCAAAAGGTATATAACTGAACTTAAGGATGTAGTGGTGTATTATAGAAAAGTAACTACAACTGCGGAGCAAGAAAATGAGTAATTTACCAGAGGCATTTGTATATAAATGTAAACTTAAAAAAGTTATAGACGGCGACACAGTAAGATTAGAAACTATTGATTTGGGATTTTCTGTGCAATTACATAATAAATCCGTTCGTTTAAATGGGATTGATACACCTGAGAGCCGCATCAATATTAAAAAATATCCAGAACGAACAAAAGAAAAAGAATTAGGGTTACTAGCCAAACAAAAATTGAAAGAATGGCTAGTAGGTGATATAACACTTAAATCTTATGGAACAGATAAATATGGAAGAGTTTTAGGTGACATATTCTGCAATAAAGGAAATATTGCTGAATTGCTTGAAAAAGAAAGTCTTGCCGTACCTTATTTCGGTGGGACAAAAACAAAAAAATGGGGAGAATAATATGAATATTTCACAAGAAGGTTTAGCGCTGATTAAAAAATTTGAAGGCTGTGAATTAGAAGCTTACAAATGTGCAGCTGGAGTATGGACAATCGGTTATGGTTCAACTAAAGGAGTCAAAGATGGTGACAGCATCACACAAGCAGAAGCAGACAAATTATTACTGCATGAAATGGAAGAATATGAAGGCTATATAAATGAACTGGTTGAGAATAAATTAAAACAAAACGAATTTGATGCTCTAGTGTCGTGGGTTTTTAATCTAGGCCCAGCTAATTTAAAAAGCTCTACTTTATTGAAGGTATTAAATAGTTCACATCCAGATTGGAATGATATTCCTGCACAAATCAAAAGATGGAATAAAGCTGGTGGTAAAGTTTTACAAGGTCTTATAAGAAGAAGAGAAGCAGAGGCCTTACTATTTGAAGGTAAAGAATGGCACGACGTTTGACGATGTGTAATACTAGCATAAGGCGTTTACGCTTAGAGCTAGGTTGCAAAAGTTATCGTCGCTACCTTGTGACTTAGCTCGTTTATGAAAGATGTCTCATTTAAAGATTTTGATATTCTTTCTGAACAGGATAAATCAGAAGCCGTAGCTTTATTACAAAGATACGACCAGCTTGAAAAACAAGACGACTGCCAAAATGATTTTATAAGTTTTCTTAATCACATGTGGCCTGATTTTATTGAAGGCAGACATCATAAAATAATTGCAGACAAATTTAATCGTATAGCAGAAGGCAAACTGAAACGTTTAATTGTATGCTTACCACCCAGACACTCTAAATCTGAATTTGCATCAACATTTTTTCCTGCATGGATGATGGGAAGACGTGGCAACTTAAAAATTATACAAACAACACACACAGCTGAATTAGCAGTGCGATTTGGTCGTAAGGTAAGAAACATAATTGACAGCACAGAATATCAACACATATTTCCAGATTTAAAACTACAAGCAGATAACAAATCAGCTGGTCGTTGGACAAGTAACCAAGAGGGTGAGTTTTTCGCAGCTGGTGTTGGTGGTGCAATTACAGGTCGTGGTGCTGATTTATTAATAATTGATGACCCTCATAGTGAACAAGATGCTTTGTCACCTAAATCTTTGGAATCAGCTTATGAATGGTACACATCTGGTCCTAGACAGCGTTTACAGCCTGGAGGCATTATAGTAATAGTTATGACTAGATGGAGTACAAAAGACTTGGTTGGAAAAGTTTTAAAAAAACAAGGCGATGAAAATGCAGACAAATGGGAGGTAGTAGAGTTTCCTGCAATTATGCCAGAATCAGATAAACCTCTTTGGCCAGAGTTTTGGAAAAAAGAAGAATTGTTAGGAGTAAAAGCATCATTACCTATATCTAAATGGAATAGCCAATGGATGCAAAATCCGACAGCAGAAGAAGGCTCCATAGTAAAAAGAGAGTGGTGGAATAGATGGGAGGATGAGGATGTGCCCTCATATAGCTATGTAATACAAAGCTATGATACTGCTTTTTCTAAAAAAGAGACTGCGGACTACTCAGCGATTACTACTTGGGCAATTTTTAACCGTGGCGATGAAAACAACGACGAAATAATTTTATTAGATGCAAAAAGAGTTAGATGTGATTTTCCTGAATTAAAAAAACTTGCTTTAGAAGAATATAGGTATTGGGAACCAGACTGTGTTTTGATTGAAGCAAAAGCTTCTGGAACACCCCTTACACACGAACTAAGACGCATGGGCATACCAGTTACATCTTATTCACCTAGTAGAGGACAAGATAAAATAGCACGTATGAATAGTGTTGCACCTATATTTGAGTCTGGAATGGTTTGGGCACCCGAAGATGATTTTGCAGATGATGTTATAGAGGAAATGGCATCTTTCCCATTTGGTGATTATGACGATTTCTGTGATAGTGCTACAATGGCTTTGATGAGATTTCGTCAAGGTGGTTTTATATCTTTGTATGAAGATTATCAAGATGAAGTGAAACTACTAAGTAAAAATAGGACGGTTTACTATTGAAGACTTTTGCAACTATTTTTGAGTGGGATGGTGTTCAACACACAGGACCTTTGATACATGCAGAAAATTTTGAACAAGCAAAATTAATAGCAGAATATCATGGCCTTTTGATTGATGGTGAATTAGAGGCTATTATAGGAAGTGAAATAGGTTTGGAATCAAAAACAAACAAAAGGGTAATACATTAATTATGGCTATAGACAAACAATTAGGAACACAAGACGACCCAGATATTAGAAGAACTGGCTCAGCTGTCGAAATAGTACCAGAAACTACTAGAGACGAACAAATAGCGGCTGCTGCACAAATACTGGTTGACGAAGAGCAAGTTTTAATAGACGAAGAAATAACTCCAGAAGCACAGCCAGAAATGAGTTTTGATGCTAACCTCGTAGATTTTATAGATGAAAACACTTTAGAAAAAATAGCAAGTGATTTACTTGACTCTATTAGCGGAGATAAAGAGTCAAGAAGTGAATGGGAAAAAACATATACTGACGGTCTAAAATATTTAGGTATGAAGTTTGACGAAACTAGGTCACAACCTTTTGAAGGCAGTTCTGGTGTTGTGCATCCGATTTTGGCAGAAGCGGTTACTCAGTTTCAAGCACAAGCTTATAAAGAAATGTTACCAGCCAAAGGTCCAGTAAAGACTGAGATTATAGGCGCTAGAACCATAGAAACAGAAAACCAAGCTGAAAGAGTCCAAGAATTTATGAATTATTATATTCTTAATAAAATGGAAGAGTATGACCCTGAGCTTGACCAAATGCTTTTTTACTTACCTTTAGCTGGTTCCTGTTTTAAAAAAATATATTTTGATTTTGTTTTAAATCGAGCGGTTGCTAAATTTATTGCACCAGAAGATTTAATAGTGCCATACGAGGCTACAGACATAAGTTCAGCTGAAAGAATTACACATGTAATAAGCATGTCATCCAATGAAATTAAAAAACAACAAGTTACTGGTTTTTATGCGGACGTAGACATCGGCTCTGGCAGTTATAGTGAAGATATGTCAGATATATCAGAGGCTATAGATGAGATACAAGGTGTTTCTTCTTCATATAAAGAAAATAGAAATAGAACCGTATATGAAGTGCATACAGTGTTGGATGTAGAGGGTTTTAAAGATTTAAACCAAGATGGCTCAGAAACAGGACTAAAGTTACCATATATTGTAACTATCGAAGAAGACTCACAGCAAATACTATCAATTAGAAGAAACTACCAACAAAACGACCCACTTAAAAATAAAATAAATTATTTCGTGCAGTACAAGTTTTTACCTGGTCTTGGATTTTATGGTCTTGGGTTATCTCACATGATTGGTGGACTATCAAAAGCTTCAACATCTATACTAAGACAACTTATTGACGCTGGTACTCTTGCTAATTTACCTGCTGGTTTTAAAGCTAGAGGTATGAGAATTAGAGACGAGGACGACCCATTACAACCAGGTGAGTTTAGGGATATAGATACCACTGGCGGCTCTCTAAGAGAAAACCTAATACCACTGCCAATAAAAGAACCAAGTAACGTTTTGATGCAACTTTTAGGCATTTTGGTTGACTCTGGAAAGCGTTTTGCAGCAATAGCTGATATGAATGTTGGTGACATGAACCAAGCCATGCCAGTTGGAACAACCGTTGCTTTACTAGAACGTGGCACAAAAGTTATGAGTGCAATCCACAAAAGATTGCATTATGCACAAAGGATGGAGTTTGGTTTGCTTGCAAAAGTTTTTAGCGAGTATTTACCGCCAGTATATAACTATCAAGTCGGTTCTGGTTCACAAGAAGTAAAACAAATGGACTTTGATGACAGAGTTGACATTATACCCATATCTGACCCAAACATATTTTCACAAAGTCAAAGAGTTACATTAGCACAAGAATTATTGCAAATGGTGCAGTCTAATCCAGAAATACATGGACCAATGGGTATTTATGAAGCATATAAAAGAATGTACTCAGCTTTAGGTGTTGATAATGTAGATGCTTTATTACAACCACCTCCAGATATGACACCTAAACCAGTAGATGCTGGGCAAGAAAATGCTGGATTACTTTTAGGACAACCTGCTCAAGCTTTTCCAGAACAAAACCATGAGGCGCATTTAGAAGCACATAAAAGCCTATTTTTAACAGAAATTGTAAAACAAAGTCCACAAGTACAAGCTTTAATAATAAGTCACTGTATGCAACATTTACAATTTTTAGCAGGACAAATGGCACAAGAACAGATGCCACCAGAAGTCCTACAAAGAATACAAGAAATTCAAGCACAAATGCAACAAGTAAGTCCAGAAGAGGCCGCACAAATACAACAGCAAATACAAATGATTGTTGAACAATATAGTTCATCTATCATGGCTGAATTAACAAGCGAATTTTTACAATCAATAGGCGTAGGTGGCAGCGAAGACCCATTAGTTGATATAAGAAAAAGAGAACTTGACCTAAAAGATAAAGAGTTAGATATGGAATCTGACCAATTTGATGTAAAACAAAATCAAAGACAACAAGAAAAAATGATGGATAGCCAATACCAACAGCAAAGACTAGATGTGCAAAAACAAATAGCAGATGATAAACTTGATGTGGCTATTAATAGACTTAAACAAAATGCTGACTTAAAATTATTAGAGTTAGAAAATAAAATACGGGGAATACAATGACAACATCATATAAATTAGAAGCCATAGCAAAATTAAAAGCTGAAAAAAAACAAATGCGCCAGCAAGAAGCTATGGAATTAAAACAACAACAAGAAGCAGAAGGTAAAGCGCATCAAGAAAATATGGCTAGAATCGCAAAGAAGATGGCTATAATTAACGGCGAACAAGTTGTGGAAGAAAAACCTAAAAAACAAGTTAAAAAAACACAACCAAAAAAAACAACTGCAAAAAAACCAGTTGCAAAAAAACCAGTTGCAAAAAAAAAGACAACTAAAAAAACAAAATAAATGGACGATATAGAATTAATAGAAAAAATTAAAAGAACCATATCTGAAAGAGAGCTCCAAATACAAGAAACACTAATGTCTGGTGGATTAAAAGATATTGAACATTATAAATATTTGCAAGGAGAGCTTTCTGCTTTATACTATATTGCAAATGCAATTAGTGACATAGGCAAAGATATATGACAGATGTTCAAAAAAATAATGTAATGGCAAAAAAACTAGCAGAAGCTTACGTTGAGCCAGATGCGATAGTTTTAGACCCAGATAAATTAGATAAAACAATTTTAGATAGGATGCCTCAACCAACAGGTTGGAGAATGTTAGTTTTACCTTATGCTGGTAAAGCAAAAACAGACGGTGGTATTTTACTTACAAAACAAACAACAGACCGCGAAAGCCTAGCTACAGTAGTGGCTTATGTGGTAAAAAAAGGACCGCTTTGCTTTAACGACAAAAAACGATATGGCGATACTCCGTGGTGTGAAGAAAAACAATGGGTTTTAATAGGGCGTTACTCTGGCTCTAGGTTTAAACTTGAAGATGGTGCAGAGGTCAGAATCATTAATGATGATGAAGTTATAGCCACCATTCTTAATCCAGATGATATAGTGAGCTTATGACGATAGAAAATGAAAACAAACAAATTCAACCAGAGGTTGAAGAAATACAAGTAGAGGTTACTGATTCTGAATCACAGGTAGCGTCTCAAGATGCTTCTAGTGAAGATGAACTTGAAAATTACACAAAAGGTGTATCAAAAAGAATTAATAAATTAAATGCTAGAAAAAGAGCTGCTGAGGAAAAAGCACAAGCTTTAGAACAAGCATTGCAACAAAAAGAAGCTGAGGTACATAATTATTATCAGCACGCAGTGCAAGCACAACAAAGTTCTTTAGAAAAAGATGAAGAATTAATGTCTATAAAAGAGCGTGAAGCAAACGAATTGTTTAAAAAAGCGCATGAGTCTGGTGATGCTGAAATGATTTCTAAGGCAGACAGTCTTAAAAATGAAGTTTCTATACAAAAAGAAAAAGTAAGAATAGCAAAACAAAGACAAACAGATTCTTATAGTCAAGCACAAGCTCAAACTCAAGTGCAGCCACAACAACAAGTGCAGCCACAACAACAAGCAGGCCCAACACAAGAAGCTTTAGATTGGGCATCTGAAAACAAATGGTTTGGTGAAAATGCAGAAGCAACACAATATGCTCAATTTACGCATGTAAATTTAGTTAATGAAGGATTTGAACCAGATTCAAATGAGTATTACAATGAATTAAACCAAAGAATTGGTAAAGTTTATCCCGATTTAAAATCGGATAATGCTGAACAAAGTGAGGGCAGACCCGCTGTGCAAAGAGTCGCCTCAGCCTCCGTAGGAGGTCGGCAAAAAACACAAGGCAAAAAGAACGGTGTGCAATTTTCAAAAACAGAAGTTGACAGACTCCGTGGATTAAAGCCATACGGCATGACAGAAGACGCTTGGCTAAAATCCGTTGCTAAAGAAAAACAACGCATTGCATCTAGGGAGGCAAAATGACAACAGAAGAAAATAATGAAATGACACATTCCAGAAATTCCCGTGAATCCGAGCAACACGCTAAAAATACTCGTAGACAACCATGGCGACCAGTAAGAAAACTTGAAACTCCTCCGCCACCAGAAGGATACGAATATCGTTGGATAAGAGAATCCATGCTAGGGCAAGAGGACAAGGCAAATGTAAGTAGAAGAATTAGAGAAGGATGGGAACTCGTAAGAGGAACAGACTTACCTAGTGAATATGCTTATCCTACTGCCGATGAAGGTGCACATGCTGGTCTTGTTTATAGTGAAGGACTTTTATTAGCAAAAATACCTATCGAAACAAAGGAACAACGTAATGAATATTACGAAGACCAAACCCGTCTTAAAAAAGAGGCTTTAGATAACAATATGTTTTCTGATGCCAAAAAAGATGGTAGATATGTTAAGTATGATGCTGATAGAAGGTCTAATGTTACTTTTGGTAAAAAGTAACAATCATATTTAGGAGAATATAAAAATGGCTAATAAAGATAGCGCATTTGGATGTAAACCTGTTCGTATGATGGGCGGAGCACCCTATTCTGGCGGTCAAAGCCGATATAGGATTGCTAGTGGAGCTACAACACCTATCTTCCAAGGCGACTTGGTAACTCAGCTTACAGCTGGGGTTATAGGTAGACACGCCGCAACTGGAACCGTTCCGATTGTTGGAGTGTTTAATGGTGTTCAGTACACTGACCCAACCACAGGCGAACAAGTGTTTAAAAACTATTATCCTGGAAGCATCGCTGCTTCTGATATAATAGCAAGCGTCGTTGATGACCCTAATGTTGTTTTTGAAATTCAAGGAGACGCAGCAATGCCTGTGGCAGACTTGTTTGGAAATTTTGACATTGTTGATGGTTCACCAGTTGGCGATACTTCATCTGGGATTTCTAATACTGAAATTGCAGTCAGCACTGGTAATACCACTGCTACTCTGCCTTTGAAAGCGTTAGACATATCTCAGGACCCTGATAACGATGATGTTTCATCATCAAATACTAATGTCCTTTGTGTCATACAGAATCATATCTGTGGACAAAAAGGTGCTGGTTTAGCATAAGGAGATAAATAATGGCAATTTCAAGAGCACAATTAGCGAAAGAGCTAGAGCCTGGTCTAAACGCACTTTTTGGGATGTCCTATGATGAATATAACGAGGAATATAAAGATATTTTCGTTATTGAAGATTCTAATAGAGCATTTGAAGAAGAGGTCTTGGTAACAGGGTTTGGTTCCGCACCACTTAAGTCCGAAGGACAAGGGGTTCAATTTGACAACGCATCTGAAAGTTACAGTGCACGTTATACACACGATACAGTGGCGTTAGCGTTTGCTTTAACAGAAGAAAGTGTTGAAGATAACCTCTATGACTCACTCGGAAAAAGATATGTTAAAGCATTAGCAAAATCAATGGCTAACACTAAGGAAGTCAAAGGTGCTGATGTTTTAAATAATGCTTTCTCATCTAGCTTCACAGGAGGCGATGGTGTATCACTTATTAACACTGCACACCCACTTTCAGGTGGTGGTACAGCTGCGAACAGAGCTACTACTATGGCTGACTTAAATGAGGCTTCATTAGAAGACGCATTAATAGATATTTCAACCTTTACAGATGATAGAGGTTTAACAATTTCTGTGCAGGCGGACAAACTTGTGGTTCCACCACAATTAGTGTTTGTAGCTGACAGAATTTTAAACTCTCAGCAAAGGTCTGGAACAGCTGATAATGACATTAACGCAATTAAAAACACAGGTGTATTACCTGGTGGTTATGCAGTTAATCATTATCTTTCTGACCCAGATGCTTTCTTCATCCTTACATCTGTTAATAGCTCAGGCGAAGGTCTAAAAATGTTCCAAAGGTCTCCAATGGAAACCTCTATGGAACCAGACTTTTCTACTGGCAATATCAGATATAAAGCAAGGGAAAGATATAGCTTCGGTTTCTCTGATTGGAGAGGAATCTACGGCTCACAAGGTGCATAGTTAGAAGTTCGTAATACACTTTATTACTCAGTATTACAATAAAAGGGCCAGTTTAGGCCCTTTTTTTTGTCTAAAAAAAGTTAAATTAATTGTTGTAAATAGTTGTAAATAGTTGCAAATAAGTGTAATATAAAGATATGGGAAATTTAATTGTTAATCAAAAAGGAGGAAAAATGATTGAGATATACCATGCAACAGAATTTGGAAACAATGAAAAGCCTTATGAACATGTGGCTAATATAGACACTAACTCTGTTCAAGAAGCTTTTGCGGCAACGCAGAATATTGATGATAGTTGGTGCAGCTGGGATAACAAAAGAAGCACGTCTTCTGGGGATGTCTTGGTTTGTGATGGGGTAGCACATTTTCTAGTTCCAATGGGTAATGGGCCTAGAGGTAATAAGGTATATGAAAACTGGGGTGATACAGAAGTTATTAATAACTTTGATGTAAATGGATTTATTTATAACGGTGAATTTAAGGAGGCAGTATGAAATTAATAACTAAAGAAATCATGGATAAGCTTAAAGCAAATCCTAGAGGGCATGATAATAACAAACCATGGCTTAAGTTATTTAATCCAGTTGGTGCAGCAACTTGGTTAATATCAGAAATTGGAGACGATGGAGATACTTTATTTGGACTATGTGATTTAGGATTTGGTCATCCTGAGCTGGGTTCTGTAAGTTTGAGTGAAATAAAAAATGTTGATTTACCTTTTGGTATGAAGATTGAAAGAGATTCCAGTTGGGAACCAACTAAAACAGTGGTTGAATATGCAAATGAATGGAGGGCAATATGACATTTGATAATAGAGAATATCTAAACAACGAACTTAAAAAAGCAAGAGCGGTGTTAAGAGGTTTAGTGGCTGATACAGTAGCTAATGATGGTGATTTAAGGTCTGATATGATTGTTAGACAGGAAGAAACTGTAATTAGATTTGCTGACGCTGTAAATCAAATTGATGAAGAAAGAAAATACGGTGAATAAATAAAATGAAAACAATAACTAAAATATTTGTAGACATGGACGGTGTTCTCGCTGACTTTGTAAGAGGAGTGCAAGGACCTAAATACTTAAATGGTCCCCTAGTCAGCGAGAATACTTATGATGATAGAAAGGTTGAGCTATCTAATAAAGGTCTTTTTGCAGATTTACCACCTATGGCAGATATGTATTCTTTAATTGAATATGTAAAAAACTTTGGAGTCGACTGGGAAATACTCACCGCATCAGGTGTACTAAACAGAACCAAAGTAGTGCAAGACAAAATCTATTGGATTAAAAAACATGTAGATAAAAATGTTTTTATTACAGCAACATTAAAAGGCAAGCATAAAGCTGTTTATGCCAGACCTGATTATGTGTTGATTGATGATAGAAAAGATAACATAGAAGCCTGGACCAATGCAGGTGGCATAGGAGTGTTGCATACCAGTGCGGCTGATACGATAAAACAGCTTAGAAATTACCAAGACACTTTGGTTGCACAAAATACAGCCTAGTAGTATTATCAATATTGTAGAACTAATTGTTGCAGGCATGGTGCTTGCAATGGCTAATTTATAGGAGGCTGATTATGACTACGCATTTTACATCGGGTGTTACCAATATTTCTGGAGACGGAACATTAGGTAAATTAAAAGCACCTGCACCACACAAGTATCATCAATACTTTAATGATTTTGATACTTACCTAGCGTCCGATTGGACAATAACTACAACTGAGGACGGGACTGGTTCTGCAACAGAGGCATTAGCCGATGGAGACGGTGGAGTTTTGTTAGTAACAAACGCTGCTGGCGATAACGACCATGACTTTTTTCAGCTTGTAAAAGAAGGTTTTAAATATGAATCTGGAAAACAAATAGGTTTTCACATTAGATTTAAAACTAATGATGCAACACAATCCGATATTGTTGCTGGTTTACAGCTAACTGATACTTCACCATTAGATGTAACAGATGGTATTTTCTTTTTAAAATCAGATGGAGCTGCAACAATAAGCTTTATCGTTGAAAAAGACAGCACACAATCTACATTGACTTTGCCTAATTCATTGGCAGATGATACTTTTATGACTTTAGGTTTTATTTATGACCCTAAAGACCAAAAGTTTCATGTGTTTCAAAATAATGTATTAGCAGGCACAGTGGTTAGCACAAATGTACCAGATAACGAAGAACTTACAGTTTCTTTTGGTATTCAAAATGGTGCTGCTGCTGCAAAAACCATGAGCGTTGACTACATTGGTGCCTACAAAGAACGTACAGCTGTAACTGAGCTGTAAGGAGTAAATAATGGCTGATGCAGTAACTTCACAAACCATACAAGATGGTGAAAAGACCGCAATCTTAAAATTTACCAATGTGTCAGACGGCACAGGTGAATCAGCTGTAAAAAAAGTAGATGTTTCTGCGCTAACTAAAAATAGCGCAGGGCAAACTTGTACTTCTGTTGCAGTGTCAAGAATTTATTGGGCATGTGTTGGTATGCGAGTAAATATTGAGTTTGATGCTTCAACAAATGTTTTAGTTATGCCATTACCAGCAGACAGCACAGGTGATGAATATTATGATTTATTTACAGGTATCCCAAACAACGCAGGTAGCGGTGTAACTGGAGATATAGACTTCACCACGGTAGGTCACTCAAGTGGTGATGCTTATTCAATCATATTAGTTTTGAATAAAAATTATTAAGACTGATGGCGGTAAAAAAGCCTAAAAGAAAAGCTAAACCAATAGCTAAGACAGTAGGCAAAGGCGGTAATTACCGCTCTACCAAAAGTGGAGCGGGCATGACCAAAAAAGGTGTTGCTGCTTATCGCAAGAAAAATCCTGGCTCTAAATTAAAAACAGCAGTAACAGGCAAAGTAAAAAAAGGTAGCAAGGCCGCAAAAAGACGAAAGTCTTATTGTGCAAGGTCACTTGGACAATTAAAGAAAAGCTCTGCTAAAACTAGAAATAACCCTAATTCAAGAATTAGGCAAGCAAGAAGAAGGTGGAAGTGTTAAATGATTGTAAAAAGAAATACAAAAAAGAAAGTTAATAAAGTTATTAAAGGTTTAAAAAAAGCCAGTAATACACATGCAAAACAAGCAAAAACCTTAGAGTCGTTAAAATTAAAAAAAGGTGGTGCTGCTAAAAAGAAATCTAGTGCACCAAGTAATGTAACGAATCCTAGCCTTTATGCTAGAGTAAAATCAGAAGCTAAACGAAAGTTTGACGTATATCCTAGTGCTTATGCGAACGCTTGGTTAGTAAAAACATATAAAAAACGTGGTGGTGGTTACAAAGGCGCAAAGAAAGCAGAAGGTGGTGAGGTTAATAACTCAAACCTAAAACCAATACCAAGAGATAACAAAGGACTTAAAAAACTACCTACTAAAGTAAGAAACAAAATGGGTTTTATGCAAGCTGGTGGAGCTGTAAAAATGGTTCAAGGCAGAGGTTGTGGAGCTATGATGCAAAGTAAACGCAAAAAGACTAAAGTGCCAAGGTAAATGAAAAAAAAAGACCCTAAAAAAGGCACTGGTAAAAAACCAAAAGGTAGTGGCAGAAGGTTATATACAGACGAAAATCCAAAAGATACTGTCAAAATTAAATTTGCTACTATGAAAGACGCCACTGCAACAGTTAATAAAGTAAAAAGAATAAAAAAACCTTATGCAAGAAAGATACAAATATTAACAGTAGGTGAGCAAAGAGCAAAAGTTATGGGCAAAACTGGTATCGCTAATATTTTTAAAAAAGGCAAAAATTTAATTAGGAAACAACATGGCAAAATCTAGTGGAGGATTAACCAAGTGGTTTAAACAAGATTGGGTCGATATAGGCTCACCAAAAAAAGGTGGTGGCTACAAAAAATGTGGCAGGTCAAAACAAAAAGCAGATGCAAAAAGAAAATATCCTAAATGTGTACCCGCTGCAAAAGCATCTAGCATGAGTGAATCACAAATTAAATCAGCGGTGCGACGAAAACGTGCAAAAAAACAAGGCGTTGGTGGCAAGCCTACTAACGTTAAAACATTTGCAAAAAAAGGTGGTATGATAACTAAAAATTCAAACATGGGATTGTTTGGAAGGAGATAATATGAAAGGAACTAAATACATGGCTAAAGGCGGTAGCATGAAAGGCACTAAGTATATGGCCAAAGGTGGTGCTGCACTTATGGGTGAAATGAAAGCTAATCCTGGTATGGGCAACATGCCTAATTCAGTAAAGCAAGCACTTATGGGTGGTGGCGTTAGAGGCAAAGCTCAAGCTAATATGTTAAAAGGCACAAAAGGAATGGCCAAAGGCGGTGGCATGAAAAAAGGCACAAAGTACATGGCTAAAGGCGGCGGCATGATGTCTGGACTTGGTAAAGGTATTAAAAATATAGTTAAGTAAACTATAATTAAATAAGGTGGCGTATTTAATATCAAATATCCCGCAGTTTAAATGCTGGGTAAGAAAAGAGTTTACAACTAATCATCAACACGGACACGGTGAATATCTGCACGCTTTAGCGTTTGCAGTTAATACAATTCCAGATAGGTCGCTTTCCTTTCAAGTGGTCTTTACAGGTTGTGAAACTGATTTTGTAGATTATCCAGATGAAAACGTGCATGGTGGTGCTATGTGGGCCCGTATGCCTATTCAAGCTTTAATAGCAGATGTTCCTTTACAAGATTGGCCAAACCCAATGCAAGACCATTTAGCTCAACCTTGGGATTGTCTAAGTCATCATCATAGCGTGGTTACATTAGATAGGGTTAGTTCAAGTCCTTGGTATTGTAAAATTGATGGTGACTTTCATTTAGGTAAATATATGTTTACTGTAGATTATACTGAACATTCAATAGCTGACGACTCAGCTCAACACAAACAATCACACGTGTTATACTTAACCGATGCTGGTGACTATACTGGTAACTTTGTTGCTTTGCCCAATAACAGAGTAAGAGCAACTAACCCAGCTTTATGGAGAACAGGTGAGGGTGCTCCAGATTTTGCACCGTCACAATGGGTACATTCAGCCGAGGCACATGAAAGCTACACAGACCCAGTGGCTACATTTGACAATTTGTATGCCTCAGACGAAGATAGAGAGTAATTATGGCATTATCTGGAAGCAAAGACTTTGAATTAGATGTAGCAGACTACGTTGAAGAAGCGTTTGAGCGTTGTGGCTTAGAGCTTCGTACTGGTTACGATTTAAAAAGTGCTACCAGAAGCCTTAATTTAATGCTTGCAGAATGGGCCAACAGAGGCTTAAACCAATGGACAGTAAAAGAAAAAACTGTTGCTATGGTTAAAGACACAGGCACATATAACATTGATAGCACCAATGCTACAGCACCAATAGATGTACTTGATGTCTATATTAGAGAAACAGTAGGCACTGAAACTACCGATTTGCCAATGACAAGACTAAGTAGGGCTGAATATTCACATATAACTACTAAATCAAGCACAGGTAAACCAAATCAGTTTCTTATTAATAAACAATCAACACCGACTATCACCATTTGGCCAGTCCCAGATAAATCAAGCACTTACACTGTTTACATGAATGTTTTAACAAGAATGGATGATGCTGACGCTGGAGCAAATACTTTGGATATGCCTTTTAGGTTCTATCCTTGTTTGGCAGCAGGACTAGCTTATTATATGTCACTTAAAAGAGCTCCAGATAGAACACAAATGTTGAAAGCTTTATATGAGGAAGAGTTCCAAAGAGCTTTGTCTACAGATGAAGACCGAGCCTCTTTTAAAATATCACCTAATTTAAGGAGTTACAACAACGCATAATGTCTTTTGCATCAGGTAAACATTCATACGGAATCTGTGATATATCTGGTTTTAGATATAAGTTACATGATATGCGTAAAACATGGGATGGTTTATTAGTTGGACCAGACATGTGGGATGCAAAACATCCACAATTAGAGCCAAAACCAGCTCCAGAAGACCCACAAGCTGTAAAAAATGCAAGACCAGATAAAGCAGACGATAATAGAAAATTTTTAGTTTATACTAATGTTGGTGATGGTAAGTTGGGTAGTGTATTATCTACATTTGAGGTTTCATCAGGTGTTGGTGAGGTAACGGTGACAACATGAGTTTTACATATAGTACATTAAAAACAGCCATACAAGATTACCTACAGGTTTCTGAATCTACATTTACAACACAACTTCCAACATTTATAACAGAAGCAGAAGACCGTATATTTTCTTTTGTGCAGTTGCCAGAACAACGTAAAAATGTTCAAGGAACTGTAACAACAGGTAATAGATTTTTAGCAACACCTACAGATTTTTATGCACCTATGAGTTTGGCTGTAATAAGCTCAAGCACATACGACTATTTAGATTTCAAACATCCATCATTCATAAAGGAATATTCATCTGGAACTACACGTTCTAAACCGAAATATTACTCTTTGTTTGATGATGCGGCTTTTGAAGTATCGCCTATACCTGATTCAGATTATACGGTTGAGCTTCATTATTTACATAAACCAGTCTCTTTGACTGCTGGTAGCGACTCTGGCACAACATTTTTGTCAACTGATTATTCAGATGCTTTGTTGTATGGCTCTTTAATAGAAGGAGCAATATTTTTAAAAGAACCGCCTGACGTTATCGCTCAACTAGAGGGACGTTTTAAGGAGGCGGTAGCCAGAATGAAAAACACATCAGAAGGTCGTGGAACACGCGACGAATACAGGTATGATTCAGTCCGCTCTAACGTGAGCTAATGGATAGAATAGAAAATTTAGAAGGCAAAAAAATTGCCCTGGTAGGACTTGGTATATCACAAGTTGATTTTGCAATAGGATTACAAAACGGCAGAGAGTGGGATGAGGTTTGGTGTATAAATTCAGCTGCCTCTACTTATCCATGCGACCGTATATTTATGTTAGACCCTGCAAGTAGGTTTTTTGATACTAACGATGCAGGCAAACAAACATCGGTTATGTGTCGTGTTTTAGAACAAACAGAAACACCCGTTTATACCTGTGAGTTAGACCCTAGAATTAAAAATCCTGTTATGTACCCAGTAGAAGAAGTATGTAACGCAACAAAATGTGCTTATCTTAACAATACCGTTGCTTATGCTATAGCTTTTGCTTTATGGAATAAGGTGGATAGACTAGATTTATTCGGTATAGATTTTTCATACAAAGAAAACATGCACTTTGCAGAAGCAGGAAGAGCCTGTGTTGAGTTTTGGATAAGCAAATGTATGAGTGAAGATATATTAATTGGCATCAGCGGCAGGTCAACAGTTTTAGATTCTAATGTGCCTGCCACAGAAAAACTTTATGGTTTTCATAGATTAGATAAACCTTTGGTCGCAGTGCCACATGATGGTAGGTTTATTATCGGGCCTTATCAAGATATAAATAAACAATTAGAACAACATGGTTTAAAAATTGATGATGATGTCGTCCCACCAGAGCCATACAAAGGATGAGCGTAGAAAGCGATTTTGTTTTAGGTCAAGTTGGTGTTACAACAACAAATAACAAAGGGCATGACCCAGAGTTTTGGGCAACTCAAGCAACAAAAAAGATTTGTGACATTTCTGACAATGCACCTGCACATATAAAACAGCAGGCTTTGGCTTTTCAAAACCAAGTTTATACTGTAATCTTATATACTATAAAAAATGCAATAAAGTCACAGAACACGACTAATGCAAATTTATTAGAAAAACAGGGCCACAGCGACATGGCTAAAATATTGAAGGAGCTATAATGGCAATAACATCAGCGATATGTACGAGTTTTAAACAAGAACTACTCGTAGGCACCCATAATTTTACAGCATCAAGTGGCAACAGTTTTAAATTAGCTTTATATACTAGTTCTGCAACACTAGGAGCTGGCACAACTGCTTACGTAACCACAGGAGAAGCTACAGGCACAAACTATACTACTGCTGGCTCTGCATTAACTTCGGTTACACCAACTACATCAGGCACTACTGCTTTTTGTGATTTTGCAGATTTGACATTTAGTAATGCTACGGTAACTGCAAGAGGCTGTTTAATATATAACGACACAAATTCTGACAAGGCTGTAGCAGCAATAGACTTTGGTGGAGATAAAACTTCTACTGCTGGAGATTTTACTATTGTTTTTCCAAGCGCTACTGCAACAGGCGCAATTATTAGGTTAGCGTAGATGTCGTGTTATGCCGCTATCAAAACTTAATTTTAAGCCTGGAATAAACAAAGAGGAAACCGATTACTCTAATGAAGGTGGTTGGGTTGACGGCGATAAAATACGTTTTAGAAAAGGTCGCGTAGAAAAAATCGGCGGTTGGGAAAAACTAAACTCAAATTCAATTATTGGCTCGGCTAGAGCTTTGCACTCATGGATTTCATTAGGTGGTAATAAATATTTAGGCGTAGGCACAACCAATAAATATTACATAGAAGAGGGCAACACTTATAACGATATAACGCCCATAAGAAAAAACACTACAAACGCTGCTACTTTTGCTGCTACCAATGGTTCTGCTACGCTTACTGTGACCGATAGTAGTCATGGTGCTGTAAGTGGTGACTTTGTAACTTTTTCAAGCGCTGTAAGTTTAGGTGGTAATGTGACCGCTGCCGTTATAAACCAAGAATATCAAATTAGTTTGGTTACAGGTACAAACACTTATGAAATTTCAGCCAAAAACACAAGTGGTGCAACAGTCACAGCAAATGCAAGTGATAGTGGCAATGGAGGTTCGGCTACCGATGCAGCATATCAAGTAAATTCTGGCTTAGAGATTTATGTTGAATCAACAGGTTGGGGTGTTGGTACTTGGGGAGCTGGAGCTTGGGGTTCATCTACTGCATTAAGCAGCACAAACCAACTTAGATTATGGACACATGACAATTATGGCGAAGATTTAATTATAAATCCTCGCGGTGGTAGTATTTACAGGTGGGTTGAAAACGACGGCCTTACAACAAGAGCAGTACAGCTTTCTACGGTATCTGGCGCAAACTTAGTGCCAACTCAAGGCCTGCAAGTATTAACGTCAGAAACCGATAGGCATTTGATAGTTTTAGGCGCAGACCCTATAAGTGGTAGCTCAAGGACTAGCACTTTAGACCCCATGCTAATTGCATTTAGTGACCAAGAAAATCCTTTGGAGTTTGAACCACTTGCAACAAATACCGCAGGTTCTTTAAGGCTATCTTCTGGTTCTTCTATTGTCGGTGGCTTAAAAGCTAGACAAGAAGTTTTAATATGGACAGACACATCTTTGTATTCAATGAATTTTATTGGACCACCTCTTACATTTGCTGTAAACCTAATTAATGAAGGTGCTGGTTTAATCGGCCCTAAAGCTGCTGCAAATTCACCAAAAGGTGTTTTTTATATGTCTAAGAAAGGTTTTTATTTCTACAATGGCGCTGTCCAAAAGTTACCATGTTCAGTGCAAGACTATGTTTTTTCTGATTTAGATGAAAGTCAAGCATTTAAGTGTTTTGCAGGTCTGAACGAAGAGTTTAGCGAAGTTTGGTTTTTTTATCCCTCAACGACTGATAATGAAACAGAAATATCTAGGTATGTAATTTACAACTATGAGGAAAACTCTTGGAGCATAGGCTCATTAGAAAGATATAGCTGGTTAGCAGCTGGTGTGCTAAATAAACCTTTAGCAGCTGGTGAGGCAAGTTCAACCAAATACGTTTACGAACATGAAAAAGGTTTTAACAACGATAGTGATTCAATGGATGGTGTTTTTATAGAGTCAGCTGACATAGATATTGCAGATGGAGAAAATTTTGTATTTCTTAAAAAAATACTTCCAGATATATTATTTGTAAATCAAGTTGGCACAAGTCAAAATCCAGCTATAAATGTGGTTGTTAAAAGACGTGATTTTGCAAACCAAACCTTAACCACTGATTCTACAACACAGATAACATCAAGCTCTACTTTTGGCTCATTACGTTCGCGCGCTAGACAATTTGTTTTAAGGTTTGAGTCCGATGATGACACTTCTGTAACAGATAGAAAAAATTATAAGTGGAGGCTAGGAAGCACAAGAGTAGAAGTTCAACCGTCAGGACGTAGATAATGAGTAAATTACTACCAACTCAGTTGCCTTTTGCTCAAGGTGAAACAGTTTCAGCAGACACTTTTAACAGATTAATTAGAATATTAGAAATTAACCTAAGTTCTGTAGACCCAGATGCAATTAAATCGTATAACTCCACAGACATTAGCGAGTTGCAATTTGCCACAGGTGCTATTATATTTAACTCAACGACAGAGGTTCATCAAGCCTTTGATGGCACACAGTTTAGAAACTTGTATGAACATCAAACTTATTTGACTGGACTTTCTGCTACAATGAGTTTAGGAACAGTAACAGTGAGTACGCCATAATGATAAATGAACTATTAAGAAAAAGAATACTCGGACTAACAGGCGACGAATCTATGATGCCTCCAGAGCGTTTAGAAGGTGATGGCGCTGCTATGCCTCGTTTTCCAGATGGCTCACCTTTACCAGAGGGTATGGTGCCTGGCATGGAACAAACTATGGAGTTTAGAGACTATAATCAAAATGGTATAGAAGATAGAGCAGAAAACATTTATTTGCCAAGTGATTTAGTGCCACAAAGCAGCTTACCTCCAAAAATGAATACTCCAGAAGCATTTTTTGCAACACCACCAGAGGGTGGCTTTCAAAGCAATATGCCTATGGGACCTCGCATGCAGCCTATGCCGATGCCTAATTTGCCCATGGGACCAAGTATGCAACCAATGCCTATGGAAATGCCCAACATGAGTCCAGAAGAACAAGCATCTATACAAAACCTCATGCAGCGTGGTCTAGTGCAAGAGCAAGCGCCAATGATGGGTATAGCACAAGAAATTGCTGCTCAAGGTGAAGGTGAAGATACTCAACTTGCTCATTTAAAACCAGGTGAAGTAGTTTTACCACCAGAGTTTTTTGAAGATGATAGATTTGAGGCGATGGTTGAAAGTAAATTTAAAGAAATTGGAGTAAACCCAGAAGAGGCTGTTGTTGGCACAGGTATAGCTACACTAAACCCAATCACAGGATTAGAACAATTTGGATTTTTCAAAAAGATAGGCAAAAGTCTTAAAAAAGTAGTTAAAAAAGTAGCGCCTATCGCTGCATTTATACCTGGAGTTGGTACAGCTCTTGGTGGCGTTCTTGGTGGTATCGGTGGCTTGGCTACAAAGATACCTGGAATTGGGGGTGCTTTAGGTAGTATAGGAAGCGCTGTTTCAAGCGGTATAGCAGGTTTGGGCATACCAGGAATTTCATCTATCGCAGGTGGAACATCTGGTGGTTTTGGTGGAATTTTATCAGGCTTACAAAATCCTTTAGCTGGTGGTATGTTTGGCGCAACTGGTTCTACTTACGCAGGTGGACCTGCTGCTGGTAAAGGTTTAGCAAATAGATTTGGTTTAGGTAGTGGTACACCTAGTCAAGTTGCGTCTGCAAACTTAGCAACAAATGCACAAAATGCTTTAAATAGCATGACACCAACACAATTAGGTTCAATGCCACCTGCACAGCTACAACAACTAAGACAACTTGCTGCTGGCGGCGGTGGTGGTTTTCTTAGCAATCTAACAGGCGGCAGCGGTGGTGGTGGCGGAGGCTTTATGTCTGGACTTGGTAATTTTGCAAAGACAGCTGGTATCGGAGCCTTAGCTGCTGGTTTGGGTAAACTAGCTTATGAAGACGCTAAAAAACAAACAGGCGTTCCTTTAACTCCATTAACAACCATGAGTCCAACTGGTAGATACAATATTGAAGCTGAAATAGCTAGAAGAATGGGACAACAAACACCAAACCCAGTTGAGTTTGGTTTACTGCCTGCAAATACTTTCCCAGAATTATCTGGTGGCAAGCCAGCAGGTATGATGTATGGCGGTGCTGTTGATGGCTTACATAATGGCATGGCTAATGGTGGTGGTATTATGGCCTTTGCTCAAGGCGGAGCAGTACAAATGCAAGAAGGTGGTGAAATGGACCCAAGCCAATTTCCAAGAATGGATGGCGATATAAATGGTCCAGGTACAGAAACCAGTGATGACATACCAGCTATGTTAAGCGATGGTGAGTTTGTAATGACAGGACAAGCCGTAAGAGGCGCTGGCTCATACGAAATGCAATCAGACCCTAATGGTATTATTAGTTTAATGCCAACTATGGATGAAAATAGAGAAAGAGGCATGGATAATATGTATGCAATGATGGACACCTTTGCAAGCAAAGCTAAGGAATCATAATGGGTTTGTTTAAAAATTTAATTAGAGGTGTAAACGACATACAGCCACCTAGCCGTGGTTTGAGGGAGCCGATAAGTAGTATCGATTTTCCACCTATAAGACGTATGCCAATGCCTGTGCCTATGCCTGCGCCTATGCCTATTGTTCCACCAAGTCCATTGGTGCCGCCGCTTTCTATTCGTGATATAAACAGATTTGAACGACCTCCATCGTTTGAAAGAATAGATGAGTTCATACCTGGTATGCCTAATGAAGCACCTATACCTTTTGTACCTCCAGTAGCACCTATTTTGCCAGACCCAATGCCATTTATACCACCTATGGCAGAGCCTATGCCTATTGCAGAACCAATAACCGCTGGGTATGACGATGGTAACAATGCTGTGACTAAAGATTTTAACCCATACGAAAGAGTTACTGGTGCAATCAATCCTGTTTACAATCCACCACCAATAGCACTACCACCTATTAATATAGGCGGACCGCCTTTAGACACATCTTTAATACCCGAAAGAGAGGTACTACAAAGACCTACTATCCCACCAAGACGTGAAGATTTCATGTCTATCGAAAGAATATCTGAGCCAAGAGACGATATGGCTAGATTACCTAGACCTCTATTACAAGCAACCCCAGCACCTACTCCAGTACCAGAGCCAGTTACAACTCCTGCTCCAGTTACACTACCAGAGCCAGTTACAACTCCTGCTCCAGTTACACCACCAGAGCCAGTAACTCCACCAGCCTCTACAACAGTTGCAGCTAATCAACCAGCTCCAGCTCCAGTAGTGCAGCCTACCACCACTGACGACCCTGTTGTGGTAGAACCTCCTGTAGAGCCAGCTGCTACAACTACTACTACAAACGCAGGACAAGCGGTAAATAATCCTTTTGCTGCATCAGTGACACAAAGACAAACCACGTTAGACCCAATTACACAACAATTATTATTTGGTCTTGATGGACAAGGCGGTTTTATACCTGGCGCTATGAGAGCTGCTGAAAAAACTTTTTACGATGACCAAGGCAATCCTATAGTTATAGATGAACAAGTAGCAGGATTTAGTCCTGACCAGCTTGCAGCAATGCAAATGCAAAGACAATCAGTAGGACAACAAGACCCATACCTAGGAACAGCAGCAGACGCTTATGGCGCTGGTACACAAGCTTTAGAAGAAGGCTTACAAAGAGGTCGTACAGCTGCAATAGGTTCGTTAGCGGCCACTAGAGGCGGTCTAGGCTCGTTACAACAGGGACTAGGTGAGTCGGCTGATATTTTACGTGGAACTGTGGGTGGTTATGACCCTAGCATGACTGAAAGATTTTATGACCCATACGAAGACAGAGTAGTACAGCAAACCATACAAGATGTTATGGAACAAGGAGCAAAGTCAGATATAGGAGCAAGAGCTGGTGACATTGCAAGAGGTGGTGAGTCTGCTTTTGGTTCCAGAGCTCGTCTCGGCGCTTCTGAGCGTCAAAGAGCTATCGGTAGAGGTTTGGCCGAAGCATTAGGCGGTATTCGTTCTCAAGGCTTTAGACAGGCACAACAAACTGGTTTGGGCGAGTTTGCTAGACAAAAAGCAGCAGAAAGAGCTGCAAGCAGTGGTTTAGCTGGATTAGCTGGCCAAGGATTTACAGGACAACAAGCTTTAGCTGGTGCTTTAAGTGGGTTAGGTCAAACAGAACAAAACATAGGACAGCAAAGATATAGTGGGCAATTTGGTCTTGGAAGCAGTTTACAAGGCCTAGGAGCGCAAGCAGCAGGCGCATCCGCATCTGACATAGCTGCACTTTATGGCATGGGCGCACAACAACAAGGACAAACCCAGCAAATGTTAGATGCACAACGTAGAAACTTACAACAAAGACAAATGACACCGTTGTTACAGTATCAAGCATTACAACCATTTGTAAGTATGGCTCCAGCTGGACAGTTCCAAACAGATACATCGTTTGTTCCAGCGCCTAGTCCAGTTCAAGCTGGCATGGGTGTAGGGTTATCAGCCTTTGGTGCTTTAGGACAGCTTTACGGTGGTAAAAACTAATCATGGCAATATCAAGAGCTCAAATACCAGAACAAATAGATATATTTAATCAAGGCGGTGCTGCAAGCACTAGCACTATGAATACTTTATCTCAACAACTTAGAGACACGCCAACTTACGAAGAAAGCTATCAAAAATACTACGACAGACTTTCACAGGTAACTCCACCTAGAAAAAAAATGAACATATATGAAGTTGCATCTGAATTAGGTGCAGGTTTGTTGTCTACACCAAACACAGGTGTAGGTTCGGCTTACACAGGTCTCGGAGCTGGTTTTACAAGAGTGTCTGATAGATTGCGCGCCTCCAAAGAAGAAGATGCAAAAATGCGTCAACAGATTGGTTTTCAAGCCGCACAGATGGCTATGCAAAGTGAAGAAAAAGCGTTAGATTTTTTACGTGAATATGAAACCGAAGTTTTAAAATACAAAAACAAACGTGGCGATTTATTAACGTTTCAAAAAGAACTGCCAGATGGAAAGATTGAAGTAAAAACTATTAGAGATAATTATGCTAATGATGCGGCTATAAATGATTTACTTGCAAATGGATATTTTGAGAGAGGCTCTGGTTCAAGCATATCTGTAAACACAGGACCCAAGTATAGTAAAAGGGACGAAGAAGCAGTAAAGGCACAGGTCAAAGCAGAAGAAGAAATATTAGAAAAATATAGAGCTGGTAATTACTCTGTTTTTAATCTTAACGAAGCAAAGGCTATTGCAGAAAGATTAGGCCCAACAAATTTTGGTACTGTGGCAAAATTTACTTTGTTTCCAAGGCAAATTATGGATGGACTGGGAATTAATAGTCAAAACGAATCAGATGTTATAGGTGACCAAATACTTTTAAGTCAAATATCTCTCGGCTTTACTATGGATATTGTTAGTAGAACAAAGGGTGCTATATCTAACCGTGAAATGGAAATGTTTGAAAGAGCCTCACCTGGACTTGGTTCAAACTATAATGGTTTTATAAAACAGGTTGAGTATTTAAAAAGAGTGGCGCAAAGAGACGTAGATTTTTTTAATGCTTACACAGTAGAGGCTGATAAGCTTGAGGCTCAAGAGTTAAAGGGTGAAATAACAGCAAGCCAAGTGCGAAGAGAGCTTGCAAAGTTTGAAGGCGATTGGTATGACGAAAACTTACTTTTTAGTGATGAAGAGTTTGATGAATTAGAAAAAATAGCTGCGGGAGATTATACCGATGCAGCAGGAAATGAATACAAAACACCAGAAGACTTTGATACAGATAAGTGGCGTAAATCTTATCGTGAAGGACAAGAAAAAGGCGACAACTTAAAGTCTACTTATACAACAGGTAAATCACCGATAGTGGCTTCATACGAAAGAAAAATACAAGAAATAGAAAATGATGCAAGCTTAAATGATGACCAAAAAGACGATTTAATAAAAATAATTAATCAAAAAATTAAAGATGCTACGCCATGAGCAAAGATTACAACGACTATCTTACAGACATAGATAATATTGACAAAGTTGGATTACAGTATCAACAAGAACAAGACAATTACACTATGCGAAAAGCAAAATCATATTTGTTTTTTGATGATGATGTCCGTATTGACTTTTTAGCATCAGAGCGCTTTCCTAATGACCCACGCGGCTCAGAAAAGTATGTCAATATAAATGGAGAACTTTACTTTGAAGACCCGCGCGGTGAAAAAGTATTTAACAATAAAAAATATACAAGAGAGTTTCCAGACAATGAATCGGTTGGTTTTTTTGCAGATAAGATAGTACCTAACTTAGCACCCGCAGCAACTTTTGCAGCAGATGTTGGTGGTGGTATGGCAGGAGCTAGATTTGGTTTTAAAAAAGGTTTGGCGGATTTAGCGACTGGTGCAAACCCTCTTGCAAAAGTAGCTCAAAAAAATCCTTATGCTTCTGGAGCTTATTTACTGGGCACTACTGCCATTGGTGGGTTTGGCGGTAATCTAGCTGCTGGAGCTGTTCCAAGAACAGCCAGAGAGCTCGCTATTGACCAGTTTTATAGTTTGCCCGCAGAAGAAATAGCGGCCGCATCAAGAGACCTAATGATTTCTTCTTCGTTTTCATTAATACCCTTTGGGCAAGGTAGTGTTGGTACAGGAAACGTGGTAAGCCTGTTTCGCAAAGACCCAGATACTTTGACTTATTTAATGAATTTAAGAAAAGATGCAGATACAGTCATGCAAGAGGCAAAAAAGTTTGGTTTTGATTTAACACCAGCACAAGCAAAAAATATAAATAAAAGAGCAGCAAACATACAATATTATTTAAGCCAGCAACCTGATAACAGAGCGATTATGGAGTTTTATGATAGTCAGGCATCACAAATATCAGAAGCTATAAACGTTTTTGCAGATTCTATTGGTTCACAGACAGGAAGAGTTGGTGATGTAAACCAAAGAATTGTTGATACAAGTAAGGAAGTAATGGAAGAGCTTACAAGAAGAAGAAAAGCTAGAGCTACCAAAATTTACAATTCATTAAAGAATACACCAGACGGTATCGAAGTTGGCGGCATGCAGGGCGTTATAGATTTAATTGATAGCAAAATTGCGGGTGAAGTGTTGGATGGTTCGGGCAATCTTATAAGAGTTATTGAGCCTGCTCCAAGCACAGTAAAAAATTTAGAAAAGTTTAAAAAAATATTCTATAAAGAAGATGGAACTCTTGTAACTGATTTGATGGAGCTAGATGCTAGACGTACTAGCGAAATGAAAGCACTTGCTTTTAAGTTGCAAGGTAAAGGCACTGGCGACGCAGGACAAATTTACGGCATCATGGATAACATGACAGCCTTAATGGACGAGGCGCACCCAGATTATGCGTTAGCAAGAAGAGTTTATGACCCAAACAAACCTGCATTACAAATAATTGAAAGAAGCGCTATCGGTAGATTTGGCAAAATAATGACAGATAAACAAACGGCTAATGCAATGAAAGAGCTGTTTAACCCAAATGTTTCTGTAAAGTCATTGCAAAACTCTAAAAGAATATTGCAAACAGCAGACCCAGAGCTGTTTAAAGATATTAAAAAACAATACTTAGTAGATGTTTATGACAGATTTTATAGAGCGCAAGATTTACAAAAAGGCATGCCACAACTGCAAAAACATTTTATGCAAGAAAAAAACAGAAAGATGATGCAAATTATGTTAGAGCCAGAAGAATTTAAAAACTTTTACAAAATGAATGAGCTAATGGGTATGGCTTTTAGCATATCACCTGGTGGTTCGCAAACACAGCCATTGACAGAAATGGCAAGCAAAATGTTAAACGAAGCTTTAAGCGGTAACATCAAAGCAGTAAACTTAGGACAACTTATTATAAACACACCAGGTAAAATAGTAAGTGGTAGGCTTGGTGATGATATGATTAATAGAATATCCAAAGAACAACAATACAAGTATCAAGAAGTTCTTACAGATATATTGCTTGCAGACCCAGATGCAGGAAACACCTTAGATGAGGTTTATAGATTTTTCTCCACCAATGATTTCATAGCAAAGCAGACTGGTCTAAGAGGCGGTGTTGAGGGTTATCAAAGTATCACAGAGCCTTCGGTTCAAGAGTTTCAAAGCGAGGATATTAGAAATCAAGAACCTACAGACTTTGACCAGTATTTACAAGATATTGAAAATATATCACCCGACAGCGGAGCTATGAATATACCAGCTCCAAGTGCACCAACAGATTTAAGTCCACCACAAATGTTATCTCCGACTATATTGCCAGATGAGAAAGATAGAGAGATTGCAATGCGCCGAGTTGGCGGTTTAGGTTCTTTAGTCTAAAGAATTAAAAGCTTTGATAACAGCACCAACTACTTCATAGTCTAGTTCATAACCCATAACAGTTTCTCCGTTTATATCAAATTCTAAGTTTCTTGATATAAGGCGTATTAGAGCTGCTTGCTGGTGCATGGTTAATCTACTAAACACGTCAATAACTTCTTGTGCTTCCATGACAGGTTTGTAGGATTGTGGTACTGGCTTATTATTTTTTGCCATAATATTTTTAAGCAACTGCTTCATCAGCATTAACCGTAGTTAATCTTTTATGTTCTTTTTGGATTAAAACTTTTAATTGGTCAATTTTAGAACGGTGTTCCATTTGACATATTTCATCCAATAAATTGTATGTAGCTGGGTCCACTGCTAAACTTTTTCTTATCTCTTTGCCTTCATTCATATTGGTTCCATATTATAAATATATTTTTAGTTTGGTATATTCTATAAAAATTTGGACAAATATACAACTAATTATTTAAGTTTATCTGATATACTATTTTTATGTATAAACTGAAAAACTATCTACTAAGCATGCAATCACACTGGATGATTAACCATAAGACTTATCAAGCGGTCCAAGATACCTTGCCGCATATAGTTAAATACAAAGCAGCCATGGGTTTAAAAGATATGGAACAAACACCAGCGCACGATATAGTAAAAAAAATATATCCAGATATTTATAAAGTACCTTTGTTTCGCAGACATTTCTGTACGATGTTGTTAAGAGAAATAGAGCAAATGAAAAAAGAAATAAAGTTTGCTGGCAATGATGATGAGGACACCTTAAGACAGATACCAGAAATTGTTTTAAAAGAACAAGTACCTGAGCTATATAGGACCATGTGGTTTGTAGTTCAATCTGTTTTAAATCCCATCTTTAATGCAATATGGCAAAGAGATTGTAGAGACCCTGCATCTATACAAATAGCAAACTATAATCTTAAAGATAAAAAACAAGGTGCTTGGCATCACGATGAATCAGCAGATATATCTGTGGTGGTCCCATTGAATACTGGTAAGTATGAGGGTGGTGGCACTGCATTTCATAATTACGGTGAGGTCCCGCCTTTACCTACAGGACATGCGCTCATGTTTCCTAGCTTTAATAATCTACACAAAGGCCTACCAGTAGAAAGTGGAGACAGATACTTATTGGTTTTCTGGCTATGCGATAAGCAAAAAACTGTAGATTTATACCATTCCTTAGACTAAAAAAACTTGTTATTATTATGTGTAAATAGTTGCAATTAGTTGCAAATTGTGGCATTATATCTATGTGGGAAATTTAATTGATAACAAAAATAAGGGGGTGGCGTAGTGAAATACTTAAACAAAAAAGTCACAGGCTATTGGGGTGCTGGCATCCCATTAGACTTTGGCAAAGTAGATGCGACACATGCTGACGGTTATATCACTATTAAGTGGGATGACGGCAGAAGAGTGAAACATAACCCTGCCAACATACAAGTTGGTAATATTAACGACGGTATTGGTGTTTATTGGGGTGTAGACGAACAAGCCATACCATTTTCAAATTACTGGAGGGTAACATGAAAAAGAAAACTTATAGAGAAATTATTGCTGAGCTTGATGCAATAGCAAATGACGAAAGTAAATCAAAAAAAGAAAGAGACGCTGCGTGGAAAGAGAGAAACGACATCGTTGCTGCATTAACATTAAGAGCTTACGGCTAGGAGGTAAGATTATGAATGTTAAAGACAAATTGCAAAAAATTGAAAACATGGATAAGTTTATTAATACAGAACTAAATAAACTTGTTGATGAGGTTAGAGATTGTTGCTTTGTAGATGGCTACGAAGCTACAACTGAGGAATGTATTGGTACTGTGGTATCAAGATTTCTTAAGTGGGACGGTTGCAGTATTATGGAGATAGCATTTCAAGCTCTTGAAGATTCAAACTTTCACGGTTTAAATGCTGAACTACAAAAAACCTACAACGATTGGTTGCAGACAGCCAACTAATACAAATCTGATAATTCTACGACCTGGACACCCTCTAGGTTGTAGGGTTTGAAATCATCTTGTTCTTTACACTTTAACAACAGCTCTAGTGCTTGTTCGTTTCTTGCTCTGGCATATTCCAGCGCTTCATCAGATAAAGTGTAAACACCAAACGGATATGGATGAGCTTTTTCTTGTGCTAAGAAATTAAAACCATCTGCTCTTAATCCAGAGGCTCTACAGCCTTCAACATATAGTGCTGCTTGCATGTGATAGTTGAAGCTATTAATAGCGCCTCTAAAGCCTCTAGGTGAAGCGTCACGACATGTTTTAAGGTCCCAAACTCTTTCATTGTCATACCAGTCCAATCTACATTTAAACGGATGGCCATGCCATTCAAACACAAGCGTTAGTTCTGCTCGGTCATCTGCTTTTGGCACATAGTCTTTTACAACATCACGTCTTTCAATACAGGTATCAAACATATCTTGTGTAATGGCTGTCCTTTCACCAACGGTAGCCATAAAATCTTCATACTCTTCTTTGCCTACTTTTGTTCTGCGGTCAATTTTTGGTTGTATTACAAACTCATCATCAAACTTATGCAGCTCTAAAAAAACAGTGTGTTGCACCCGCCCTTCCAGCAGAGCTGGGGTCTGGACCATTGCTTTTTGATGTTTCCAGCTGTATGGGCATTTAATGACCGCTGTTAGGTCGTGAGACCTAAAGGCTGGTATCTCTGCATATTCTTCATAAGGTATGTCTTCATATATTCCTGGTTTCATTTTGTATTTCCTCAAATTCATTTTTAGTTATGCTGTGGCAATTAAGATTGCCAGCAACGGTTCTTCTTTCTCCCTCACCCTTAAAAGGATAGACGCAGTGTTGCATCCAAGAGGGAAATAATAATAGTTTGCCTACCTCTGGTTTTATCATAACTTGTTGAGGTGGTCTTAATCGCTCTGGGTCTTTGCTTTGGTTCAAACCATAGGTAAAGTTTATAAAGCCGTCTATGGCTCCAGAGCTATCGTATAAACTGATATTTGTATCATCATTTAGCTCGCCAATTTGTTGTGGTACTTTGGTCCAACAAGTAAAAGATATACCCATTGGTGATGTCGTTAAATGGTCGTGAATTGGATTGTAGTCGCCTGCAAAACTATGAACGGACCATAGCTTATCCACGTCAATTTTCTTGGAGACTAGAGGAGTTTTAGTTTGTTCCACAAAATGTCGTAGATAAGCAAGGCCCAAGCTTTCTACTATACTAACAAAAGGTTTTAGCATAGGCGATTGATAATCCATCATTATTTGTTCGCCTTGATGTATTTGGCCCACTAATTCAGGACCAGCTGATGTTTTAGAAGTATCATTTTTTAACACATCTAAGTAGTTATTTAGTCGCAGTACAGTGTCATCATTAAGAGTGTGTTGCATCATTAATGCAGCTGGCAAAACCTGTAATTCGTATTCTATTTCGTTAGTCATGCTTTGGTGCTTTAACAAGCTCAGTCAATATCAAACTATATCCTACCATGTCATCAGCTGAGTCTTGATGGTTTGGATTGTTGACTATTCTGCAAGCTTTAAAAGCCAACATCATGGCGCAACATTGACTCGGTGTTAAGTCAGCGCCAAGCATCCCGTTCCAGGTGTTTGCTAATTGTTCAAAGAAAACATCTGGACTAGCATAAGCCTCGCCCTTGATGTCTAGCAGTTCTGCTATTTCTGTTGCTTTATCTTTATACATAGTATTGGGTTGGTAAGCGACGGTTGTTCTCTTGGAGTAATAAGAGAGCTTGGAGGTACGTCGCCTACCTGTAAACTTAAAAGGGAATGTCGTCGTCCGTTAAACCTTTTTTATTTTCGTCGTCGTCAAACCCAGGTGTATTCATTTCATCGGCTGCTTGTTCATTTAGAGCAGCAAGATTTTCAGATTCAGATGGACCATCTGATTCACCTACAGCTGTTTTGTATTCATAACTTGATTCAATATCTTCTTGTTGCCAAGGTGGTAATGAGTCAAAAATATCACACATAGCTTTGCTATCTGCTGATTGCTTACCTCTGAAATCATCTAGGTAAACATCTAAATCAAACGATTGTTTTTCGTTCTGTGTTTCTACAACTTGGATGCCGCCATCTGGTCTTTGCAGATTTAGTATCTTTGGATTACCGCCCAAAGAATTTTCTGTTGGTGCAGTATGACCCACTTCTATTCTTGCGGTACAACCTAGTAATTTACTAATGTCAAAGCCGCCAAGTTCTTCTTCGGTAAAACTTTTACCACGCCAGCTTTCTAAATCTTTACGCAAAGCCGCAGCCTCAAATAAAGATGCAGTATAGGTTTTGGAAACTGCGAAAGGTCTACCGTCTTCCATTTTGGAAGTATTACTATCTGGGTCCAACGCCTCTGTTACTTCAAAGGTTATGTGGACTCTAGTCTTTTTACTTTTTACGCCTTTATATTCTTGGTCTGTCGTGCCCAAGTCAATAATACGGAAGCAAGTTCCAAGATAGATTCCCTTCTGTAATTTTGGTAGACTTTCGCCGCTACCGTCGCTACTAATTGTTAAGCTCATAAATATCTCCTCTAATGTGTTTGCAAATTATAATAAACTTGGGTATTATTCTATAACCTTTTACAAAAGAAGTAAACACATAAAAAAGCGATGGATTGATGTCATTAAAAATAAAACGACCTAATAAGAATTTTAACACACCCTTTACTAAAGATTACGTTTCACAATTTCAAGATTTCTTAGCCAACAATGGCTATGAACCAGACCCTAAGAAGGGTTTGATTGCCGATGGCTCAATAGGTCGGGCCTACATCAATATTGGTAATCAAAGGAAGCTGGTAGGTTGGTATCAAGCTTGGCTAGACCAATCCTCCCCCTATGGTCGTATTGGCGATTATCGAGTCAGCACGGACCAACCTACAGCAACCTGGAAACCTGAGAATAGTAAAAGATACCGCATGACTAAAGAGCAGAAGGCGGAGATTGAAGAGTTACGACGCCAAGCAGAGGTCAAGACAGCAGAAAAATATACACAGGCCGCACAGCGAGCGCAGTCCATTTGGGATAAATGTGAGGATTGTGTTAAGCATGAATATTTAGAAAAGAAACAGGTCTTATCCTATGGATTAAAAAAAGATAACAATAATAATTTGGTTATCTCTATGAAAGATGGTCAGGGCACTATCGTTGGCCTACAGTATATCGGTCCCGATGGCACCAAGCGTTTTCTCACTGGTTCTAAAAAAAGCGGTAGCTTTTTTCTTCTCGGCAGAGAAATATTTAATAGCTCAGATACTCTTAATTACGCAGAAGGATATGCAACAGCTGCCTCTATATACGCTGACCGCTCCCAGCCAGTTGTCGTCGCGTTCGATGCTTACAATCTAATTAAAGTAGCAGAGGTTATGTATCAATACTTCCCAAGTCATAAGCATGTCTTTGTTGCTGACAATGACGAGAGTCAGACAGGTGAAAAAGAAGCAAAGAAAGCGGCAGCTTGGGTCAATAAAGCAGGCGGTTACGCCGAAGTACAAATGCCAGAAACGACAGGCGATTACAACGACCATAAGAACGAAGTTGCTGTCGTCGAAGGCGAAGTGGTCTTGCAGAAGATAGATGTGCCTGTTGAATACGATTTTGTGCGTTCAGCAAGCGGACGCTTCTTGAATACTAAAGACAATATTGGTGGTGTATTAAAGACGCACAATGTTGATGTGCGCTACAACGTAATTAAGAAGAAGATGGAGATAGACATACCCAACATGACCTTTATTGCAGACATGCATGAGGAAGCCAGTCTAATTGAAATAGAGCATCGTTGTATCAATATGGGCATACCCCATTCAAAGGTACGCGACTATCTCAAAGTATTAGCGCGCGAATATAACCCTGTAAAAGAGTGGATAGATAGCGAACCTTGGGATGGAGTCGACAGACTACCAGACTTTTTAAATTCGCTGACTACAGAGGAGTCCGCGCAGCTTAGAGATATGCTACTTAAGAAGTGGTTAATCAGTTGTGTGGCCGCCGCTTACGAGGTT
>VTLG01015659.1_pt1 | contig 45401 bp, 52 predicted proteins | sample 4694571 | NCBI WGS metagenome assembly VTLG01 (sample SAMN12604809, study PRJNA352737) | marine metagenome | biome: ENVO:00000447; feature: ENVO:00000209|ENVO:00000569|ENVO:01000036; material: ENVO:00002151; isolation source: viral sequences binned using virsorter ...
TTCAGTGATGGTATGCCTCTTGGTATTTCAGGGACTTTCAATTTTATGTTTGTCTTTCAAGCAGAGCACAATATCCTTATGCATCCGTTCCATATGCTCGGTGTTGCAGGGGTATTCGGTGGAGCTTTATTCGCTGCTATGCATGGAAGTCTTGTTACATCTTCGCTTATCCGTGAGACGACTGGCTTAGATTCACAAAACTATGGATACAAATTCGGTCAAGAGGAAGAGACGTATAACATTGTTGCGGCTCATGGCTACTTTGGGAGACTTATCTTTCAGTATGCCTCTTTTAATAATAGTCGTAGCTTACATTTTTTCCTTGCTACTTGGCCCGTCGTTTGCATATGGCTTACCTCTATGGGAATCTCCACTATGGCTTTTAATCTCAACGGCTTTAACTTTAACCAGTCAGTCGTCGATGCCGACGGAAGAGTCGTCCCAACTTGGGCAGACGTTCTTAACCGTGCTGACTTAGGCATGGAGGTAATGCACGAACGCAACGCACATAATTTCCCGCTTGACTTAGCGGCTAAAGAAGTCGCACCTATCGCATGACATCACGTCCGTTCATCCATTTTTCATGGACGCATGAAACCTAAGCATGGAACGGGGCTTAGGTACTAAGGTATTACAATGACTGTAAAACTAAAGTATCGTGGTGTTACTTACACAAAAACTATCTAATTTAATTTAAATGAAAAAACTTGCACTTGTCCTAGCAACCACTCTTGTTTCTACACCTGCAATGGCTGGACCATATGTAAACGTAGAATCAAATGCTAACTACACTGGTTCAGATTATACATCAAGAGCTACAGACCTACACATAGGTTATGAAAACAATCTTGGCGATCTTGCATATTATGTACAAGGCGGTAAGACAATTAATGCTGCTAATGGGGTTGATACAGAGTCTAATTTCTCTGGCAAGCTTGGTGCTTCTCTCCCTGCTACAGATAAACTTGGCTTCTATGGTGAAGTATCTTTCGCACAAGTGGAAGACGCTGACAACAACTACGGCACAAAGCTAGGAGCGAAGTACTCATTCTAATGGGACAACAATCTAAAGCTGGTTTCGGAGTAGCGCATCCTGTCGCTTATTCACCAAAAAATGAAGAGAAAAAAACTGAAGAAAAATCTTCAGACGACCAAGAGTATCAATCTCTTGAGGAAGCTCTCTTGGGTGAGTAAATTAAATGAATTATGGATAGTAGTTTTTATGCTGCTATCCTTTTTTATTTTAATTGAAGTCTCACATTTAAACTTTCATAACAACACCCGTAATGAGAACACAATTAATCAATGCCACTAAAGCCCATGCTAATGGGGAGATACAGAAGCACTTAGCTAATGTAGAAGTTTACTTAACTAACCCTGCTGGTATCGGAGAGCACTCTGATATAACAGAAGCTATCGGTCTAGAACTAGATAAGATAGCTCGTTATCATGATCAACTAGAAGTTCTTAATAAATATGTACTCAATAAATAGTGGGTACTGCGAGCTTAGTTTAGAGGTAAAACTCTAGCCTTCCAAGCTAGGTTCATCGGTTCGATTCCGATAGCTCGCTTTGGCAACGGCCCTTACGAGGATACCCTTTGCCGTCTAGACGGTGGGAAAGACCACAAAAACCTTTAATTTAATTTGTGCACAGAGACGATTTATACCTTCAAACATTTTAAAATATAGATAAATGGCACAACAAAGTAATGTTGCTAATGCTTCTGGTCCTATTTATGGAGGTGCCGCTAACGGTGCCCTAACGAACGCAGGAACTGCTGACGAACGTAGAGGTCTTTACCTCAAGCTGTTCAGTGGCGAGATGTTCAAAGGATTTCAGAACAACACAATCGCCAGGGATCTAGTTACTCGTCGTACCCTTACAAATGGACGCTCTTTACAGTTCATCTACACAGGTCGTACGAAAAGTGAATTCCACATCCCAGGCCAAAGCATACTAGGTAACGACGAGAAGTCACCTCCAGTAGCAGAAAAAACAATAACTGTTGATGACTTACTCATCAGTTCAGCTTTTGTTTATGAGCTTGATGAAACATTGGCTCACTATGACCTACGTGGTGAAATCTCTCGTAAGATCGGTTATGCTCTAGCTGAGAACTATGACCGTAGAATCTTCAGAGCTATCACTAAAGCTGCTAGACAGCCTTCACCAGTTACAATGACTAACTTCGTGGAACCAGGTGGTAGTGTTCTTAAGGTAGGTACTGCAGCAAGTACAACTAAAGCTGACGCATTTGATTCAGCTAAACTAGTAACTGCATTCTATGATGCAGCAGCTATTTTAGATGAGAAAGGTGTTAGTGGTGAGGGACGTGTAGCTGTCATTAACCCTAGACAGTACTACTCTCTTATACAAGCTGTTAATACTAATGGTCTAATCAACCGTGATGAGACTGGTCCAGCTTTACAAAAAGGACAAGGTATCATTGAAATTGCAGGCATCAAGATCTACAAGTCAATGAACATACCATTCCTTGGTAAGTATGGTACAGACCCAGCTCAGAACACATCCAAGTCAAATGACAATGCTGGATCTTTCATAGGTCAAACAATGGATGACATGGATGCAGCTGCTAACAGCGGAACTCCTGCTGGTGGACAGAAAACTACAAACAACTATGGTACAGCTGCTAAGTTTGCCAATTCATGTGGTTTGATTTTCCAGAAGGAAGCTGCTGGTGTAGTAGAAGCTATCGGTCCTCAAGTACAAGTTACCTCTGGTGACGTTTCAGTGGTTTACCAAGGAGACGTAATTCTAGGTAGGTTGGCAATGGGAGCTGACTTCTTAAACCCTGCTGCTGCTGTTGAACTAGTTGCTGGTATTGACGTTTCTTCTAACTTCAATAACACAGCTGTTTCTAACGCAAGTTTCACATAATATATATTTTTATATATATATACCAACATAAGGGGGCTTCGGCTCCCTTTTTTTTTATTCATAATTATTAACATGGCATTTCCTACCACTAACGCTGCTACAGAACTACCAGCTGTAAATCAAATATTGTCGTCTTGTGGTCAAGCTCCTGTCACCACCTTGGATGATACCAACCCAGACGTTGCGATAGCCTATGATACTTTACTCGAAGTATCACGAGAAGTCCAAGCTGAAGGATGGAGTTTTAATAAAGAAAGCCACTATCCAATTACAACAGACAACAATAAAGAGTATATAATACCTAGTAACGTATTACAAATAGATCTTACAGAAGACAGAGTTAACCGTACCAAAGATGTAATCAGACGAAACGGTAAATTGTATGATAAACAGAATCATACATATGAAATAACCTCTAATGCTGGTGATGAAATAGCTGCTGACATTGTATGGTTTTTTGATTGGGTTGACTTACCAGCTGCAATTAGAGATTATATAACTGCAAGAGCAGCTGCATTTACATCTAACCGTATTGTAGGTGATAGTACTCAGATACAAATCCTACAACAAAAAGAAGCATACACCCGTGCGATGGCTGTGGAATATGAATGTAATCAAGGAGATTATTCTTTCTTTGGAACCACATCTCATACTAATCCATACTCAAGTTATAAACCTTACCAAACTCTTATCAGATAATGACTGCAATAACTCAACGAATTGGCAATTATTTAGGTGGTGTATCTAGACAAACTGACGATCAAAAATTAAACGGTCAAGTTCGTGAGTGTCTTAACAGTCTACCTGATGCAACCTTTGGTTTAACAAAACGACCTGGATTAAAGCATATTAAAAATTTAGCTACTTCTGACATACATGATGATGCTAAATGGTTTTATATAAATAGAGATGCAACTCAACAATACATAGGATGTATAACTCCTAAACCTGATTCAGGTTATGGAGAACTAAAAGTATGGAATGTAGATGGAACTGTTTGTAGTGTTAGTTACACTGGAGCAGCTCAAGCATACTTAGATGGAAATCGCAGTAACTATGATCTACTAACTGTACAAGATACTACTATAGTCACCAATAATAAAGATAATACAGCCGCACAAGCTGCACCTACTTTTGTAGGTAGTAAGCAAGCTGTTCTTATTTTAACTAGTACTTTAGGTAATACTAACGAGATATTTAAAGTTAAAATCACGCCAGCAGGTGGTAGTGCTTCTGAAACTGCAAACATAACAGTTACAAGTACTTCAACTTATGATACTGTTATAGCTGATATAAAAACTAAAATTGATGCTTTAAGTATAAGTAATTTAACAGTTACTACTTTTTCTAAAACTATTACTATAACTAAAACAGCAGCTTTTGCTATTGAAATTACTAGTGGTGGTGGTGGTTTAAAAGTTTTCCAAGATGAAGTAGACGATATAACAGACTTACCTGACCAAGCAAACCATAATCAAATCTTAAAAATATTAAATACTAACGCTGCAGAGACTACATTCTTTGCAAAGTTTGTAGCTTACAACGGTTCTTCTGGACCAGGTTCATGGCAGGAAACTAAAGACCCTGCTGTTTCAGTTGGGTTAGATGATGCTACGATGCCTCATCAAATAGTTAATACAGCATTAAATACATTTGTCTTTAAAGAGATACCTTTTACAGAAAGGTTGGTTGGTGATTTAGTTACTAACCAGAACCCTAGTTTTGTGGGAGAAAAAATTCAAAAGGCTTTTTTTGCCGATAACAGACTAGGATTCTTATCTAAAGATAATGTAATCATGAGTCAGTTTGGTGACTTTTATAATTTCTTTTATCAATCTGCTAAGATAATAGTTGCACAAGATCCTGTAGATATTAGTGCTTCTTCTGACAGACCAGCTACCTTGCGTACGGTAATACCTACTAGACAAGGTTTAGTACTCTTTTCAGATAACCAGCAGTTCTTGATGACCAGTGGACAGAGTAGTAACTTTACACCTACTACATCTTCTATTAGTACCATCTCTAACTACGAAACAGATTCAACTGTTGAACCAGTTGATATGGGTAACTTTATTAATTTTGTTAGTGCTACACCTAGTTACAGCCGTGTATTCGGTATGGTTACTAGGGGTCAGCAGGAGAACCCAGAAGTATTTGAACTTAGTAAAACAGTTAAAGAATGGATCCCTACTGGATTAGATACTATAGTTGCTAGTCCTCAGAACCAATTCTTAGCTTTATCTAGTCAATCTAGTGAGTATATTTACTTCTTTAGATTATATATTAAAGGAAGTACTAATACTGAAGATACTGGTCAAGCATGGTTTAACTGGAAACTACCAGGTACCGTGCAGTTTGCAGTAACTGATTCTGATGACATGTATGTTGTTACTAAACAGGCAGGACAGTTTACGTTACTTAAAGCTAACTTAAGTCAAAGTCCTGAACAAGCTATTATTGTTAATAACAAGGGGCAGAAAATTAACCCTTGTGTAGATCTATATGCAACTGCCTCTTCAGTAACATATGATTCTTTAGATACTATTACTATTACTAATGGTGGTAGCGGTTATAGCTCAGCACCGACTGTTACTCTTGCAGGAATAGCTGGTTCTGCTGCAGGTACTCCTGGTAGCGGAGCAACTGCTACTGCTACAACGCTTGCTGGAAAGGTTCATAGCATTACTATTACTAACGTTGGCAGCGGTTATACTAATGGAATGTCCGTTAGTTTCAGCGGTGGCGGTGGCAGTAATGCTGCAGCTACAGCTAAAGTTTACAGAGGTAGTACATGTAAACTACCTTATAATGATGCTACAGATAGAACACCTGTTATAGTTATTAAAGGTAGTACAGCAGCTGGATCATTCGTTGACTCTGGTTTTAGTGTAACACCTTCACGAGGATATGATTCAGATAAAGCCTTCTTTAGAGTACCAAGTAAGGATCTCACATCCGTCGCTAGTGACGTTATAGTGGGGTATAAATATGATTATGACGTCATACTACCTAAGACGTATTATCGCCTTGCTGAAGGCATTACAGACTACACAGCGTCGTTAGTTGTATCTAGGATGAAGTTTGCTGTAGGCTTATCTGGAATATGTTCTTTTAAAGTGAAGTCAACAGGACGTCTAGTTGGTCAGAAATCTTATGTAAGAGATTCTACAACACTCACTTTTTCTTGGACAACTAGTGATTTATCTTATGTTGACAGAAACCAAGTTAAACTGAAAATTAATAATGTAGAATCAACAGCATTTACTTTTGCTTCAGATACGAGTATAAATATTACAGATACATTTAGTCATAATTTTACAACTAGCAATACAACAACACATACTTTTACTTGGCCCTTTAATAAAACAGATGTTAGTAAAATTAGAGTTTTAAAAGCTGGTGTCTTGCAAACAAAAGATGTTGATTATAGAATTGTAGGTAAAAATGTTATATTCATTGACACTAACGGTGTACCTGCTCCTTTACCTAACTCTACAGCTGTAAGAATATATAGTGCAGATGACATACTTATTTATTTAGATGAGTGGTATAACTTAACACCTACTCAACAAAGTGATTTATATTTAGGTAATGATGTTCCTATAACAGAACAGTCAGTATTTACTTTACCTATTCACCAACGTACAGATAACTTTCAAGTGAGATTATTTAACGATTCACCTTACCCTGTTTCACTCAACTCGATGATGTGGGAGGGTCACTATTCACCACGTTTCTATAGGAGGACTTAAAACATGAATATGATGGGAATGGACCCCCTTACAGGCGTACCAGTTGGCAACGAAATGCTAACTATGCAGCCTCCAGGTTCTTATAATTTAGCTAAACAACAACTGGCAGAATCTGGTCTAGATATGCAGTTTTGGGGTGCTGTTGCTGCTATTGGTGGAACTGCTCTCGGTCTTTATGGAGCTAGTAAATCAGCAAGTGCTGCTAAAGATCAAGCAAGATCACAGAATGAACAGATTGAAACTACTTATAAATATGATACTGCTCTTTGGAAAGCTAAGAAGGATCAGCTAAAGAATCAATATAAGTATAATGTTGAATCTTTAAAAATTCAAAAAGCTAATGATAAAACTCTAAAGAAGTATCAATATGATATAGCTATTGATAAATGGAAGTATGATACTAAAATACAGGATGCCAGATATGCTGGTGAAATGGAAGCTTTTAATAAATCACAAGAGATTTATGCAAAGACTTTAGATAGTATAGATCAAAGCAGAACATTTGCTGTAGAAAGTCAGTACGCTCAATTTAAGGAATTAATCAATGAAAGTAGATATGAAGCAGAAGAAAATGAAATAAAAGCTGCACAAGCTAAAGGTAATATTTTAACTGTTGGTGGTGTTACTTCTAAACTAGAACAAACTGAAGATGCTAAAGCTGGTAGAGTTGAAGCCCAAATAGGTGCCACAGTAGAAAGCGGTTATGCTAATGCTAAAAGTGCTATTCAACAGATAGCTAGGGATGCTGATGATGCGAAGCTGAAAGCTTATGCAAATAAAATGTTACAACCTAGTGCTGTAGTTAAAATACCTAAACCTAAAAAACTACCTGCAATTAAATATCAAGCTCCACAAAAACTAACTTCATCTTCATTCGGACCTAAACCAATGAAAGGTGCTAAAGCTAGTGTTAGTGCAGCTGGTGGTGCAGCTTGGGGTGCTGGTCTCAGTAGCATCGGTGGGTCTATACTTTCCTTCGGACTCGGTAAAATAAAATAGGAGGACCCTGATAATGACATATAAAAGACAACGACGTGCCCAAGGGCTTCAAATAAGAGACTTTGGAGATGGTGGTGAACAACGCATTAAAGAAAAGCTTTCATCAGACCTAAGAGGACTACAAACACAAGCAGATGCACTTAACGAGCAGAATGTTAGAAGTTATCAAAACTATAAAGAGAACTATGCCAAAGAGCAGAGGAATAGAGAAGAAAACCAAGAATGGTCTAATGAAATATTTAGACATCAACAGGACGCTTTAGAAAGAAGAAAGGTAAGTGAGGTAAATTATCATAAACAAAAAGAAAAGCAATATCGTCAAGTTCAACAGGACTGGGAGTATCTATCACCTATATTAGCAAAGAATGCTGCAAACGTAGCTGAGGCTGCTCATGGTGCTTGGAACCGTATACAAACTAAAAAAAGTTATAAAGAGACTAAACTTTTACATGACGTAATTACTAATGACCCTGATTTTGTAAGTTCAAGAAGTGAATTTGAAAAGGAGTTTGAAAAATTAGGTTATGCTTTTAACGAGAGTGAGCTTAAGAAGTTTTACGATCTGGTAAGCAAGGGTGATACTATAGGTGCTATGAAGTCTCTGAATAGAGACGCTGCCCGTGGTAAGAATAAAATTGAGGGTATTGCTAAGTTTGCTAATGAAATAGCACCAATTATGCTCTCTAAATTTCAAGCACAAATTGATAAAGAGCATGGTCACGAACCGCTTCATGTTAGAACACGTCTTCTAAATGATACGTTAGACGAATGGAAAGATAAATTAGGTATAGCAGATGCTGAAACTCCAGGTGTTAAGCAGCTTGATGTAAGATTACAAAAACTTCAAGTTTTAGAAACTGAACAGCAATCAAAGTATGAATACAAAAGAAACAGAGAAACTCTTGTAACAGAAAAGTTCAAATGGATTCAAGGACAGTCTTTATCTACTCTTATTGATACTCCTGAAACAAAGGATAGAATAGAGAGATTAAAAGCCGTATTCAAATCACCTGAAGAAGTAGGTGGTGCGTTAAAATCTGACGTAGAAGCTTACAAGGCGTTTGCTGAAACCTATGCAGCTAATGTAAACTTAAATGAAGATGGTGCTTTAGATAAATTTGAAGCTCTCGCACGATTATGGCTTACCCCTAAAGATGCAGGTTATCAGGCAAAAAGACCTGATATGTTCACAAGGTACCCAGAAGTATTTGTAAACCTGGGTGAGCTACGAGAGCAACAATTAAATACTGATCAAGCCGCTAATCTCGTTATAACAAACGCTGAAGATGATGCTAAGTTAGCGGAGCTTCCTGAAATTATCACAAAGACTATAGATGAAAGTGAGAATGCAGAGCAAGTTAAACAACAATTAACGGAAATCGCTGCAGATTGGGGGAATAAAAAGTATACAAAAAGTGTAGGAGCTATACAAAAAGCTATACATATGGTAGGTAAGTATGATAAGGAATATAAAGATGAATACCTGCTAGAGAAAATTCCAGCTTTACTTGAGGCTGGAAGGTATAGTGAAGCTTTTGCTATAGCTGAAAATATTGAACCAAAAAAAGCTGAAAAGTTATTAAATAGTATATCACCTCAATATACAGCGTTAAGGAACATAGATGGTGCTAACGATGCTACAGTTACGGAAACGCTTGAAACTTTGTTAAAAAATAGACTACAAAAAGATTCAAGGGATAATATTAGTAATGACTGGGATACTTTAAAAGAGACAACCGTAATAGCTAAATACGAACTTTTTAGACTTTATGATGAAGAGTTAAAAATTACTAAAGACGGGGAGCCTACAGTTGCTCCAGCATTGGCTTGGAAAAATGCTTGGAAAAGACTAAGAGCAGGGGTAGTAGATGGAGTTAGTGGGAAAAACGGATTAGAGGATCATGTCTTAAAGTTATTTGAAGTACAAAGATCAAGTGACAGCCCAACAAAGCGAGCAATATTTATTAATCAGCATAAGCGTGAAAACGATAAGAATGTATATTATGATGCAAGCTTTAGAAATCCAAATGATACTGGGCCTATTACTAAAGATCTAGGTGAAGCAATGAGAGAGGATAATGTAAAAATATTCTCTCAAAATACAATAGAAGATCTTAGAAGAGCAGTAAAAACTAACTCACCTATGATGGGTGCTTTCAACGCTGATATAAGAAAATGGGTTAGAGATAGTGGTGGTTCCTTCTATGAACTGGTAAACGATCAGTTTAAAGAATGGGGCATTACGGATGTAACATTCCCACCTTGTAGACGTGATTTTATTTTATCTACTGAACACGGAGACTTTAGACCTGGATTTGAAACTTTAAGAGAGTACATGTTTACAGGGCAAAACGAACAAGATCTTAAAACAGCTGGATTACAGTTTCAATACCCTAGAGCTGTTGGTACTTGTAGTTCACGAGTTGTAAACACTGTAAACCCGGAATATCAAGAGAAGTATAATGCTTATGATGAAGATACAATGAAGGGTATAGCAGGATTGGAAAGTTCCTGGGTAAAAGCTGGTAATGACAACTTCGGTGATTTAATAAAAATGAGTGGAGAAAACAGTTTTAAAGTCCCTGACAGTTTATTAGACGTATTCACTAATGAAGGACCAAAATACGGTATATACTTTACAGGTGAAGAATTTTATTATGAGGATGATTAAACATGCCAACTGAAGAAGATAGAGCCAGCTGGCGTGAGATGGATCGTCAACGTCTGGTAAATACTAACACACAAGAATGGGAACCACCTGAAGCAAAAGAAGGTGATTTAACACCGATTACTGCGGATCAACAAGGCGATGCGTTTAATGTAGTTAAAAAAGTAGGAAATTTTACTAAAAATAGATTCGTTAATTTAGGAAAAATGTATGCATCTAATCCTATGTTAAGCGAGCATAAACGTATCAAAGCCATGCCAGAAGGTGAGGAAAAAGAGAAAGCTGCTGAAAAATGGTTCATGGATTACTACGGTAAATCTAGAGCAGACCTTGAAAAAATGAATGCTGCTCAAAAATTTGCTCAAGGTTTCGGACATGATTGGCGTACTCAACAAATAGGTTGGGATAATCCTAGTGGTATACCTGCTGCTATGGGTAAAGGTTTGTTAGATTTTGGAATGGATATGGTAGGTTTATTACCAGGAGGTGAGAGACTAGACAACGCCTGGGATAAATATACTAAATACGAAGATCCAGCATTAAGGAATATAAGTAAAGCAGCTGGTGTTATAATACCTTCTATGTATGGAGGTAACGCTGTTACAGGCGGTTTATTAAAAACACAAGCTCCTAGATTAACTAAAGCTTTAGCAGGACTGGGTGCTTATTCTGCTGTTGATGCAGCTATAGTTAGCATATCTGATACCTCAGAAGAGGATGATAATATTGCAACTACACTAGCTAAAACATGGCCTGGTGTATTCGGACCTAAAGGTTCCACACCTTTACCTGATTTTCTATTAATTAGAGATGATGACAGCCCTGCAGTTCGTAAAAGAAAAAACACTTATGAAGCTGCTAACTTGTCTATAGTAGGCAGTTTACTAGGTTTTGGTATCAAGATGGGTAAACCCGCTATGAGCTGGTTTAAAGGTTTAGACGATACTGCTAAAGCTTTTAAAAATAAAGAAGTAGCTAAACATGCTAATCCTGAAAAATTAATTGAATTAGCTAAAGTAAATGAAGCTTTATCTTCTGGTGTAGCTACTGGTAAATCTAAAAAAGTATTGATAAACCGTAAAGCAGAACTGACTAAAGCTTTAGAAGAAGGTGATTTAGAAGACTATGTAAGGTATACAGAGGAAAGTATTGAACGTCAAGCCACCAAAGCTGGTGTAGATGATGTCTTAGAAAATCCTGAAAGTATAACTTTTAATAAAGACGTTACACCTGTAAGTAAACCTAAAACAAGACAAAGTATTCCGTCAGGTAATGTTGCACGGAATATGGCTGATGTAGCTGCTAATAAACGAGGAACCTCAGCTGGAGACAATGCTCCTATCTTAAGCTCATCAATGATTAAGAAAGGTCTACGCAGTTCTAGAAACGCTGTTATGGCTATTGTAGACAAAGTTAAAAAAGCTGGTAACTTCCAAGCTACTGTAGACGGTATCAGATTTTCTCAAACTGAGATGTCTGAACAAGCTCATAATGTATATAAAAGTATTATTGATGCTAACTCAGTAGACGAAGTAAAAAATTTATTTATTAATAAACAGAATTGGCAGCAAATAACAGATACTTATGGTAAGGGTTATGTTACTGATTACCAATTCCAAGGCATTGGTGAAGCTTTAAAAGAATTAAATGATCGATATTTAGGTTTATCAGTTACTGAATCCTCTGCCCGTGTGATGGATACAGCAGGTAGAGAGATAGCTACTATTACAGAAGCTATGACTGATTTAGCAGATCATGTTGATGTAATGGATGCTAAAGAATTAGTAATGGATAAAATGCAAGTCTTAATGGAAGAGTATGCTTTAAATAAATATATATGGGGTTGGAGTGGACAAAATAAACAATGGTGGAAACGTTTAACCCCAGGTAGTGCTCAAGAAGAAACAGCCGACATTTTAAAGAGATTCAAAGACGCCGAAAATACTATACATAAACGTGCTGTTGGTTTAAGAAAAACTATTGAAAACTTAGCTGAAGAAAGTCCTTTACAAGCTAAAGCTTTAATGGATGCTTTTTCATATTCTAAAGGTGATGTTGATGATATTGCAAAGCTTGCTATATTCGCTCAAGAACAAGTATCACCTTTAGGAATATTTAAAACACCTGGAGAAAACCCAAAAGAAATGAACTTGTTTGCTAAAAATCTTTGGGGTGTTAGATATAATAATGTGTTATCTGGTTTATCTCCATTAAGAGCTGCTGTAGGTAACGGTTCAATGTTAATGCTTAAACCTATAAATGCTGTTATAGGTGCTGCTGGTCCAGCAATTTTAAAAGGTGATTTGGAACAGTTTCGTAAAGTTTCATACATGTATGGCGGTATGCTGGAAACCAACCGTAGAGCTGTTATTGATGCATGGCACATGATTAAGCGTGCTCATAAAAATCCAGATGATATGATGGCTGCATTTAGAAAAGATTTTGTTGTTAAAGAGGATGAGAAATGGGGTATATTAGATGCCTTAGCTGACTCAGGTAAAATGGACGATGGCACAGCTTTACAATATAATTTAACTAAAGGTTTACATAACTTCCAAAAGGCACCTTTTGCTAGATATGGTATGACAGGTATGGCTGGGGTTGACTCTTATACTAATACTTATATAGCTACATATGTTTCTCGAGCAAGAGCCTATGATGATGTATTTACTAAATATGGTAAAGTAACACCAGACTTATTAGCAGAAGCAGAGAAAAAACATTATGCTAAAATGTTTGATAACAAAGGTTTCTTAACTGACGATGCTGCTAAAGCTTTTTCAGGTGAGATTGCTTTGAACTTAGATGATGGAGTTACTAGTGCTGTAAACGGTTGGGCTGCTAAATATCCTATTATTAAAGAAGTAATGATGTTCCCTAGAGCATCTATGAACTGGATGAAACTAGGTTTATCTTATACACCTCTAGCTACTATACCTGGAATGAGTAAATATGGAGATGTCTTATGGGCTTCTACTGATGAGCAAATAGCTAAAGCTTTAAAAACTCATGGTATAGATATGGCTAAAACTCCTAATGCTAAAGCTATTTTTCAGAATTTAAAATCTGAATATCAAGGTCGCTTAGGTTTCAGTACTATGCTTTTTGGTTCGTTACAAGGATATGCTTTATCAGGTAATATCAGAGGTAACGGTCATTACCGTGCTGACCGCCGTATCAAAGAAATGAAACAGATGGGTTATGAACCTAAAACAATAAAAATAGGTGATAAATGGGTATCTTATAAAGGTATTCCAGGTGTTGACCAGTTATTAACTTTAATGGGAGACTTCGCTTATTATACAAGAGATATGGACTCACCCTTTAGAGAAGATTTAGGTCGTAAAATAATGTGGTCTATTACTGCAACATTCTTAAATGAAACACCTTTAACAGGTTTAGAGCCAGTTATATCGATTTTAAATAATGATTTAGCAGGATTTGAAAGATTAAAAGCGAATGCTATTAGATCCAGTATACCTTTTTCATCAGGTTTAGGTGTCGTTAGTGATGCTATTACTTCATCTCAAAAGGATATGAATAATGACATGATTAATTATGTTAAAAACCGTATACCAGGTTTATCTAGTACATTACCAGAACAAATAGATGCATGGACTGGGCAACCATTAAATGATATAGATAACCCATGGTTAAGAGTATTGAATGCTGTTAATCCTATTAAAGTTAGTGGTACATCTGAACCTTGGAGACAATGGTTACTAGATACAGGTTACAGCGGTTTATCTAGGTTAACAAAGCATTCATCAGGTCATTACGAGTATACACCAGAAGAAAGGGAGTGGATATTAAGAAAGTTTGCTTCTTATGAACCTTACAAAGATTTAGAAGAATTAATGAAATCTAAACGGTATAGACATGAAGCAGGTATGATACGTGCTCATCGTTTATCTGGTGATTCTTATCAACATGCTAAATTAAATTTAGCTGCTACTCCTGTACACAAAGATATTAATGATATCGTAACACGATACCAAAGGCTAGCTGAAGATGCGTTTTTACTTGAGAATCCTCATATTGACAAAGTAATTAGGCATAATGAAATGGCTAAAGTATATGAAGAACAAGGTAGATATAATGACATGAGATCAGAACGAGAAAAAGCACAAACAATTATTAACGACCTAGTTAACATGAGAAAATAACCTAAACAAATGGCTGTTACAGAAAACTCTTATACGGGTAATGGTTCCACCACCAATTACTCTTTTACATTCCCATATCTTAAAGCAACCGACATTGAAGTTCAAGTCAATGCCAGTGTTGTAACAACTTGGTCTTTAGCTAATGCTACGACCGTACAATTTAATAGTGCTCCTTCTAATGGAGATAAAATAAAAATACTTAGACAAACAAGTGTTGATGAACTAGCAGCCACCTTTTATGCAGGTTCAGCCATTAAATCAGAAGATTTAAACGATAACTATACGCAAAACCTTTATAAAACTCAAGAGGTTGGTAACCGATTCTTCAGTAATACTGGAGGAACGATGACTGGAGACCTCACGATGGGTGAGGATACTGGTCTTATCTTTGAAGGTGCTACAGATGATGCGTATGAAACTACTTTAGGTGTTGTTGATCCTACTGCAGACCGAGCTGTTAATTTACCTAATGAAGACGGTACTTTAATAGTTAGTTCTAGTACTTCTACAGTTAATGTAGGATCAAAGGATATACACACTACAGGTGATATTGATCTAGAAGATGATAGTAAAATAAAACTTGGAAGTAGTGATGATTTAGAAATTCATCATACTGGAGTTAATGCATTTATAGATAACGATACAGGTCATTTATATATTCAAAATACTGGTTCAAACGACAACAGTAATATCTACATTAAAGCTAGAAATGAAGACGATAGTATAATTTGTAAGGATGATGGAAGTATAGAGCTATACTATAATAACAATAAAAAGTTTGAAACTTCCGGCTCTGGAGCTACAGTAACAGGTACACTGACAGCTGACTCAATAAGCTTAGGAGATAGTGATAAACTGTTTATTGGAAATAGTGATGATCTAACACTTTGGCATAATGGAGTTAACTCATACATAGATACCATAGCTTCAGGTCATCTATTTATACGAGCTAATACTACTGGTTCAGGTGGTAACATTTACATCCAAGCTCAATCTGGAGAGCAGTCGATTGTATGTAATGATAACGGTGCTGTTATATTATATAATAATAATTCTAAGAAATTTGAAACGACTGCTGCTGGAGCAACTGTAACAGGTGTTCTTACAGCTACTGTAACTGGTGATGTAACTGGTAACGCTTCTACAGCTACTGCGCTTGAAACTGCAAGAACTCTTGGTGGCGTATCATTCGACGGAACAGCTAATATAAATTTACCTGGAGTCAATACAGCTGGAAACCAGAATACATCAGGTAATGCTGCTACTGCTACTGCTCTTGCAAATGCAAGGACTATTGGTGGTGTTAGCTTTGATGGTACAGCTAATATAAATCTCCCAGGTGTTAATGCTGGTGGTAATCAAGATACATCTGGTAACGCTGCTACTGCTACAGCAGCTACTGCACTAGCTACTAGTAGAGACTTTAGTGCTACTGGAGAAGTTACAGCCAGTGCTGTAGGTTTTACTGGTTCTGGTAACGTAGCATTAAGTACAGTTATATCTAGTAATATTGTAGATGAAGATAATTTAAAAATCAGTAACTCTGGATCTGATGGACAGTATTTACAGAAACAATCAGGTAATGCAGGTGGTCTTACATGGGCATCTCCTGGTGGTGGTACTGCTACAGCTATCGCAACTGTAAATGAAGCTACAGATACTACTTGTTTCCCTTTGTTTGGTACAAGTGCTACAGGTGATTTACAACCTAAAACAAATGCTAATTTAACATTTAATTCTAATACTGGTGCTTTTACTGCAGCTGATATTAGTATACCTAATGACACTGGTAAACTTAAAGTCGGTACTAGTGATGATCTATCCGTCTACCACGATGGAACGAACTCATTCATAGCAAACACAACTGGTATTCTTCATTTAAGAAGTGATAATGGTATTAGATTGCAAGATAGTGGAGGTGTTGAGACATTTGTAAAATGTGTTGATAACGGAGCCGTAGAACTCTATTACGACAACGTTAAGAGGCTTCAGACAACTGCTTCAGGTATACAGCTAGAACCAACAGCAAATAATCACGGTATTACCTTAAAAAGCACAGGCGAACTTTATCCAGCAATTACTTTTGATGTAAACAGGAGTGGTTCAGATCAATACCTTGGAAACATTAAAGGAACATGGAATGGGACAATAGTTGCAAATATTCTTTTTGAAACAGGTGATGATACAACAAACAAAGATAATGGACTTATATCATTTAGAACTGCAGAAGCAGGTAGTACAGCAGAAAGACTTCGTATCACACAGGATGGACAGGTAAAAATACCTGATGATGGTAAGTTTGTAGCAGGTGGCGGTGGAGATTTGGAAATATACCATGATGGAACGGATTCTAAAATTTTTAATCATACTGGTACTTTCAAGATAAATGCTAATGATTTCTTATTTCAAGATAAGAATGAAGGGGATACTTTTGTAAAGTATGTCCATGACGGAGCCGTAGAATTATATTACGACGGCGTTAAAAAATGTTATACAGGGTCAAACGGTTTATATTTTGGTGATGATGATAAAATTCTACTTGGTAATAGTTCGGATTTTGAGATTTACCATACAAGTACTTCAAGTTGGATTAGAGACGTTGGTACAGGAGTTTTATATATAGATACTAATGGAGATTCTATAAACCTAATTTCTGATGGTAGTAATACCTATGGAAAAATGGGTGTATTTAAGAAAGACGGAGCCGTAGAATTATATTATGATAATGGTAAGAAATTCCATACGACAAACGGTGGAGTAGAAGTTGAGGGTAGTTGTAATCTTTACAGTAATGCAGCTCATGATGAAGGACATATTCATATACAACCTCGTTCAACTGCAGCAGATAATGACCGAGTTTGGATTGGTTGCAGAGATAATGATACTGCAAAGTATAGATTCCAAGTAGACGGTGATGGGCAGATAAGATCCAATAGTACTCATTTTATAGGTGTTCAAAGAGAGGACGCTGATGTCCCAACCACTCACTTTAACTCAGCTGACAGGATACGTTACAATTCTTACCGAGGTACTAGCGATAATTCTGGCTACCGATCAAGAGCAATTTTTGGTGTAGCTTCTTCTGACTATGATGACTATAGAGTTTTATATTATGTCGATGCTCAAGATGATGCAGCCGTAGATTATGATGCAGATCAAAGACTAAGCATGAGTGGTAGTGGTCGTGTTCAAGGTAAGCACCACTTCTTTAGTGGACGTGTTGAGTCAGATGAAGCTACTCCTAATAGTGTTTACGCTGGATCTGAAAGAGGCTTCTATGCTTATGCAGACGACGGTACAGACTACACATTTATACATGCCAGAAATGTAGCTGACACCTCTATGGTCTTTGAGAGTCGGGTTAACAATGAAGTCAACGTAGAAATCGAGGCTGACGGTTCAGCTAGAACTGATGGTACGTGGTCTGATACAAACGCTGACTATGCTGAATGTTTTGAATGGACAGATGGTAATGCAAGTGATCAAGAAAGACGTGGTATGACTGTTGTTCTAGATGGTGAAAAAGTTAAACTTGCAACTGATAGTGACAACAAAGATAACATTATTGGCGTTGTTTCTCCTGAACCTGTTGTCTTAGGTGACGCTGCTCCACTTGGTTGGCATGGGCGTTATAAAAAAGATGCTTATGGAAGTCCAATCAAGAAGGAACAGGAATGGTTGATTTGGAAGAAAGAATATCATTATAAAGATGGCGTAAAAACTTTAGTTGATCAACCTGATCCAAATAAGCCTCAAACTTTAAGAGGAGATATTGACCGTGTAAGAGTTGAGAATATTGAAAGAGAGAAGGCTGCAGGTATAATTCCTGATTTTGCTATTACAAATAACATTAGATATAAAACTTACGGTAAAGATATAGATACAACAACTTATGATCCTACTAAAGCTTACATTCCTAGAAAAGATAGAAAGGAATGGGATGCAATTGGTATGGTTGGAAAACTAGTAGTTAGAAGAGGACAACCTGTAGGTACCAGATGGCTACTAATGAAACAGAATATTGGTACTGATACAGATGGTACTGTTTTAGACCGTTACCTAGTTCGGTAACACAAACACAATTTATTTATTCAAAAAAATTAAAATGGCAACAAAAACTTGGCAAGTAAACACCCTTCAGCGTGAACTAGCAGACGGGTATGTAAATAAAGTTATCTACCGTGTTAACGGTGCTGACGGTACTTATTCATTCAGAGCTACTGGTGAAGTTGATCTTCCCAAGCCTGATACTTTAGTACCTTATGCTGACCTTACAGAATCAACTGTAATAGGTTGGGTTAAAGCTAAACTAGAAGCTGATAAAGAAGGTAATGTAGCTGCAATCGAAGCTGCTGTAGAAAACGGTGTAAACGAACAAAAAACACCTACTACAGGTGTTGGTACCCCCTGGTCATAAATGAGCTTGGGAGAGCCTGTGTCGCTGCCCTCTGCACGGCTCCCAGAAGCACCTAATTTACCTCGTCCTACTCTTGATATCCCAACAGCGGATATACCTTCTTATACGCCATTAATTGTACCTCCTAGCGATTTACAAAGACCTGATGGAACTAAGGTTAAGACGAATACTACACAGGAGCCACCTTCAGTAAAAATACCTGTACTTGATATAAAGATGCCATTACCAACTACTGAAGTGGTAATGACAGCAACTTATGCAGCTGTTTCAGCTGTAGCAGTTACCACCCTTGCTCAACCTTTATTCGATTTTATTAAAAAGAAACTTCAGAAATTCCTACAAGGTAAAGTTAACAAATGGAAGGAAAAACGGAAGAAAAAAAAGGACTCCTCGGAAAGCTGAAAGACGCTGCAGAGGACCAAGAACACCAAATCCAAATTCTTGGAACATTTGTCAGGCTTGGCGTTGTAGTCTGGTCTGGATTTATAATTACAATGAATTACGTAGAATTACCTATGATCAAGAAAGCAGGTAATAGCGATATTACATTCGTAGCTTCGGTATTTACTGGAGCACTTGCAACATTCGGTTTATCTACTGGTAATTCTAAAGATAAAGGAACAGCTGTAAATTGTCCAATGGCAAAGAAAAAAGAAGAATGAACAAGTGGTTACTAATACTAGCTCTGTTAATACCGACAGCTGCTAAGGCAAATCAAATAACACCAGCCTTTACACAAGGCAGTATGAACTCAACAACGACTACCACTCAGGTCATAAATGAAACAATTGAAACAGAGGTTGTAGGTGGAGCATTATCAACATGGTCAGGAAGCAACGTCAAAATAGATACAACCAGCGAAGGTATAGCTGGTGGAATATCAGTAGAAAGTCAAATATTCGAAATAGACGATGTAACTCTACCTTGGACACTAGAAACAGTAACGAGAGATGCAGGAGTTATAGAGACTATAACCGAAACCAGAGACATTACTACAAACGCTACTACTACCTCCTTATCGGTCTTCTCTCAGTAGGAAGCCCAGTATTTGCAGAAGGTAAAGTAAATAACACTTCAAATCCTGTAGCTGCAGCGACTGGAAATGTAACCAATCAAGCGGTACAATTTCAGAACAACGGAGCACAAAGCAGGCAATATTTTGGTCCTAATGTGAGCTGTAATGGCTCCACTATGACCTTCTCACCTTTCTATATGGGTAATCATTCTGAGCCTCGAACAATGAATGATGAAGGTAGGTTATCTCAAGATTCCTATACAATTAGTGAGAACTGGGGAGCACAGATTAACTTTATGGTTCCCCTTGATAGAGAATCTTTAAGACGTTGTAAAAGCATAGCTAAACGTGTTGAAGAAAAAATGAGATTGGATTATGAATTAACTCGTGCAATTAAATGTGCAGAAATCATGCAAATGGGATTCTATATAGATCCTAAATCAGATTTAAATGTTATGTGTAAAGATATAATGCCAATCACAAAAACCAAAACTAAAAAGAAATTCGGACTATTTTAAATGATCGTACTTATCAAGCCCATCCTCATGGCATTCCTTTCTTCATCCGCTGTTAAAGAGTTGGTTATCCAATTACTTGAAGCATACTGTGAGTCCACTGACAATACCATTGATGATAAAGCCGTCGAATTGATTAAGAAAAACTTATTCCCTGGCACTAAAGAATAATGGCTTGGACATCTGAAACTCTTGACGAGTGGAATAAAAAACAGAAACCTTTAAAAAAAACATCCAATAAGAAAAAGAAACATTCATGTAATGGAGATTGTGCATCATGAGAGGATTTGCAGCGAGAGCAGCGACTAGTGCGTTTAGGGCTAAAAAAAAGAAACCCTCAAGAACCTCAAGAAAATCATCTAATAAGAAAAGGCGTGGTAGAAGAATCAAAGGTATTGCTTTTGGCGGTTGGGCAGGTTTAGTTAAAAAATTACTGACAAAAACTGGAAGCAAGGTTCTTGGTAAAGGGAAAAAAAATGAAGGTAGAAAAAAAAGTAGTATTAAGAGCAGACATGCAAAAAGATGGAAAAATAAGTATGCTGCATATAGAAAATCCTTAAAAAATAAGTCTAAAGTAAAAAGGCGTCGTAAATGAAGAAAGCAACTGAAGAGCAGTTTAACGAGTTACACAGTCTTGTCACTACAGAATTCTTAAAAAGAGTTCGTAGTGGCGAGGCTACCACTCAAGATTTAAAAGCAGCTTGTGACTGGCTTAAAACTAACGATATAAGCGGAATAGCTTATGAAGGAAGTCCTATGGAAAAATTAGCTTCCATAATTCCTAAAGTAAAACCTGAACTTGTACAAAGTAAAGTCTATGGCAGAAAGCAACACATCTAGTTACTATAAAAAGAATCCTAAAGCTGCTGAAAAGCGTAGGGTTCAACAACGTAAATACAACAAAACCGCCAAAGGATCATCCATACGAAAAAATGCTAACAAACTTAATCGAAAACTCGGGACTTACGGGAATGGTGATGGCAAAGATGCCGCACACTATAAAGGAAGTACAACAGAAGGTAGGTTACAAGCCCCTTCTACAAACCGAAAAAGTAGACTTAAGATTCGTAAATGACCCCATTACTACCTAAACCTGAACACTATCTATTCAATTTAATAACCATGACAAGTCCTGACGCTAAGAAGCTCTGGAGAAGAGCTATTAAAGAGCACTTCAATTGTACATGTGTTTATTGTGGAAACAACTATGAAATTGATGAACTTACACTCGATCATGTTAAAGCTAAATGTAAAGGTGGAGAAAGTATTGCAAGCAATCTTGTACCCGCCTGTAGAAAATGTAATCAGGATAAAGGTAGTAATGACTGGATAAAATGGATGCGTGAGGCATATGGACGTAACTATGCTAGAGAACAACTTATTCTAAATCATATAAGCTAATGAGTAACCGTGCAAAATTAAAAAGATTTAAAGATCAATCCAAAAAAGCTTATACCGAAAATGTTAATGAAGTTGTAGATGAGCTTCAATTTGAAAGGGAGTTGGCTAAACCTAGACCAACAGGTGTGAACTTAAATGCTATAAAACGTGTTATTAGGCAGGAAATACCTGATAGCACTCGTAAATGGCTGGAAGCTAATGGACATGGTGATCTTTGGCCTAAGTATAGAAAATGGGTTAAAAGTGTAGCTGTACATAAAAATAGATTAGCTTCTAAATTAGCAAATGAACTTGGATTAGATCTTGAGAAAGAACACTGGACACCTGTAGCTGGTATGGGTGATATACCACCTAAAATGCCATACACCTCAGTTTCAGATAGAGGACCAGATAGTGAAGGAGGTACTGGAAGCGGTAAATTTAATAGAAGAGTTGGTAATAAACCTGTATTTCAAAGAAAGGTGTTACAACAACTTGGAGTAGCTACTAATTGGCAAGAGTCAGTTGCTAATTTTGTAGCTGATAGACCTGATATTAAAGATGTAGCAGAAAGAAATAAGTTAAAATTACCACCATTACCTGTTAGAAAACCTAGTAATTTAGCTTTACTTAAACTACAACAAAAAGATTTTAAAGGTAGCAGCCCGTTAAATCAGGGTGATCAACTAGAGTCTATGATGGACTTAGAGTATGATTTAAAGAAATCAGGTATTATATCTAGTAAGAATGATGCATCTTTATTACATAACTATTTAGATAAAATAAATACAAAAGAAACAGTTATACACGCTGAAAAGCATAGCTGGCAAAGAAACAATGAAGGTGAGTTAATTTTAGATCAAAATAACAAACCAATACCATCAGGTGAATGGGATTTGACTACTAAAAAAGCTCATCGTTATAAGAATGAATGGTTTACTAAAAGAAAAGCTGATTCAATAAATGCAGTTAAACGTCAGAATCCTAAATTTACTAAACTTCCATCTGAAAGGCATATAGGTGAACTTTTAAAAAACTCTGGGTTAAGTAAAATTGCAAGTAAAACACAAAAAGCTGATCTTGCAGCTCAAACAGGTTTCAATATTGCCTCTGGTAACGTACCTGGAGCTGTAGTGTCAGGTAGTATTCTATCTACTCAAGTGGCTATGCAAAGTCCTGCAGTACAGAAGAAGTACTTACAGTTTTTACGAGATATTGCTACTGATAGAGCTGGTAAAACAGCTAAAAAGTTTATGCCTGGTTTAGATGTAGCTATATCTGGTAAAGAGTCTTGGGATTATTTACGTCAAGGTAAATTCGATCAAGCTGGTATTGCTGCTTTAAGTGGGGCTATAGGATGGATACCAGGTAAAGGAGACTTAGGTGCAGCTCTTCTAGACTCTGCTAATACTGGTCTAGATATAGCAAGATTTGATTGGGATAATGCTATAGCAGAAGTAGAAGCTGAACAAAATAAGAAAAAGTTAAATAATGAAGTACCTACTACTAAAACAAAAACAGGTATACCTAGTACACGACCTATAGGTTCCTTATTAAATCAGAAAATCAAATTATGACATTAAAAAACTCTATGACCATAGGTAACTTTGGTCAAACCACAAAGAAATCTAATTCTCCTGCATTGAATAGATCATCAGAAGTAGCATCTAAAGCTGTTACTGGTGTACAAGAAGAAATGCAGCAATCTAAAATGCTTGAAGAAGCTAGGCTTGCTTTAGATCCTGATGAACCTGGTTTAACAGAAGCTATGTTTAAAAAGAAATATGGTAAACTTCCTAGTGAAGTATTAGAAGGAGAAGCAGATGCACCTGAAAAACCTAATGCAAAATCTATGCAAATAAGTGAGTATGGATAACGCATTACGTGCTTTACAGGAAGATTTTAGAATGTTCTTGCAAGCTTTGTGGGAACATTTAGGTTTACCTCCACCAACAAGAGCACAGTATGCTATAGCAGAATACTTACAGAATGGACCTAAAAGATTACAGATCCAAGCCTTTCGAGGTGTAGGTAAATCTTGGATTACAGGTGCTTTTGTATTATGGACACTCTTTAATGATTCCGAAAGAAAGATAATGATAATTTCTGCCTCTAAGGAGAGGGCAGATAACATGTCGATCTTCTTACAAAAACTTATAATAGAAACACCATGGCTAAGTCATCTTCAACCCAAATCAGACGACTCTCGCTGGAGTCGCATCAGCTTCGACGTAAACTGTTCTCCTCACCAGGCACCAAGCGTAAAGTCGGTGGGAATAACTGGACAGCTAACAGGAAGTCGAGCAGATCTTATGATCTTGGACGACATCGAGGTTCCTGGAAACTCCATGACGGAGTTCATGCGTGAAAAATTACTTCAACTTTGTACGGAAGCCGAGAGTATCCTTACCCCGAAAGATGATTCTCGTATTATGTATCTCGGGACTCCTCAGACTACTTTTACTATTTATCGTAAGTTGGCAGAGCGTAATTACCGTCCGTTCGTTTGGCCAGCCAGATACCCAAGAAAAAACAAACTTAGTCAATACGAAGGATTACTAGCACCACAGATACAAGAAGATATAGACATGGGAGAAGTTCCATGGACTTGTACTGATGACCGTTTTACAGATAGTGACTTATTAGAACGTGAAGCTTCCATGGGAAGATCTAACTTCATGTTACAATTCCAATTAGATACGAGTTTAAGTGATGCAGAGAAATTCCCTCTTAAAATGTCTGATCTTGTCGTTACCAGTGTTAACCCAAATACTGCTCCCGATAACGTCATATGGTGTTCAGATCCAAAAAACGTCATCAAAGACTTACCAACAGTCGGTCTCCCAGGGGATTATTTCTATTCTCCGATGCAACTTGTTGGAGACTGGACAGATTACGACGAAACAATTTGCAGTATTGACCCGTCGGGTCGAGGAAGCGACGAGACGGCTGCCGCATACATCTCACAGAAAAACGGTTTCTTATACTTGCACGAAATGCGAGCTTACAGAGATGGGTACTCCGACAATACATTGCTCAACATACTCAGAGGATGTAGGAAGTACGGAGTAACTAAGTTAGTTATTGAGACAAACTTTGGTGATGGTATTGTATCTGAACTGTTTAGAAAACATTTAAAACAAACAGGTCAAGCAATAGATGTCGAAGAAGTACGTGCAAACATTAGGAAAGAAGATAGGATTATTGATAGCTTGGAGCCAATTCTTAACCAACATCGTCTTGTTATTGACCGTGCTGTTGTGGAATGGGATTACAAATCCAATCCAGATGCTGCTCCAGAACATCGTCTTCTCTATATGCTTTTCTATCAAATGTCCCGTATGTGTCGGGAAAAAGGTGCAGTTAAACATGATGATAGACTCGATTGTTTAGCTCAGGGTGTACAGTATTATACAGATGCTATGAGTATCAACGCTCATGATGCTATCAAACAACGTAAACGTGATGAATGGAAATCTATGCTAGATGACTTTATGGACAACCCTACTGCATCAGCTAACCATTTAGTCATGAATATGACCAGAGAACAACGAGATTTAGCTAGAGGTAAAGAAGGAGGAAAGCCCACTCCTACTTGGATCTGAACCGATCACGGATGTATACAGGGGGAGGAAGGGTGGACCTCTTTCTGGCGATTGGGAGAATCTCTGTCTTTTAGACATCAATTCTCCCTATCTTATAGCCTGATATCATCATTTGATATCCCTCTATAAACTTACACTAAACCATCCTTTAATATTCCCCCATTAAATGAAACTATTTCTTGATACAGCCGACGTAAAGACGGTGTTAGACCGTATTGATACTGGTCTAATAGCAGGTGTAACTACTAACCCAACACTGATTAAAAAGAGTGGTAGAAGACCAGAAGATGTCTACAGTGAACTCTTAGACGGTGGTGTTAAAGATATTAGTATGGAAATAGTAGCTGAAAATAAAGAAGCTTTCTTACATGAGGCTTTAAGATTAGATGATCTATTTGGTAATGTAGTAACTATTAAGCTACCTTGCTCTAAAGACGGTCTATGGGCTTGTAAGAGGCTTACAGATAGGAAGATAAGAGTTAATATCACTTTAGTATTTAGCGTCTCTCAGGCGATTCTAGCCTCCTTAGCGGGTGCTACCTATGTATCTCCTTTTGTAGGACGTATGGACGATAACTCTTTGTCTGGTTTAAGTTTAATTAATGACATAAATAAGGTTTATTTTACAGAGTATTACATGAATACTACTCAAATCCTCGCTGCTTCTATAAGGGATGCTCAATCCGTTAGCAAAGCTTTTGAATTGGGTGCTAATATTTGTACTATTCCTGTTAAAGTATTTGATAATATGTATAAACATGTGTTAACCGATGCTGGTTTACATCAGTTTAATATAGATTGGATCAGTTTAAACCGTGATAACCTCAGAACAGGTCGTTAAATTTTGTCATAAATTTCTGAAGCCTATTAACGCTCCGGCGGGGCCGCACTACCCCCGTGGGGGGCTCCAGTTCCCGCCGGTGGGAGCGGTACGATCCCTGATCAACCGGCTTCAACCGGTGCTAAACCGGATCAAACCGAGACACCGATACGAATTCTGATCGTTAATCCGGTGCGATCTGTCGGCCAGTTTCTTAAGATTAACAATCTTAAGGTTTTCTTCCAGTTTCAACGGCATGGTCGGTGCTATGCTGCTTCCTATCTTCTTTGAATGTTGAGAGTATCTCGACTCTCCCTGTTAAGGGGGAGGAGAGTCTCGAAACTTCAACCAGAAGATAGAGAGAGTGTTACAGACTGTGAACTTTGTATCACCCTGAACATCCAACCTCGAGAATCCATGCAATACTGGGTTATTGAAACTTGAAAACTGAATAGATCCCAACGATCAACTCCGTTGAGTAGCTGACTAACGAAGCCTCCAGGAGATGCCAACGAAGTTGTAGGGAGTAATGAACGTGAACAACCCAGCACTTGGCGTGCTTCAAGGTTCGAGTCTTTGACTGGGTTTTGTTTATATTTTTTATTATGCAAACTGAATTGTTTCCTGTGTTCAACGGTGCTGCTCTTGTCAATGACAAGGCCGCCAAAGATCCAGTTGTAATGGCTGCTCTTCAATCCTTACAGGATCAGGGCTGGCCTAGTTCATCCGGTCTTGGAGATCACTACTACGTAGACTCCGAGTCCATCACAGATCCTGACGAGCTTCAGGAATACTGGGAAGAGTACCAAGTGTAGCGTGATGCTGGGGTTCGAAACCCCGCTCTTTCATTGAGGTCTTGCACCTCATTTGTTCACATTATTCTTACTCATTATGCAATCAGCATTTCAAATCATCAAGGATACTTATGACGTTGAGACATGCAAGGAGATTGTAGATCACGGCTGCGTTTCTGGCGTTGCTCATGATCACATCTACTATGCAGATACAGTCAAGTTCTATGACGAGCATGAAGATGAAATCTTAACACATGTAACTGAGACTTTAGGCGAGGACGTGTTACCTCAACTATTCAGTGAAGCAGATGCTTCCATCAGTGTGTATAAGAACAGCGTCGTCTGGACTTTCATAGAGCTTGTAGCCATGAGTATCAGTGACGAGTATGATTATTCACAAGAGTTAGATGATCACATCATCAGCTCTTATCAAACTGCTTGATGGTCGTAAGCAAGGGTTCGACTCCCTTGCAAGCACTGGGATATTGAATCCCTTTTATTACATCGTTCATTAACAACATGCGAAAGATTGAAAGAGAAATGATTCAAGCAATCATTGATCAGCGTAGCTGGTCTAAGGCTAACACCCGTGTCGAATACGACAAGGACTCAGGCTTATCTCAAGTGTTCTTGCATGGACACAATATAGCTGAGTATGGACACAAGGACATGGGTCTAAATGTTAACAACTGTGGCTATGAAACTAATACCACCAAGTCAAGGTTGAATTCATTAATCGACTTTGTTTTAGATGGTACAAAGAACGGTATCTTCCAAAAGAATTGGACTTGGTTTGTTACTAATAACGGTACAACTGAGGAGTTTCCAACTGGGTATTGGTACTGTTTTGATAACGCTTGATTGGTGTAAGGCAGGTTCGACTCCTGCCTCAAGCATCAGGGACTTACCCTGAATTGTTCACTTACTTTATTATGTTCAACATGTTTATTACAGTTCCAACCCGTACATCATCAGCTATCGAAGAGCTAAAGGTTGACTTGCTTGCAAGGAAAGCACTAGTTACTTTCGTTAATGGTTATGAGTACGAGTACGAGAATGTATCAGCTAGAGCTATCGCTAATGTATTATTTAACCCTGACATTTCATTAGGTTTCTGGGTTAACAATAACTGCATTAATGCTAATAGATCTGAGCTTGTTGGCTACGGTTCACAGCAGTATGACGCTGTTCAATTACCTAGCTTTGTATAAACAATAGGGAGGCAACTCCCTTTTCTGGTCCATTCGTACAATGGTTAGTACGCTGGCTTGTCACGCCAGTAATGCGAGTTCGATCCTCGCATGGACCGTCACCCGAAAGGGTGCTTATTGTTTCATTGTTCTTACATGACAACTACATCAAAGGCTAGGCGTGCACGTAGAAGAAAGGCTCAAGCCACTACAACTACAGCTGCACCAAGTCAAGGACGCACACGTCCTGACCCTAAGCTTATCAGTTGGCAAGAGTACTGGGCTGACTTTAACAATAGGCTATCCATACATAACTATGAGATAGATGAGGTTATGTCTGACCTTAGATCTTGCGTAGCATTTACTGCTGAAACCTATAAGGAATACAAACAGAAGTTTGATAACCTACATATAGGTGAAGAGTAATGACTATTTCTAAAAGAGAAAGAGCATACACTGAGGCATTGATGCTAGCTATCACGGCCCCATCTCAAGAACTATCTGATGAATGTACCTTAATGGCTACACAAATCGGTAACTCTCTGACTAATAAGCAGAGAGAGTTAGCAAGGATGGGGATAGAGGTAGCACTTGAGTATGCCCTTTGATTCTCTCCTCCAGCCCTTCGGGGTTGGATGAGGGATTCATTCCCTCGTTCTTTACATTACTGCCTATGCAAACACTCATTGTATTTGTATGTATAACTATCTTGTTATATATACTACTAAAGAATATTACTAATCATGCCTAAAGAAGATACAAAGGAGTGGTATCTATTGAATGCAGTACGTGCGTTCATGCACCATTACCCTACTCATAGGTTTATACCGAGATACACAGAGATAGAAGATGAACTCGTCAACCCTCCTAAAGTTCAAGGACGCAGACGTCCAGCGAAAAGACAAAGGAAGACGCAAGCCTCAACAAGTAAGGCAAGCAAAGAAACGAACTAAACAATTAATTAAGAAACTATCATGAAGTATCATGTTGCATTAGCTAGCGGTAGGGATTTTGTTATCGAGGCAGAGGATGATGTATCTGCTGCTTATGATGCACATGACCTAGCCTCTGGTTATTATGATGACTACCTTGTAAACTTGGAGCCTCTATGTGATGTCTAGCAAAAAGAAAAAGTATTTCCCTAATAACATAGATGCGTTAACGGACGCACCTTCTGAATACTTTGAGCCATGTATGTATGAACACTTCATGGACTGGAAGATAGCAGGATGGGAATTACCATCATCAGTTAACTGTATCATTAGAGAGACAACTGATAAGGGTAAGGTTAAAGAATACATATATGAAAGACAGCACGCAGCTGAGAAGAAAGTAGTATCATTAATGAGAAAGGGTAGTGAATTCACTGTCGTAACTCACGATGATATACATCATTTACACCCTAAATTCGAGGACTTATTAGATGACAAGTGATAGATCTTTGGAGGATATATATACATATTCTTCACAATCACGGCAGCTAATTGATAAGAATCACCCAAATTATGAGGAGATTATTAAACTATTAGATGAACAAATTGCCGATGAATTAGAAGAACATGCCCACTCCATTCCAAATTGATGAACAAATCAATCTCGAAAGAGAACAGATAGCTCAAGGACTTGAGAAGCTTAGGAAGAACACTAAGGACTTAGAGGCTAAGAGCTATGCTTCAGCCAGTGTTTACGGTATAACATCTATTGAAGGTATACTACCTGATGTAGTTGAACGTATAGAGCTGACTAAGAAACGTATCAAGGAAGGTCATAATGGCAAAGCTTTCAAGGAGATAAATCATTATATCTTTGATCTCGAGCCACTAGCCCTAGCTGCTATAGCTTGTAAGATTACATTTGATAAAGTCTTTGGACGTAAATTAGATTGTAATCTAGCACCTAATGTATGCGATTCTATAGGTCATGCTGTAGAACAAGAGGCGCAGATGCGTCACTATGAATCTACTGCCCCAGGGTTACTAGCTACTATCAAAAAGAATTACTGGCATAAATCTTGTGGTACTCATCAGAAGATTGTTATTGTTAAAACATTAATGAACCGCTATAAGATCGACCCGTGGAATACATGGGATCGAGCACTTAGAGTTAAATTAGGCGGTTGGTTACTTGATTGTATAATGGAAGTAAGTGGTTGGTTTTATATTGGGATTGTAGTCAAGAACAGAAGAAAGAAGAATTATGTCTATCCGACTAAAGAGTTCTTAGCTATTAAAGATCAGGTTATACATGATAGCGAGCTGTACGCACCAGAAGCTTGGCCCATGTTGGTTGAGCCTAATGACTGGACTAACGAAAGAGCAGGTGGTTACCTGTTAAATGAGATTATGTTAGGTCATAAAATGGTACGTCGAGGCGAGCACGGATGTATACAGGGAGAGAAACCGTTGGAGTTTTTGAACAAGATTCAGAAGGTTCCATACCGTTTAAATCCCTTCGTTGTTAGCGTAGCTAAACACTGTGAATCCAAGGGTATATGTATTGGAAAATTCGTACCTATTGTTGATTTACCACTACCTAATAAACCTGTAGATATAGAAGAGAATAAAGAGTCTCGTATGACATACCGTAGAGAGGCTGCTAAGGTTATGAATGAGAATGCTGGAGCGTTTAGACGTTCTTGCAGGACACGCATGACTATGACGGCTGTTCGACGGTTTGAAGATAGAGAACAATTCTTTTGCCCATGGAGTTTTGACTATAGAGGGAGGGCTTATCCTATCCCTGCCTTTCTCACACCACAAGATACAGACTTTGGAAAAAGTTTGTTAAGGTTTGCGGAAGAATCTCAAGTAACACCAGAAGCTGAAGACTGGTTAGCATTTCAAGTAGCTACCACTTATGGGTTGGATAAATCTACTCTAAGTGAAAGGTTAGAATGGGTTAACAACAATAAGAAGTTGATTACCAGAGTAGCCATTGATCCGATTGATAATATCGGTGACTGGGAGGCGGCTGATGAACCGTGGCAATTCCTAGCTTCATGTCGGGAATACTACAACGTAGTTATTACTAAGAACTGTCACACCACTGGCTTACCTGTAGCTGTTGACGCTACATGTAGTGGTCTCCAGATTCTTGCTGGATTAGCAAGGGACAGACGGACAGCGCAACTCGTCAATGTGCTTCCTTCTGATAGGCCACAAGACGCATATGCTAGGGTAGCTGAAGTAGCTAAACCTAACATACCTGAACATCTACATCCTGTATGGGATCGTAAATGTGTCAAAAGGACCGTCATGACTATACCTTACAATGCTAAACCCTACTCAAATAGGGAGTACATAAGAGAAGCTTTGTTAGAGAAAGGTATAGAGATTGATAAAGATGACTTAACTAAAACAGTTAAAGCAGTCAGGGATGCAATGCAAGTTGTAGTTCCTGGACCTATGGCTGTTATGAAATGGATTGAATCTGAGGTGTCTTCTATTGTTAAGAAGAACTCTAAGAATGATATAGTTATTTTAGAATGGGATTCACCTTCAGGCTTTGTTGTAAAACAAAAGCTAATGAAGCGTGATACTCAAACTATAACACTACAGTTACTTGGAAGATGTGAGTTAGAGGTAGCTCATGAGACTGATGAGGTGTCTATCACTAGACATAAGGCTGCTACTGCACCCAACCTGATCCACTCTCTAGACGCCTCACTCTTACATCTAAGTGCTATCAGATTCAATGCACCGATAGCTTTAATACATGATAGTGTTCTCTGTAGAGCTACTGATATGACAGTGATGTCTACAATAGTGAGAGAAACTTACATGAAGTTATTCGCAAACGATAACTACTTAGTTCAATTTGCTAATAAGATTAAAGCTGCAACTAAACCACCTGTTATCGGAGATTTAAAGCCCGAGACAGTACTGAATTCCACTTATTTTTTCTGTTAATGTATTCATTATTTGATAGCTTCTTCGCACCACCTACTATAGTAGTGGTCTCTGAAGAGAGATTACAAGCTGCTGAGCGAGAAGCTAAGTTAAAAAGATTGAAAGCTGTAGATGACAAGCTCACTGAATTAAGAGAGTATCGTCAATCTCTAGCTAAAGAGATAGCACCTGCAGAAGAGGTGTCTAACAATGCCTAGAACTATACACGTAACACCAGAACCTGTAACCCTTGAGGGTTTCCAAGCTGTACTCGAACCAGGAAAGTTTGGATACTCTTTAGTTGCTGTTGTTGATGAGACTATTGTCAACAAGCTAGACACTGAACGTGAAGAAGTCCTTAAGTGGGCTGAGTCAAAACTCAAAAACCCTAAGAGATCCACGCTCAAACCTGAGCCATGGGAAGAAGTCTCAGAGGGTAAATATAAAATTAGATTCTCTTGGAATGAAGAGAACAAGCCACCTGTAGTAGATACAGAAGGCTCACCTGTACAAGATAAGAAAACACCGTTATATGGAGGATCTACTGTTAAACTTGGTTTCTATCAAAAACCTTACATTCTACGGGATGGGGTTACCTATGGTAGCAGTCTTAAGTTGGTTGGTGTACAAGTTGTTTCAGTAAAAGCTGATGCTGGAGTTGATACAGGAGATTTAGATCACAGTGCCGTAGCTGATTTGTTCGGAGAAACAAAAGGTTTTAAGGCCAGTGTACCTAATGTAACACCTGATCTAGCACCGTCATCCGTAGAAGATGACGATTTCTAATGGGTTTCCGTTCGCAACTAGAAGAGAAAGTTGCTGATCTACTTGTAGAATTAGGCGTTGACTATGACTACGAAAGCGAGAAGCTCAAATATATAATAGAGCATACATACTGCCCAGATTTTATATTAACAAATGGTATATACTTAGAATGTAAAGGTTATTGGGACTCGAAAGATCGACGTAAGGTTAAGCAAGTTATCAAGGATAACCCAGACATAGACTTACGAATGGTCTTTCAGTCACCATTTAACAAAATATCTAAGCGTTCTAAAACAACGTATGCCCAATGGTGTGAGCGTAATAAAATTAAATGGTGCTCATACCAGAAAATTCCACTTGATTGGTTAAAATGACCGATAGCGAATTTGTGGCTCACGAACCTTGTAATAACTGTGGTTCATCAGATGCTAATTCAGTTTACTCTGATGGCCACAAATTCTGTTTCGTTTGCCATGCGTATACACCCGCAGAGGGTATAAATCTTTCACAATCACAAAAACGAATGACTAATGTCACATTCAAAGGAGAAGCAGAAGCACTTAGAAAGCGAAAAATCTCTCAGAAAACTTGCGAAAAGTTCAGGATTTACAGAGACGGAGATACTTTACGCTTTGCATATTACCAACTCGATGGAACTCTTGCTGGGTTCAAAGTAAAAACAAAGAAAAAAGATTTCTATTATGAAGGAGTTTCCACTGACACTTTATTTGGTCAGCATCTTTTTCCTACTACTGGTAAACGTATTGTTGTTACTGAAGGTGAATTAGATGCTGCCAGCTGTTATGAAGCAATGGCAGGTTGGCCTATGGTATCCTTACCTCATGGAGCTGCATCTGCAAAGAAAGATATCCAAAAACAAATCCCCTTATTACAAGGATATGAAGAGATCGTACTATTCTTCGATGGTGACGAACCAGGGAGGAAGGCGGCGGAGGAAGCTGCCTCTGTATTACCGCCTGGCAAGGTATCCATCGCTCGCCTTGAAGGCTTTAAAGACCCATCAGAGGCATTACAAGCTGACGATGCTGAGGCGATTCGAAAGGCTATATGGGACGCTAAACCCTTTAGACCTGATGGCATCATCGATGGCAAAACGCTACTCCAAATCGTCACGAAACCTCAGAAACCATTCGACCATGAATACCCGTTCAAAGGACTTAACAAGAAATTACACGGGATCAGGTATGGAGAACTTGTCACATTTACTGCTGGCTCTGGGTCAGGAAAAACAAGCATCATGCGAAGTATCGCAGCTGACCTTCTCAACAAGGGGGAGTCGGTTGGGATCTTGGAGCTTGAAGCAAGTAATCAGAGAACCGCACTTGGATTGATGTCCACAGCTGTAGGTACCAATTTACATATAGGAGAAAATGACCAATCAGAACTCGAAAAGCATTTTCATAATTCCATTGCTAATTGGAATCTTTACCTTTACGATGGCTTTGGTTCTTTTGACCCGAACATTCTTTACAATCGGATCGAATACCTTGCCAGTGGACTGGAGTGTCGTGTTGTGGTCCTAGATCACCTTAGTATATTACTGAGTGGTCTTGATGGAGACGAACGCCGCATGATAGATACAACAATGACCAGACTAAGGTCATTAGTTGAACGTACAGGTATAGCTTTATTTTTAGTATCACATTTAAGGAGAGCATCAAATGATAGGACTTCGCACGAAGAGGGAGGCCGAGTTAGCTTGTCCTCACTTAGAGGATCTCACTCAATTGCTCAAATATCAGATTCGGTTGTTGCCCTCGAAAGAGATCAACAGGCCGACACTGATAGAAAACTTACGACTGTTAGAGTCCTTAAAAATCGCTATTCAGGCGAAGTTGGGGTAGCTTGTAAGTTATCTTATGATTTAAACACATGCAGATTTACTGAACATGAAACTGAGGAATCACCAATTTTCAACCCAACCACGGATTTTTGAAGGAAGTTCTTATACCCATCCTTGGTACAAGAAAGCAGCCTTAGTAGATTACTATGGCAAAGATTCATTACAATTAAATAGACCAAACCCACCTAGTTTAGAATCCATTGAAAAAGCCCAGTTCACAGATAAAACCTACCAATGGCGTAGGGACAATAGTGTTCGATCTGGAAACAAACGGACTACTAAATAATGTCACTCGAATCCATTGCTTATCTTTATATTGGGTAAAAGATGATCGTATTGAAACGTTTAACGATGAACCTTATTCAGATGGTACAATCGATATTAAAGAAGATGCACCGATGGGTAGCAATTATTCCATCACTACAGGGATCAGTTGGCTTGAAACGGCTGACATTCTTGTCGGTCACAATATTATCGGGTATGACCTACCTATTATTAAAAAGCTTTACCCTTGGTTTAATCCTAGCGGTATTGTTATTGATACTCTTCTGTTATCTCGCCTTTATCATCCGAATCTACTCGATATAGATAAGAAACATGCATGGAAAAACATGCCATTACAATTATACGGACGCCATAGCTTAGAAGCTTATGGCCACAGATTAGGTACAAACAAAGGTTCCTTCTCTAAGACTACTGACTGGAAAGAATGGAGTCAAGAGATGGAAGATTATTGTACCCAAGATGTTATAGTTACCAACAAACTATGCAACCATTTCCACCGATACCTGATTGGGTCTTATTAGAACATCAGGTAGCACAAATATTAACACAGCAAGAAATTCATGGATGGTATTTTGATGTCCAAGCTGCACGGGAACTTGAATCTTCTCTCCGAAAAGAGTATGAAGATACTATTAAGGTACTTCGAGAAAGGTATCCTTTCGTTGCAGGACAGGAATTTACTCCTAAACGAGATAACAAAAGGACTGGGTATGTCAAAGGCTGCCCATTTACTAAGTTAAAAGATTTTAATCCTACAAGTAGGGACCACATAGCATGGATACTGACATCTCATCATGGATGGATACCGTCATTAATGACTGCATCCAACAAGCCCGTTATAGACGAGACCGTATTAAAGGAGCTTGGCACGGATATAGCTCTGAATTTTCTAACACTGTTGGATCTGACGAAAAAGTTAGGGATGATATCAGAAGGCGTGAACGCATGGCAGAAGCTTGTTACGACGTCTAATAGAATACATCACCACTGTTCAGTTTCAACAAATACTTTTAGATGTGCCCACCGAAAACCCAACCTTGCCCAAGTAAACTCAGATGAAAAATTTAGGAAATTATTTAAAGCATCCCCTAACATGGTTATGTGCGGTGCCGATCTTAGCGGTATTGAGCTTAGAGTATTATCCCATTATCTTGCAAAATACGATGAGGGACGCTATTCGGAAATCTTACTCAACGGGGACATTCACCAAGTCAATGCCGACAAAATTGGGATCTCAAGAAGAGCTGTTAAAACAGTTACCTACGCCTTCCTCTACGGTGCTGGAGACACAAAAATAGGTTATAGTTATGACAAACAACTTTCAGAAACTGAAGCTAGAAAGAAAGGGAAAGAGATACGCAAAGCTTATGTAGATGCTATCCCTGGACTATCTGATTTTCTGGAGGCAGTTCATAAAGTTAGTGAACGAGGTTATCTTTACGGACTAGATAAACGTCGTATACTTTGTGACTCAAAACATAAGTCCGTTAACTACCTTATCCAAGGTACGGCTGCAACACTAGCGAAAAGATGGATGGTTACCACTCATGACCATATCAAAGAAATGGATTTACGCTGCAGTCAGCTCGCTTTTGTTCATGACGAGCTGCAGTTTGAATCAAACCCAGAACATGTTGATGATCTCAAATCTCTTCTTGTTCTCTCCGCTGCTGAAGCAGGGGAGTACTACAATATGCGAATCCCAATAGCTGCTGAATCGAAATCAGGTGCTACTTGGGCTGATGTACACTAATTTATGAAAATTTTATGCGATGCAGACTTTATTGTCTATAAATCGTGTGCGGCTGCTGAAACTGAAATTGACTGGAGTGATGATACTATTCTCGTTACTAGTAAGTTCAGTGATGCATACGCTGCCACCAAGCGTGAGCTGACCAAGCTTAAAAACAAATACGGATCATTCTCTGATTTAATATTATTTTTTTCTGATAGTAAAAATTTCAGGAAAGAAATTATGCCAGAGTATAAAGGCCACCGTTCCCGTAAGAAACCTTGCGGTTATAAAAGGGTGATTAACAAACTCAAGACTGAGTTTGAAGTTATTATTATGCCTACACTAGAAGCTGATGACTCTCTCGGAGTATATGCTACACAAAATATAGGTAATGTAATAGTTTCACCTGATAAAGACTTAAAACAAATTCCAGGAACACTATACAATTTTGATGAAACTTTCACAATCACACCTGAGGCAGGAGCTAAGTGGCATTTTATCCAAACTCTTGCAGGCGATCAGACCGACGGATACGGCGGTGTACCAGGCATTGGCGTTAAAAGAGCAGAGAGTTTATGCTCGGAGAAGGGATATACATGGAAGACTATTGTAAAAGCCTTTGAAGAAAAGGGTTTATCTGAGGATGAAGCTCTTATTAATGCTAGATTAGCTAAAATACTAACTGTAGATGACTATGACTTCACCTCAAACAGACCCAAACTATGGAGTCCCACCTCCGATTACGAAATTAACAGTAGAACAAGAGTTTAAGTTAAAACAGCTTGAAATCACTCTACCTAAAAAAGAGGTTAGAAAAGAAGACATAATAACTGTCTTCTTAGCCTTACAAAAACAGAATTATGTTTTATGTAATTCGATTACAAATTTAATAAACAAATGGCCAAAGGTCCAGCCTACTATCAACGAGGATCTATCGATGTTTGGGATTTTATTAGAGACCAAAGATTGAATTTCCACCTTGGAAATGCTATCAAATATATCTGCAGAGCAGGCCACAAAGATAGCAAGATACAAGATTTAGAAAAAGCTATTCACTATTTAGAGAATGAACTCCATCATGCAAAAGACGTTTATTTCCGAGCAAGCCAAGGAATTCCGTACGAAGTACCAACTGAAGAACTCTGCAAACTTAAAGAAGAGATCTTATCAGAGGAGTCTGATCGTAGAGGAATTTAAAGAGTTTCTAGAAGCTGAAGGTATGCTGTTCAGAAATAACCCTGAATTTCCTGCTGAAGCTTTGAAAGAGTTAGCAGATTTAATATATGTTTGCTATCAATACGCAGAAAACATGGGTTGGGATTTAGACGAAGCATTGCACAGAGTACATCTAAGTAATATGTCTAAGCTAGATGATGAAGGAAAACCAATATATAGAGACGACGGAAAGGTTCTTAAGGGGCCGAATTATAAACCACCAACTTTAACAGATTTGATTTGACATGACAGAATTAATCTCCCGCACTGGTCGGGTCCAGTCTTGGCTGGATAACCCAGAATCACGCCTCCCCGTGAGTTGTACTGTCTTCGTAGTAGAAGATTCAATGGAGGGGAAAAATGGAATCGAAGCAAGCTGGAGATTCGCCTCACATGCCTTACGATATGGAGCAGGAGTTGCGATACATTTATCAAAGCTCAGACCCAAAGGAAGTGAAAATGGCAAAGGTCTTACAGCTTCTGGACCAGTATCATTTGGAAAAATCTACTCAACTTTAAATGAAATTATCAGACGAGGTGGACATTATAAGAACGGTGCTTGCGTTCTTCATATTGACATTGTTCATCCTGACGTTATTGATTTTATCACTACTCCCAGATCTGAACTTCCTTGGGTTAAAAGGTGCGTTAACTTAGACGCTGACTCTTGGAAAAGAGCTGACACTTTAACTAAGGAAGCTGTTATTTACGGTATCAAATCTGGAGATATCTGGTTAAACAAAATTAAACATGATAACAATGGAAAAAGAATCTCAGGAAACGTGTGCTTGGAGGTATATTTGCCCTCACGAGGAACTTGCCTCTTACAACACGTCAATTTGGGTGCCTGTGAAATCGAAGACTTGCAAAAAGGTTTCACTACAGGTATGTCGCAATTGTGCGAACTCCATAGCCAAACAGGCGTTGGAAATAGTGGGGAATACCTCCCTAGCTCAACAGATAGGCAAGTTGGCTTAGGCGTATTAGGTTTAGCTAACTTCCTTAAAAGAAATAAAGTAACTTATGCTGAATTCGCAGATGCTTTAGAAGGCAAACGTTCATCTGATACAGCAACCTTAATTGTTGAAGAGTTGAAACATGCTGTTGACAATGCAGCTTATATAGCTCGTAGCCATGATATGGTAAGAGCTTTTGCAATAGCACCTACTGCTAGCTGCAGTTACAGATCTAAAGATTTAGACGGTTACACATGTACACCTGAGATCGCACCTCCTATCGCTCGTACAGTTGATAGAGATAGTGGTACTTTTGGTGTTCAAACATATGAATATGGCGACGTTGAAATCGCCTCAGAAGTTGGATGGGACGTTTATAAACGTGTAACAGACGGCATTATGAATATTTTCAACAGTACGGGACTTCTTCATGGCTATAGCTTTAACTCTTGGAGTGATGTTATAGAATACAACGAACAGTTTGTCGAAGAGTGGCTAGATAGCCCCCAAACCTCTTTATACTACTCGCTTCAAGTGATGGGAGACGTACAGGATAAGTCAGATGCATATGCTGCATTAGATAAAACTGACGTTGAGGATTACTTGCAAGGGATTTTAAACGAACAAGCTTGCGATTGTCAACAATGAGAAAACATCCATACGATACACTACTAGAAAGAAAAAGAACTTGGACACCAGTCCAACCAGTTAAAGGGGAGGTAAAATACGGTGCTGACGAAACCATCAAACGTGCTCTCGCAATACGTCATATGGAGCTGCCAGTCGGAGACTTTATTCTTGAGGGTCTTGAGAAAGAGGTTCCCGATAACGCTCGGAAGTTGCTCGAGTCGAATGTCAAAGATGAAGAAAAACATGATCTGGCTTTAGGGTATATAGTAGATGCCCATGGTGCAGATGAAAAATCAGAAAAAGAAGCTTTATTATTAAGAGATGCTTGGATTAATCACCCTGACCATACAATTACCAAAGCTTTGGTCGCAGAACGGGCTATCTTCTTCGTTCTACTCCCTTTCTTTAGGTTTAATGGGGATGCTGCTCTTCGTACAGTATCTGCCGATATCTCCAGGGACGAGCAGATCCATGTGGGAACGAATAGTCTTGTATGTACTGAGCTGGGTTTACGTCCTTCTAATTCTTTGGATAAACTTAGGAAGGCCACCATTAACTGGGTACTTGAACCTCTAGGTATAAATACTGCTGATAAATATTTGGACAAAAAATTTTGGCTGGATACTAGCGATCGATTAATGTATGAAGGCCGAGCACCAGAGCTTGTTGCCACAAAATCAGCTCGTATGCCAGCTTTCTTCGAGCATAGCAATGTCAATCTCCCGCAATATTCTTGAGCCTATAATAGGACCAACATTACCATCTATCCTCAATGAACTAGAGGAAGTCTACCCACCTTGCAAACATACCCCAGAAGATACTATGGAAAAAATTATGTACCGATCTGGTCAACGCTCAGTTGTGGAGTGGATTAAATCTAGAATTGAGGAGGATCAGTAACCATGGGAATAGGAAACAAAGCAAAGTATCATAAAAATAAAGCTAAGAAAAAGGTAGCTAATCTAAAACCTTGGAAGGTTTATAAATCTAATTATAGAACCAACTACAAGACGAACCACAAGACGAACCATACTGTAACTAGATCTAAAAAATCTTGTTCAGGAATATGGCCGTTCAGGAGATGCAGTACAAAGAGAACACAAGTCCCAAATGTTGAAGTAAATAAAAAATTTAAAGCTTTAAATGCTAAGCACAAGAAGTTAAATGCTAAGAATAAAGCACTTAATAAAAAGAATGCTGCAAGAACTCTGAAGGGTAAAACAAAATACTTAGCAGATAAAAAGAACTATACTACTAGGTGGAACACTTGGAAAAAGCAAGCTACTACAGCTCAAAAGAAACAGAATAATACCTGGGAAAAGTTTAAAAAATTCTATATTAACTGGAAGGCTCAAAGTAATATTAATGCTTCAAAAGCTTGGAAAAAAATGTCCAAAGCTGAGAAGAAACAGTATGGTAATAAACTTGGAAAGTTTCAATCTACTACTTTCAGCTGGACTAAGAAGTGGCAACAAGCAGATAAAGCTACAAAGTCTTCATGGAAAGGTAAACAAAGTGAGTTCTTTAAATTCCGAGGCAGCTTAAAAGATCAGAAGGAAGCACCTTGGAAGAAAGCTTGGACAAAAGCAGGCGGTAAAAAGGGAACTTATGGCGGTGTACTAGGTGTAAAAGAAGGTACAGGTAAAAAGAGCTGGGCATCTTATAGAGATATGGAGTATGCCAAGGAGAAAGCTGTAAAAGGCTACGTTAAAAATTGGAAAAAAGTATCTTCAAAACATAAGAAAGGTTATGGTACCAAAGATCTTTATACTGACAAAAGACTTGCTGACCGTATTCAAGCAGAGAGAGACTGGAACAAACTAAGTACAAAAGAAAGGCAAGGTCTACTGTTAGGTGGTAAGTCTAGTACTTGGAAAAAGAAATTCATTGATAAGCAGGAAGAAACCAAACAGAAGAGTTTTACTGATAGTTCTTACGACCTTACTAAGTATAGAGTAACAAAGCATGGAGCTTTAAAAGATAAGAAAACTAATAAAGAAGTACAGTCATGGACAGACCGTGCTTTATCTGGTTTAGCTTCTAAGCTAGAAGGAGTAGAGCCAGGAGATAAGTTAAGTAAAGCTCAGCGGACAGCACAGTATGCATCTCTAGCTTTAAAAAACTATAAAACTCCAGGCATAGTTACAACTGGATCTCTCAGTGTATCGGATAAAGAATCTCTAGCCTCAATGAAAAAGTGGGATACAAAACGAGAATACTTTGCTGCTCAAGGTGAGAAAGGTCAAGTACGTCAAGGATTAAAGCAAGATTCACGAGACAAGCTTGTAACTTATACTACTAAACAAAGGGTTGCAGCATTTAGAAAAAACCGAAAAGAAGAGCTGAAGGACAGAGGAATTGCGTTAAAAGATATTAAAAGTAAGTACACTAAATCAAAAGATAAACAATCTCAATATCAAAAAGAAATTAGAAAAGCTCAGAAAGAGTACAGGTCAAATGTAAAAGAATATAGAGAGGATACTTGGTCAAAGATTGCTTCTGGTGGTTACAAGTATCAAAAGAAAGGAAACCCATTTATAACTCAATCAGTTTAAATAAAAATGACAGCTAAATCTAGGTATGATTATTTAACATCAGAACGTACACAGTTTCTAGACGAAGCAAAGCAAGCTGCTGATCTAACTCTTCCATACATACTACGAGGCCACGAAGAAAAGAGCCAAGGTATGAAAAGATTAGTCACACCATGGCAAAGTGTTGGTGCAAAAGGAGTAGTAACTCTAGCGTCTAAGTTGATGCTAGCTCTACTACCTGTTCAAACCAGTTTCTTTAAACTACAGGTGGATGAATCTCAACTAGGAGAAGAGTTTGATGCAGCAGTAAAATCAGAATTAGATCTATCTTTTGCTAAGATTGAACGTACTATATTAGAAGCTATAGCAGCATCTAATGATCGTGTCATAGTTCACCAAGCATTACAACATTTAGTTATAGCAGGTAATGCTCTAATCTTTATGGGTAAAGAAGGTTTAAAACTATATCCGCTGAATCGCTTTGTTGTAGAACGAGATGGTAATGGGAATGTTATTGAAATAATCACAAAAGAAACAGTATCAAAAAAACTATTAGAAGGTCAACTACCACCTGAGTTAGTAGATGAAGTTTACACTACTAAATATGATGACCAAGAAAATAGTACAAAAAATAATGAAGAATGCGATATCTACACACACGTTAAAAGAGACAACAATCGTGTAGTATGGCATCAGGAAGTTAAAGGAAAAGTTTTACCTAAAAGTTATGGTAAGTCTCCTATAGAAACATCACCATGGATACCATTACGGTTTAATTCTTTAGATGGTGAGGATTATGGTAGAGGCAGAGTTGGTCAGTTCTTAGGTGATCTGAAATCCCTAGAAGCATTATCACAAGCTTTAGTGGAAGGCTCAGCTGCAGCGGCTAAGGTCGTTTTTACAATATCCCCATCCTCTAGTACTAAGCCCGCTACCCTTGCCGCCGCTGGTAATGGAGCAATCGTCCAAGGACGTCCAGATGATATCGGTGTTGTACAAGTTGGAAAGACAGCAGACTTTGCTACTGCATATAACATGATGCAGCAATTAGAGAAAAGATTAAATGAAGCATTCTTAATTCTGAACGTCAGACAATCAGAACGTACGACAGCGGAAGAAGTAAGGATGACTCAGATGGAATTGGAACAACAGTTGGGAGGACTATTCTCACTGTTAACTACAGATTTCTTATTGCCTTATCTCAATCGTGTGCTTAATGTATTCCAAAAAACAGGACGTATACCTCGTTTACCTCCTAAAATGGTTAAGCCTACTATAGTGGCTGGTGTTAATGCTTTAGGCAGAGGACAAGACAGAGAAAGTCTTGGACAATTCCTAACAGTTATTTCCCAGACAATGGGTCCAGAAGCTGTAGAAAGGTACATCAACTCGGAGGAAGTTGTTAAACGTTTAGCAGCTGCACAAGGTATAGATGTTCTAAATCTTGTTAAATCTGCAGAAGAACTACAAGAGAGTGATGACGCAGCCGAACAAGAGATGGCTCAACAAATGGAACAAGATCGTGGTATGGAAATGATGAAGACTCCAATGCTTGATCCTTCTAAGAACCCAGCTATCAAAAAAGAATTAGAAACCCCCACCTAATAACAAATGAGTGAAACATTAACAATGCAGCCAGAGAATACTGGCGGTGAGCTTACAGCTGAAGAGCAGGATTCTTTAGCTGTAGGTGAAGCCATGATGGAACAGCAAGATCAGTTACTTGCTGGTAAATATAAAAATGCTGAAGAGCTTGAACAAGGCTATATAAATCTGCAAAAAAAATTAGGCAACTCTAATGAAGAAGCAGATGAGGATGAAGAAACAGATGAATCAGAAGAAGAGTCTGTAGATGAATCAGAAGAAGAAGAAGGAGATGAAGAAGAGTCTGAAGAAGTCACATCTTCTTTACAAGACCTTTGGGAAAACATACAGAGTGAAGAAGATATAGATGATGATCTAGCTCAAAGCTTGTTGAATATGAATCAAGGGGATTTGATAGATCAATACTTAGAGTATCGTAAAGGTATAGAAGACAGTGGTTACACTACTGGTGACTTTACTGAACAGGATATGACTGAGTTAAAGTCTATTGCTGGTGGAGATAAAGAGTATGACGGTATGATGCGATGGGCTTCTGCTAATATGCCAGAAGATGACATAGCTTTATACGATCAAGCTTTAGAAACTGGTAACCCCTTAACAGCATTCTTTGCTGTACAAGCTTTAACTTATAAATACATGGATGAAACTGGAAAGGATGGAGAAATGTTAACAGGTAAAACACCTTCATCAGGAAGCCAGTCTACTTACAGAAGTCAAGCTGAAGTAGTCAGAGCTATGGGTGATCCTCGTTATGATAATGATCCAGCTTACAGACAAGATGTAATGGAAAAACTAGAAAGATCTAAACTTGATTTCTAACTATGACTAAGAAAAAGAAACCTGGCTTTGCTAACATGGTTGCTGAATTTGCAAGTAACTGGAAGAAAATTGAAGAGACGGCAAAGAAAAAACAAGCCGCAATAGATAAAGCTCTGGGTAAGTAGATAGACATGGCGACCTGACAGTTCATCATCGCCATTCACCTATCTTTAAATTCAATGACAGTTATAACCGAATACGGTAAACAAAACATCTTTGCAAAAGAAACACCCCCAAGATTAATGAACGAAAAAGAATCAGACTTCATTATGGAGCAGGCAGAAAGACTAAACGGTCAAGCAGCAATGCTTGGTTTCGTCGCTGCTCTTGGAGCATACATAACCACTGGGCAAATTATCCCAGGTATTTTTTAAACACTTTTATAAATGACTACAGCCACATTAACCAAACCATTTGACAACTGGCAGCGTTTCTGTGACTGGGTTACTAGCACCAACAACCGTCTCTACTTGGGATGGTTTGGTGTGCTTATGATCCCTGCACTATTAACCGCTGCAACAGCATTTATCATAGCTTTCATAGCTGCACCACCAGTTGACATAGATGGAATACGTGAACCCGTAGCTGGCTCTCTTCTCTATGGAAACAACATCATCTCGGGTGCCATTGTCCCGTCAAGCAATGCAATCGGTCTTCACTTCTACCCAATCTGGGAAGCTGCAACCCTCGACGAGTGGTTGTATAACGGAGGACCATATCAACTTATTGTGTTCCACTTTCTCATCGGTATCTCAGCATACTTGGGACGACAATGGGAACTTAGTTATCGATTAGGAATGAGACCATGGATATGTGTAGCTTATTCCGCACCTGTTGCTGCATCCTTCGCAGTCTTTCTTGTGTATCCATTCGGACAAGGGAGC
>VTLG01007570.1_pt1 | contig 45387 bp, 49 predicted proteins | sample 4694571 | NCBI WGS metagenome assembly VTLG01 (sample SAMN12604809, study PRJNA352737) | marine metagenome | biome: ENVO:00000447; feature: ENVO:00000209|ENVO:00000569|ENVO:01000036; material: ENVO:00002151; isolation source: viral sequences binned using virsorter ...
TAAAGTCTGGATTAACCTTTTTCCTGCGAACGTAATACTCGACCCCCTCCTTTGCTTTGAAGTCCCGCAGACGTTTGGTTCGATACTCTGGGCCAAGTCCGTCTTCTTTCCTGCTTATGTAATACATATCGTCTCCTTTCTACTTTCCGATGTGTTCGATGTCGTCATCAGGTATGACCTGATACGCACCTTTGTTGTAGGGGATGGACACAGTGAACAGATTGTTCTTCGTGCTCGCCCGGTTGTTTCTGTCGTTTGCGCCGTAACCTGTTAGCGCGTGATTGATTACTGCGCCAACGTGCGACGGATACTTCACACGCGAACCAGAAGTTGGGTGCTGCTGCGATTCGATGGTCTGCGACGACATCGGTTTGAACACGCGAACACGACGTGGCTTGCGAACTGGCTTGTATCGTCTTGGCATTAGTTTCCCCATACCCACGTTGTCTTACCGTTCCAATCCATCATCTTGGTTCTGCGATAGAACCGTTGCTCAAACGTCTCGTCGGGACGCTTGAACATGTACGGATTAGTGAACCCACGATCCACTGCTTTCTGTACGTCAGCAGGGTTAGGCTCCCACCCAAGCAGAGCCACTAGCTCTGGATAGGTTGGCATTTGTCTTTCTGTTTCCACATCGGTCTCCTTTGTTCGTGTCTAACGTGTTAGACATTTTGTTTTCCATGGGCGCGACGAAACGCGCTAAAGCAATATGTAACGTCCCACACATTAACGCATTATCTCATATCTGGTACCCGATGTCAAGTGTTTAAGTTTGGTGTTTTTTGGTATTTAGAGGTGGTGTGAGATAGCTACGGGTGTAATGTTCCAGAATGTTCCGTAGTGGTGGTGGGCAAGTCATTGAAAAACCTCGAATGTTCCAATGTTCCAAAATTTGAGGGATTGAATACCTGCCAGCGAGGGCGAGAGGAAAGGGAACAAAAGCGTTTTGTGTCCCTTCAAAATCCTACCGTATATATATATTTTCTTAAAAAAGGAACATTACAAACAAACCCCCTCGAACGCATATGCAGTTAACGCCAGATACCACCAGATACAATCGTACGACACCTGTCATTTGTTCCTTTTTGCCTAAAAAAAAAGGAACATTAGGGGAACAAACGGGGAACATTATGGAACATTACCCATGTGCGAAATGGCACATTTAACTTCTGCCAATGTCTAACACGTTAGACACTATGCTAGTACGCGATACGCAACGCTACGTTGGGAACTGTTATCATAACTTCTTATGGTATATTCGCCACGCTACGATTCGCCACGCAACGCTACGTTAGGAACTGGCCTCACAAGGTCTGGACGAAAAAAAGCCCCGATCAGCAAATGCTGACCGAGGCTGGTTGGTTGGGGTTATCTATAAAGGCGGTTCCATCTGGAAACCTTCTAGTGCTGATAGTGCTATATGTAAGCCTTCACATTTTCCTTGAGTGAAACTATCTTCTGAATCGCTGATAGCCTCAGCGTACGCGTTTAAGAAATCTGTCAGGGAGGCCAGAGTTCGTGCTGTCATACCATCTTGCATAGTAGCTTTCTCAGCGTCGGTTAGTGGTCGGTAGACACACCGAACAACAGATCCATCTGGGCGGTATTCAACATACCTGCGAGTGCGTTCTATCAAATCGTTTGAGTTCATTTTGTGTTCCCTAGTAACAGGTTAAGAAAAAACCCCAGCCAGCGATTGCCGACTGGGGTTGGTTAGTGGTTAGCCTTTAGGCTTGGCAGCGATCCACGCTGCCCATGCTTTTCGATCCTCGGCTGACAGCTGCGGAGCCTCGGCTTGGGCATCCTTATCCAGAATGCCTTTGGCTTTGTCCGCGTGCTCATTCAGCCGGTCTAGCACTGGGCGAGTCTGACGCTTTGGTGCATCCTCGCCAGCTGCCAATGCTTCGAGGCGTTTCTCCTCGGCTGTTAGCTTGGATATAAACCGCGTCATGTACTGCTGTTGGCTACGCTTCTTTTGCGTTCGCTTTTCTTTGTCGCTGTCCGACAAAGCCTTCACATCGGAATTAATTAGCCTGTAGGCTTCATCACCCATTGTGTGAATGATGGCGAGCTGCCAGTCCTTCCATTTGATGGGGTTAGTCGGATCTTCCTCTTTCTTCCGTGCGAATTGCACTTCACTAGGCGCGAGCCATTCGGAGCGTAGACCGGCTTTGATAGCCTTAGCTATCGCGCTGTTTTGGGCATCCTCGGACTTCGAGAATGAACGGATTGCCGCGAGAGCGGGCTTTAGTTCGAAATTGTGCATGATGCACTCCATTTAGTTTTAGTTAATGCCGCCATCGCTGGCGACACCTATAGAATAGCAAGTCACCAGATAAATGCAAAAAACGGCATTAAATACCAATGTCTAACATGTTAGACACTAACAAAACACCACACCCCCCCGACCCGCCGCGCATAGCTTGTGACTCCTAGCAGTTCTCTGTATTACTAATTCGCACGAACTTTCAGCAATTTTTTGGGTTTCGGCACCCCACCCCCCTCTACACAGGAACCCCCCCACCCTAAAAATAAAAGTCCCCCCGAAAAAATTTTTTGTGTATATTTCCGCCAACGGCTACTAGCCAGCGACACAATTCATGCCTATGCCTTTGTCTATCGAACCCGAAATCGGCGTGCCTTTTACTGACGACGTGTCGAACATAGACTTGAAAGAGCGAGCAGAGGCAGCGTGTAACACTGCGCTTGAGCTTTCCAAACACGGACTGGACTTGGAACCTACAGCAGAAGATGAAGATACGGCTGCACGACTTGCTATTGCGTATGCTGATGACCCTGATAAGACTTCTCGTAAAGTTACTGCGAAGAAAGCGGCGACACTTACCCCTGCCTCCCTTGTTTTAACAAACAACATACTCCAAGAGTTCGGGCATTCTGTTGCAGAAAGTGCAACCCAAATCAGATACCTCGTAACAAATAAACTTTTATTAGAGTCCGAGAACGACGACCCGCGCATACGTATGCGTGCGTTGGAGCTATTGGGCAAGATCTCAGACGTGGGACTGTTTGCAGAAAAGTCAGAGGTGACGGTCACGCACCAGTCCACGGACGATCTGCGTAATAAGTTACGAGGAAAGCTGGAGAAGTTGATAACGCCGGATACAGAAGTGGTAGAAGGCGAGTATGTAGAAAGTTCTTTTGACGTAGATGATGAGCTTGGCCTGACCGATGCCTAGTGTCAGTGCTGTCATACCTTCTTTTAGTGAAGAAGAAGTCGAGCAGATGCTTAATAACCTAGAAGTCTTTAGCGACGAAGAGGTTATTGAGATAAATCGCATCGTTGATGAGCTGGAAGTTCGTAAATCCAACAAAGCAGCGTACGATGACCTGATAGAATTTTGCAAAAAGATGCAACCTGACTACATTGTAGGCAAACATCATCGCATGTTGGCAAATATGCTCATGGATATTGAGAAAGGTAGGAAGGATCGCATCTGTGTGAACATCCCACCACGCCACGGTAAGTCCCAACTCGTCTCTATTTTCTTTCCAGCGTGGTTTTTGGGACGAAATCCGAACAAAAAAGTGATGATGGTGTCGCACACCACCGATTTGGCGGTGGATTTTGGTCGAAAAGTGCGAAATCTCATCTCTACGGAGGCGTATCAAGCCATTTTTCCTACAGTTCAGCTCGCAAGTGACTCAAAATCAGCCGGTAGATGGAATACAAACGTCGGTGGTGAGTATTATGCGTGTGGTATTGGCTCTGCTCTTGCTGGTCGTGGCGCTGATTTACTCTTAGTGGACGATCCGCACTCGGAACAGGACGTAATCAACGGTAATTTTACTGTTTTTGAGAAAGCGTACGAATGGTTTACGTTTGGAGCGCGTACTCGTCTGATGCCGGGGGGCCGTGTGGCTATAATTCAGACCCGATGGCACATGGATGACCTCACTGGGCGTGTAACACGCGATATGGTGCAGAATGACAAGGCGGATGAGTACGAGGTAGTAGAGTTTCCCGCCATATTAGAGATAGAGGACGAGGAAACGCAGGAAATAGTAGAAAAACCGCTGTGGCCTGAGTTCTTTGACCTTGAGGCATTGATGCGAACCAAGGCATCTATGCCGACATTCCAGTGGAACGCTCAGTATCAGCAGACACCTACAGCAGAAGAGGCCGCACTGGTCAAACGCGAGTGGTGGCAGATATGGGATCAGGAGAATCCGCCCAGCTGCGAGTACATTATTATGTCATTGGACGCAGCGGCAGAAAAACACAACCGCGCTGATTATACGGCGCTGACTACGTGGGGTGTGTTTCTGTACGAAGAGACCGATAACTACAATATCATCCTGCTAAATAGCATAAAGAAGCGCATGGAGTTTCCAGAGCTAAAAGACATGGCGATGGAAGAGTATAGCGAGTGGGAGCCTGATGCGTTCATCGTAGAGAAGAAGTCATCGGGCACGGCGCTGTACCAAGAGATGAGGCGTATGGGGCTACCCGTCTCAGAATATACGCCGCACAGGGGATCAGGCGATAAACTTGCACGTCTTAACTCAGTATCTGATATTGTCGCGTCTGGTTTGGTGTGGGTTCCTCCTACACGATGGGCAGAGGAAGTGGTTGAGGAGATTGCTGGGTTTCCGTTTATGAGCCATGATGACTTAGTTGACTCCACGGTCATGGCACTCATGCGTTTCAGACAGGGCGGGTTTATACGACTGCCTACAGATGAGCCGGAAGAACCAAGATACTTTAAGTCGCGGAGGAGCGGCTTCTACTAGAGATAAGTTATGGCTATAGAAAAAGGTTTGTATGCAGCACCCGAAGGTATCGACGCAGGTGTAGACGAAGAAGCACCTGATCTGGAGATAGAGATTGTTGATCCAGAGATGGTGACCATGAGCGATGGTAGTGTAGAGATCACTATTATTCCCGACGCAGAACCTTCAGACATGCTTCCCTTCGACGCAAACTTAGCTGAAGTAATAGAAGATAGTGTGTTGGCTGAACTTGCCGATGAGTTAGTAGGGCTTGTATCGGCTGATTATGATAGCCGTAAAGACTGGGCCGATAGTTTTGTTAAAGGTCTGGATGTACTGGGCTTTAAGTACGAAGAGCGTACCGAACCGTGGGATGGTGCGTGTGGGGTGTACTCCACTGTTCTTGCTGAAGCAGCCATACGCTTCCAAGCAGAAACCATGTCCGAGACGTTTCCTGCCGCTGGGCCTGTGAAGGTCAAAATCCTTGGCGAAGAAAATAAAGACAAGGAAGAGGCCGCAGAGCGTGTAAAAGCCGACATGAACTACGAACTGACTGAGCGCATGGTGGAGTACAGGTCAGAGCATGAGCGCCTGTTGTATAGCCTTGGGTTGGCTGGCAGCGCGTTTAAGAAAGTATATTTTGATCCAAACATAGGCCGACAGGTCGCTATGTACATACCTGCGGAGGATGTGGTCGTACCCTACGGCGCTTCACATATAGAAACCGCAGAACGTGTTACGCACATCATGCGTAAGACTAAGAATGAGTTGAAGAAGTTACAGGCAGGCGGATTCTATAGAGAGGTAGAACTAGGCGAACCGCAGGCGTACCACACGGATATAGAAGAACGAAAAGCAGAAGAGGGTGGTTACTCGCTGACAGACGATGACCGCTACTCGCTATACGAAGTCCACGCCGATTTAGTTATTGATGGCGTTGATGAGGATGACGATGAGATAGCCAAGCCGTATGTGGTGACGCTAGAGCGCGGTACAAATCAGATTTTATCTGTACGCCGAAACTGGAACCCTGATGATCCGTTGATGCTAAAACGTCAGCACTTCGTACATTATGTATACGTGCCCGGATTTGGTTTCTATGGGTTGGGTCTGATACATATAATAGGGGGGTACGCTAAGGCGGGTACGTCTATTATACGGCAGCTGGTGGACGCTGGCACGCTGGCTAATCTTCCGGGTGGTTTGAAGGCCCGTGGGTTACGTATCAAAGGTGACGATACACCCATAGAGCCGGGGGAGTTCAAAGATGTAGATGTGCCGTCTGGTAGCATACGCGACAACATCTTGCCGCTTCCTTATAAGGAACCCAGTCAAACGCTACTTGCGTTACTAGAACGTATTACAAATGAAGGCCGTCGTCTGGGGGCTATCAGTGATATGAACATCTCTGATATGTCTGCGAATGCGCCGGTGGGCACTACACTTGCCTTGTTAGAGAGAACTCTCAAACCAATGGCAGCAGTGCAGGCCCGTGTACATTATGCCATGAAGCAGGAGTTTAAGCTCCTAAAAGCGATCATGGCAGAGTATGCCCCTGAAGATTATGCGTACGAGCCGGTGCGTGGCGAGGTAAGTGCTCGCGTTGCCGACTATATGTCAGTTGATGTTATACCCGTCAGCGATCCGAACAGCTCTACGATGGCTCAGCGGGTTGTACAGTATCAAGCGGTATTGCAGATGTCGCAGTCTGCACCCCAGATCTATAACTTGCCCCAACTACACAGGCAGATGATCGAAGTGTTGGGAGTCAAGAATGCAGATAAACTTGTTCCGACAACTGACGACGCTAAGCCCACAGATCCAGTGAGCGAAAATATGGATGCGTTGGTTGGTAAACCGTTGAGGGCGTTTATCTACCAAGATCACGAGGCACATATCGCAACACACCAAGCGTTTATGCAAGACCCAGTAATGATGCAGATGATAGGGCAGAACCCACAGGCCAAGCCGATCATGGCAGCGTTACATGCTCACATAGCAGAACACCTTGGATTCTTGTATCGCAAGCAGATGGAAGAAAAGCTGGGTGCACCGCTACCTCCACCGAACGAGCAGCTGCCTGAACAGGTCGAAGTTAATCTTGCTAAGCTAGTGGCTGACGCAGGTAAACAACTTACACAGCAGAAACAGCAGCAGGTGGCGCAGCAGCAAGCACAGCAGAAAGCACAAGATCCTGTCATACAGATGCAGCAGGCAGAACTACAAATTAAACAGCAAGAAGTGCAGCGTAAGGCAGCTAAAGATCAACTGGATGCACAACTTAAGCAAGCAGAGCTAGAGTTGAAAGCACGTGAGAACATGCAAGATGCTCAGATAGATCAAGCTGAATTAGCGATAAAACAACAAGAATTACAAATTGACGCACAGAAAGCAGGCGCTAAACTTGCCGCAGATCGAAGGAAGGACAATACGAAACTGGATCTTGACTTACTAAAGACTATTAAGGATTCCAATAACAGCCGAGGTCAATAATGGCTGCAACCGTCTTAGACGTGCTAAAAGAACGAATCGAGTCCGATAGAGACTCTGCACTACAATTTCTTGGTGGTGGGGGAGCAAAAGACTTCGCCATGTACAAGGAAACCACAGGTTTGATTCGAGGTCTCGAAACCTGTCTGAGCTACGTAGATGACCTCGCCCATAGAATGGAGTACGACGATGAGTGAAGCTGTTAACACAGCTGAAGAGCTAGAGGCACAGCTACCTGTACCTGTTGGGTATAGGGTGTTAGTTGCACTGCCGCAGATAGAAGAAACTTTTGACGGCACTGATCTGTTAAAAACTGATACCACAAAAAATCAAGAATACGTCATGTCCATCATCGGCCTTGTGGTCGATATGGGTGACCAAGCCTATGTAGACAAGGAACGGTTCCCCACTGGCCCTTGGTGCAAGCAGGGTGACTACGTGATGTTCCGTGCTAATTCAGGCACAAGATTTAAGGTTGGCGACGTGGAATATCGTTTGATGAACGATGATTCTATCGAAGCCGTTGTAGCAGATCCCCGTGGTGTATCACGAGCGTAAGGAAAGTACATGCCGTTCCAAAAAGTTGAGTATAGTTTTCCTGATGAAGAGAAAAACACTGGTATAGAAGTGGAGGACTCTGGTGAAGTCGAGATTGATTTGTCTGGTAAGAAAACTGCGGAAGAGTATGCAAATGATTCTGCCACACCTGAAGTTGAAGACAAATCAGAACAAGATGAGTTGGACATTGAGATTGTGGATGATACGCCAGAGGCTGATCGTGATCTTAAGCGAGCGCCACCGCCAAACCCGGTTACTGACGAAGAGCTTGAAGGGTACTCTAAAAAAGTACGTGCCCGAATCAATCACATTACCAAGAGCTATAACGATGAGCGGCGAGCGAAAGAAGCCGCTCTCAGAGAGCGACAAGAACTAGAATCTCTAGCGCAAAGGCTTGTTAATGAAAACAAAGAGTTAAAAAGTAACGTAACTAAAAATCAAGAGGCGTTACTTGAACAGGCAAAACGAAATGCTGCTATTGAGATGGAAAGTGCTAAGCGTTCCTATAAAACAGCGTACGATAGTGGTGACTCAGAAGCGGTGCTCGAAGCGCAGGACAAGTTAACTAGCGCAAGATTAAAATCTGATAAGTTAGATAATTTTAAAGTACCGGCTTTACAGGACGAAGAAACTGAGGTACAAGACACACAGGAACCTGTTACACCACAATATGAACGTGATAGCAGGGCCGAGGAGTGGCGAGCAGCTAACCCTTGGTTTGACGAAGACCTCGAAATGCAAAGTTTTGCATATGGAGTGCATCATAAATTGATTAGAGAGGGTGTAAGCCCTCAAGACGAAGACTACTACGAGCGCATTGATGCTCGTATGCGAGAGGTATTCCCCGGTTATTTCGGAGGAGTCCCTTCAGAAGCACCAGAAGAACGAAAGCAACAACCAAACGTGGTTGCACCCGCTACGCGGAGCACAGCACCTAAGAAGGTGACATTATCGCAAACACAGGTTGCACTTGCTAAACGGCTTGGGGTGCCGCTGGAAGAATACGCCAGACAGGTTGCACTAGAAGCGAGGAAAAACTAATGGCTGAAAACAGGATCAAGCGAGAGCACAAGACTCGTGAAACGGAAACTCGTAAACAATCATGGCAGCGACCAGAGGTATTACCTACCCCTGATCCTGAAGATGGTTACGCATTCCGTTGGGTCAGAGTGTCCATGTTGGGTCAGGTAGATGCCACTAATGTATCCTCAAAATTACGCGAAGGTTGGGAACCCGTAAGGGCCGAAGACTACCCAAAGTTCACAGTGTTGAACGTGGAGCAGGAAAAGTTTGCTGATAACATCGTTCAAGGCGGACTCTTGTTATGCAAAGTACCTCAAGAAATAGCTGATGAGAGAAATGCGTACTACGAACAGCAAGCTAAAAATCAAATACAGTCTGTCGATAACAACCTGATGCGCGAAAACGACGCACGAATGCCTTTGTTCAACGATAGAAAAACAAAGGTGACTTTTGGCAATGGAACTTAATAGGAGCTAAAAATGGCTTATCCTACTGTTGATGGCCCTTATGGGCTGGTTCCGGTCAAATTGTTAAGTGGCGTGCCTTATGTGGGCACCGTACGTCACTACAGCATTGCTAGTGGCTACAGCACCGCAATCTTCTATGGGGACGCTGTTAAGCTAGTGACCGGCGGCACTGTTGAACGTGATACGTTTGACGCTGCTATGACTCCAATCGGGGTCTTTATGGGTGTTTCATACACCGATCCCAACACTAATCAAAAGACCTTCAGGCAAAACTATATTGCTAGCACGGCAGCTTCTGACCTCGAAGCCTATGTTTGCGATGCAACTGATGTTCTGTTTAAGGCCGCTGTTTTGTCTTCTGGCACAACGATTGGTGACTTGGCGATAACTGACATTGGCGCAAACGTAGCTGGTGTAGATAACACTGGAGATAGCATTTCGGGTAACTCTCGTTCTGGTATTTCTGATTCATCTGCCACTACAGCAACGCTTCCATTCCGCATTGTTGACTTGGTTCAAGAAACCAAGAACAGCTCTGGCGGGTTTACTGAAGCCTATGTGAAGTGGAACGCAGGTCATGCGTTCGACAACACCACTGGCGTATAAGGAGTAAGGTAAAATGGCTATTTCAAGAGCGCAATTACTTAAAGAACTCCTGCCCGGACTGAACGCTTTGTTTGGAATGGAGTACGCTAAGTATGGTGAAGAGCATAAAGAAATCTTTGAAGCAGAGACTTCTGATCGCTCATTTGAAGAAGAAACCAAGTTGTCAGGTTTCTCCGCAGCTCCCGTCAAGGACGAAGGTTCTGCGATTGAGTATGACAACGCACAGGAAGCATTTACTGCTCGCTATACGCACGAGACGATAGCTATGGGCTTTAGTGTTACCGAGGAAGCCATCGAAGATAATCTCTACGATTCGCTCTCAGCGCGGTACACAAAAGCTCTGGCACGCGCTATGGCGTACACCAAGCAGGTTAAAGGTGCTGCAATTCTGAACAATGCGTTTGCATCTGGCACCACATATGGTGACGGACAGACTCTATGTTCAACTGCACACCCGCTTGTTTCTGGTGGCACCAACTCAAACCGTCCCGCTGTAGCGGCTGATCTTAACGAGACTTCTCTGGAAGCCGCCGTTATTCAGATCGCTGGTTGGACTGATGAGCGTGGGCTGTTGATCGCAGCACGTCCTCGTAAGCTGATAATCCCACCCAATCTGATGTTTGTAGCAACTCGTTTGTTGGAAACTGAAGGTCGAGTCGGAACTGCTGACAACGATCTGAACGCGATTCGCAGCAATGGGTCAATCCCAGAAGGCTACACGGTCAACCATTATCTGACCGATACGGATGCTTTCTTTTTGACTACTGACGTGCCGAATGGCTTGAAGCACTTTGTTCGTACTCCGATGGCTACATCTATGGATGCAGACTTCGATACGGGCAACTCGCGCTATAAAGCCCGCGAGCGATATAGCTTTGGCGTGTCCGACCCACTCGGGATTTTCGGATCACCCGGAGCGTAGAACGCTGTATGAGAAGGGGCACATTGTTGCCCCTTTTCTTTTTCTACTGTATAAGTAACTTATCCCTGACAGCTGCATGACGTGGCTGACACAACCCAAGACAGGAGATACATATGGGTACTACTACTTTTAGCGGCCCAGTCCGCTCAGAAAGTACGCTCAAGACTATTAGCAAAAATGCTACGTCGGGCACAATCACAGAAATCGTAACGCTTGGTGACGGCCCTGTTAGCCTATCTGATGGAAATGTTACGCTCACTAATGCAACTCATAGCGGAAGGATTCTTCTTGTCCCTGATGGCGGTCAAGATAATACTTATACGCTTCCAGCTCCTATTGCTGGGTCTGTTTTTAGGTTTGTATACGCTGGTGGCGCTGCTGATGCGACGGATGCGCTTATTGTTACTCCCGGCAACACTAATTTTTATATTGGTGGTGTTACTTTCCTAGATACAGATGGCAATGAGGTTAGCTCAGTGTTTTCTGATGGCAACTCTAACAGCAGCATTCAACTTAATGTGCCTGCTGGTTTTGATGTGACAATCATTGGCCTGAACACTACCAACTATCAAATCTTTGGGAATGTAACTAGCACAACTGCCCCCGCATTTGCTGACCAATAGTAGGAGGCAATCATGGCTGATGCAGTAGCTTCTCAAATAATAGTTGATGGGCCTTCTTTTGTAGCTATCAAACTAACAAACATCTCTGATGGCACTGGTGAAACTGCCGTGACTAAAGTAGATGTGAGTGCACTGGAAGCAGATTCACGCACAGGACTGTCCTGCACCGACGTTAATATAGAGCGTATATGGTGGCAGTGTATTGGCATGAAAGTGCGTATTCTGTTTGATGCAGATACAGATGTTATGGCAATAGAGTTAGGTGAGAACCAAAGTGGTAATCACGACTACTCTGTATTTGGTGGACTGACCAACAACGCAGGAACTGGCAAGACGGGGGACGTAAAGTTCACCACTGTCGGGGCTAGCAGTGGCGACACCTATACTGTCATATTGTATCTGCGTAAAAAGTTTGGCTGATAGCTTTGCGTAGCTACTACAAGAAGAAGCCGCCTTGCCCCTCTTTTAGTAAGGGGGGTATGCCACCCCGTAACAAGAAAAACTTTCGTCCTACAAAATCTGGCGCAGGTATGACTGAAGCGGGGGTAAAGGCGTACAGACGCAAGAATCCCGGTAGTAAGCTACAAACCGCAGTAACTGAAAAGAAACCAACAGGAAAGCGTGCAGCACGTAGAAAGTCGTTCTGTGCACGTTCTGCTGGGCAAATGAAAAAGTTTCCGAAAGCTGCTAAAGATCCTAATTCTAGGTTGAGGCAGGCAAGGAGAAGATGGAGGTGTTAGTTGGCGTACTTGCAGAGCAACGTACCGTATTTCAAATGCTGGGTAAGGAAAGAATATACCCATAACCACGAGAAGTATCATGGCGAGTTTATTCATGCTATGGCGATTGCAGTAACGACGATGCCAACTAGGTGTTTGAGTTTTCAGGTAATTTTTACTGGAGCTGAAACATACGACGAAGAAGACGAACCCAATGTGCATGGAGGTGCAATGTGGGCACGGATGCCGATTACAGCGTTGGTAGGAGACACCCCTTTCGAGGAGTGGCCCGAACCTATGCCTGTATGGGCAGCACAGCCTTGGGATTGCAGTTCGAGGGATCACGCAGTGTACGTGCTTGATAGAGCCACACCATGCCCTTGGCTGGCAAAGATAGATGGGGAGATGTATCCCGCGAAGTATATGTTCACGGTGGACTATACAAACAATGAGATTGCTGATGACCCTGCACAACACAAGCAGAGTCATGTGATGGAGTTACTAGATGCCGGTGAGTGGACGGGCAACATTGTAGCTCTGCCAAATAATAGGGTGCGGGTGACACATCCCGCTTGGTTTGAAACGGGAGAAGGTGCACCAGATTTTCGTCCTTCTCAACATATTCACTACAGCAAGTCCGATCTGGACTATACGCTCGACGTGAATCAGGTGTTCGATAATCTATACGCGGAGAAAGATTATGGCGACTAGAAGAGGCGGTAAAATGCCGCAAAAAAAGAAACGACCCGTTTTTGGTGGGCAAGATAGTGATGCGGTAATTAAGCTAGATAGCCGTAATCCCGTTACTGCACGAAAAGAAGAGGCGGCCAAAAAAGCAGCTGCTAAAAAAGCTACACAAGCTAAGACAGATGCCGCTGTAGCTAAACGTACAGCTAAACAAAAAGCGGAAAGTGCCGCTGCGGTGAAAAAAGTTAAAACACCAAGCAAAGCAACTACGGCTGTAGCTAAAGCCAAAGCGATGGGTAAAGCAGCGGCAGCTAGTCCTAAACCTACTCGTCTGGCTAAACCTAAAATGCCGCCAGCAGGGCCAAAAGTTCCTCCTATGGCTAAAATGGATGTCACGAAAGGTGCAGCCATGCCAGCACCTAAGATGGACATAACTCCTGATGTATCAGCTCCTAAGCCAGCGGGAAAAGTTAAAAAACCAAGCAGTCGTTTTGCTGGCAGAGGCGGAAGAAAACGTCGTGTAGTAGGCAGAGCCATGGGCGGCATGATGAAGTCCAAGATGAGCACCAAAGGTGGTGCTAGGGGCGGCCCTAGAAAGTTTAATAAGGGCGATCAGGTAAAGAAAGGCGGTAAGTTTCCTGATCTTACGGGTGACGGCAAAGTAACTCAAAAAGACATTCTTAAAGGTCGTGGCGTACCGGGATTTAAAGAAGGCGGCAAGAAAGGGCCAAAGGGCTACGCCGCAGGTGGCATGAAGAAAGGGCCAAAGGGCTACGCCGCAGGTGGTATGAAGAAAGGGCCAAAGGGCTACGCCGCAGGTGGTATGAAGTCTAAACTGGCTACTAAGAAGAAGAAGCCTACTAAGCAAAAGGTTCGCGGTGCCGGTATCGCTCGTAAGGGTGTGCGTCCAGCGAAGATGCGTTAGGAGAATATTATGAGTGTAAGACGTAGAGCGGGCAGAGTCAGAAACGCCGTTAAGCGAAGAGGGCGTAATAGGGCAGTAATGTCGGATATGCCAAAAGCAGGCCGTAAGATGCGAGGCAGACAGGGAACACCGGGGCGAGTTGGCATACAGCCTATTGCACCATCCTTGCCAGCCCCAAAATTACCGGGAGTTAGACCGTCAGATCCAGTTGTCGGAAAGCCCGTACCAGCTCCTCCTCCCGGTAGTAACCCTCCAATGCCGGGTACAGAAAAGCCAAAACCGCCCGGAGTGTTTAGAAAAGGTGGCGCTGTAGGTGGGGCTAAGAAAAAAAGCAAAGCCAAAGTACGAGGCGCTGGTATAGCTCGTAAGGGCGTGCGTCCAGCGAAGATGCGATGAGACGCTATTACAAGTCGGGCGGCAAGGTAAAGTCGGGCGGTAAGATCTGTCCGGCTGGTAAAGCGTGGGCCAAGCGTACGTTCGATACCTACCCGTCTGCTTATGCAAACATGGCAGCTTCTAAGTACTGCAAAGATCCTAATTACGCAAAGGGCAGCAAGAAAAAGAAGAAGTAATGGCTAAAGATCCGAAGGTAGGTACAGGCAAAAAGCCAAAGGGTAGCGGACGTAGGCTGTATACAGACGAGAACCCTAGAGATACGGTGTCTATAAAGTACGCAACCGCTCAAGATGCTCGTGATACTGTGGCTAAAGTTAAAAAGATAAACAAACCTTTTGCTAGAAAGATACAGATACTTACGGTGTTAGAACAAAGAGCCAAAGCAGCAGGTAAACATACGCAGGCAGGCATTGCTAAACGTGGTAAAGAGGCCATACGCAGAGCGCGAAAGGTGAAGTAATGGGACAGCTCAAACAATGGCGAGAACAACAATGGGTTCGTATTGGCACCGATGGCAAGATTAAAGGGCCATGCGGCACGTCGAAAGATAAAAAGAACCCTGACCGCTGCTTACCCAAAGCTAAAGCACAGTCGTTGAGTCAGTCTGAACGAGCCACTACGGCACGCAAAAAGAAAAAAGCTGGAGCAAAAGGTAAAACCGTAGTAGCAAATACACCGAAAGCTAAAGTACGCACATCTCCGGCTTCTGCAAGAGGCAGGCGTATAGTTAGAAAAAATGTAGGTGGCCCGATTCGTGAAAACCATAAAGGCTGCGGAGCAGTTATGGGCAATCGTAGAAAGAAAACACTATATGTGCAGGGTAGTAAGCCATGACAACATCTGGAACAACCGCATTCGATATGGACTTTACGGAGATCGCTGAAGAAGCGTGGGAACGTGCAGGTCGTGAAATGCGTTCTGGGTACGACTTACGCACTGCCAGACGTTCTATGAACCTGATGACTATTGAATGGCAGAATCGTGGCATCAATTTGTGGACGATTGACGAAGGCACCGTCACGATGGTCAAAGGCACAAGTCAATATGACTTGCCTGCGGATACTATCGACTTGTTAGAGCAGGTTATACGCACAGATTCTGGTGATGAATACGCACAATCAGATCTTACGATTAGTCGAATAAGCGTTAGCACGTACGCTTCTATACCTAATAAGTTAACAGAAGGTAGGCCGATACAAGTTTATATAGAGCGCCTTAGAGATAACCCTAAGATAAACGTGTGGCCTGTGCCCGACAAGAACAATGAATACATATTCAAGTATTACCGTATGCGGCGAATACAAGATGCAGGGAACGGTGTAGAAACCGCTGATGTGAACTTTAGGTTTTTACCTTGTTTAGTTGCCGGTTTGGCGTATCACATATCTATGAAAGATCCAGAGCTAGCTCCACGTATACCGCTGTTGAAAGAGGTGTATGAAGAACAGTTTGCTTTGGCAGCAGAAGAGGATAGGACAAAAACGCCTGCACGTTTTGTGCCCCGCATGAGTTATGTCTAATAGGTTTGCATCTACTAAAAGAGCTATTGCTGAATGTGACATTTGTGGGTTTCAGTTTAAGCTACGTGAGTTAAAAAATTTAGTACGTAAGGGACAAGATACAAACCTAAAAGCGTGTCCAGAATGCTGGAGTCCAGATCACCCACAGCTAAAGTTAGGTGAATTTCCAGTAGACGATCCACAAGCTATCAGAGACCCGCGCCCTGATAGGAGTTTAGGAGAAGCAGGGGCTAACAGCAGCAGACAAATACAGTGGGGATGGAACCCTGTGGGTGCAGGGGATGACCCTTTTGGATTAACACCTAACGACTTAGTAGCAACTGGTCAGATAGGGACAGTTACTGTAACAACAACCTAGAGTATAGTTATGAAAAAAGATAGTAAAATCAAAGAAGTAAAAGAAGCACCTAAGCCTGACATGTCTGGTGTAAAGACCACCGGCATCAAGGTTCGTGGTACAGGCGCTGCTACAAAAGGACTTATGGCTCGCGGCCCCATGGCGTAAAACATGAACTACACCGAGCTAAAAACAAATATCGAAGACATTTGTGAGCTTACGTTTACAGATGCTCAGCTCGCTATGTTCACGCAGCAGGCAGAACAAAAGATTTACAACGCTGTGCAGATACCTGCGTTGCGTAAAAATGTCACTGGCACCGCTGCTTCTGGTAACAAATATTTATCAGTCCCTACAGATTTTTTGTATGTGTATAGTATTGCAGTGATAGATGGTAGCAGTAACTACCATTTCTTACTAAATAAGGACGTTAATTTTATACGTGAGGCGTACCCTGTTGCGACCACTACAGGCTTACCGAAACATTACGGTATTTTTAACGACGATGCGTTTATATTAGGCCCAACACCTGACTCAAATTACACGTTTGAGTTGCACTATGGGTACTACCCTGAGTCGATTGTCACTGCAAGCACTACTTATCTTGGAGATGAGTTTGATTCTGCGTTGCTGAATGGCGCTTTGGTTGAAGCGATACGATTTATGAAAGGCGAGCCTGACATGGTGGCAATGTACGATAAGTTTTATGCAGCTTCTATGGTGCTGCTCCAGACGTTAGGTGACGGAAAATTACGATCTGATACTTACCGTTCAGGGCAAATAAGAATGCAGGTAACGTAATATGGTTTTGCAAGCCCCACAAATGGAAGTAGGTAGTGTTCTTGTCGCTACTACAGAACATAAAGGACATGATCCTGAGTTTTGGGCACAAGCAGCCGCAGATAGAATTATAAGTGTTGGTAATAGCTGTCACCCTGCAATAGCACAACAGGCGGAAGCATTTAAAGAAGCAGTAAGAGCTACAGCCTTACACTACATAAAAGAAGCAATAAAAAGCGATAGGACGACACTTATTGCAGAACTAGAACGCCAAGGTCATAAAGACATGGCAGACATACTTAGGAGTTTGTGATGGCTATATCGACGGCTATGTGCACGTCCTTCAAACAAGAACTGCTTGTTGGCACACATAATTTTACTGCCTCTTCTGGCAATACATTTAAGCTAGCTTTATACACAAGCTCTGCTTCTCTAGGCGCAGACACCACTGCGTATACAACGTCTAACGAAGTATCTGGTACGGGGTACACAGCAGCAGGTGCAGCGTTAACAAGCGTTACACCTACAACATCAGGCACAACGGCGTTTTGCGATTTTGCCGATCTTACATTCAGTTCGAGTACCATCACCGCAAATGGCGCGTTAATTTACAATGATACTCAGTCAGACAAAGCTGTTTGTACATTAGCGTTTGGTGGAGATAAAACTTCTACTTCTGGGGACTTTACCATCTCCTTCCCAACCGCAGATGCTAGCAACGCAATAATTCGTATTGCCTAAGCCATGACAAATGTTACTGGCTGGGGTAGAGGCGCTTGGGGTGAAAGTCCTTGGGGGCAACCCGATCCTGTTGATGTTACAGGTGTTGCAGGCACAGGCGCTGTTGGTTCAGTTACAGTTAGTGCATCAGCAATCACCACCGTCACAGGTGTTTCTGCAACAGGGTCAATTGGCTCTGTCACGATCACTGAGGGAGCGGGTGTTACCGTTTCTGTTACGGGTGTTGAAGGCACTGGGTCTATCGGTTCAGTTACCGTTACAGGTGGTGCAAGCATCAGCGTCACAGGTGTGGAAGCCACTGGGTCTATTGGTTCAGTTACGACTCGCCCCCAAAATCTTGTCTCTGTTACAGGCGTGCAGGGAGATAGTAGTATTGGTACAGTTACGGTTGCAGGAGGTGCTGTAGCTGATGTTATCGGTGTTGAAGGTGTTGGAAATGTAGCTCAAGTGTTGGTATGGGGTATTATAGATAGTAGCCAAACGCCAAACTACTCGATTATATCGACAAGTCAGACACCAAGTTGGACTGTAATTACAGATAGTCAAACGCCAAACTACTCAACTATATCTACGAGTCAGACACCAAGCTACTCAAGTGTATCTACGAGTCAGACTCCAAATTGGGAAGAGGTAGCTTAATGCCACGCAAAGTTAAGAAGATTATTAAGGGGTTAGAGAAAGCCTCTAAAACTCACAAAAAACAAGCTGAAACATTGAAGAAGCATGTGGCCTCCATGAAAAAGCCCGCTGCTAAACGTCGGAGAAGATAGATGGCAACTTATGTTAATGACCTACGCTTAAAAGAGATTGCCACTGGTGACGAATCAGGCACGTGGGGCACCAGTACAAATACAAATTTAGAGTTGATAGGTAATGCCATGGGTGTGGGAGCAGAGGCTATTGCCAACGCTAGCACGCATACCATTACCATGGCTGATGGTGTAGCGGATGAGTTTCGCTCTACTTTCCTGCGACTTACAGGCGGAGGACAAGCCTGTACAGTTACTTTAGCACCTAACACGTTATCACATACTTGGATAATGCGGAACGAAACTTCCGCAACTCTTACCCTTACCCAAGGCTCTGGGGCTAACGTAGCTATAGCAGCAGGTCAAACTAAAATTGTAGCCACAGATGGCGCAGGGTCTGGCGCAGTTGTTTATGAGATGGATGATCTTGAGCTTGCCGGTAACTTAGTCATTGGTGGTGATCTCACTATCGGAGACGATCTTACAATCACAGATGATCTAAACGTAGGGGACGACATAAACCTTACTTCAGATTCTTCTCTTATCAAGTTTGGTGCTGATGGCGACACAACGCTCACCCATACAGACGGTACAGGGCTAACACTTAATAGCACGAACAAACTAACTTTTGGAGATGCCGATTCTTTTGTACAACAATCAAGTGATGGCGTGCTTCGTGTTGATGGTGAAGCTACGATTGATCTTAATGCGTCCACTGCTGTTACTGTTAGTAACGATCTTAAACTTGATAGCGATGCCGCTGTATTAGGCTTTGGTACAGATAATGATGTAACTCTTACGCATGTTGCCGATACTGGCTTGTTACTAAATAGCACGATGGCTATTCAGTTCAACGATGCTTCTCAGTTTATTAATGCACCGAGTGCGACTGTTTTAGACATCAACGCCACAGATGAAATTGAACTTAACGCTACGTTGGTAGATGTAAATGCCAACCTAGATGTATCAGGCACGTACACCGGCGCTGGTCTGATGACCACTGGCGGCAACATAGTTATACCTGATGCAGGGACTATAGGGTCTGCTAGCGACACGGATGCCCTTGCCATAGGCGCTGATGGGGACATTACGCTCACTCAAGACTTAGAACTAAAACACGATGGAGCGATATTATCTTTTGGTGCAGATGACGATGTAACTCTCACGCACGTCGCAGATACAGGTCTGTTGCTTAATAGCACAATGGCTATTCAGTTTAATGACGCATCTCAATTTATTAATGCGCCAAGCGCCACTGTGTTGGATATTAACGCTACGGATGAGATCGAACTAAATGCCACGCTCATAGACATCAATGGCAATGCGGACGTATCGGGCACTGTGACCGCAACAGGCACTTCTGTTTTTGCCAGTTTAGATATTTCAGGTGATATAGATGTAGATGGAACGACTAATTTAGATGCTGTAGACATTGATGGTGCTGTAGATATGGCATCTACTCTAAATGTCACAGGAGCTATGACAGGCACCAGTGCGACTTTTACGGTAGATGGTAATGACGCGGCGCTTACTGTCCGTTCTACTGATGCGGATGCAAGCGCCGGGCCTTTAATTGTTTTTAATCGTGAATCTAGTTCGCCAGCAGCCAGTGACCTACTTGGTAGCGTAGTTTTTAAAGGAGAAAATGATGCCGATGAAAATATTACTTACGCAAGAATTCGAGCAGAAATAATAGATACTACTGATGGTTCGGAGGACGGTCTTTTTCAAATAGCATCAATTAAGAATGGAGTAGTTAGTACTCGTATTGAAATGAATGCTACCGAAACTGTGGTTAACGAGGGAAGTAAAGACCTTGACTTTCGTGTCGAAAGCAACGCAGTTACAAATGCTTTAAAAGTTGATGCTGGAAACAATCAAGTAATAATAGGCTCAGGGGCAGATTTACTTACCGCATCGGCAGGTAGTGATAATATCGCAATAGGAGAAAATGCAGGTAACAGCATCACCTCTGGAGGTAATGATAATGTCTGTATAGGTCCAAATGCAGGTACAGCATTAACGACATCAGATGCGAATGTAGCCATTGGTAGAGCAGCACTAATGACGGAGGATGAGCACGGGGGCAATGTTGCGGTTGGTTATCAAGCACTTCAAACGCAAAATGCTGGTGCGACAGTTTATAACGTCGCTGTTGGATACCAAGCAGGAAAAGATACACAAACAGCACAAAATAATGTGGCTATAGGTGGTTTCGCTCTCGCGAACTGTACGACTGGCGGCAATAGTGTAATTATAGGTTATGCAGCAGGAGATGCTATAACAGAGGGTAATACTAATGTAGCGGTAGGAGTTGCTACATTAGGTGCAAATACTGTTGGTGATAGGAATGTCGCGGTTGGTTATCAAGCTCTAAAAGCAATGAATCCAGATTCTGATACCGATATGTATAATATTGCTATCGGTTATAACGCTGGATTAAGTACAACAACAGCAACTAACAACATTTTTATAGGTGGCCTTGCAGGTGATGCAAACACAACAGGTGGTAATAATGTTGCTATAGGTCGTAGTAGCCTTGGTGCAGATACCACTGGTGTTCAGTCTGTTGCGATAGGGCGAGGTGCATTACAAGCTCAAAACTTTAGTGGCGGCGAAACTACTGGTAATACAGCAGTTGGGTATAACGCAGGTAACGATGTTTCGACGGGACTTAACAACACGCTAATCGGTCACGGTGCGGGAGACGCTCTCGCGGATGCAGACCATAATGTTGCTGTTGGATTTAACGCGCTTACTTCAGACGACTTCGGAAGTAGGTCTGTAGCAATAGGGCAAGGTGCTTTAGAAAATCAAAATTATGCATCAGCCACTAATTCTAACCAAACAGCGGTAGGCTTCCACGCAGGCACTTCAATTACTACTGGGGTTCAAAATACGCTTGTCGGTACACAGTGTGGCGATAACCTGACAACGGGAACTGATAACACAGCGGTTGGGTATGCTGCTCTTGATTCTGAAGATGGGCATGGGTTAAACACTGCAATCGGCGCTCTGTCTCTTTTAACTCTAAATGCCGGTGCTAATGGTTATAACACCGCAGTTGGGTATGCCTCCGCTAGTGGTATGACAACAGGAATCCGAAACACCATAGTTGGAGCACAAGCAGGTGACGCTTTAACGGTTGCTGATGACAACGTAGCGTTAGGCTATTTGGCGCTTACCTCTGATACTAAAGGCTCAAGAACAACCGCTCTTGGTAGAGGCGCGCTAGGATCACAAAACCTTACATCAGCTACAGATACATACAATACGGCGGTTGGATATTTCGCGGGTCAGCAAATCACCACGGGAATTAACAACACCATCGTCGGTGGTCTTGCAGGTGATGCGCTCACTGACGCTGACCAAAATACCGTGATGGGTTACGGTGCTTTGAGCAAGGATGAACTGGGTAGTAGGACAACTGCCGTAGGTCATTTAGCCTTACAAGATCAAGACTTCGATTCAGCGACAGATACCAACAACACGGCTGTCGGCTGGAAAGCAGGTAATAACCTTACTACTGGGCAAAACAACACCTTTGTTGGTGCAGGAGCAGCGCAAACCGGCGTTGTCACTGGTAATGGAAATAATTCGATAGGGGTAGCTTCTCTTAATGCACTCACGTCTGGTGCTAATAATACCGCCATGGGTGATAGTGCTGGGGTGTCAGTAAATACAGGCAGCAATAATACCCTATTGGGACACGACGCAGGGCGCTCAGGAAGTCCGGGTGGGACTATCAATAGTGAAAGCAATGAAATTGTGTTGGGTGATGAAAACGTCACTGCAGCGCATATCCAAGTTTCTTTTGTAGCTGCATCTGACGAGCGTGATAAGACTGATTTTGCAGACTTAGACCTTGGTTTGGACTTCGTCAAAGGTTTAGAACCTGTTACTTATTATTGGGATAAGCGTTCTAAGTACGGCGATAAATATGCGGAAGACTATGATCTGAACGCACAAAAGCCAGACGGTACGCATAAAGAAGATCAGATGGAAATAGGTTTTAAGGCGCAAGCTGTTCGTGATCTTGAGGAGGCCGCTGGATATAAAGTATCCGACAAGAAAAACCTCACGCTAACGCTATCCGGTGACGGGAAACAGTACGGTCTGAAGTATGAAAGGTTTGTCCCCATTCTTGTAAAAGCAATCCAAGAACAAGACGCAATTATTACATCACTGACTGCGCGTGTAACCGCGCTCGAATCGTAGGAGGACGAAATGTCAGAAGAAATAGAAGTTCGTACTGAGGAAGAAAAAGCGAAGATGTACAAAGCTATGCTAAATGGCGCAGATACTATTACTAGTGTATTAGATGCAAACAACCCCTTTTATAACGATCAAACAAATACTGAAAAGCAAAAGCGTATATTGCGTAGTGCTAGTTATTTAGAATTTGGCAAAACATTCAACGATTGGGGGTCAGAAGATTTTTCTGTTATCGACGCGGCTATCGCTACTGCAAAAGCCTATACACCATAGGGAAAACACATCGTGCAAATCAATCTAGAAGAAAACGAAATCAATGCAATTCTAGCGATTCTTGGCAACATGCCTAGCAAGAGTGGGACATGGCCTTTGATGATGAAGATTAAAGGGCAAGCTGATGCTCAGTTGGTTGAACCTGAAGAAAAGCCAGAAGAGGGCGAGGAAGAAGCTGCTGTTGAAGCCATAAATGGCTGAGATCTGATATGGAAATAGGGTCAGTCAGCAATACTGCTCAAATCAGTTGGAAGCAGGTTGCAGTTCAAAAACAAGAGCGCCTAAGAACGGGCGCTGAAGGCGAACCGATCAAAGAAACGGTTGAGACGGTCATACCTGTCTTGTACACCCAAAAAGGTAACAAGATTGAGGCTACAACTCTTGCTCCAACACAAAGAGTGGATATTTCTGTATGAGCGATGCGGGTGAAAAAGCATTGAACGAGGTCAATGCTCACGAGCGTGAGTGTGCCTTGCGCTATCAGCGTATCGAAGAGCGCCTTGCAGAGGGTAGTGCTAAGTTCAAACATCTAGAGCATTTAATTTATGGGCTGTACGCACTGATTGCAGCGGCTGCGCTGCCTCAGTTCTTTATGGGGTAAACCATGATTATCGAGTCTGTTGCAGCCGCCGGGATGCTCCTCCAGCAGATCAATTCGGTGATCCAGCAAGTAAATGAAGGCAGAGCGAACGTCCAACAGGCAATGGCTCTGGTAAGCGATTTCGGAGAAGCTCTTAATAACTTTGAGGTAGAACGTAAAAGCTCTACGTTCAAAGCATTATCTAAAAACGACATCTTGAAGCTGCAAATGCTTCGCAGGAACCAAGAGCGATACCAAAAAGATTTGAGGGATTTGCTCCTCGTCGCAGACCCTAAGTTGTTAGAGGATTATGACGCAGCGATTAGGCAGCAAGAGCAAGACAGGAGGGCACACGTAAAGATGATGGCAAAAAGAAAACGCGATAGAGAGAGACTCGTACAACAACTCCTCGTTGGTGGCACCACACTAATTATTGGTGGCGGTATCGCAATCTTAATTTTTGTCTTGATCCTCAAAGCCTTCGGATAACCATGGCGGCAAAAAGACTAGAAGACGATAGTGATTACGCCGAATACGATGCGGATGGCGATGGCATAGTTACTGATAACGAGTTAGAGACTAGCAAAGAACTACAAGAACTAAAGATAAGCAACGAAAGGGCGCAGGCACAAAGAAGTATGAGTTGGTTTGCTCTGTGGGGGATGCTGTTATACCCATCGTTGGTGGTGGTAAGTAGTTGGGCTGGACTGGTGCAGGCAGCAAGTATTCTGGGAGATATGGCTTCAGTCTACTTTGTGTCAGTCGCAGGTATATTGGCAGCGTTCTTTGGAGCGCAAGCATGGTCAAACAGAGGGAATGGTAGATGAGTTTAGTGGGACAGCTAATCGGCCCGGTCACAGGACTGCTCGACAAGTTCATTGAAGACAAAGATCAGAAGAATGCGTTGGCCCATGAGATCGCAACCATGTCGGAGCGCCACGCGCAGGAAGCATTAAAAGGTCAGCTAGAAATCAACAAGATGGAAGCTGCACATAAGAGCTTATTTGTTGCTGGGTGGCGACCTGCTATTGGTTGGATCTGTGCTCTAGGGCTGCTGTACAACACAATCATCGCCAACATAATCAGCATCTGGATAGATGTGCCAGAGGTAGATACAACGCTTCTTGTGCCCGTTATGATGGGTATGCTCGGATTGGGCGCTATGCGTTCATACGAGAAGGTTAACTCCGTAGCACGAGAAAAGTAGATGGTGACGTTCATGGGCCAGTTAGTAGATACATTGAAGCGACACGAAGGTGTGCGTAGCCATGCGTACAAATGTTCAGAAAATATGATAACTGTAGGTGTCGGGCGTAATTTAGATGAAAACGGCGGTATCGGTCTGTCTGACGATGAGATCGAATACCTATTGATGAACGATATAGAACGCTGCGATGCAGAATTAAGAGCGGCGTACGACTGGTATGAAAATCTTAAAAAGCCTCGACGCGATGCCATGATAAATATGTGTTTTAACCTTGGTCTGACTAGACTACGAGGGTTTGTCAAAGCCTTAGAAGCTATGTCTCGTGAACAGTATGATGTAGCTGCTGACGAGTTTATGGATAGTAGGTGGGCAGAACAGGTAGGTGATCGTGCCGTGGAGGTTACTGAACTTATACGGTCAGGCGAGTACAGATAATGCCGTTACGTAAAGTAGTCCTAAAGCCCGGAGTAAACAAAGAAGTTACTCGTTACGTAGACGAACAGGGCTGGGCTGACTGCGATAAAGTACGTTTTCGTGCAGGGTTTCCTGAAAAAATAGGTGGGTGGCAGCAAATATCTGGTAACACGTTTCTTGGTGTTGCACGTTCTTTATTTAACTGGGTTACGTTAGAAGGTCAGAATTTGCTTGGTGTGGGCACCAATCTTAAATTCTACATAGAAAAAGGCGGCACTTATTTCGATGTAACGCCTGAACGCACACCGTCTGGCGTATCTCTCACTGATCCTTTTACAACGGTAAGTGGATCTACCACAGTGACTGTTACAGATGCCAATGGGGGCTACATAAACGGTGATTTTGTTACGTTTAGCGGAGCATCTGCCGTAGGTGGGTTGACCTTAAATGGCGAGTTTCAAATAACGTATTCTACCGGCAACACATACACCATAGAATCAAGCAGTGCAGCTTCGTCTTCTGCTACTGGTGGTGGATCTGTAACAGCAAAATACCAGATAAATGTAGGCCCAGAGTTTGCTGTGCCTCTAGTAGGTTGGGGTGCTGGCGGGTGGAATGAAGGCACATGGGGGAATGGTGCTATTTCTACGGACTCTTTGCGTTTATTTAGCCAGTCTAATTTTGGTGAAGACCTTATATTTGGCCCTCGTGGTGCCAGTATTTACTATTGGGATGCTAGTAATGGGCTTACTACACGAGCGGTAGAGCTATCGTCCTTAACGGGCGCTTCTAACACACCGACAAAACAAAATTTCATTCTCGTATCAGACGTAAGTAGGTTTGTGTTCTGCTTTGGTGCTAATACGTTAGGGTCTGCTGTGCAAGATCCAATGTTGATACGGTGGTCAGATCAAGAAAGTGCTGTAAATTGGACACCCGCAGCTAATAATCAAGCAGGGGATTTACGTCTTTCTAAAGGATCAGAAATAATAACTGCTCTACAGTCTCGCCAAGAAATTTTAGTCTGGACTGATTCAGCCCTATATTCTCTACAGTATGTGGGTGCACCCGCTGTGTGGGGTTCTCAGTTGCTTGGAGATAATGTATCCATAGCCTCACAAAACGCCGCAGTATACGCTGATGACATAACTTATTGGATGGGTGCGGATTCTTTCTATCTATACGATGGCAGAGTTAAAAATCTACCTTGCGCGTTAAAAAGACACGTTTTCAATGACATAAACCAAGAACAGATAGAACAGGTTTTTGCAGGCACTAACGAGGGTTTTGATGAGGTCTGGTGGTTCTATCCGTCAAACAGTTCTTCAACTGTAGACAAATACATTGTCTATAATTACGTGCAACAGATCTGGTACTTTGGCAGCTTAGCTAGGTCTGCATGGTTAGATACTGGTATACGCCAACTCCCCGTTGCAGCTACTTACAGCAACAATCTAGTCACGCACGAAGACGGTGTAGACGACAACGAAAGTGGCACAAGGGCGGCTATTACTGCATTCATTACTTCTGGTGAGTTCGACATAGAGGATGGTGATAAGTTCTCATTTATACGCCGGATCTTGCCTGATATAACTTTTGATGGATCTACAGCAGAAAGTCCCAGCGCAACACTAGAGCTGCTACCGCTACAGTCTTCTGGGTCTGGGTTTAACAGTCCGGCATCTGAGGGTGGAGACAGCAGTGGTACGGTAACTCGTTCTGCTACGGTGCCAGTAGAAAAGTACACCACACAAGTAAATACTCGCGTGCGTGGTAGACAGTTATCTATAAAGGTACAATCCGCAGACTTAGGTGTGCAGTGGCAGTTAGGGGCACCTCGACTTGATATACGCCCTGATGGGAGACGATAGTGCCTATAGATACCACCAGATATAACATAGACTTTGTAGCCCCTGCCCTACCGAACCCACCACAGCAGTACAATCAGCGGGACTTTAATCAGTTCAACAACGCACTTCGGCTGTATTTTTCTCAGCTTGACAAAGCAGTGCGGGACGCTAGCACGTCTCCTCAAGCGCAAGCTGCTGGATGGTTCTTTAGCTAATGTCCAATCTGTACAGAAATGCCAAGGTAGATCTTACTACTACCAACGCAACTACGCTGTACACCTGCCCAACAGCAAAGAGAGCTATTGTTAAGTCTATCCTTGTGTCAGAGGACTCTGGCAATGCAGATACTATCACCGTGACCATTACCGATGCAGACAGTGCTGTATTTAGTCTGTTTAAAACAAAAGCCGTAAGTGCAAACGCTACGGCAGAACTACTTACCGCACCGTTGGTAGTAGAAGAATCCGAGATATTAAAAGTTACTGCCGCCACTGCTAACAGGTTACACGTTGTTGCTAGCCTGCTGGAGGTAGAATAATGAGCAGGGCAGCTAGAGCATCTAGACCAAGTTTTGATGGCGGAAGGGATGACGCAGGTAGGGATCAGTTTGATGAATATGGCAACCCCATATACACCGATGAACAAGTACGCGAGTTTGTCGATTTCTACAGTAGCTACTTAGATACAGGTGCAGACTACTTTGAGATAGATGATGTAGATGAGGTTGATCGCTATTACGATAGATCTTTCGCAAATGCTATTGCTCGTGCAGGTATAAACCTTTTTCGGCGTGATGACAGAGGTAAAACACAACAAGTAAAAGACTGGATAAAGCCCGACAGATATATCGAAGCTACTGGCGCACCAGAGTATCTAAAAGAGCTATATGCTCCGAGTAAAAAGCGTAATGAGGATGAAGCTCAATACGCCTATGCCATGCTCTATGGAGCTGATTCACCTGAAGAAATAACGCAAATCCTCAGTGCTTACTACGGGTACGACTTTGTCCCTTCCTCACAAGAATTAGGTGAATTTGGTGGTAGACAGCCTGAAGTCACTGGTTCTCCTGAAGAATTTCATTCGTTCATTGAGCCTATTCTTAAAGAGCAAATAACGTATCTACAGGCAACACAAGGTTTAAATTACCAAGACGCACTGGTACGGGCTTTTGAAACAGACCCCATGTTACAAGGTCTGTACGGAAAATATGGCGTTCCTCCGGTGCGCCAGACTGATGACGGCTCTACTTATGTATACGATCCGTTTACGTATGGCGAGTTACGCACGTTTGAGTCTAAAGACAGAGACTTTCAAAACGCACTAAAGATCGTAGCTGCCGTGGCTATTTCATACTTTGCTCCGGGGTATTTAGCGAACACAGGCATATTTAAAGGTTTGGGTTTAACCGCGTTGCAGACGAAAGCACTCGCCTCTGCTGTGGTTTCTGGAAGTCTTGAAGCAATAAAAGGCGGAAGTTTTGGCGATGTGCTAAAAGCCTTTGCTCTTGGGGGTATCCAAGAAAGTGCTCTAGAACTAATAAAAAGTATACCTTTACCGTCTCCTCCTGCTACGGATGGAATTAGCGTAACTCTTACCGGGGCAGCGAGGACAACGCTAGGGGATATTTTACCTGACTGGTTAGAGTTTACCGACGAAATAAATAAATTAGGTGTATCCCCTCTTAGCGCTCAAGGGATGATAAACACCGCAGCAGATCTTATAACCAACGGTACATTTAGCACTGTATTTGGGGACGGCGCTAATGAAGCTGTGCGAGTTTGCTATCTTTTAGCTCAAGAAATATCAGACCAAGATGATGGAGGCGCAGGCGGAATAACCGCAATAGACCTGACAGATGCCATAGAACTATACGAAGAGCTACGCGCAGAGGGGCGCAGCCATTTAGCAATAATGGAAGAGCTTGGTTACGAGCCGTCAGATGAGTTCAAAGACAGAGTTCAGGCGGGTGATCTAGCAAGACTGCAAACGCTACGCGAAGAAAACCCTAAAGCGTACATAGATGCGCTCGGTAAAGTAGATACAGATACCGGCGCAAAACACGAAAACGAAGTATATAACGAAACAGAAGACCCTTCTGCGTTTGAACGCTATGGGATGGCTAAAATAATTGCTAACCCAGAAGACTATGGTGTGCCAGAAGAATACGCCGAAGGTTTCTCTGATTTTATGAGTGACTTTGTAGGGTTCGTGCTTCCAAACGCCGAAGAAACCGCAAGAAAAATAATTCCGGGTTTAGCACAGTTTGCAAAAGACGCACTTAGTCTTGCAAGACAGAGTGAAGATCTTTCTACATTGGTAAACAAGTTACCGATTGCACAGTTTATTGACTTGATACCACAAGAGTTTATAGATGAGCAGTTTGCCCAAGCAGAAGAAATAGGCGCTTTAGCTTCACCACGCACTGATGCCTTAAAACAAGGCATAGCTAATTCTAATCAAAGATTAGCGGAAGCAGAGCAACGTGCGCGAGACCAAGGATTAGACGAGTATGAAATTGCAATAGAGGTTGCAAAAGCATTCGGTATAAGTGCTGTAGAAGACCCTTATGCCTTAGCTATGAATACTTTATTAGTGGAGGCAGTGGAAGAGGTGGTGCCTCTCATGGCAGGTGGGCTTGCTAAAGTTGGAGCAAAGGTTGTTAAGGGAGGAGTAGCTAAAGCCTCTAAAGCCTTCGGTAAAGACTTATCAGATGTTCTGACAAGTAAGATAGCAGAGTATGACCCCACAGATGCAGCAGTCTTTGCAGAATTTGCAACAGATATAGCAGAGGGTGTAGGTCTTGAATATAAATCAGCATACGACGAAGCCTATGATTTAAAGATAAATCAGTTTGCTGAACAAAGAATGCGTATAGCTGAAGCCAAAGGTGAGTCGCTTACGTATGACGAAGCAGTTGCTTCTTTGTCCCCAGAACAAATAGCAGAGGCAGAAGAACACGCTACATTTACTGGCGTTATGACGGGCCTCACTTCAGGCATTATGACCACTGTTAGTCAGAAGTTTGGTGGCGGTGCCGAACGTATGCGAAGCATTTTTGGCGATGAGGGCTTTGTTGGTAAAAGTATAAATACCATCGTTGATGGTATAGCTAATCGCACCGAAGTGATTCTTAAAGAAGGTCTTTCTGAAGGTTTTGAAGAAGCCGCCGTGTCTGTGGTGCGTAATGCTATAAATATGGGCGAGGGTCTTGTTGATGATGTCTCTGCTATTGGCGATACGGTCTACAGTTTCCTTACAGGTTTAGTCGTCGGAAACACGGTGACAGCGGGTGCAGTAATAACCGGCGATGCAAAAACAGCGTTAGATAAAATATCAGAATCTGGCGGTATTGTAGGTAAGAGTTCAGTAGACGTTATTGGTGACGTAGTATCTACGGTTAACTCCAGTGTACGAGGCGTGATTGAAGGGGCTAAAGCTGGTGTTATAACAGATGCACAAGCAAGAGGGGCGCTTGCAGATCTTGGTATAACAACTGATGAGTATGGCACGTTACAAACTAGCTTGATGAATCAAGCGTTTGATGATGATTACACCACATATACCGAATCTAGAGATGCTTTTGAAGCTGAAAATCCCGACTACATTGCTTCCGAAGCCGACATACTTGAGTTTACCGGCGCTCGTGCTGAAGACCGTTTAGAAGCAAGCGTTGCAGATTTAGTAGATCGCAGCTATATCGACGCGCAAGAGGTCATAAACACCGCAGCCCGCGAAGGCTTGGCGCTAACTCAAGAACAAGCTGCTGAATATGTGCAGCAAACCGAATCTGGTAAGGCAAATGAAGTCTTAAAAACGCTGCGTTCTGAAGTATTTGATCCCTTATATGTCACCAAAGCTGAAGCTAAAGCCATATTTAAGGAGCTTGGGTATGACCCTACAGACACAGATCTAGCTGAATTTATTGGTAAGACAGAAGCAGAGGCAGAAGCCGAAGACGGTGGGGTAGCAGACTATACCGTAGATCAATTACTACTCAAGTTAGATGGTTTACTTAAAGATCCTACCGCAACTGCAAAACAGATAGATCGCGTATTAGATCAGATTGAGTTTATCGACGAAGACTCTACCGCTCGTGACGATGCCGGTATTGATGACGACGGTAATCGAATACCAGATCCTGACGATCCAGAAGATCCAGAAGATCCAGAGGATCCAGAAGATCCAGAAGATCCAGAGGATCCAGAAGATCCAGAAGATCCAGAAGATCCAGAAGATCCAGAAGATCCAGAGGATCCAGAAGATCCAGAAGATCCTGATGCCGTAACCAAAGAAGACCTCGAAGAGCTAGAGGAAAGTCTACTTGACCGTATAGAAGAGCTAGCGGAAGAAGGCAAGACTCGTGATGAAGCATTAGAACAAGCACTAGAAGAGCTTGCTGGTGATCTAGGCACAACGAAAGAAGACTTACTAGATGCCATAGAAGCATCTGAACTCTCTATACGAGAAGACTTCAAGGACGAATTAGCTAATTTAGAAACTAAACTTTCTGAAGATATAGAGAGTATATCTGAAGACATTGATACCACTAGAAAAGATCTTCTAGAAAAGATTGATGAAGCTGAACAGGCAGGCAAAGACAGAGATGCTGCGTTAAGTGACTCTATAACTGACCTTGCAGAAGAGCTTGGCATCACAGAAGAAGCTCTGCTTGAGCGTATTGGTGAATCTGAAGACTCGTTGCGTTTAGCAATTGGTGAAACAGAAGCCGATCTTTTGCGTGCGATTAAAGATGCTGAAGGCACGTTAAAATCTGAGATTGAAGCAGTAGCAGAACTTGTGGGTAAGCCTGCTTCTGAAGTAACTGATGCAGATGTAGATTTTGTTGCTGATCTTATAGCGCAACAAGAAGCACTTAATGACCCCGAAACATACAAATTTACGCAAGAGCAACTAGCCTATGATGTAACAGGAGATGGCGTTATAGATCAGGCTGACTTAGATCTCCTGCAACAAGCCGCAGCAGGGCAAGACGTGCTGTTTGATCTTGAGAGTAAATTTGCCCCTACAGGCATATATGCTACGCAACAGGAGATAGCGCAGCAGCAGAAACGGGAACAACAACAAACACAACAACAGATTGCACAACAGGCAGAACAATCTAGGGAAAGAGATTTGTTCGATATGTTAGCTGGGGCCGCAGACTTAACAGGACAACAAGTTACGGTGCAACAGTCACCACTAGCGCAGATCGACTATTTATATGATTTTGGTAGTATTTTTGGGCCGCAACAACGTGCAAGTATGTTCCCTACACCGTACGGCACTATCGAAAGACCACGGCCTAGAAATGTACCTTCTTTACCCCCGATACCACGTAAACGTGGGGGTGTGATAGATGCAAACGAAGAGTTGTTACGGATTATTGGAGAAAATAAATGAGTTGGTGGACAAGTACACTCGATGCTATTCAAAAAGAAGGTGGTATTGTTGACACCGCGTTTGATTTTTTAAGCAGTCCTATAGGAAATATAGCCACATCGGCTTTAGCAAAAGAGATGGGGTTTTTAGAGGCTAAAACACCTGTAGTTGGGTATCAGGGCAGTATTCCAAAATATGAAGCTGTACGTGAACGTGTACCTATGCAACAAGACCCTAACCGTAGACCCGGATCGGGTGGTAGACGGTATTTTAGTGACGTTTTCTACGCAGATCGTCCAGAACGTCAACCCATGTCTGTAGAACAAGCCCGCACAAAAGCACAGCAACAGGCGCAAGGGCTTGCAGCTTTTAACATGCCCCCACAAAAAGCAGCTACCGGCGGCATAATGCACATGAGTAGAGGACGTTATTTAGGTGGTGCTACTGACGGTATGGCTGATAAGATTCCAGCAAGGATAGAAGGCGGTCAAGAAGCACGTTTAAGCGATGGAGAGTTTGTTATACCTGCGGATGTGGTAAGTCATTTGGGTAATGGTAACTCTGATGCCGGTGCAAAACAGTTACACCAGATGATGACTAGAATACGCAAAGAACGTACGGGTAACCCAAAACAGGGTAAAGAAATTAAACCTCAAGAAATGCTACCCGCATAAAGGCAATGAGTATGTATAAGTATCAAACTGGCGGCACTGTAGATCTTCCAGCAGATCCAAACGTAGGGCAAGAGGTAGGCCGATCTGGCGCACTAGCAGAGTTTGCTGGGGACTACGTTACTGGAATGCTTGGCAAAGGTGAGGCGCTTGCTAACCAGCCTTACCAAGCCTATATGGGGCCGTTAACTGCTGGCCCGTCTACTGTGCAGCAGCAGGCGTTTACAGGACTAGCTAATCTAGCCGTGCCTACAACACCTGCCACATTTGATGCAGCTGCTGCTCAACAATACATGAACCCTTTCTTAGAAGCGTCACTTCAACCGCAAATACAGGCAGCAACTCGTGATGCAGAACGTCAAAGATTAGCAGATGCTGCTAGGCTTACTCAGGCTGGAGCTTTTGGTGGCTCTCGACAGGCAATTATGGAGTCTGAAGGGGCACGTAATCTAGCGCAAAATTTAGCCAATATTCGTGCAACAGGATATGCACAGGCATATAACCAAGCTAGAGATCAATTAGCCGCTGATAGACGTTTTGGACTGGAAGCATTAGGTGCCCAACGTGCCGGTGGTGCTGAACAACGAGCAATAGAACAAGAAGGTATAGCCGCTGATTACGGGCAGTTCCGTGAAGAACGTGACTTTCCTTATAAAGGGCTTCAGTTCCAACAGTCGCTACTGCAAGGACTACCGATTGCAGCACAAACTTACTCATACTCACAGCCCAGCACACTGTCTACTATTTTGGGTAGTGCGGGTGGCATTGGAGAGTTTATTGATTTGTTTAGAGGTGGCGGTGGCAGCGAAGATAAGTCTTATGTAGACGATATGATTGATGACGCCATAGCAGCGGGAGAAGGTGATACCTAATGCTTAATTCACAAGGTTTGGGTGAAATGGTGTCTCGCAAAAAAGATGCCTACCAGAACAACCCACAAGCACTACAACAACGCTATCAACAAAGCCAAGAGCTAGTAGATCTTCTTGCTTTACAACAACTTAAAAGTGAGAAAGAGGCGGCTGCGCGTAACATGCAAATGCAGATGCAACAAAATCCCGCCACGATTGCACAGCAGCGTGAGCAAGAAGTGCTAGGCATGATTAAGCAAGAGCAAGGCCGAAAGCTAGGTGACGTTGCACAACGCACTGCCGGTACACTCGGTGAAATAAACAAAAGAGCGCAGCAAAACGTACAGCGCACCGCCAAGCAAGGACTACCTGCTATGCGTAGCCCCCAACGCAGAATGGCACAGGGCGGTATTATTGGGTTTAAAGAAGGCGGCGGTGGAGAAATATCTGAAGAACAGATTGCAGAATCTTACGGAAATGATTTTCTTAATTACGTATCTGAAAACCCTGCGGAGCTTGCTAGTTTAGGTCTGATGTTTGTGCCGGGGTTAGGGTTAGTTTCCGCAGGTGCACGCGGAGTTATGGCGTTGGGTAAGGTGTTACCTAAATTAGGTCAGCTAGCACAAAAATTTAGACGTAAGAAAGATACTGGCCCAGACTTTGAAGTAACTCCTAAAGGCACTGCTGTGCCTAAAGATAGGTCGCAAATACCAGACAAGCCTATGTCAGCCTCTAAAGAGCTGGTGCCATATCAAGGTCAAGGACGGCTAAATCCACAAAGACCCGTAGATGCGGGTAAAGAAGTAGGGCCGTATAAGGGGCCAAGAGGGTTAGACAGCCTACCTAATATGACTGGAGCAACAGCAGCACGGCTCGCGCTTGAAGATAAAGATTTAGAAGAAGAATACGAAAATCTGTACCCACCCAAACTTGATTCTTTTCCACCTAAAGATAGAACATCAACACAACCCCCTGCCTCAAAAGAACCAGTAGATTTCTTTGCTGGTATAGGCGAACTTAAACCAGTTAAGCCTGAGTTTGGCACTATGGCGCAAGACGCTGCTAGAGAACGTGCACGTAGCCTTGGATTAGCAGGTGCTGGTGATAATGACATTAGTAAAGAAGCTGCACGAGATGCAGAACAAGAACGTGTTATGGGACTTCTTGGCAAGGAAGAAAAACTCGGCGTTAAGGATTCACAACTACGTCGCTTGCAAGAGCTGCAAGAAAGACAGATGGATCCTGACAAGTTACGTAAAGAACGGTTTAGGGCAGGTCTTATAGGTGCCGCTGGTCGTGGCAGCACTGCATTAGCTGGATTCGGCGCAGGTGCATTTAACCAGCGTGTGCAGCAGGAAGCTGCGGAGCGTAAAGCGTTAACCGATCAGTTTGGTATTGAAAACGAAAAAATACAGCTTGATTTTGACATAACCGCTAAAGGTATCGAAAGCGGTATGGATGCGTTAAAAATCAATAGCCAAGAACGTCAAGCAGTAGCCCGTGATTTACAAAACGCATCTCAAAAAGACATAGATATTGGATTACAACTAGCGGAACAAGAGTTTGAAACAGAGGCTAGTAATAGATCTGTTAAACTAGAAGAAGCAGCTACTAAAGCCGAGTTTGCGTTAGAGCGATTAAGGAACGACGCTGATGAAGCTAATAAATTATTAGAACTTTACCAAGAGCTGACAACTAAAAAGTTTGAAGTTGCTCAAGAGTTACAAAGTAACAGCGGTTTCTATAGCGCTATGAGCCAAGGAGATTTCGAGAGAGCAAAACAAGCACTTACGCAAACAGAGGTTGCAATAACACACCTTAATGAATTATCTCGTATGCACGCTGTAGAAGAAATCTATGAAAAACGCCTAGCTGAATTAGGGGTGGCTGTACCACAGTCCGCAAGCATAGGGTACGGCGCAGCAGAGATAGATAAACTGTTACAGACGTACGCACCATAGCGGGTAAATAAGTTATGGCTGAAGCCTATTCTGATCGCACAGAAGACCTAGCTACCGCGTTAAAAAATGCACATGCTGCTGGTGATACTCAGTCTGCTACTATTCTTGCCGTAGAGCTGCGAAAACAACTTAAACGTGAACAACGATTTGCTCAATTACGCGCAGCCATGCCGCGTAGAGAAACCGGCATTTTTGAGGACATCACCACCGGATTTGGCGCAGGTCTTGTTGGTATTGGCGAAACTGCCAGTTTAGGTGTTGCTAGCCTACTTGAAGAAGAGGAAGAAACTGCTGCTAGAGAGCGTATTAAGAGCATAGCAGACTTTTTGCGCCCTGAAGGTGGTGATCCTGATTCGCCTACATATAAAGTAGCCTCTGGTGTTGGATCTCTTTTTGGTTTTGCTGGGGCTGGTTTAGGTGCTGCTGCTCTTGGTGCTCCCGGCGCTGCCGTCGCTACAGGCTTAGGAGGCTTAGGATACGCGGCAGCTAGAGGTGAAGCGAGTGAACGAGCACGCGCTGCTGATGCTACAGTAGAAGAACGAGAAAAAGCAGTAGATGCACCTCTTGTATTACTAGCAGGTGTACTTGAAGCCATACCTCTTGCAAGAGTAGTTAAACTTGCTGACCTACCTACACTTACTAAGCTCCTAGAGAAGATACCGCCGGAAAAAGTTGAAACTATAAGTGAACGACTTACCAGTGCAGGCATAACAGGTGGTGCAGAACTCACGCAAGAAGCTGCATCTAACATACTGCAAAATCTCAACGAGCAAGAATACAACGCTGCTAGAGAGATTCTTGGTGCTGACACGGCAGAAGAAGCCGCAGTCGGCGGTGCCGCAGGTGCCATACTTCAAGGGTTTGTTGATCTTTTTGCTCCACGACGGGCAGGTAAAACTGTTGGTGATGCTGCAAAAGAAGAAGCAAAGAAATCTGACGATGTTACAAGACTGCTTGAGTTTAAACCTGAAGAGCCTACTCAGCTTGATCTAGCACTTGATACCGAAAAAGTCGAAGCTATTGACGGTGAAGCAATACGCGCACAAGTGTTCAAGGGGTTCAAGAAACCGTTTGACCAGCTAACTGAGAAGCAACAGAAGACCGTACAAAACAGGATATTAGCTCTGTCGCCTGCCGAGTTTGATGCGCTTGAGCGTGTGATTGAAACCACAGAAGAACGCACTGCCGAAGTAAGCCCTGACCAAATGTCACTGCCGGGACTAGAACCAGAACGTGCACGGTTTGGCCCACAACTACAGGAGCTGCCTGCACCAGAAGGTGAGACTATTGCTGGTGAAACACTTGCTGTTACTCCAGAAGGGCAGGCTATTACTAATGAAGAAGCCTTAGCTCGTTTCTATGAACAAGCTAGAGGGCGAAGAGTTACGGACGACACGCCTGCCGCAGAAGTGCGACTTGCGCGAGAACGCGATGCAATAACTCGTGAAGCACAGGGTGAGATGTTTCCTACAGAACTTGCTGTAGAAACAGAAGCTGCACTCGACGCTACTGAAACTCGTGACGTTGATGCCGCACCTGCGCCTCGTGTAGTGACAGAAGAAGATCTAACCACTGCTGGGTTTGCTACAAACAACACGAAGATACGTAATGAAGTTCTTGGTAAGGACTTAACAGACCCTGCTGTACGTGACGCTCTGACTAATGAAGCTAATCGCCTAAAGTCTCAGAAGGTTCGGCGTGGTGTTACCCAGTTATTAGAAGGAGTACCTAGTGAGCAACGTCGTATACCCGATAGAGTTTTGGCACCGCGAAGAAGAAGAGTCAAAGATGCTGCGGCAGAAGTTGGAACAGGTGTTACCGCTGACCCAACAGGCGTGGAAACTGATCCAACAAGCGTGGGTTCTACAGAGCGGGGTGAAGATACCACCGAAACTACTGCACTTGACGGACGAGCAGTGGGAACTGTTGGAAGAGCTGCTGATGTTGTTGATGATGGAAAAAGAGCAAAGCGTGGTGCACTAGGCCGTAAAATTGAAGAAAAGAAAAGAGGCCGTCCACGCACTAACCCTACAATGTCTAAAATTGACCCTACCACGGGCGATGCAGAGGTTGTGTTCCCTGATGGCAGCGCGGAACGTGTTAGAAGAGAAGTATCTGTAGATCCCGACACTGGGGAAAAAGAGTTTAGCTTCATATCGCTTGATCGCCCTGATCCCGACTTCCCTGTCGATGTAGGAGCACCGCTGCTATTAGGTTCTACCAAAGAAACGGCTATTAGGAGACTAACAAAGGTTCGTGAAGCTCCACCTGTAGAACCTGTAAGAAGGATTACACCAGAAGAATTAGCAGAAAGACGTGTGGCTGAGCGTGAGGCTAGTGAAATTGGAAAGATACGCACCGCTCAAAGAAATGTAAAAAGAAAAAGACGAGTTGCCAAAGGCGAAAAAGCTAGAGCAGAGCAGCGAGAACGCATAGAAACAGCCGATCTTAGAAAAGTTAGATCTGCACAACGCGAGGCTGCTGACAGGTTAGAAGAAATAGCTGCTGAAAGAAAAGATGTAAGAAAAGCAAAAGAAGAAGGCGTTGAAATACTTTATGCCCCCACACGTACGGAAATTGAATTAGATTCTCGTCTCCCGGATAACGTAATAAAGCTATTACGAGGTAACAAATTAGGCTCTGCTCTGTCAGAACTTGCTACCACTTCTAAAGATAAGTTTATTAAACGTGTTGCTAAAAGACTTTCGACGCTTGTTGGTGATACACAGGTGCAGATTGCTTCGCCAGCTAAACTAATTTCAATGGGGAGAGGAATTGGATCAGAGGGAATACCTGCTGGTCTATTTGTTGCTCCAGACAACACGATCTATCTCAGCGAAAAGTATTTAGATACTCATAAGTTACTGCATGAAATGACTCACGCAGCTACTTTCAACACAATAGGGAAGCCTTCACATCCTGTAACTACTCAACTACAGAATCTTCGTAGACAAGTGCAGCCTTACATGGCCTTGTACTACGGTGGCATGAATCCCCAGAAGTTAGAGAACCAGTTTATAGCTGAAGGTGTGAATCCAGAAACTGCAAAACGTAACGCTGAAACCATAGCGTTGAATGAATTTGTAGCTGAAGCATTTTCTAATTCTAAGTTTCAACTTGAACTAGCAGGTATAAACCCTAAAGGCGAAAAACTCAGCGCGTGGCAGCGACTTCTTAAAACGACCATGGACTTTCTTGGGCTTGGTAAATTTGGCCCTAAGACTGCTCAGCGTGAAGCAAGTCGTATGATAGAAGAAATCTTAGCCCCTGCTGCTAAAGATCGCTATGGGCCTACTTTGCGGTCTATGAGCGATAGAGAAGGTGTTACAGAAATAGCGGATCGCATAAAAGATACTCGACGTGACCTAAAAAGCAAAGAAGGGCGTAAGGCGGCTGGAGCTAAATTAGCCCGAGATATTTCCGCTGTGCTAGATAAAGATTCCACACAGGGAAAACAAGGTAAAAAAGTAGTTTTAGGGCTTCTACCCAACCAATCCGTATTGGATATAGCTGAGCATCGGGGTATAACTGGCGCTAAAAAAGTTCTTACGGCTATAGAAAATCAACGCGGTGATCTGACCATATCAGAACAAAACACTCGTAGAAGGTTGACCCCTATATTCAGGTGGGCTAACAACGCATCTGAAAAAACAATGAAGGCTTGGAATAATTTAATCTACGACAGCACACTAGATGAAGTAGATCCCGCTCTTACCCCCACACAAGCTAGAAAAAAGTACGGAAAAGAAACTGTAGAAGGCACTGACCAGCTAAAAGTAGACCGTCACAAAGAACTACACACCATTTATATGGGTGCTACGCTCGGCAAAGACGGTAGGCAAGCCTACGACAACTTGCGACAGTTTTATAAAGACCAGTACAACGAACTGCTAAACGCACTCAAAGGTAGAATCGACAACGCTAATATTAACGACGAGCAAAAAACAACGCTCAAAAATGAACTGCTTAGTAAGTTATTAGAACGTACAGGTGTAGATCCGTACTTCCCATTGACTCGTGAAGGTACACATTGGCTAGCGGTAAAGAATCCAGAAGCCCTGTCTGAGTCTGCTGTATTTGCGTTTAAGACGCAGGGAGATAGAGTCAAAGCGGCAGAAGACTATGCTGCACAAGGGTTTGATGTAGAAGTATTCAATCCTGATGAGTCTAATGTCTACACTGATCCCCCATCTGGATCTTTTATATCGCAAGTGCTTGGCGTACTCAACGCTAATGATGCAGCGCCAGACGTAAAAGAACAGGTAATGCGTTTGTTCCTTGAGTCATTACCAGAATCCTCTTTCGCAAAGGGGTTAATTAAGCGTAAAAAGACCTTGGGTTTTGATGTTGATGCGCTAGAAGCAGCCAGAACAAAAGCGTATGACTTGGCGCGACAGACAGAACGTATAAAAAATACTAACCGCATAATGCGCTTGAAGGACGAGTTTTTAGAGACCGTACCTAAAGGCCGTAAGGACAGTGCGGTGATTGCCGAGGTGGTGAATCGTGCTAATTTTGCAGTCAATCCACCCAGAGATACCGTCGCTAAAAATCTAAACCGTGGTGCGTTTATGTGGACTATCGGTTGGAACCCTTCGTCTGCAATAGTAAACCTGTCTCAGATACCTCTGTTTGCTTACCCAATGCTCGCTGGTAAACATGGCTATGGGAATACTCGTAAAGCTCTTGGCGCTGCAACGAAACTGTTTATGGGGTCGCCCTCTAACAAGCCAGCAGAAACTTTGTTCGGAGACAACACTACGCCCGCATCTGTAAGAGAAGCACTCCGTGAGGGTGGTGTAGGGCAAGCTCTTGAAGCCATGCAGGACAAGGCTTTGAAATCAATTGATAACTACTACACGTTTACTAGGGACAGTGATGGCTCGTTAGTTTTCTCAGTGCGCGAAGACTTAAACCTACCCAAGGACACGGTAACTAGGTTAGACAATCTTAAGCCTTTGATAGAACTAGCAGCCCGTCGTGGGCAGCTCAACTCATCATTCCTAGCGGAGACACTCAACGTAGATCAATCGGGCCGAAAGCAAAGTGTTCCTGATGTAGTGACGAACATATCTGCGTTGATGTTCCATGAAGCAGAGGTAATGAATCGTCAAGTAACGCTAATCACTGCGTACGATCTTGCACTGAACAAGTTAACAGGTGGTGAGAAGCCTACATTTAAACAACAGCAACAAGCCGCAGAAGAGGCAATATACGAAACACAGCAGATTAACGGTGGTGCAACCCTAGAAACTGGCCCACGCTTTGCGCGAGAGGGTGTGCTGCGCGTGGCTCTGATGTACAAGAACTACGGCATTCAGATGTACTACACGATGCTCAAAACCGGAAAAGAAGCACTTGATATAGCACGAGCTTCTTTTGCTAGAGACCTTGAGTCGAAAGGAGTGATACCCGCCGTTGCAAGTGCCACAGCCGATGCTTTGCGATCTGATGCAGCAAGACAGCTTGCAGGAGTTCACCTATCCGCGTTGCTCTTCGCAGGAGTGCAGGGGATACCAATATACGGTGCAGTAACTATGTTGGCTGACATGTTCTTCTTAGGGGACGATGACGAAGAAGCTGACTTTTATGTGCGCCGTGCAATAGACAATGAATTGTTGTACCGAGGTCTAGTCTCTGAACTTAGTGGATTCGACGTAGCTCAACGTGTGAAGTTGACCGACTTGTTGTTTGAAGCTGACAGGTTTAACAGTAATCCTTCACCAGAGGAAGAGCTTGCTCACCTTGTAGGTGGCCCTGCGTGGAGTGTGTACTCCAGAGGTAGAAAAGGTATTGATAAGATAGTAGAGGGTGACTTAGTAAGAGGTATAGAAGACTTGCTACCGGGAGCTGTCAGGAACGCAATGCAGGCTGTCAGGTTCGGTATAGAAGGGGGTATCCGCACTCGGCGTGGCGACTTTATGTACGACGACATAACAGCCGGTGATTTGATTGCCAAGGTGTTTGGGTTCCCACCAAACGAGTATACCAAGGCTATGGATGAGACTTCTGCTGCTAAGAGGATGTCAGATAGAGATATAGCTAGACGAGCAAATCTATCGAAAAAACTGTTCATAGCTAGACGGTACGCAGATTTTGAAGCAGAAGAAGATATACGGCGCGAGATAGATGAATTTAACGCTTCATCAGCGGTAGCCAGAAATCCTGATCTATTTATAGATGGTGAGTTCCTAGATAGATCGTTCTCTAGGCACCAATCGACAAGTGTAAAAATGCACAATGGCGTACTACTACCCAAAAAGGTAAAAGCTATCGTAGAAGAAGACGGGTTTTTCTAATAGAAGCCCTCTACCGCGCTTGGAAGGGGAGAACGCAGTAGAGGGGACAAGTTCTATTGGAGGAGACCATCAACCTTGTCGGGCGGGATCGTATCACAAGATTCTCCAAACACGAACACCCAAAAGTGAACTTTCTACTCGCGTCTTAGCTACGATGTCCCATCCTTTTCTTTCGATGCAGATAGTCTTCACTTGTTGCATGGCTTTGTCTGTATTGACACATGGTATAAACACAGAGCTACCGATAACCATAGCCCCCCAATCGACCACTATATGAACTCCATCAGGAGTTAAGTCATCAAGTTTTACTACGGACATCAAGAACCATGTCTGCGTACCAACTTACGTATCTTGCCGCCCTTACGATAAAACCGCTGTGTAATGTTGCTTACCTTGGAAGGAGATATTCTCAACATATCAGCTATACCAGACCTAGTTACCCCTTGTTCCTGTAGAGATATGACTTTTTCTGCAAGAGCTATGTCGATCAACTGACGTTCGGCGCTGCTCTTTTTCACCGCGTTCGGTAACGAGCCGTTGCGCCCCCCTCTATTCTTCCTTAACTCCTTGACTCTCTTCTGCGCTTGTATCGCTTGCAGAAACAACCTGCTCATCATCTCCTCCTAGTTTCATTTTCACTATTAATACGTGCTGTGCGTCTGTCCTAAACTGAGTACCCTTCGTCAAACGCACCTTCCCTCGTTTAGCACCCATCTTCTTCATCAGATCACTTACAAACGCGCTGTAGTTCACCTGCTGTGCAGCGCACCAGACTTTCAGCGGTTTCGGTGCTAGGTATACCTGCTGTATATCTGTTTCGTATCGTGCGACTAACTTACCCTTCGGCAGTGCGTCTGGTATGACTAATGAGTCCAGCCCGTTCGACTGCTTTCGTAGATCATCGGTGCTTTTAATCATCAGTATGTTGTTGAAGTTTTCGTTTAGATACTCGTTCAATGTCTGCCTGACCGACACGCCCATGCCACTAACCGAGTCCATGTTGTGCTTCAGTAACTTGATAGACCATTTGAACAACTCCTTCGTGTCGTAGTCTATGAGTCCTAACTTCTTGGCAAAAATAGCCCCCGTAAGTGTGCAAGCAACTCCAGCAGACCAAAACCTGTTCTCAGATGTTAGCCCTGCTACCGTATCTACACGCTGCTGTACCTCTTTGAGCTTGGCTCTTACATAGTCGAGGTTCTGCATGATGTGCTGGATATAGATAGTCCCAGCATGTCCGTAGTTAGCAGCTACTGCTTCATCGAACAGGTCGGTGTCACGCTTCTCTTCTGTGGTGCCAAATACCTTCTGTGCAGGCCATTCCATCATCCGCTGCGCTTCTGCTTTCGGCGCTTGTTTCTCCAGAGCAATACGCTCTATAACGCTGGCGTTGCCCGTTGTAACCGCTAGGAACTTCCAAGGTTCTCCCCTAGTACGTTCTAAATTAGCACCACCTGCCATGCGCCCACGTTGCTGCCCTGACGATAGCTGATACGCTAGATCGCTGAGTCTTTTGCTGTGCTCGTTAGTCAGTTCGTCCACGTAGAACGGTAGATTGTGCAGCACTTCTGCACGGTTAAATTTCATGGAGTCTGTGTCTCGCTCTTCTAGCATGAGAGCCTTTTCATACCCCCACACCGATGCTGCTACGCGGATAGCTGCGGTCTTACCGCATCCGCTGATCGCACTGTGTAAGTGGAGCGCACAGGCATTTTGTGGGAAAAAGTGCATGAGCGGTGATCCAAACGCAGTACATACAACGTACTGGTGCATCACAAGTTCCGGCCTAGTCGTATAGAAGTTCGCCATAGCTTTCCATCCGTCCAAGGTGCCCTTTGGCTCAAACTTAGAAAGCAGCGCCGCAGTCGGGGTAGATGGTGGGTTATACCGAATCTTGTTAGGGTGTATTTCTTTGTCGCCAACTACGAAAGCTGAACACTTGTCGTCTATCCAACCGAACTGTCGGTGAGCCGTATCTGCTGTAGTGGAGGCTTGTAATTCGTTTACCCAAGTAGTCATGTACTGTATTAGATCGTCTGGTCTTGTTACTGCAACGCCCTGCATGGACATTGTTTTTCTAAACTCTTCGCGGGACGTGACCGCTGTCAGCGGCATTGTAAACTCTCGCACACCGTCTTTTGGTAGATGTAATCGACAAACAACTGACTCCCCTGCCTCCACATCGACCAAGCGTTTAATGACATACAGATCGTTGTGGTAGATGGCACGTTCGTCTATATCCCCGTCCGGCCCAACGCTACGGACATATATGCCGCCACTTGCGCCCCGAAAGTATGGGCGTGGGTAACTTGGGATAACGTGTTCTGACGAAGTAGTTTCTTCGCCAACTGTAGTATCGGAGAAAAGAGTATCTGGATCAGGCGTTGCAGCCGTTGCAGGCGCGAACCTAGCACCCAGCGATATGGGCGATTTGATCTTGCCCCAGTTCGGACAATGTATGCAGACATCAGGGTTTAGTTCATCAAAGGTGGCGCAGCGATACGGCCCCTTGATTAGCTCAAACTTTTCTTTTGTCAGCTCTGGAGTGTATTCATCATGTAGCTGCGAGATGTTGTGCGCGTGGCTTTCTGCGTTCTCACAATACTTAACGATAGAAAGTCCCGCTCTCCACATCGGCTCCGCTGTTTCTTTCTGACGCATCACGATGCTACGCAGCTGTTCGCACCCTCTACCTGCTTGTGTCTTTGCTAGAATGTTCTTGAAGCTAAAGATTCTGTCTGGCGGTGGTTCATAGACCTCCTCCGCTTTTTCGGGGACTGGTATCAGATCGCAGCCCAGCTGATTTGCGAGAAAATCGAAATCTACGGCGGGAGCATCCTGTAACAACTTCACAGGTACAGGCGTATCGAACTTGTAATTGTGCGTACCTAATATACGTAACACTCTTGCCGCATCCGCAGGCACTGCCGTGTCTATGAGGAACTTGTGTTCGGCGCACAAAGCCTTGAACTTCTCAGCTACCGGCTTCCAGTCCGTTATGCTTATGTCTTCTGTAAAAGCCCAGTAGGTGTGTATCCCACCACCTGAGTCCAAAAGTATAGGCTTAGGTAGGTCTAGCACACTGCAAAAACGCATTAGCTCTTGCAGTGCATGTTTCTTGCTAGTGTGTGGTTTGTCCTCCCCCACATCAATGTCAAGGAACAGAGCTTTGATATGTGAAGCATCTGTTGCCTTACGAGTGCCTTCTTCCTTGAAAGCACTCAACGCGAAATAAGCGTCCCAACCTTTGCCGTCGTATTCTGTTGCCTGTGCTGCTAACTCGTCTATATCCTCAAATGACAGCGTTCGTGTGTGTCTTTTAAGTTCTGTGTTATTGCACCAGAGAACATATACTCCTTGGCTGGGCAGAATCTTCCGCAAGAAAATTCTTGTATCCATAATTGCACCCG
>VTLG01012797.1_pt1 | contig 45349 bp, 69 predicted proteins | sample 4694571 | NCBI WGS metagenome assembly VTLG01 (sample SAMN12604809, study PRJNA352737) | marine metagenome | biome: ENVO:00000447; feature: ENVO:00000209|ENVO:00000569|ENVO:01000036; material: ENVO:00002151; isolation source: viral sequences binned using virsorter ...
CTTTGCTTCTTGTGCCGCGTACCACTTGGGAGTCGAACCCTTGCCCCGACCTTGACGGCAGTTGTGAATCCTAACATCACCAGTGATGCTGTCTATGCTATGAAGCCTCCACCATCGAGGGCCGTTAGCAATGTATCGAACTTTCTGCCAAACCAGTTCAGGTTTTCCACAGTGCTTGCAAGTGATGTTTCCCTTGGATGTAGTTGAAGTGGTCATGTTGGTCAGTACCTCGTTTTTTGTTTGGTGGGATATCCCACAACAGGAAGTATAGACCCCTTTGTACACTTTGTCAACACCCTGAAATAAACCAATATCTGTGATACCGTGGAACCTGTTGATAATCAGCGTTGACGAAATGTACAATTAACAAAGGGTTAACAACATTGTTAACAATAAGGAGACATTGTGGTAACAGCACCAGAAATTGTGACCCATGCAAAACTGCAAGAAGACACTGAGCAATTGGTTAAAAAGTTGCGGGCGGCTGGGTATTCGTTTGCAGAAATCGGGGCTTGGTTCGGCGTCCATTGGCGTACTATATATAGGTGGGGTCGGGGTGAAAACCATCCTTGGCAACCGGTGGCAGTCAACCAATTATTAGCCCATATGTTGACGAAAAACCCGTAAGATTACCCCATGTTACGATGATATATAGTATCAACCCCCTAGGCGTGGAAAATTAGTGCGGGATTTCTGTACAAAATGTACAAGGATATGGAAAAATCAGACGACACCAGCAAATCGGCTTAGAACGCCAGCAAATGGCATCCGATTTTAGCAGTCAGGTGATACTAAGTATTACGTACCATGATATTAACGTGTTAACGCTTGGTTAACATTGGTGTCAATCAGGCGTCCGTTAACACGTTAACACCCCCTATATATAGATACCTGTTAACTAGATAACTAAGTTAGATGGGCCTAAAGCCCATCACTAGAATACTAGAAAACTAGAGAGAAAATTAGATGCTGAACATCAGGGACAGGGTTATAGAACTTCGGAAAATACCGGCAAGCGAACTGATAGAAAATCCCAAAAACTGGCGAAAACATCCACCATCTCAACGGTCAGCAATGGCCGGTGCATTGAATGAAATCGGTGTAGCGGATGCCGTAATTGCCAGAGAAACACCGGACGGACTTCAGTTAATCGATGGCCATTTGCGTCAAGAAGTCATGGGGAATACACCGGTGCCGGTGCTGGTAGTTGACCTAACTGAGGAAGAAGCTGACAAGTTATTGCTAACCCTCGACCCATTAACGGCGATGGCAACCACCGACACTGACGCTTTATTGGGCTTGCTGGAAGAAGCCGAATTTAACAACCCCGCATTGAACGACATGCTGGAAGCTCTGGCAAATGGTGAACGCCACCCCATGCCAGATTGGAGCCAATACGAGCCACCGGAGCAGACCGAAATAGAAGCGCAGGCCGAAACTATGGAAGGCCGATTTGTAACAGAGCAGGCTAACCCTGGTGGTGACAGAATGTTAAATGTTGTCTGCCCTGATTGCGGAAGTGAATTTAGTCTGAAAGAGAAGGAACTGAAAAACGATTTTGATGTCGATAGCTAATATAGGGATGGCTGAGGTTGAGGACTTTATTGCCGATGCCAAGTGGCAGTTTGCTAAGACCATGCCTCAAATACCCCATGAATATACCGTGAGAGATTGGAACGATTCTGGTAAGTTTGAGGCTTTCCTGCACTACATCCTGCATTACGGGGAATTGCGGAAAGTGAAAAACTGGAAGCGCATTTACTTAGACGTTGGTGATTATTATTACTGGTGGATGGGTGCGCCGATATCTAAGGCAGTAGTTATAAATCGAGCAATGCGGGAAGAAATGTGGGATGCCAGCAGTAGAATTTGAACCCACCACCCATGAAAGGGTGATGGAATTATTCCCTGAGACTAAGCAAACGGAACTTGTTTTTTCTCCCAGCACGGAGTTGTATCTCATAATTGACGCTGATACTTCTGATGTAGTTGGTATGTGCGGGTTTCGCTGGAAGGCTTCAACGGTTACTTTTAAGAACGCTTACATTCACCCAAAATGGCGCAACCGTGGATATAACAAGGTTGCATTGGATAAGCGGATTGAGATGGCGCGAAATAGAGGTGTGCGTCGGATTGATGGAAATTTAACCGCTCCGTCTGCCCGTGAATGGGCGAGGCGGGGGGCGACAATGCGAAAGCAATATAAAAACGGCATAGTGTTAGCAAGTTTTTATCTATGAAATGGGGGATTTTACTGGTAACTACCGGAGACCGTGAAGTAAGTATGCTTACTGCCCTGGATTCTATAGCTAAATATCACCCTGCCGCTGGGGTAACTGCGGTATTGCAGGGGTATGCACCTGATAGTCCAGTATATAAGCATCCTCAAATTGTGGATTCTCTATCCTACCCAGAGGGTATTGGCCCACATTCAGCGAGAATCGCCGCATTGCCAAGGATGATAGGCGATGGATATGACGCCATCGTAAATTTAGATGATGACATGGAACTTGTTGCTGAGACAGATTTGCGCCCATCTGTTTTGCGTAGTCAGGTTAAAGGTATCGGGCTGGTGGGCAATAACTGGCGGCGCACACCAGAGATGCTTGCAAAGGTTAAACCGCAGAGGGTATTTAAGAATCAGGCAATAATACCCACCGGTGGCGGGTTGGCGTATTCGCGCAGTACTGCCGAAGTAATTTTAGATGGCCCTGATTTAGATTATCTATTTGATGATTCTGAATGGAGCTTGAGGGCGTACTTATCAGGGCTTGAAAATCAAAGATATCAAGGCTCATTGGCTGTCCATCGTATCATGGGGCCAGGTGGTAGGCATGGCTGGGTAAATAAGCGCAAACGAGCATTATCCGATGCACGATATATAAAACCACGTATTCTAAAAGATATTCCAGGCAGGGCGTCGGAGAACCGTTATGGAATACCGGTAAGCAGAGATTTGACTTCAGAGGCTCGTGCGGTGCATCGAAGGAACCGTGCGAATTTATGAAATGGGGTATCTGCATAATTTCGATGGGGGATAGAGAACAAGGGATGATGAAAGTTCTCGATTCTATCGGTGAAGTCCATCCATCCATCGGGGTTACTGCCGTGTTGCAAGGATACCCATTAGATAGCCCCGTTCATAACCACTCACAGATTGAGAAGGTTCTGGCGTTTCCCGATGCGCTTGGGCCACATTCGGCGCGAGTAATAGGTTTGTCGCGTATGCTGGACGAGGGTTATGAAGTCATCGTTAATATGGACGATGATATGGAGCTTGTACCAGAGACAGATTTAAGGCCGTCTGTATTAAGGTCTAGGGTGCGGGGGATTGGTTTGGTAAGTAATGCTTGGCGGCGTTCGCCGAAAAATATAGCGAAGGCGACACTGGAGCGTAAGTTTATCAGTCAGCCTATCGTTGAAACCGGTGGCGGGTTGGCGTATTCAGCGTCCACCGCAGAGGTTATTTTACGTGGCTCTGATAAGGACTACTTGTATGATGACTCTGAATGGAGCTTACGGACGTATTTAGCGGGTCTAGTAAATCAGCGTTACCTGGGTTCGGTGGCTGTCCATAAATCAATGTCTGCTGGAGGTCGCCTTAGTTGGGTGTATAAAAAGAAACGCGCATTATGTGACGAAAGGTATTTGACGCCTCGTCCACGATTACGTCCAGGGTTGACGGTAAAGCGTCGAGATGGCGAAGGCAATACTTATCGTATATACCTAACTTCAGACCTGACCCCGATGGCTCACCAATTACACAAGGAGAACCGTGCGAATATACAGTAAGGCTACCGTATACGAAGCCGCAATTAAGCGGATTGAGTGGCTGTTTGATGAGTTCCCCAATGTGGTGGTCTCTGTCAGTGGTGGTAAGGATTCCACGGTTATCTTTTACCTTACCCTGGAAGTAGCGCGGCGCAGGAACCGGCTCCCGCTCAATGTATTGTTCGTTGACCAAGAAGGCGAGTGGGAATCTACTATCGATAACGTTCGGGAAATCATGTATCGCCCTGATGTTAAGCCTTATTGGTTACAGGTGCCGCTAAAGTTATTCAACGCCGCCGCTCATAACGAGCATTGGCTGACAAGTTGGGATGAGAACTGCAAGGAAGATTGGGTACACCCACAAGACCCAATCAGCTATAAGGATAATGTGTATGGGAAATCTCGATTCTCTGATATCTTCGATGCGGCGATAGCCTACCATTTTCGGGATACGCCGACAGCTAATATCGGTGGTGTGAGGGCTGATGAGAACCCGACGCGGTTAGTTGGCTTAACATTCCAGCCGACCTATAAATGGGCTACCTGGGGCAAGAAACTTAACCCGAATATGGGCCATTACACGTTCTATCCTATCTATGATTGGGCAATGTCTGACGTTTGGCATTACATAGTTTCAAATGACCTACCATACAACCGGCTTTACGATATGCAATATCGCTATGGTGTGCATTTGAGAAGTATGCGGGTGAGCAACCTATTCCATGAAATAGCTGTCTATCAACTCTTTTATCTTCAGGAATTTGAAGGTGCTACTTATGCAAAATTAGCCAAACGACTCAAGGGCGTTGATGCGGCAGGGAAGGCAGGCGCGGCAGATTATTTCGTTGTCGATGAGTTGCCGTTCATGTTTGAATCATGGCGTGAATATCGAGATTACCTGTTGGAGCATCTGATAGATAAACCTGAATGGCGTCAGCGCATGGCGCGGCGTTTTGTGAAGAACGATGAGGATTTAGGTGAAATACTAGGTGCAACCAAATATAAGCGTCAGATTCAGTCGATTCTGACCCATGATTGGGAAGGTATCAAGATAGCTAATTTCCGTAGTAGCGGTCAGGCGCGAAAGGCCGCCGATATCATTAAGGAGCAACGCGCAAAAGCTAATGTTTAATGACCCTGTAGCAAATGTCCAATGGGTGCCTCTGGATAAGGTTACCGCCAACGATTACAACCCTAATATCGTCGCACCCAATGAGCTTCGCCTCTTATATCACTCAATACTGATGGACGGATACACCCAGCCAGTAGTTACATTCCACGATTCAGAGGCCGACGTTTACACTATCGTTGATGGGTTCCACCGGTATCTGGTGATGAGGAATCACGCAGATATCAGAGAACGCACAGAAGGCCTATTGCCGGTGGTGGTTATTGATAAGAACGTCAACGAGCGGATGGCCTCAACGGTGCGCCACAATCGCGCCCGTGGGAAGCATCAAGTCAACGGGATGGCTGGTATCGTGTTTGCTATGCTGGACAATGGCATGAATGATGAATCCATCTGTGGGGAGCTAGGATTAGAGGCCGAAGAACTGATACGGCTCAAATATGTTACGGGGTTTGCTAAACTATTTGAGGATGTAGAATACAAGCAATCATGGGAGACCCGCAGGCAAATCAGACTACGGCGGGATTATGTAGAAGATGCCAGAGAGTAAATTGTCACCCAGGCGAATCAGCGCAGTTGAGAAGCAACGTAGGGCTGTTGAGTTGCGGATGGCTGGGCATACTTGGCAGACGATTGCAGACACGTTGGGATATAAGAACCATAGTAGTGCGATATGTGCCGTAGAATCGGCTCTCAAGCGCACTCTAGAGCCAGCGGCAGATAGCTTCCGCGCACTAACACTAGAACGACTAACAAAAGTTATCCAGACGTTCTGGCCAATGATGTTGCAGGGAGATTACTCAGCGGCGCGTACAGTTATGCAGGCGTCCGGTGATATCCGTAAGTTGCTTGGGCTGGATTCTCCGGTGCAAGTTGAACATGGTGGGAACGGCATCCCAATCCAGCATGAGGTGGTGAATATAGAAATTGGTGACGTTACCGAAGCCCTCAAAGTCCTGGCAGATGTTGGGGCAGTCAGGGTGGGAACCAATGGACACTCAACTAACGGTTCCGTGGACGCCCTATATCCCGCACAAACCGACCCCTAAACAATTAGCATTTCTTATGTTGGATGTTCGGGAAGCTCTCTACGGGGGTGCCGCTGGGGGTGGGAAATCTGACGCCCTATTGATGGCCGCTCTCCAATATGTGGATGTGCCTGGTTATTCAGCGTTGTTATTGAGGAAGACATTCGCTGACCTGTCGTTGCCAGGTGCGTTGATGACCCGCGCTAACGAATGGCTACGCCCTACAGGTACGCGATTTGCCGCCAATCAGCATCGCTGGGTCTTCCCGTCTGGGGCCAATCTGACGTTTGGATATCTTGATTCAGTAGGTGCCGAATATCGCTACCAATCGTCAGAGTTTCAATTCATAGGTTTCGATGAGCTTACCCAATTTAGGGAAGTTCAATATCGTTACCTGTTCAGTCGGTTGCGGCGATTAGAGGGTTCAGATATCCCATTGCGTATGCGTTCAGCGTCCAATCCTGGGGGCGTCGGGCATGAATGGGTAAGGTCTCGATTCGTAGATAAGACAGAGGACGATGGAGACCGAATCTTTGTACCCGCCACCCTATCAGACAACCCTTATTTGGACGCTGAGGGCTACGTACAGAGCTTAGAACAGTTAGACCCCGTTACGAGACAGCAACTGTTAAACGGGGACTGGACAGCGCGTCAGGATGGTAGCTTATTCAAGCGGGAATGGTTGCCCATCGTTGGGGAATTGCCGGTTGCTATAAATCGCTCAGTTAGGTTCTGGGATTTAGCGGCTACAGCGGCAAAGCCTGGAACCGACCCCGATTTTACGGCGGGTATTCGGGTAGACAAAGGGGCCGATGGCCTATACTACGTGGTGGACGTTCAGCGGATGCAGGGAACTCCCGCAGATGTAGAGGCGCGAGTACGGCAGACCGCAATGATGGATGGCCCGTCAACGCTGGTGGTAATCGAGCAAGAACCAGGGGCAAGCGGGGTTAATACTATTCATAATTACGTCACACGGATATTGCCAGAATTTACGGTACGTGGACAGCGGGCAAGTGGCTCGAAGGTTGAGCGGGCTGGCCCTGTGAGTAGTCAAGCGGAAGTGGGAAATGTGCGGCTGTTACGTGGTGGTTGGGTGCCGGTATTCCTCGATGAGATAGAGGCGTTTCCCTTGGGTGGCCACGATGACCAAGTAGACGCACTTTCGGGCGCATTTATGCGTTTACGTGGTGGTGGAGAACACGACCCGAAAATACACCAGCTAATCGGGGCTAGACGCAGGACATTAGCTGAGAACCCATTGGGGTTGGATGAGAACGACCCGAAATATTGGGATACGGACAGGTAGTCATATTTTTTTAATGACTTGGGGGTGTGTATACGATGGTTTTAATGAGTAGCAATGGGGTCAATCCTGTGGCTGAATCACTCATGCGCTGGATACAGCAACAGAGCGATGACCGAAGGCAAGATTACGAGGTTGCCAGGAATTATTACAACGGTGAGCATGACGTTGCACTTACAGACCGTTTGAAGAAGTTTCTGCCCCCACGTTTGCAGTTCCGTGATAACTTCATGAATGTTGTGGTGGATACATTAGCGGAGCGGCTGAAGGTACTAGGCTTCGAGATTGAGAACGAGGTTGCGGGGGAATGGGTCTGGGATTTGTGGAACTCCAACCGGATGGATTACACACAGGGGGTTATCCATACTGAGACAGTCATGTTAGGTGATAGCTACATACTTTGTGATTGGGATGAAGTACGTGAGCGGCCTCGATGGACGCATCAAATGGCAGAGATGATAATACCCCATTACGATGAGGCTCGACGCGAGATTGATTGGGTATCCAAGAAATGGCTTCAGCATCCCAACCTAGGTGACGAACCAGAGACCCGTTTGAATATCTATTTCGGAGACCGTGTAGAAAAGTACGTTGCGCGGGGTGGCGTGTGGGCCAAGTACCAAGACGAGACTGATGAATCCTGGCCGGTGCCTTGGTTGGATAAATCAGGTCAACCGCTGGGCGTTCCCTTTATACACTTTCGTAATCGGCCTATGGGGTCTGATTTTGGTCAGTCGGAAATACTCAACGTGATACCGATGCAAGACTTACTCAATAAGACCTTGATTGACCTCACCATGATATTGGATACGCTGGCGTTCCCACAGAGGTACACGGTAAATATCAATCATGGGTCAAGCCGATTGGATATCATGCCAGGGAGCGTTGCAGAGTTTCATAGCGAATTTGACGGTGGGTCTGTCGGCCAGTGGAACGCCGCCACCGTAGACGGGCCTATACGGTCATTAGAGGCACTTGTACAGCACATCGCAGGGACAACCCGCACCCCTCAGCATTTGTTCCAAGTTGTCGGCGGTGCGCCATCGGGTGAAGCATTGAAGACAGCGGAAGCGGGACTTGTGCAAAAGGCTAAACAACGGATGGTCAATTTTGGTAATGCCTGGGAAGATGCCGTTGTAATGGCCCTGAAGATACAAGCCGCATTTGGTCAAGGGGTCGGGAACATCGATGAGATTCGACCTGAAGTTACATGGGATGACCCAGAGACCCGCAACGAGCAAGCCCACATTGAGACATTGAAAGCCAAGGTTGAACTTGGGATACCCAAGCATCAAATATGGCGGGAGCTAGGATATTCTCAAAGCGAGATTGATTTAATGGACGAAGACGCTACTTCAGAGAGGGCGGCAGAGTCCAACGTAGGGGCTGAGATATTGCGTAGCTTCCAGGCTGGGACTATCTAATGCCAGCGTCTGATGCACAGGAAGCAGTCGAGGGGATAGCCAAGAGATTGGCGGCGTTGGAAGTAGGTGCGTCGCAAGAAATCATTGAGGCATACAAGCCCGTTGATGAGAACTTGCGGAAGCGTATATTGCAGATAACGTCCCTTGCTCAAAAGCGGAAATTGAAGCCTGCACAGATTATGAGAATGACTGCCTTAACCAGCCTGAAGACCCAATTGGTTGGTGAGTTGGCCCTGTATCAAAGCATTGTGCAAGGCATTATTACCAACGGACAGCAAGGTGCAATTGCATTGTCTGAGACCGGCTCCCGTATGGCAGTTGACCGTGCTTTGCCGCGCGGTCTGAAAATAGATAACTTGGCGCGGTTGGGTATCCAATGGAACCGTGTCCCTAGGGAAGCATTTCAGGGGTTTGTTGGCATTGCGGGGGATGGGAAGCCCTTGGGCGATTTATTAGGCCGCTATGGGCCTCAGAACGCCGCTAGGATAACTTCTCAGATTGGGGAAGGCATCGCAACAGGTAAAGGGCCGCGTGAGGTGGCTCGATTGGCACGGAAGGCAACGGGGATACCATTGTCGGAAGCGTTGACCATCAGCAGGACTGAGATAAATAGGTCGCACCGTGAAGCGACCCGATTGAACTACGCGGCGAATAGCGATATCGTGAAGGGCTACCGCCGATTGGCAACCAAGGATGAGTTGACTTGCATGGCGTGTATCGCATTGGATGGGACGGCCTACGAGAATAACGAACCGCTGGATTCGCACCCTAATTGCCGATGCACGATGGTTCCTGATACACTGACATATCAAGATTTAGGGCTGGATATCCCAGATGAACCTCGCCCTGAGAATGGGCAGGAATGGTTCAAGAAACAGCCTGAATCTGTCCAGCGTCAAATGATGGGTGGGCGCAGGCTTGAAGCGTTCAAGAGCGGGAAGATTGGGTTATCCGATTTAGTAACAGTTAGCTCCAGCTCTACCTGGGGTAAAAGTGCAACTGTTAAATCAGTTAAGGCTTTGGGGTTATGATGATTGCAACGTTGAATGGTGAAATGAGAGCAGTAGTGCGCGTGGTGCGCGGTGTGATTTGGTGTCCGTTCTGTGACCGGAGCAAATTAGCATCAGCCCCACCATTTTGTGAGGGTTGCCGTGCGGAATTTTCAGAGCTTCCAGAGGCACCGGTGGCGGCAGAGGAACCAGAAGCCCCAGAATCGGCCCCTACGCGACGTAGTAAGGCCAAAGAGTGACGTGCTACCGGTGCAAGCGGGAAGCATTAGAGCTTGCCCCCTTGTGGCCCTATGAGCGCGAGACTTACGTAGCAATAGAGATTGTTATGCGCCTGTGCTTGCATTGCGGCCTGGAACAGAACCATTACGGCGATGACGAATTTCTAACACCGGCAGAGGCGGCCTACAAAGCCCCGCCGTCATTTGTTCCGACGGGGTATTCATGGAATCCTGAATCACCCAGAGGTGTCAGTAATGCCTAAGAAAAACGGGAATGGAAATGGAAAGGGCCGCGTTAAGAGCGGCCCCCCGAAGGATAAGCGATTGAACGGGAACAAGAACGGCGGCAAATACAAGAAGTAGTTACCGTTTGTTACAGCGGTCACAAATACCCGTGCGTGGATTTCCTGGGGCAATGTGACCGCAAAGCTGGCAGACAATCTTTCCTTTTCTCATAATTATCCTTCATCATTTAGTTTCTGCTGACTACCAAAGAGCCAGCCATACAAGCGTTTTCTATCATCCCAATACTGGGGCGGGCTTTGCGTATCCGGTTTACATTCGGGGCAATCACTCAATGGCCCATACGGAGTGGTTGCCGTTCCACATTCAGGGCAGGTTGCCCACATAGCGTTGTATTCTCTGTCTGTCATCGTTATGCCTCTCTTATGATTTCCCAGAGTACGAGGTCTATTACCTCATCGTCGTAAAGTTCCTCGTCGTTCATGCTGGAGACCGCGCGTTCCGCGATAGCTTCAGAGAATCCTTGGTCTTCGAATATCCTCTTTACCTCTACCCGTTTCTCGTCAGCAGTCATCTCGTCATCTCCGTTTGTTTTGTTTGTGAGAAACCTCACACCATTAATATAACAGCTTATGTACAAAGTGTCAACCCCTAAAATAGACCAGTTTCAAAACTCGTTTGCATTTGCTATACTTTGGTAATTACCGCAACCCTGCGGGTACAAATAGGGGGAGAGATGGTCACGAATAATACGGAGCCTGTAGCAGACGGGGAGCCGACTCAACCGGCAGAGGCTACACAGCCAGCGGTGGAGTCATCAGCGGAGCCGACTTACACACAAGAGCAAGTGAATCAGATGATGGGAAAAACTCGCCGTGAAACGCGGGATAAATTCTCAGATTATGAAACGCTTAAAGAGCGGGCCGCAAAAGCTGACGAACTGGAGCAAGCACAATTAACGGAAAAAGAGCGACTGGAAGCACGGGTCGAGCAGGCCGAAAAGAACGCCCAGGCCGCAGACCAACGGATTTCGGAAGCTATGATTGCGACAGCGGTGCAAGTGCAAGCAAGCCAGATGGGGATAGTTGACCCAGAGGCCGCATTTTTGCTGGTTGACCGTACCAATATACGGTACACGGCAGAGGCGGGAGTTACTGGAGTAGAAGACGCCCTAACCCAACTGTTAGAGACAAAGCCGTATTTGAAATCGGCCAACAGGACGCCCAACTTGAACCCAGAAGGCAATCAACCGGATGCCGCAGTCAGATTGACCAGCGAACAACGGGACGCCGCTAAATATCTGGGGATGACGGAAGAACAATACGCAAAGGGCTTGTAATTCTGAATCGGGGATAGAACCCGTAAGGAGTAAATATTATGGCCGCGAATGGCTTTGAATGGCGATATAACGTTAGCGGTGGAAGGCCGTTAATCCTCACAATGGCGATGAAGGATACTGAAACGCTAACCCGTGGGGATATGTTGAATGTAGAATCTGGCGAGGTGGATTTGGCCGCAACCGGTGACGCCGCATTAGCTGGCATCTTCGTTGGGCCAGAGAACCCGAATGATGCAGTAGATGGAAAACCTGGCACATTGTCTGGGACAGATAGCACCACCATTGTTAAGGTGCTGGTAAATCCTGACGCTGTTTACGCTGACCCGAATGACACCAGCGCAAGGCTGGCTGGCGCAACCCTGGACATTTCTGGGGCTACCGGAGCGCAAACACTGGCCGCTTCAAGTAATACAGAATTCGTTGTGGTGGAGCGCAAGCGACAAGCAAGCGACGAAACTCGCGTTATGATTTGTTCCTCTGCTCACTACCTGGCGAAGGCTCAATAGGAGTAGATAATGCCTCTAACAGCAGGCAATTTTGCCGACCTTCTCAAACCTGGCTTAAAGGGTATATTTGACGATACCATTGCAGGCCGACCTCAAGACATGATTGATATGCTTTTCAACGTGCAGTCTTCGACGCGCTTTGAGGAACAATATCAAGGCATGGGGGCGCAGGGAATCGTTCCCGTATTTGATGGCACCGTTCCCTACGCGGATTTCGATGCCGGTTATCGCGTGGATATTCGGAACTACGAGTTGGCGCAAGGTATCCAAATTGAACGCCGACTTGTTGATGATGACCAGACCGGTCAAATCCGCTCCCGCGCCAGTAACATGGCAACAGCTTTCAATAACACGATTGAGACAGACGCCGCCGACGTATTCATTAACGGATTTACTGATTCGGGAACGAATCGTTTAGGTGCTTCTATGGCCGGTGCCGATGGTGTCGGCTTGCTCTCAACCGCTCACCCATACAGCCCCGCAAATTCCAGCACCACTCAGTCTAACGAGGGTACGCTGGCATTGACTATCGATAACGTCGATACTACGCGGCAGGCTATGAGGAATTTCACCGATGACAAGGGTCAACTCCTTGGTGTAAATCCTGATATGCTCCTGATTCCACCGGAATTGGAGCGCACGGCCACCCAACTTGTCAGCGAGCGGGCCATCTACGAGCCTGGTAGCGCACAGTATGACGTAAATATGTTTGCTGGACGTTTCCGACCCGTGGTATGGAATCGCCTCACTGATGCTAATGCGTGGTTCCTCATCGACTCACGGTTGATGAAGCAACACCTCATTTGGCAATGGCGTGTCCGTCCTGAGTTCTCACAGGCTGATGATTTTGATGGTCTGACAGCAAAATTCCGTGGCTATATGCGTTACGGTATCGGCTGGACTGACTGGAAATGGATATACGGCCAAAACCCTAGCTAAAATTTATTGGGCAGGACTGGCGGGGCTACGTGTTTCCCATGCGCGTATGCCTCGCTGGTTCCTTTAATTTAAGGAGGAACTGGCGATGCCTACGAATTTCCCATCCGGTGTTCAAAGCCGTGGAGTCCCTGTCGAGGGAGTCGGCGGTATTGGTAGCCCATTACTTACAATGGGTAACGTCTACCACGTAGACAGCGGAGCAACCACCGCAGACGATGACAACGCGGCGACCAATCCGAAACAACCCGCCGCCACCCTTGACGGGGCTATTGGCAAATGCACCGCCAACAACGGCGATGTAATCCTTCTTCACCCTGGCCATGCGGAGACAATATCAGCCGCCGCCGCTATTACTTGCGACGTTGCAGGGGTGACTATCATTGGCATGGGGGTTGGTAACAGCCGCCCCACAATCACCCTGGATTCTGCCGCTAGTACCGATATTGATGTTACCGCCGCAGATGTTCAAATCCACAACGTGATTTTTTCCATGAATTACGCCGATATCGCAGGGGTATTTGACCTGAGCGCGGCAGGGTTTGTGGTAAATAATTGCAGATTTGTTGATGCCGCCACCAATATGAATTTTGTTGAGCTTATCGTCTGCACAACGACTGACAACCAATGTGACCGGTTGGAGTTTACCAACAACTACGTTGATAGCCCAGACGCGGCTAACGATTGCATCGCGCAAATCGGCGGCGACCTTGACGGCCTGATTTTCAGCAACAACTACATCCAGCTTGGTACAGCGAATAACGAATCGATTATCCAAGTTGCTACTGGTAAAGATGTTACGTCCTGCCAGATTGTAGGGAATTATATCTATCGTCTGAATACGGCGGGTGACTTGTTGATTGATAGCGACACCTCCGATAACACGGGGATAATCGCCCACAATCGTATCGGTCACGCAGATACCGGTTCAGAAATCTTGATTGACGCCGATGGTGTTCGTCAGTTCGATAACCTTGGTACAGCGACTGATACGGCCTCTGGATACGTTCTACCCGCCATCGACAGTTAGGAGGGCTAGATGTACGGTTATTCATCAGTATCAATTAACTCTGGAGACACTTCCGGTGGCTCTGGTGCTAGCACTTCCAACAACACGTCTAGCCATGTTGTCGTTGGTCAGATTTGCTCAATCGGGGTGACCTACAACGGGTCACCCCCTGCCAGTACGGACGTTGTGATTGCCACGGCGGGGAATAATGGCCCCGCCTTGACCCTCTTGACGTTGACTAATGCGAACAGTGATGGGTGGTTCCATATCCGTCACAAAGTAGACGATGAATCAGGGGCTGACATTACTTATGATGGCTCCAACGAGGTCTATGAGAAGGTTTGCGTAGCAGACAATATCAAAGTTACAGTCAGCCAGGCCAATGATGACGATTCAGTTGATGTTGTCATTGTTTACGCGGGTGGCTGATGGCGATAGAAAAGCACACAATTAAGATTTCAACGACGGGTTCCAGTGGCTCTGCTACTGGTTCCCTCGTTACAGCACTTCCTTACTGCGAGTTGTTATCGGTGCGGATGGATTTTCATGCTTCCGCGCCTGGTACAACTGACACTACTCTCTCATCTCCTGGCGGGCCGGTGTCGGTGACATTGTTGACCATAAGCAACTCTGCCACCGACGCTTGGTTCTATCCAACGCATCAATTAGATGATAGCAGTGGGTCAGCTATTACCGGAGCCTATATACCGGCAATCATCCACGGGAACCTACTGACGGAATTGGCGGGGTGTGACGCTTTAACCGACGCCCTGACCATGACCATATTTGTGAGGGTGTAATGGCCTTTACATACACGGCAGGAAGCAACTCTGACAGGGATAGGGTACGGCTCGAAATCGGTGATACCGATGCAGACCGCGCCCTATTTCAGGATGGGGAACTAGACGATTTTCTTTCTCAAGAAGGTAACAGTATCCTTGGGTCAGCGGCCAGGGCTTGCGAAGTTCTGGCTGTGCGCTTTGCCAGGGATTTCAGCTTCTCTGCGGATGGTGCAAGTTTCCAGAAGGGGAACATCACCCAAATGTATATGGCGCAGGCAAAGCGATTGCGCCGACAGAGCAGAGGTACAACGGTCAAAATGCCGCGCCGTGTTGATGGGTACAGTGTTTACACAGACAGCGACGAGGTGACCGGTCTAAATATCTTGGACTCTGGCACCGGCCAATTTGGACGGTATTCGGATGGTTAATAAACTTCTGCAATCAAACGATTTGAGTTATCTTCGGACAGAGGCGCAGACTGCCATGCCCGATAATGTCACCATTCAGCGCAAGACATTGATTAGCGACCAGCAAGGTGGATTCACTGAGGGGTGGTCTGACGTTTATCAGAATATCCCTGGCAGGGTATCTGTTACTGGTGGTGGTGAATCGATGAGGGCAGGCCGTCAGGACGTGCAGATTGACGCCATGCTGACCATTGCTTACGACCAGTCAATCGAGCAGAGCGATAAAGTCGTGCATGGCGGCACAACTTATGAAGTCGTTTTTGTAGATGCTGGCAAAACCTGGGCATTGGCGCAAAGATGCCAGATGCGCCGATTGTAGGGCTGAGTGATGCACGGTGTCACAACGTAGCCTGTAATTTATTGCTGGCTCGTGTCCGTCTATACGGGGCTACCGTAATTGAGATAAAATGTAGAAGATGTGGCCAGTTAGCCACTTTCCGACCTAGCCCCCAGGACTCTCTGGAATCAGACGGTCAAGGCGGCTACCGGACACAATCGAATAGGACACCGTAGAGGCTCTGAGAAGCCCATTAAGCGGCGCGAACGCTGACGGGGTAGAGAACTTCAAGGGAGCTTAAAAGACCCCCCAGCGTCCGTGTGGATACTGGGGATTTTTTATGTCTTTGAAAATGGACGCAAAAGCTACCGTGAAACTTGACCCCCGCTGGCGTCAAGTCGAGGAAAAGGTCAATGCCGCATTGAAGATTGCGGCCTTTTCTGTTGAGCGTAAAGGGAAGGAGAAATCTCCTGTAGATACCGGAGCCAATCGGGACAGTATATTTGTTGCTGAAGTAGACGATATCGGCGGTGCGCCCGCTTATCGCATTGGCCCGACCACTGAATACGGCCCGTTCCTTGAATTTGGTACATCCAAAATGCCAGCCCGTCCATATATGATTCCCGCTTTGGAATCCGAAAGGCCACGTTTGATTGAGGCCATAACTCAAATAATGCAGGAATTAGGATAATGGCTAATTTACGAGTCAATCTGGATACCGCCGTCTACAACGTTCTCAACGTTGCGGCAGTTACCAACGAAGCCACAGGGGGCGTATATAACACAATGGCCCCTGATGGCATAGAGCCGCCATTTGTTGTATTCCAGGCTATGGCTAAGACAGATGATTATTTCGCCTACAGTGAGCGCGGTGGCTCCGCTGTGTATATGGTAAAAGCGGTAACCCGTAGCGTATGGCCTAAAGAAGCGGGAGACATAGACACGCAGATTGATTCAGTGATGCAGGATGCGTCATTGAGCATCACCGGTTACTCCCTGATTTCATGCCGACGTGAGGAAGATATTTATTTGGTCGAAGACCAGAGCGGCGTGATTTACCATCATATAGGGGGGTTATACAGAATAAATGCCGACCAAAGTTAACTGCATCCATCATTGGATAATAGAACCATCGAGCGGGCCGGTAAGTTACGGTGTCTGCAAGTTTTGCACTCTCGAAAAGTATTTTCAAAATTCTATCTATTCTGAGAAACATCAGATTACTTTAGAGAAGGAACAAGACGATGCCCAAAAGGAAATCCGACCAAGCTGGAACAATTACTGAAGAAATTTGGTATCTTGCGCTTCATAAGTTGCATATGGCGCAGGGGCCAGGGACAAAACCATCGAGTATCAGATTCTATCCAGGGCAACGATTTACCCTGGACGGAGATGAGCCTGTGGATATTGAAAGCCTGCTTAGAACAGGGGCGGTTAAAATCTACGAAGAATCGGACGAGGCATGGGCGCAAGCACAATTAGCTGACCGACCACAGCCCAGAAGGAGAAGAAGGAATAATGGCTAGAATAAGCGCGAAAGCGGCAGGGCTATTGGTTGATGAGTTTGATTTCAGCGGGGTATCCAACTCCATGACATTGAACTTTGCTGAAGCTCCAGCGGATGTGACTGCCTTTGCTGACACGGACATGACTTATGTACAGGGTAAGCCAGGGTTCACATTTGATGTAAATGGTCTTTGGTCAACCGCCAGCCCTAACTATGACGGGGAGATGTTCACCGATTTAACCGCAACCAATCGTAGGGTGGGCATTTATCCTGGGGGGTTGTCGGATGGTGTATTTGGATACGAAGGGGCAACAAATATAAGTGCCTCTCCACGGGTCAGTACAATCGGGGATGCCATCGCCTGCAATGTGTCCTGGCAAGGCGCGTCGGCTCCGTTTCGGTCTACTATTCTGAGATACGCTACCGATAGCTCATCGGCCAACGGAACCCAATATACGTTAGGGACGATTGCGAACACGAACACGATTATCGCTGTTCTGCGGTTGCTGGAGATTGGTGGCTCTGGGAACAACACGTTGGATGTAAAAATACAATCAGATACCAGCGGATTTAGTAGCGCAACAGACCAGCTAACGTTCACACAATTAAACCAGGGTAGTGGGGCAACGTTTGAAACAAAGACAGCGACAGGGCCAGGAGGGTCAGATAATATCTGGCGTGTAGTGGTTACGATTGCCGGAGGGGGGAGCCGCTCATTCAAGTTTATAGTTGGATTTGGGTACTACGTTACTTAGGAGGGTTGCATGGCTAGAACGCACGGAAAGGATTCCAATTTCTCGTTCAACAGTATCGCAATTGAGGATGAACTTAATAGCGTGACGATGAACGCGACGGTTGCTGAATCAGACGTTACGGCATTTGCAGATGTATATCAAAATTTCCTAGCAGGAAAAAAGAATGTCACGTTTGATATATCGGGGTCGTTGGACATGGTGGCTAGTCAAGGCGACGCTACGATATTTGACCATATCACCTTAACCAGTGGCCCAAAGACTTTAGTCTTTGACCCTGATGGTGCGGGGCCAGATACAAATAGCCCCGAATATACTTGCACATCCAGCGGCCTAACTGGTGCGCTGGTCACTAGCTATTCAATAGCCCTGCCGGTTGGTGGGGCGGCAACGTACAACGCATCATTCCAATGTTCTGGTTCAACTACCAGAGCGGTTTCGTAAGGAGGAACCAATGGCACGAACACATGGTAAGGACGCAGATTTTTCATTTGATAGCGTAGCTCTGGAAGATGAATTATCGTCCGTTAGTTTGAACTTTACTGTCCCAGAGGCCGACGTTACGGCATTTGCAGATACCTATCAAAATTTCCTGGCAGGCAAGCCAACAGCGACGATAGATATCAGTGGATTTGCTGATTTGGCATCCAGCCAGGGCGACGCAACCATCTTCGGAGAGTTGGGTTTAGAGGGCGAAGAATGGGACTTTGAACCGGACGGAAGCACTGGTTACAACGGGTTTGCAATCGTTACTTCGTACTCGATTTCTAGTACCGTTGGCGGGCCGATAACTTACTCCGCATCCTTCCGACATAACGGTGGTTCAGCGGCTCTTGACGCCGCCGCGCCGACCAGAGCATAGGGCGATTTTTGATAGCGGGGGTGTTCTAAAAATACCCCCGTTTTCAGAACAAATGTTTGGGTGTATTTGGAAGTCACCTCCATATAGTTATATGGTTTCACACAACAACACCCAGAAAACGGCTCACATGGCCCGCAAATGGCATCCCATTTATCGGGTTTTTGTACAAAATGATAAACAATATCATTCGGTATGATACTACGAGGGAAAATGACCGCAAAAAGTAGAACGGTCATATGTTCTAAAAGGAGGCTCAATGAAGCCCAAAATACCGGCAATTAAAGTGTTATCTGATGACTGTTCAATCAGCATCGGACAGGTTATTGAAGACGGGGAAATCACAAAACCTGGGACACCTCATTACGTCCATAAAGGGGAATGGGTTGAGGTGCTACCGGTGATGACAGTCAAAGAGGTCATGCAAATTTCGCGGCTCCAAAATGCTGGAAACGGTGGCCCAGAATTGGGTGAGAATTTAACAGAGCTTTGCAAGCAACTTTCAGGACGGGTCATTGCATGGAACTGGACGGACATGATGGGGGAGCCGATGGAGCAACCATATAATCGGCCCGACATTTTAGAATCGTTATCATCGGATGAATTGATGTGGTTAATGACTGCGGCCTCTGGAGGGGAATCCGCTGATGCTAGAAAAAAAGACTTAGAGCAGTCGGAGAGCATCTCCTTGGGGATGGACAACAGCCAGACTATGTTGCCATCGGAATAATCTGCGAATCGTTTGGATGCTTGCCCAGTCAGGTTGAAAAAGAAGATTGGGCAACCGTTCGTAATATCATGGAGTTTCGATTGCTCCGTAGCGCACGAGACCAGCACAACGAGGACGCCAGCAGATTACAACCGGCACAGGTTGAGATTTGGAAAGAAATGGTCGAGGTAGTAGAAAGCGATGGCTGACGCGGCGACAATTGCGGTTCTGTTATCGGCAAAGGATGAAGCCTCTGCAAAGCTAAAACAAGTCGGGGATAACATGGGCCGACTTGGTAAGACTTTCGCAGACCATAGCCAGAAGATGGGAATGGCTATGGTGGGGGTTGGGGCCGGTATCCAAGTACTTGCTAAACAACAGCAAGAACTAACTGAATCTGCCCGTAAACTTGCCTACCAAACCGGATTTACTGAAAAGGAAATTCGGGGGTTTGCCACGTCCCTGAGCAATGCTACCTTCCCGTTAGATTCGGCAATAAACCTGATGATGCTTGCATCTCAGCAGGGCTTGGATTCTGAGAAAGCATTGAAAGATTATGCCAATTTCTGGGACACGATTGGTGACGCCACCGGTGGAAGTGCTGACCAGATGGCGAAACTTGGAGCGGCACTGGCGGCAGTCGGTATCAGTGCTGGCGATGAAGCTAAACTTCTTAATGCGTTTGGTCTAATCACCAGAGAAACAACGTCATCAGTTAACGATTTTCTCACAGTTGTCTCTATCCTTGCTGAAGATATGGGCCTGATGGGAATGTCCGTGGATGATGCCGCAGTTATGTTGACTGCGATGGAAAAGGAACTTGGTATCGTAGGACGCGCCGCTAGGACGACTTTTAGGGAAGCCATGACTCAATCCGAGGATGGCCTAGACGGGGTAAGGGATAGCTTAGGTTTAACTGAAGACCAGCTTGAGAAGTATCGAGTGAAGCTCCTAGAATCCGGTAACGTTATGGGAGACCAGGCCGCAATATACGCCAGCACCATGACGATGATGGATGACCTCAAATCTACTATGGAAGATTTGACATTCGCACACGGTGGCCATATAGAAAAAGCCGCCCAACTCGCACCGTTATTGATAGCGGCTGGAACGGCTACGGCGGGACTTACCACAGCGTTTCGATTGCTAGAACCAGTTATCTTCAGGATGCGGTTGGCGTTTATTAGCCTCAATCTTTCGATGGGTGTGATTGCTGTCGGGGTCATAGCTATCGGCGCGGCAATCACGGCGGGCTTTCTTATTTGGAAGAACTGGGACAAGGTAGTAGAAAAAAGCAAGGAGATTCTCAAGGTCACATGGGAGAAAATCAAAGAGTTTACAGAGGTCGGAGTCAACTTTGTCATCCGGTTGATGAATGACCTGACGTGGATTTTCCGTAAACAGTTTGCAACCATCGGAGACCTTGTTGCTAGGTTATTGGAACTTGGTTCCCATTTGCCCTTTGTGGGGGATTCATTCAAAAAGGGAGCGGATGCTGTACGAGGTTTTTCCGATAAGTTAGAAGAAGGAATCCCTCAAATAGATATCACGTCTGAGAAGCAAGCAGAACTACAGGTAGTTCTTGACGATACCAGCACGGCATTTGAAGAAACCGGCGCGGTGGTGGCTGAGGAATCAGACAAGATGGCGTCCACTGTTGAAAGAGATGTTAATCGCGTTTCTGACGCATACACAGAATCCTTGAAAGACCGGATAACTTACGCTGACCAAATACTCGAAATCCAAGCCTCTCAATACAAGGTTGAGATGCAAGCGCAAGCCGATAAAATTCAGGCTACTAAGGATGCTTTCTGGGCAGACAACGCGGAACGGGAAAAGATGGCCGCGCAACACGCGGATAATATGATAGCGGAGCAACAGCGCATTGCTGACGAGCAAGAGCGGGCGCACCAACGCCAGCAGGATTCATGGACTAATTTTGAGCGAAGCCTCGACCCAACGATGGAGACCATTAAAGAGGCTGGCCTGGATTTCCGTGGTGTCCTTGAGAAAATGGCAGAGGCGACGGACTTAAATCTAGAGACTATAGCGGCGGGCGTTAAGGGTCAGGAAGTTGTTTGGGGTGATACGTGGGGTTTGATTAACTCAACCCTATTCAAAAACATTGATGAGATGAACCTTGGCATAAAGAAATTAGAGGGCGAAGCTGACAGGGTTCAGGAGAAATTCCAAAACCAGTTTTCTATCCAAGGAATAGGCCAGAACCCATCAGACCCAGACCCGCAAAGAAAGGCACGGGCCGACCAAATTGCTCAGAATAGGGCGCGTGAGATTCATATGCTTGCGGCTGAATCCTACAATTTGCAGAACACACCTTGGGGCCATCCTAAGATGACAGGGGATTGGCAATCACGGAAAACAGAAATGGAAGACCGTGTGAGGATGCTTCAAGATAACGTTAATAGGATGACCAGGGAAATTCAGTCCTTGGGCTTCAGTGGAGCATTTGCTAACGGCGGCATCGTAGGCCGTGGCGGGTTGGCTCTCGTCGGAGAGCGCGGCCCAGAGTTGGTCAGTTTGCCTGGTGGTTCGATGGTTCACCCAAGCGGCTCTGGCCCAGGTGGGACGAATAATTTTCATTTCCACGGCGCGGTCTATGGCGTAGAGGATTTGAAAGAAACAGTTGTCCAAGCGGTGCGCGACCACGCAATTAGCGGTGGATTTACTGGGGTGTTTGGAGGGGCGTAATGTTTGAGTATTTTTGCAAAGTGAATCGAGTTGTGGACGGGGATACTGTCGATGTGACTGTGGACTTGGGTTTCGATATCCACCATTCTGCAAGGGTTAGAATGATGGGCATCGACACCCCAGAGTCGAGAACGAGAAATTTAGAGGAGAAAGCACTGGGGCTGGCGTCTAAGGCCAGATTAAAAGAGCTTCTCAAAGGTAAGAAAGTAAAAATTGAAACTTCTAAAGAGGGCAAGGGAAAATTTGGCCGCATCCTTGCGGATATCATCACAATTGACAAAGAAGGCAATGAAATCAACTGTAATCAGCAACTCATTGAAGAAGGCCACGCACGGCCCTATTTCGGTGGCTCGAAAGTTCCGTGGGTCTAAGAAAGAGACTTTATAGATAATGGCTACCGGAACTTATGTACTAGCAGTTGACTGGAATAACGACGGAGATTTTTCGGACTCCGGTGAAAATATAACTGCGCGTACCATGTCCGTGGAATGGAAGCGCGGCAACGATTACGCTAGCCAATTGGTTGGCAAGGGTGTCGCCGGTACTCTTAATGCCGTTCTCAATAATGTTAGCGGAGATTACTCAACGTTCAATACCTCGTCTGCCCTGTACGGAAATCTTCTGCCAGGGCGACCAGTGAAATTGACTGGTAATGATGGCTCGACTACACGGACGCTTTGGCAGGGATTTCTCGATAGCATTGAGCCAGTCCCGTCTGCGACAGGGGCGAACCTAGCACGATTGCGGGCCATCGGCCCTCTGGGATATCTAAATAAATTTGAAGTATCAACGGAGATATTTGCTGGCAAGAAAGCAGGGGAACTAGTTGGCGAGATATTGGATGAGGCGGGGTGGCCTGCTGACGATAGAGATATTGATGATGGCATTATCACGTTCCCACGATTCTGGTGCCATGACACGTTAACGCTGAATGCTTTGAGATTGGTAGAGGATACTGAAACAGGATTACTGGAAGAATCAGCCGATGGCAATATCGTCTACCGTGACCGTCACGCCCGAAGCACAGATAGCCGCTCTACGACTTCACAAGCCACGTACAGCGACGCTAGCGGTGCCGCCCTTGCCTACAGCCATATCGAACAAATAGACCCCTTAAAATTCATCTACAACGAACTTAAGACCAATCTGCAATTGCACACCGCAACATGGATTATCGGCTCGTCGCAGTTGGGTAGTACGACAGAAGTGGGAGATGATGTAGCAGTTTTGTGGACGCATCCAGAGGCAGGGCTTGGGAGCGTGTCGCCGTCATTATCGGCTGGTGAAGCTAAAACGTTCACGGCCCTATATCCGTCCAGCGGTTCGGGCAGTACGGCCCAGGCTGTGGACTATTGGCAGACCCCAGCGGCAACGACAGACTACTTAGCCAATGACGTTGCGGAAGGCACTGGTACCAACAGGACTTCAGACATTGGTGTATCGGTGGTTAAGAAAGCCCAGCAGATGGCAATCACGTTAACGAATAACCATAGCGCGACGGTCTATCTGACTAAGCTACAGGCTAGGGGAAACTCCGTAACGTCCAAGGATACTTTCGTAATATCGTCTAGCGACGCTACCAGCCAGTCCACGTTTGGCAAAAGGACATTCGTGCATCCTGGGAAATTCATCCCTGATACAGAAGAAGCACAGAACTGGGGAGATTTCCATGTGCAGGCATATGGTAATCCTGTGCCGTTATTGAAATTAACCCTGGTCGGCAATCGTTCAACGGCAACGCTGACCGATATTATGACCAGAGACATTTCTGATTTGGTTTACGTGACAGCTACGAATGACAGTGGCCTGGGAATAAATGAAGGCTTTTTTGTGGAGAACGTACACCACCAAATAGACTCGCAATTGAACCATCGAGCGACATTTACATTGAGCCAAAGTAGCGGCTATGCAGGGTTCTTTATCGTCGGCAGTTCGTCCGTGGATAACGCCCGTCTAGCATATTAGGAGGAATTGAATGGCCTGGACAACACCAAGAACGTGGTCAACTGGTGAAGTGGTCACGGCGGCATTATTAAATGCTCAAATCAAGGCGAACATGGACTTGACCGCCCCAGCAGTTATGACAACTGCTGGCGATATAATCTACGCTTCTGGCGCGAATACGCCTGTGCGCCTCGCGAAGGACGCAAACGCCACAAGGTATCTGAGCAACACTGGCACCAGCAACGTCCCAGCATGGGCGCAAGTCAACGTGGCCAACGGGGTCACTGGTACGCTCCCAGTAGGGAACGGCGGTACAGGGGCCACGACACTGACTGATGGCGGTGTCCTGCTAGGGAATGGCTCTGGCGCATTGGTGGCAATGTCAGTTCTAGCTGATGGGGAAATGATTGTCGGTGACGGCACGACTGACCCAGTGGCTGAATCTGGGGCAACGCTCCGCACCAGCATCGGGGTTGGAACAGGGGATGCCGTGACATTCGGTGGCCTCACTCTTGGCTCTGACGGCTCTGGAGTGGACGCTATTTTTTACAGCGGCACAGCAGGCGACAACATGACCTGGGACGCCTCAGAAGAAGTCCTGAACATCACAGGGACAGACGGGGCAACGGCCCTGGATGTTCTGGATGGAGATGTTCGGATTGTAGACAAGTTATATTTCTACGATAGGGGTGGTGAATATATCTCCAGTAACGGCTCATTGATGACCCTGACTGGAAATGTAACCGTCAGCGGCGATTTAACCGTAAGTGGAACCACAACCACCATTAACAGCACTGTAACGACGGTTGCTGACCCTTTAGTGATATACGCGGTTGGTACTTCAGGAAGTGCCTCAAATGACGCAGGGTTCGTCATAGAGCGCGGAGATGATACCAACGTTGCCTGGATTTGGGATGAATCGGCAGATGAGTTTGTTGCCATTACGACAGGCGAAGACGGAACAACCGCTGGCAATGTAACCATTGCGGCATACGCTAATGTTCACGTTCTTGGCGCAGAAGTTGATGGAGCCTTGAATGTAGATGGTTCTATAGACTTTGATGGAACGACAGCCGCATTTGATGGCTCCGGTGCTATCACTCTAACCTCTACCAGTTCCTCTGCTAACGGCATCTATTTACGGGCCAACGGTGGCACCAGTGAGACGGTCAAGATTCATTCAGACCAGGGAACGTCCGTGACCGAAGGAGCCGCATCAGTTAGCCTTCTGTCAGATGCTGGCGGTGTGGAATTACGGTCAACCGCTAACCTGGCAAATGCCATCAATATCACCAATGACGGCGGCACGACTGGCACGATTACGATATTCAATGACCAGGGAACTAGCTCGACTGAGGGAGCGGCATCTGTGCAGTTGCTGTCAGACGTTGGTGGCGTTGGAATCAAATCTGGATTGAACGCCGCTGGTGCAATCCGATTGACCGCCGACGCTGGAACCAGCGAAACAATCATTCTCCATTCTGACCAGGGAACTGGCGCAGACAGCATCAATATAATGTCGGACGCCGGAGGAATAACCTTGGCGGTTGCGGATGGGAAATCCATCTTGCTACATGGAGCTACGGTATTCAACGACGAGGTGTCTATCACTTATAACGCGACTGACACTGTGGTTGACACTACGAAAGGGAACAAATTTGACCTGACATTTGGCTCAGGGAATATTACAGACCTGTATCTGCATCCGCCGGACGGCCCAGCCAATATCATGCTTCGATTGATTCAAGATGGCTCAGGGAATCGCACTGTGACTAACTGGTACAAGAATGGCGGTTCGGTTGGCAGTCCTAGTGGAACAACGAAAGTCCATTTTGCTGGAGGGGAAAAACCAACATTATCAACTGCGGCAAATGCTGTGGACGTATTTGCGTTCTACTACGACGGCACTAACTTCCACGGCACAACCAGCCTGGATTCCAAGGCTTATTCCTAGGAGAGAATAAATGGCCTCAGTACCCGAAAATATTATCGTTCTATGGCCTGGAGCCAATGGTAGCATCCCATCTGGATGGGCCAGGGTAACATCATATGATGGGAGATTCTTTAAGGCTCGTGTGTCAGGTTCTGCTGGCAATGCTGGAGCAACTAGCCACGGTCACTCAGCCCCAGCACATACTCATGCAATGCCCTCACATAACCATTCGGGGCAATCGGGCCAAGAGGACGGGCCTTCTGGCAAGGCATCTGGTAGTGGTTCAGCTAGTGCTGGAGCGCAAGACCATACCCATACTGCAACTACCACCTCAGTCACTGGTGGAACTTCGGGAAGCACTACGCCGACATTTGCAGACACAACTATCGAGCCACCTTATTCTGAGATGATTGCGATAAAAAGCGATGGAAGCCCGACTGGTTTCCCTGACGATTCTGTCGTTTATTACAACAACGCATCTGCTCCGACTGGCTGGACTGACCATGCAGACAGCAGGGAAAGATTCATCAAAGCACCGGCGTCCTGTGGGAATGGGGGGACTGAGGGCGGTGGAGGTAGCCATACCCATGCTGGAGCCTCGCATACCCACTCCGCACCAGGCACACACGACCATGCTGGTATCACTATATGCGAAGCCACGACAAACTCTAGCAGTTCATCATGTTACTGCTGTGGATTGCAACCTGTCCCAGACCACGAGCATACATGGGACGCTAATGCTGGCGCGGCAGGGTCGGCTGGTGCCGCTACAAGTGCGAATACTGCGGCTCAGACATATGTGCCGCCATATTATGTTTTATTAGGCATCCAGAACACCAGTGGAGCAGACAACTGGTTAGAAGAAGCGATAGTTATGTTTGAGGGAGCCGTTGGTGATGTACCGTCCGATTGGACGATTTGCAATGGTGGCAATAACGCAAGCGGAAATGCCACGCCCAGCTTGGACGGCAAGTATATCTTGATGGCATCTGATGGTGGGTCGGTTGGGGGAACTTGTGGCACTGCTGGACATGACCACTGCAACCCATCAGGACACACGCACCCTCAGTCTCATAGCCATTCTGCAACTGCGCTCTCTAACACTGGTTTTACTGGGGCTCCCCACGCGCCAAGTTTTTCGGGCTATAAGGGCTACCACGGTCATCCCTCTTTCACAACGGGGACAAATTCTACGACATATTCTGGCACCGCCCAGAGTGTAAATGCGACATCTAATACAGAACCTATCCATAGGACGATTCTGTATCTGAGTGCGCCACCTGAACCGTCAGCGGCTGGTTCGGCGGCAATGTTTGGAGCGAATTTCTAATGCGCCATGTACATTTTTTGGTTCAAGGATTTGATGACGAAAACGCATCAGGGATTGAAGGGCTGGTCACTATAGATGTGATAGCCCATAACGAAAATGCCGCAATCTCCAAGGCTCAGAAATTAGCATTTGGAAGGAATTGGTATCGGGTAACATCTGTGGTGGAGCATGACCCAGATTTAGAGGTAGCCAGTCAAGTCTCTGAACCGATATTGCAACAACTGAAAGACGGCGAACTAACACTTGACCGTGTGCAGATTTTAGAGCAGACGGGAGAGATAAAAATCCTTCCTGATTTAGTGAATATGAGGAACCGTAATGGTACAAATTAAAGACACGTTTCGCACCCGTGAAGATGTTTACGTTGACAACGATAACCAGATTCAAAGCAACGAAGAAATCGGGTATCAAGAACCGATGCCTTGCGGCATAGAGGAACTAGAATTGTCGTGGGACAGAAAAAAGGGGTTCATGCGAATTATCATCAAAGACCAAGGGACATGGTACTTCAAGGAACTGATGGGAAAGGCTCAGTTGCTTTCGGCAGATAGCGAAAGAGGTCGGCTATATATACGGGCCATTCCTTTCTTGGATGGCGACACGTTGTACCTGGCCCGTGACCCAGAAAGCGTTGCACATGAACGGTTGGAAGAAGACGATATTGCTGAATCACTTCAGAAAACTAATAACCGACTTTGCTACAACAGACAGGAAACTTGCTGGCGTATTCGTGACGAGCGAAAGCCCTGGATGGATAATAGTTCCAGGCGGCTAGTTGCAGATTACGTTGGGGATATTTCAATTGAGTGGAACCGGGATGATATTGTCGCCCACATATTTCACAAGGGTGAAATTCTTTTAGATAACGAAAATGTTGCCCACTTGTATGATGCTGAATTAAACAATGACTGAATTGGATGACATACGAGAAGAACTAGCCCTTGCCAGGGAGGAGATTGCTACTCTAAGAATTAAGGCGACAACAACCCTGTCGGGGACGGAATTTCTCACATTGCTCATGGTCGGCCCAGTCATTGCGGCGTTTGTAATCCTGGGAATTGTCATTGTCTGGAAGACGACTTCGAACCCTGATGAAGTCGCCCCCCATCTCGATATCATTCTGGTGGCTTTCGCAATATTTGCGAACCCCGTTAGCGGCGCACTTGGCGCAGTAGTTGGTCGATTTGCGGAGGATAAAAAGAAGAAAGATGAAGTTTAAGCTAGGCTCTAAGACGATAAATATGCCGTCGGCGCGGTTGCCCCAGATAGGGCTTCCGTATCTCAAATTATTAACTGCTTTTAGAATACCGCTCCCCAAGGCTATTCGCATAGGAGGTAGTCGTGCCGCACTTATGTCTGTCCTATTGGTGGCTGGAGGGTTTGGTGCCAGTTTTGCTCTGGTTATTAACGGCACGAGTGATGTACCAACGTGGCCGGAGGCGGGGGCGGTCTATGCGCTACCCAATACAAACGGTGACCGACTCGCACCTGACCCAAGCGACCCAGCGACGCGCTCGCAGACGCTCCAGATAAATCTGGCTAATGGTGTCAGGTTGGATAAATTGCACCTGAAGAACTTAGACTTGGGCAAGTCTGGATTAGCTAAGAGCCTCTATGTGACGGGGGTAACGGGCGCACAGGTTGACGTTGGCTTAATCACCGTTAGAAATAGCTCTGCACCAACGATGGACTGGTCGCGCATCAATGCTGGTTGTATCCAGATTGCCGGTGAAATGGATGGTCACACGAACGCCATGACCATTGATGCAACGGTTCCAAATCTGGTGATTGATAGCGACAGGGGCGCAGGAACCTATGTTGCTGAGAATAGCCAAGTTGACCGTATCATTGTCCAGACAACGGGCGGGACTGCTACGATTGGCGAGATTTTGATTGACGATGTTGACGCCAGTGTGGGAGCGTGGACTTGGGAAGGAATCAACGCTGGGTGTATAGTCGTGGAAAACAATAATAAATTTGGGAACGGGACAGGAATCAATAACGCTAGTGTCGTTATGAACAATACCGTAAAATCAAGGTCGATTACAGATAACGTTGTTGAGACCCCCGTATCGGTGAAGTAGTTTGCGATATATGGAAGATAAGGCTGTAGACCCCCCAGGGGTCGGAAAAAAGAAAACGACCCCCTTAAATCAAGCCACAGGAGCGCAAAATATGGTTCAGGCACCACCCAAACCCACTGACCCACAGGTAAACATAGAAATCGAAGACCTGAAAGAACTGGCGAGGATAAACCCATTGGCATGGGAGCAACTACTGCACATTGTTGACAATCGGCGCAATGCGGAACGGATAACGGAATTAGAAGGCCGATTCAATGAAGAAGGTTAGAAGTGATTTAGAAATTAAATTTGATACGTTCATGGAAAATCATTGGCTCCACATGGTCAAGGATATGGCATTTGTGAAAGGCCAGGTAAGTATGCTGGTTAAAATCGTAGGTGCGTTGTTTGTCTTTGTAGTTGGTGTGTGGGCCGTGGAGATTTTGCGATGAAAATGATGGCTATTAGACCACAGATAATGGTTGCGATAATTGCCGCTACTATCTTCTCAATGTTCGCCGCTTGGTTGGCTTACAAGATGGATGCCGTGGAAGTAATGACGGCAATTATCGGCGGGGTCTTCGGCCTACTTGGTGGAGTCTCTTTGCGTATCATAGACAACGAGCCGCCAGAGTCTGAATAATCAGAACATCCTTGATTGCCTAGGGTCTACGGCAATCGACCACCAGCGGATTGGCAACACAGTTTGGTCGCCGTATCCGCGATTTATGTGCGTCCCGTATTTATCCAAGTCTTCAATACTGGCTTCTAATACGGTGCCGTCAATAAGTTTTAATCTGATTCCCTTCGCTTCCGTGCCTCTGGAATGCAACCAATTGATGTGTGTGGCATCAGTGGCGTAGCCCTCGGGCTTTCTCAGTTTGTGCTTGGCCGGGTCGATGTTGATTTTCTCAATCCAGCCGTTCACGATTTGCCCAACTACCTTGCCGTTGTTATCGTAAATCGCGCTCATCTTGCTCCTCGTCGCGTTCAAATAATGTCCCATTCTGAAACTTACATACGGGGCAATCTGGGTGAGAGTTTCCTGGGTATTCTTCTTGATGTTCTTCGTGTTCTCTGCTAAGTGCGCTATGCACCCAATCCCAATCTATCTTATTGCGACGGTTCATCCCTGGCCCCCTATGTCTACCAGTTCCGTGAATGTCTTGACCCCGTAATGTGCTTTAAGTTGCGCGGCGCGGTAGGCGGCCTGTGCTTTTATGATTCTGGTAGTCGCTGATTTCAGGGCTTCGTTGGCCTGCCACTCATCGTAATTGTCCCGCACGTTAGAGTCACAAGAAACGCAGTTATGGGTTGATACCGTAAGAGAGGATTCTAGCCCCTCTATGAGCTTTAGGATTAGCTCAGAGCGTGTTGCGAATGAGGCGTCAACCATCTGGCCCCGTGCATAATTTATCAGTTTCGAATCTGGTATATCTGGCTTGAAATTCTCAGGCATCTTTCTCGCTCCTAAATTTTTCGATTGCTTCGGATACTTCATCCATCGCCTTCAATGCTTTGGTGGCTTCGTGGTTCTCTAATACCGTCCAGTTGTTCCAAACATATTCGCCCGATGTATCGGTATCGTTTCGAACGCCTGGGTTCAGTCGGCAGAAGTGCGCTTGGATTTCCCGTACTTCTTCCTCAGTGTCCACCGTGGCAACCGGCAGAGCGTGTACCAATCGTTTAGTTCTGTAGTCGGCTTTCGTCCACGACGAAATTATACCGTCGCGTCAAATACCTACTACAATGGGGCGGTCATTGTTTAAGTTCATAGGGTTTTATCTCCTTTCCTCGTAATCGCGTCCACGGCAGGCATCGCATGTTGGAGTTTCAAATATCAGGGCGAGGCGTTCGTTGGCCTCTAGTTCGTAAATGCTTACCCCGCATTCGGTGCTGGGGTTTACTTCGTCGTTGTCAATGCGGTGCGAGACCTTCGCTAAAATCTCTAGTTGCTCTCGCATCTCTGCCTTAGTTGGGCAGTAGATGAGGAAGCCGTCCAAGTCTTCAGTTCCAAACACCCTGCGAAGTACCTCGTTCGCCTCATGGCTGGGGTTATAGAAGACCTCGTTTAGTTGCTCGTCTGTAATCATCCTTAATTCTCCAACCCGTTTAGTTTGTATTTGCTGGGCTTGCCACCAGCTTTGCGGGTTACGCCCCACCGAAGTGGGGTGGCTCACCTAGTCTTCGGTATCCAGGCCGTACTCGTTCCTGGCATATGAGTCGTTCATTATTTGTTGGCCTTCCCAGTATTCTTCTTCCTCAGTTTTTCCTGCACCACAGCAATCACAGGTTTCGACCCTTCCGTTAATGTAATCAATGTGCATGTCCATCTTGCTGGCTCGGATTTCCTTGACCAATGCTTCTTCGACAATCTTTCGAACGTTTATTTCCCTGTCCTTGGCTTCGTTCAGTAGTTCTTCTATGATGTTGCCCAGTTCTTCTCTTGCGTTCATGGCGGTCAGTACCTCGTTTTTTGTTTGTGTGAGAAACCTCACACCCTTAGTATAGGGGTTGTTGTACACTTTGTCAACCCCTAAAACAGACCAATCTGAAAACTCGTTATTGTGGGTTCAGCCAGCTTATTTCCTCTCCCTGCTTGTTGAATACCTTCTGGATATTTGGCACCGCCAAAATACCGTTCTCCTTCAACAGTTCTAGTTGATTGCGGAACCAATCATTGTTCGCTTGATGCTGACTTGCGGTCAATCCAGGGTAATACCGTTGGCTCCAATTTTTCATAGTGATTTCTTTAGCTCCACAAGTATTTCGTAATCGCAAACACCGTTGCAATCAGGGGCGTGGCCCTCACATAGAAATCGGTCATTCTCCGATGACCATTCTGGCTCGTCGTCAATGCACCCGTCTTCGTCTTGAAGTTCTTCGGCGTTCTCGTCATACGTCCGAACCACCCAATATATCTCGTCGGGGCAGTCCCTAGATGATTGGTAATCGTCCATCATGGACTCAGGCAGAACGGTAAATCCGTGACCCTCGTATTGACATTCCCTGCACTCAAATCCGTCTTCGTATTTCAGGTCATCCAATTTCCGCTGGAGCGACCTAACTGCACGTTCAATGGTTCGGTGCGTTACCTCTATGATTTTCTCGTCGTTCGTTGCCATCGTTAAATCTCCAACCCGTTTAGTTTTAGCTGGGCTTGCCACCAGCAATGCGGGTTACGGCCCCCAGTGGGGGCTGGCTCACCTAGACAGCGGGGCCGATAACTGTTTTGTGGGGGCCGAAGTATCCGGTGGCAATCCATTGCTGGGCATCGTGTTGCGCTCCCATTTCTGATGCTGTTTCGGGATGGAATTCTTCCTCGTCGTACCGATACACGCCGCCGAATTGGTTTGGTTCCCATCGGTTTGCGATAATGTAAGTCTTACCATCCCAGGTATAAGCGGTTCGGTAGCGGCCAATGGTTTCACGGATGATATTTCCTGCGCTGTCAGTACCTTGGCTCTCCACGACCCAGAAATGCTCGTCGATGGTGTAATCTTCGAAGACGCTGTATCCGGTGTTAGTTAGCTGTCGCATGTCGTTTCCCTCTCTGTTTTGTATCTGTGAGAAACCTCACACCGTTAGTATAGGGGGTGTTGTACACTTTGTCAACCCCTAAAACAAACCAATCTGAAAACTCGTTTATCTGCTTAGAATTTCGACGATGGCATCCCAATCTGTAGGACGCCACAAATAGACCTCAACGCATGGGACTTTGGTTAGCAGGGCCAGCCAATCCTTCTGGGCGTCCCTCAGACGCCCTTTAACGGTCTTTAATTCTACAAACAACAACCGCTCCCCCCTAACTAAGCAGAGGTCAGGAAATCCAGGGTCAGAGCGGCGGCTGTCGTATGTGTGGTAAGTATGCCACCCGCAAGGACGGGCCACATTCAACACCATTTGCTGGAAGTCTTTTTCCATGATATTGGGCCAGCGTCTGACGCGGGGTTGCGCTGGCTTCTTTCTTACACGATTCGCCAAATCTTCTCCCCCTCGCCGTCTGTTCCGTACTGGAATTTCGGGCTACGAGAAAGCTGACTGGCCAGGGAGTTTATATTTCCTTTGTACTTAATCTCCGTTGCTAATTCGTTGATGTTCCTTGGGCCGTCTTCCCGCAGAATAACTTCGGCCTTGGCAATGATGCTCAGGTTGTCGAAAAATTCTGGCACGTCTTCCATCGCCTCACTTTTTACAGTGACCGTGTTGTTTTCGCTGAATAAGAATTGGTAGCTTGCGCTAGGATTTAACCGGCCCTCATTGGCTTTCTCATGTAGCAGGGCAACGTGAATGACGTTATCGCCTACAGCCTGGGCCTTTTTAAGTTCGTAGACGTTCCTGGGGTAGTTGACCCAATAGACCGACCCAAACGGGCCACTGGCGGTGATTCCCTTGCTCCGGTGAGCGATGGTCAGGGACGCTACTTTCAACGACCTCAGAGCGGTGAAATATGCTATGGCCATTGCCGCCGCTTCCGGTTCCCCACCGCAGGCAGGGCCAGCCGAATCGACAATCACCAGGCCAATATCATTCTCCGCTACGAGCTTCTGTAATTCCGCAATCTCTGACGCCAGGGGCTGGTAGGAGAATCGGTAGAATACGTTGCTCGATTCTCCCAATCCAAATCCGTTGTGCAGGCTATTGAACCGACGGGCCGCAACGTGGGTGCCGGTCTCGTAATCGAGATAGAGAACATTGCGTTTCTGCGGGTTCAATCTCCCGAAAGTTATACCTTGGTCAACGAGGACAGCGCAGAGACCGGAGAAGTAACTTTTCCCAATGCCGCCTTGTCCATATATCAGAGTGGCCTCACCGTCTAATAAGAGCGGCTCTAATAGCCATCCTGGGGTCTCTGGTGCGTCGATTTTACCCAGGTTGACCACCGGCTCACCTTCCCTGAATCGTTGGATAACCGCAACGCATAATTCCTCGATGATGGCGGGCCAATCCCTGGCCACCATATTCCCGCGTTCCTGGCAGAAATTGGCGACCTCTTTACGGCCCCTTGTGGACAACAGGTTAAGTGTTGTCCAGTGAATATGTCCTTCGGGATATGCCTTAATCACGACCTCGCCAGTTGGGACGCCGCGAGTTTCTCTTATTCGTTCTACCGTGATATTTACCTGGGCCTCTTTCCATTCCAGGCGGTACACACCGCCAATTACTGTCATGTCAAATGGCGCACCGGCTAACGTCATAATTTACCGTCCCACATGGGCCGCTGAGTTGGCGTTGCGGGTGCTGGCTTGGCCGGTGCCGTATAGGGCTTGTAATCGCTCTGTGGTGGCCGTACAGGAGTTTCCAGGGCCAGGGTGACAAGTTCTACCAATTGGGCCTTTAAGTCTTGTAGTTCTTGCCGTAACGCACGGACGGCATAATCACCCATATCGGGCGGCGGGTGCGGGGTCATTCCCCGCTCGTAGAAGTATCCTCTGAAAGTATTGGATACCGGAAAATCTATTAAATCCTCGATAGGCTGGGGCATTATTCTCGCTCCAATAAAATGTCGGGGCGCGGCGCGTTAGCATCTGCCAAAAAGAGAGGTATAAAAAGCAGAAGTTGGAGTCTCGCCACCGCATTATCGTCCTTATGTACCCGTAACGTTCCCATACCCTAGAACGCTTGGGAGAACGAACCCCGCAGTTAGTTAAAATGGTAATGGGTCAGGTAGTGCTGGTGCCGCTGGTTCTCCCTCATCAAGTATGCACCAGCCCCCGTCAGATTTTCTGTGAGTCCACTTATACACACCAGTCCTGCCCTTCGTGTACTCAAATACCGCGCCGTTGTGACTTGCTATCGTGCAGGGCGGCGGTGCTGGCGGGGCCACGTCCTCTGGTATTTCCACCGCTCCCTCTGCCTTGGCAGTTTCAACCAAATGGCCAGATGAGGCAGTCGCAGGGGTCGCCCCTATTTCTTCGCTGGTGAGGTAGTCATCGGCTATTGCTTGAGCAAATATATCCGTGTAATACGTCACGTCAGCTAGTTCAATCACCTGGCCAAGCACAAGGTCGATTGCTCCCTTAAATGCCACCTGTCGTTCAATGGATACGTTCCGTCCTGAGCCGCCGCCACCACCACTTGAGCCGCCGTTAGCGGGAGCTTGAACGTCCCACCCTACCACGTCCCAACGGTAATTCCAATCCAGTTCTCCGTCTTTCTCTGAGCCGTCTTCGTTCTTCATCAGATTACCGCGCTTGAACGTTGCCCAATGGTCGCTATGCAATAAGGCTTCCCGCCCTTCCGCAGTATCGGCCTGGGGCATCAGATTCTGGTTCACGTAGAATGTCGGTGGGTATTGAGTCCACGGAACGCTGGCCTTGAATTTGAATTGGGGGCCATACTTTCCAGGGACGGGTTCGATTGGTTCCACAATGGTACAGAATTCGGTTCTCGTATTTTGCTGAGTCATCTCATCTCTTAACCCTAGATTTGCTGGGCTTGCCACCAGCTTTGCGGGTTACACCCCCCAATGGGGGGCGGCTCACCTAGCTAATCTCTGTCAATGTCTCAACTTCCCCTGACTCGCGGAATGCTCTCATCCGGTTGCCATCGTTGTAACGGCTGGGTTTGTTGGAACGAAATGCAGGCCCGACGGTAGTTATTTTTTCCACCTTCTCGACGTTCCGCAACTGCTTCTTAAGTTCACTAATCTGTTTGGACAGTTCGCAATAGTCGTCAGCTTGTTCCCAATGTTCAAATACTGGGCGGGAACGCAGGGCTTCGTAAGTTCCATCTGCAAATCGGATGTGATGTTCGGCTGAATACCTGTTGCCGTATTTTGGGTAGACCTTGATGACGTACTCAAATCTGACCGGGGATGGGTTGCTGGCCTTAATGTCGTTGATGGTGTACATAATCGCTTACCTCTCGTTAATCTGTATCTGTGAGAAACCTCACAATCTTAGTTTAGCACCCTTTGTATACTTTGTCAACACCCAGTTTAGTTTGAAGCCTGGAATGATGCCCAGCCGAAGAATTTCTTCATCCTGTCGAATTGCTTTTCCATCTCAGCGTATACCGCTTTGCAGTTTGCTAATTCGTTCTCGTCGATTTCCTCATGGTAGACATCCCGATATTGCTCTAAAGGCTCGATGTTAACTTCTAGCTCCCAAGTAAAAGCACCAGCACCTCTATCGAGTAGGTTTAGTTGAGCGCGGTCTTTAATCTCTTGTTTTGTCATCAGCTTTTCCATCTCGTTTTCCTCTCTGCTTTGTATGTGTGAGAAACCTCACACCCTTAGTATACACAGGTATGTACAAAGTGTCAACCCCTTTTAGGGACGAGTTTCAAAACTCGTTTCCAGGGTCTCGAAATCGGTTGCGCCGATGGCGTATTTCCTCAATCCGACGATGGCCTTGAAAGTTGTCTTCGCATGTTCGAAATCGGAAACTCGCTTGACTTCGAACCCTTCAGCGTTGCTCCGCAAAATATAGCCTTCGTCAATGATGTGATTTGTGATGGCTTCATAAGCGCAAGCATACCCCGCTATTTGCAGGGCCGATTCAGGGTAGATGCCCCCACCGGTCTTCCAATCAAATATCGCCCTGCTATCGCCCCTTGAGGCGATGCAGTCAGCCGTTCCAGCGTAACTTCCATAAGGTTCATAGACAGTAGCTTCAACGTCTAGGATTTTCCACTCATTCTTTTCCATCCACTCTACAATCCGTAAAGCAGGCTCGTAATATTCGTCTGCGATAAATGGCTCTGGGCCTAGCCCTAGTTCGCATTTCATCCACTGTTCAACGACCTCATGTACCGCCGTTCCATATTCCCTGGAAATAGAGCCTTTCGATGGGGCGTTAATCGCCCGCTCCCGCAAAGCATCCCGTTTGATAGTCGGTGAGTAGAATCCAATATCCCCAGGTATTTCAGGGTCTCCGAAAAGCGCGTTAATGACGGAATTTCTACCGGCGTTGTACAGCCCCCCTGAGTTCTTTAGAGTCCCCGCAATGGTGCTTATGCCGCCCATACCGGAGCATTTCTCAGGGGTTGGCACCTTGTACCGCTTACCACCGCCACGACAGGCCGCGCATTGGTCACAAGGGAAGCCATCCACCACGTAAGTATGGCCACCAGCCCCCCAAGTTCTTTGAGTAACAACGCGGTCAAATTCGGACGTAACGTCCGATGGTAATTGCATAATCTTATTGGTCAATCTTGGCCTCTGTATTTGTAGATTTTGAGCATCAACGCCGATAGGAATTCTACCCATGTCCGACGAGGAATTTCTCTGCCGATTTCTATGTCGGATATTGCCACGTAAATAGTTTGGTCATCTACGGGAAATCCTGCGCGGCGAACTGATTCCGCGCAGAACCTCTTTTCTATCGAATTTAGCAAATCAGAACTGTCCTACGGTAGGGTTCTGGGCAAACGCTTGGAGTTTGTGCCATGCGTTGATTTTTCTATCGCGCCCTTTCCCAAACCAGGCTTTAGCTAATCGCTCGTCAGTTGGTTGTCCAATCTCTCCGTGGCCCACCCGTTCGAAATAGTCCACGTATTCAGTGACCGCGTTGTACGCCGCCCATGCAGTACCACGGACGCCAGGTAAACTTTGGCCTTTACCAACAACGAACAACTCACCCAATTTTGATACGGTCTCTTGAGTATATCGGTGCATACTGTCATCCCCATTGGGTGTGTACAGGGACAATGCTAGTTTCCGCATATCCGATTCGGTCATCGGGGTGTTAGTCAATTGCTCGACCCCTTCCATCATCCGGTCAAAGTAAACCTGGGTCAGTCCCAATGCCTTCCTTGCTTCCACGGCTTTATTTGCGACGTTGCCAGTATGTCGGATGGTCACCACGTCGGAAAAGTCTTTGCGCCGTAGAGCGTAGCTTAGAGTGTTCGCGCAGACCACCCGCACCAATGTCGGACGCATCTGCAATGGCAGGCTTCCGTCGTGGCTTGTGCTTAATAGCACGTACGGCTCGACTTCATCCCCCTTTACCACTTCCCGCGTATCTCCTACCTTGGCAAGTATCCAGACCACTTTACCGCCGCGTAGTGCGCCTGCTGTATGGTAGACGCCTTGGCCTGGGCCGATGACCGCATCGAATAACCCGAAAGCGTCCCGATTCTGGACAACGCTATATCGGGAAGTTCTCATCCCCAGGATTTGCCGGTTGTCCTGGCGGCGCACAAATCTATGCGGGTCTTCAATCCCAAACCCGCCTAATGGGTGACGGGAATAAACCGGTTCCAATGCCACTTCCCAATCGAGGTGGGCGGCGGCAATCGCTTCTTCCGCTGTAGCGGGTGCGTCCAATTTCTGTCCGTACCCGTGCCAGGGAGTGTCGCCGATGTAGAACATTTCTGCAACGACGGCATCCCCTTCCTTGACCATGCTAATCTCATCTGCCATCTGATTCTTTCCTAATCCTTTCTAAAATTTCTTCGAACTCTGCGTAAGTCGGTAAGCTCCCGAACTCCTCAAAGCTCATATCTAAATCGATGCGCTTCCCCGCCATACTGAGTAGAATCTGCGTCCTGACTTCTTTGTCGTTATGGACGAAACTCATCGTGATGGGATAAATCGTCCCGTCATCTTTGATTGGGAGCTTGTGAAAATAGACGTTGCGGTTTCGCTTCGCCTTTACTGAGCTTGCGTTAATATCCTTGAGCATCCCGTATGTCAGTATCTTGATATTGCGGTCATCCAAATCAGCAATGTTTATGTCTGTTACTTCTGGCATTTCCTATCTCCTAGCTAAGATGTAGCCAAGTTAAAGTTCGCTGGTCTAGCGATATTGCGTCTTGTCCTGGGTAGTCCACCCAATAGCGTAACAATTTCTTTATAAACTCTCTCATGCTATCCTCAACCCTAGATTTGACCGGGCTTGCCACCGGTCTTGCGGGTTACACCCCACCGAAGTGGGGCGGCTCACCGTTGCCTAATGGCGTCCTTGATATCGCCCCCTCTTGGCGTCGTAGAGTGTGATGCCTTGGAATCCCCGGTCTCGCTCAACCTTCAGACCGAATGGGCCTTTGATGGACTCTAGCTCGTCGAGGTTGAAGTACCCGTATTCCTTCTCAAATCCATCGACCAGGCCGAAGAATGTGCGGGTCTCTGGGTCGTACTCAGTCGCGTACCAAGTCCACCTGTCCCAGGGGGTGAAGAACTTAACCTGTACAATCGCTTCTTCTCCCATGCCGTCAGTGCTACCCAGTGCCGGTAGGTTCTTTAAGTTTTCTTTCGTTAGGAGTTTCATCTCGTTACCTCTCGTTAATCTGTATCTGTGAGAAACCTCACACCATAAGTATAAGGGGGGTTGTACACTTTGTCAACCCCCCAATATATATTGCCCTTATCGCTGGCCCTGTTTGAATAACGCGACGGCTGACCCCATCAACTCCTCTTGAAATCTTTCATGCTCTTTTTCAGTCATCAATTCCGCTCTTTTGAAACTGGCCTTCCGTCCGTCCATCAGACCCCCTGTAAATCTGACCTTGACATAATCCTTGCAGTGACCATGCTGGGAACATCCGTCAAATCCTACGTGGGTCACAATTCCCCAATGTCCAACCCAGCGGCCCCTGGAAACTATTACCGTTTCGTTTTCGTTTAGTTTTAACATCTCGTTACCTCTCGTTAATCTGTGTCTGTGAGAAACCTCACACCCTAAGTATAGGGGTTGTTGTACACTTTGTCAACCCCCAATATTTAACCAATCTTTATTAAATCGAGAAGAAATCGCTCAAAGCGTATGGATACAATACGTTGCTACAGTGGGGATTCTTGCACTTCCTGAATGCGCTTTGCCTTGTCTTCCCTTTCGGGGTAGTTAGCCGTCCCCATTGATGCCGTGAGAATTTTTTCTTACAGTCAGGGCATTTGCCTTCACACTGTTTAGGTTCTAGAACTCCGTTTGGATGTTTACATCTAGCCAAAATCTTGCACTCCTTTGTAGTTAGGTTTTCCATCAATCCTTACCTCGTATCCGGTGCATACTGTCATCTTTGCGAAAACTCTGGAATAGCAATCTAGTTTTGGCGAGGCAACTCTCACATTTTTCATCTGTCTTCTTGCGCCAAATAACTTCCCACCGCCACCCAACTAGCCACCTGTCACATAAAGTTTTGGAACCTGTCCAGTAATGGGTTTTAGATTCGCCAGCGGCGCAGAACCATCCTATTGTCGTTGTGTACTTTAACAGTCGCTGGCGAATCTCCCTCTGTTCATTCTCTTGCCGTTCGCGCTCTTGCCGTTTGCGCTGTTCAATCTCCTGGCTTATCCGTGAGCGGTATTTCATATATAGATACCTCTCCATTACCTCGCCTGGGGCGGGATTCCCGCCCGTTTCAGAATCTGGTTCTCTGGCTTGGTAGAACTGCCGCCGACCTTCGAAACGTACTGGTCTTCGGACTTATCGAGGAATCTCATATCGTCCTGAGAGATTCTGGGAATCGTGGTAAAGGGCCAGCAATTGTCGCCTTCCAATAGGCACTCCAACGCTGGCAAATCGCACGATGGGCAATTGCGGGGCAGTCTGATTGTGGCCCTGTTGTCTCGCGTGTTCACTTTTAGACCCTTAACTTCCTTTTGCATCTCCAAATCTCCAACCCGTTTAGTTTGTATTTGCTGGGCTTGTGACCAGCTCTGCGGGTTAAACGCCCCCGAAGGGGCGTCCACTCCCCTAGTTAAGGGTTTTGACCGTGACCGGTTCGAATAGGGGTAGCCCGCTCTGGGAACCCAACCGGACAATGGTGCAGTTGTAGTCGCCGTTACCGGCGAGGGTGTCCGTGATGGTGGCCCATTGCTGGGCTGACCGGACGATGAAAGTTTTTGGGCCGTGTTTCCGGTTTTTGGAAGTAGAGATGACCTGGCCACATGACCCGTGGCGAATGGAGTTGTGGAGATAGATATCTCCGATGAAAGTGGTGATGATGTAGTCGAAAGTTTTCATGGCGGTCAGTACCTCGTTTTTTGTATGTGTGAGAAACCTCACACCCTTAGTATAAAGGGGGTTGTACACTTTGTCAACCCCCAATATTAACCAATCTGAAAACTCGTTTCCATGCCCCTAGTTAGGCACCATTACCCCCTTGCCTTTCCTCTGTATGATATTTGCGCTCTTGGGGGCGTTTGGCTTAGGGAAATCCTCTGGGATATCTCCCCCGATTCTCCAAGCGAGGCGCGTGGTATCCTTGCCAGCAATCCAGAAATTCCATGCCTTGAATATCAAGGCGCAAGTCTCAGTGGTATTTAGCCGGTCTTTCTTATTCTGTATCCCCGCTACTTTAGCCTTCTGAAGCCTTTCACGTAGCCGGTAAATAGGGTCAGTGTTCCCGTGGTAGATATCCCGCGCCAGGTTGTGCCAGAATGTCTCTGCTAATTCGATGGCCCAATCGGGGCATCTGTTAGTAATCGCATAGTGGCAAAACGCCATAGTTCCTTTCGAGGCCATTCGTTTCAATGATGGAGTTTCGTTGATGTAGGCCACGGAATTTACCATGTTGGGATGCTGTAGGAAATATTGACCCATCTCATGGTTGTTCAATCCCCTGCCAGCCCTTCCTATGCCGCCGCCCTGGGGCCGTACTCCCCGCTCCATGTTCCACATATGCTTAAGTGCTGTGGCCGCTGTATCGCCGTCTGGGACGCCGTGCCGCAACGCTAGCAAATCCCCAGGATTACGACGGTTGCCGGTGTCGATGGCGTCAATCTCGTCTTCACTTGCGCCCCGCACCACCATCATTTCTACCGTCTTTCCCGATTGGATAACGGCAGTCATCCTGTGCTGACCGTTCCGTAATTTCCCATGGATATCGAAATGTATTGGTTCGATGCTGGAAAAGAATTTGTCGCTCTCCATAGCAACGACAAGTTCAGTAACCTGATTGTGGCGCACCCGCCGATTGTGTGGCATGGTGTCCAAATACTTAAGTGCCAGGTCTGGAGTTATGTTTTCGATTGTAACCGTGCGTTCTGGTTGCGCTCTGAGCCGTTTATCTACAAATACTGAATTAGTCACCTAGTTCATCTCCTGTGCCTTTTTATTTTGTCCAATATCTGGGTGGGGGCCGCGCCCCGCTTTCCAAATTCCAACCTGTATCTGATACCCTAATTCCTTAGCAGTTATGGGATACCCCATCTGAATGGGCTTCTCAATGGGAATCCATACATACCCATTGTCGAAGTTATCTCCGTGTTTCCCATCCATGTTAAATATGAACCCCTGGTAGTCTGGTGCTGGCTTAGGTGATGGCATCCGATTTTCTCCTTCTAATCTGTGTAGGCACTCGACGCGCCCCTTGGTTTTGATGCACCCACGACAACCCCTCACTGGTGATGGCCAAATTGCTGGCCTGACAGACGGGGCAAGTTCCGCGCCGCCCGTGGAGATTTACGACCCGCCCGTGACTTCCTTTGCAAATACCTTTGCGTTGCTTCCAGTGCTTTTTAATCCCTAGGGAAAATGTTTGCTGTACCCAATGGAGCAGTCCCATCTATTCACCTTCTTTTAAGTGACCTTTATAAACTCTTGAATATCCGGTATGCGTCGGAGCAACTGGCCCAATCGCCGGTGCTTCTCAATCGGGGTGTCGTTGAGCAGTTTCATAATTCTGCCCCATACCCACATTCCTTGGTCAGTTGCTTCTTTGTACGCTTCCATATGGTCTCCAGTTAAGTTAAATATAAAGTTTGCTCTGCGTGTAAGCCGATTTAAGGGGGTTGTTTTCCCTTGGGTGGCTTAGGATACCGGTTAGTCCTCAAACACTACCCCCTGCTTCGCTAGTTCTTCTTTGACCCACGCGACCCGTACCGCTTCATCGTAGGATTTGTAGAGGGATGAAGCCCCAATGTATATGGCCTTATCATCCACGATTGCCTCGAAATCTTCTGGCTTACCGTAGCCACCGGCTGTAAGTTTCGAAGGAGTTGGGATGCTACAAGCAGTTCGAGCTTCCACCGGAGCTTGTTCCCAAATCTTGAAGTTCAATCTCCGAAGTGTTGCTGGGTGAGCCATCGCAAATGCCAGCCTCTCAATGTCAACCGGTGCATCCGATTCCTTAACCCGTACCACGACCCGAATCGAATGTTTGCTGTTACGAACTTCACCCCTGGAACCGGCCACTAAATCTAGTTCGACCCGCTTGCCTGCTTGCTCTAGTAAGTCAATCAGGCCAACCACAGTGGCCCCTTTACGCATCATTTCTGATGTACCTACACCGGACGATGCTGAAACGTTGAATACCATCCTAATGATGTTCCCATCGCTGGAATCGGTTACCTCAGTATCTTGTTGAACCATCCATGCTTCAGGATGACCAGTTGCCCACCGTCCAAAGTCCAGAACTCCAGGGCCAGTGATATCCATCACAGTCTCTTGGCGAACCCTGCGACTTGGCATGATGTTTTCGAATGTCTTAATCTGGTCTCGAAGTAAAGCAGTTCCTTCGGCCCAGCCAGTCTTGGCTAGTTTGAATGTTTCCTCGACGCTGGCACCGTGCCAGCCGCTGTTACCGTATAGGGATTCTTCGTTGGATAGTCGAACCCCGTCCGGTACATCAGTCGTACCGTTTTGTGCAGTTTCTATGAAGTCGTACCAGTTAGGGAAGTTGTACCAGTGGACGTTACGAGTCCCCTCTTTGGTAATGCTGTAGCGGCCTGTCTCAGTTGCGTTCATCTCAATCTCCGTATGTTCGGCAATCGCCGTAACAGGTAGTGTATATGGTTTTGTACACTTTGTCAACACCCAATATAAGCCTGGTTATGAAACCAGGCTCTGGAGTCGGGTCTTGTCATCGCTGGACATTTTCTGGAATATCAATCTGTCAGCGATGGTAGCGCGGTCAAGTTTGCCAGCCCTTAGCATCTTAGCCCCTGCAACGCTGGCGCGTGGGCTGATGATGACCCGCATAGCGGCGTCCTGTGCGGCATGTCGCAGTCGCTGTACATATGAGACCCAATCCCGCTGGTCAAGACCGGCCCAGTAGAATTCGGCATCCTCATCGTAGTCCATAGGGACGTTGGAGAATCGGTCAAGGCTGGCCCCGTCGAGTTGGTTACGGCCAACGTAGACTCTATCGGCACCGCCACCGAAAGTGTTGCCTGCCGCAATAACACGAAAGTCGGGGTGACGCTCAACCTCAACTCCATCTGGGAAAGTGTAGTGGCCGTTGGCCAATGCGGAGTTAAGGGTGGTAAGTATGCCAGGGTTCGCCGCGTCCATCTCATCAAGTAATAGGACGCCGCCGTTTTCGAATGGTTCACGAAGGCACCCAGGAACGTATTGCTCGTTAGTGGGGTTCACGAATCCTAGAAGGTTCCACTCAGAAGTTTGTGGCCCCATAGCTTTTTCATAATAAGGAAGTTCTAATTCTTCAGCCACCGCCCGTGCCGCTGAAGTTTTGCCGCTACCGGCAGGGCCAACCAAGAAGACGTGGACGCCCTCACCTATCCAATCAACCAGTTCGTCAACAACAACGTGACGGCTGAAGTCCCGCTCGACCACCTTAGAAACCGCTTCTTCTAATGCTTCCTCTATAATGTCGGAAACCTCAGTCGTTGCTTCAATGGTGGCAGTTATGCCTTCCTTTGCTTCTTGTGCCGCGTACCACTTGGGAGTCGAACCCTTGCCCCGACCTTGACGGCAGGAGTGCATCACGCTCTCTGCGGTATGGAGTCTCCACCAGCGAGGGCCACCGGCCATCAGCCGAACCTTTTCCCAATGAAGCTCAGATAGTCCACAGTGCTTGCAAGTGATGTTTCCCTTGGATGTAGTTGAAGTGGTCATGTTGGTCAGTACCTCGTTTTTTGTTTGGTGGGATATCCCACAACAGGAAGTGTAGACCCCTTTGTACACTTTGTCAACCCCCAATACCGAAAAGATAAAAAGAGGTTCTCGTCAAGGACGCCGCTATCCCTAGTTGGTTCCTTGTTTAAGGAACGTTCTAAAACCAATAACCAATATATGTGATACTGTAGAACCTGTTGATAATCAGCGTTGACGAAATGTACAATTTACAAAGGGTTAACAACATTGTTAACAATAAGGAGACATTGTGGTAACAGCACCAGAAATTGTGACCCATGCAAAACTGCAAGAAGACACTGAGCAATTGGTTAAAAAGTTGCGGGCGGCTGGGTAT
>VTLG01014525.1_pt1 | contig 45348 bp, 68 predicted proteins | sample 4694571 | NCBI WGS metagenome assembly VTLG01 (sample SAMN12604809, study PRJNA352737) | marine metagenome | biome: ENVO:00000447; feature: ENVO:00000209|ENVO:00000569|ENVO:01000036; material: ENVO:00002151; isolation source: viral sequences binned using virsorter ...
AAAGGCATGAACAAAGAAGCTGCTGCCAATTCTTTAATTGAAGCAAGTAGATTAATAAATGAATCAGGAGACTTTAAAGGTGATATTAAATCAGGGAGTTTAATTAACAAAATTATTCAAGGCGCTAGTAAAGCATTTGATAAACCTGCTGATACTAAGAGAGCAATTGATACTCTTATCCTTAAAGGTGAGATTGAAAAAGACATTAAAGCTGATGATCCAGCTGCAAAACTTGCTGCAGAACTTACAGGTAAAAAAATAAAACTAGCTGATAAACAATTAGCAGGAAATACCTTTGAAGAAATTATTTCTGATAGAATGATTAAGGGTGAGATGTTGAAAAACAATGATCTTGCATCATTACTTAGAATAAAAAAAGGAATCGACGCTAAGGTTATTCCATCAACAGGCAAGCCGGCAGATAAAGATCATTTGGAATGGGTGACAGAAATTATAACTGCATATAATAACAACCCTGAAACAGGAACGTATCCAGAAGGGGTTTACGTTGTAAGCGACAGAATTATTTCAGTAGATGCACAAGGTAATGTGACAAAAGTATTATAGGAGGGTAAATGGCTTCTAATGACTACTTATCTGCCTTCCAAAGTGCGGAAAACAATAACAAAGTAGGTACCATTGAATCTATGCTATCAGGTGTAGCATCAGGTTTAATTGCAATTCCAAAAGGTTTATTTTCTTTAGGCGCAAGTCTTATGGACTTAGGTGTCGACAGTGGTAAAGCCGCAAGAGTTGAACAATGGTTCGATGACCTTACAGAATTTGATGAGAAAGCAGAAGCAACAGCGGCTGGAAAAATTACAGAACTATTAGTTAACATTGGTGTCCCTGGTGGTATGGCTTTTAAAGCTGCTAGTGGTATGTCTAAAGCTGCCATGCTTGCAGCTAAAAATAAAAAGTATGTAAACTTAGGTGACTCTGATCTAGTTAAAGCTGCGGATAAAGCATTAGAACTAACAGCTAAAGGTAAAGGCAGACAATTTATTGCTGGAGCTTTAGGTGGTGGTTTAGCAGAAGGTGTGTTCGTCGGAGACGTAGAAGAGATAGGTTCCTTTGGAGATTTATTAGGTGGCCCTACAAAAATAGATAGAAGCGCAGACCCTGATGCAGCTAAAGAAATTTTAAACAGAGTTAAGTTTGGAACTGAAGGTGCCTTGTTCACGGGTATTATAGGTGGAACAGGATCTATTATTAAAAAGTTAGCTAACAGAAATAAACAATTAGATGTTGCTAACTCTAGAATGGATAGATGGATTGATAAGGTTGCAGAAAAATTTAGAGCAAGAAGTGGTAAGACCCAAGAATTTTTTGACATAGAAAGAGGTATGACTGGTGCAAGATCAGCGGATGCAAATGTCGCTAGAACTTTGTCCAGGGAACTGGAAGTAGACATAGATAAACTATTTCCTCCAATGAAAACTATGTTTGATAAGCAACCATTAACCAAAGCGAGAAAAGAATTTTTAGAATTAGTTAATGACGCTTTATTATCCGGTAAAGCCGAGCTAGATGATGCAGGTAAGACTGTCTTTGGTAAGATGGATGAAGCAAAACTAGCTAAATTAAAAGAAGCAATAAGAAAATTTGCAGCCAACAGAGAGGAAGCAGAAGAAGTTGTTACATCTTTAGTAGGTGGACTGAGTACCATAAGAAGTAAGTGGGCTGATTTATTTTCTGAACTTGGTGGTACACTGGGTAAAGAAGAGATTGCAGAATTCAAAGCATTGTTTGGTGGTAAATTTAAAAATTATATTGGTGCAACGTACGATGTATTCCAGAACAAAGGCTTAATGCCATGGAATAGTTACAGACCTGCAGCTGAAGCAATAAGAAATGCAAGAAAAGTTTTTCAAGAAAGTTATGCAACAGCTAACCCAGGTAAAACTATGAGTGATCTAGAAGCTGATAAGTGGGTAGAGAATGCATTGAACACTGCTGACATGCCTAAAGGATTTAGAATGGATAAACCTTCCGATGCTTTATTTAACGTACCAGATTTTTTTGTTAATAGAACTACACTAGATGATGCAGTTAAAGGAATGCAGTTTACAAAACGTGGTGGTGTACCTAGAATTTCTATAAAAGATTTAGGTTCTGAAGCAGACAGAGAAGTATTTAATAAACTATTTGGTAAAACAAGTAATCCTATGCAAACTATTATAGGTGGTATGTCTAAGTTATCTTTAATAACTAGACGTAATTTATTCTATAAAGATTTAATTACAAAGAACGACGAGATTGCAGCAGCATGGAGAGCAGCTCCTGATAAAACAGCAGTAGCCCAACCAATGTTTGCACGATCAGAAGCAGAAGCAATTCAATTCTGGGGAAGTCCAAGAGGAAAAACTTTTAGAAGAGTCGACGTAGTTGACCCAGCTAAAACTTTAGATGTTGGAACCGGTAAAAAGATTGCAACAGCTGGACCACAATCAGGAGGACTAAATCCTTTTGGAGATGCGGCGTCTCCTTTCTGGGCAAGAAACGGAGTGGCAGATGCACTGGAGAAAACTGGATTACAAATTAAAGATGCTGGAATGTTAGGACAACTTTACCATAGTTTAGTCTTGTACCCTAAAGGTCTATCACAAATCGCTAAAACAATTTTATCACCGGTTACACACTTAAGAAACTTTGTAAGTGCTGGAGCTTTTGCTGCAGCCAATGGTATCTTTCCCGCAGCTGTTAAAGATGTAACAGTAGAAGTAGGTGGTGAATTTTTAACAGGTAACCCTATGAAAATAGCTTACCAAGCATTACAGACAGGACTTAAAGGAACAAGACAGCAGAATGAATTATACCAAAAACTTTTAAAGTTAGGTGTTGTAAACTCTAACGTAAAACTAGGGGACCTTACAAGACTATTAGAAGACGTTGACTTTGGATCTACATTAACAACTTCAAAAGGAATGAGAGCATTGCTTAGACCTTTGTCAAGATTAAAATCTGTATCACAAGATTTATACACAGCTGAAGATGACTTCTGGAAAATTTTCTCATGGGCTATGGAGAAGGATAGAATAGAAGCATCGTTTAGAAATGCTGGTGTAGTAAGAGGACAGTTCTTTAAAAGAGGTGGACAAGAGTTTAGATTAACAGAAGAATTTTTAGAAAAAGAAGCAGCAGACATAGTTAAAAATAATATACCTAACTATGATTATGTATCTGAATTTGTAAAAGGTTTAAGAAAATTACCAATAGGAAACTTTGTATCTTTCCCGGCAGAGATAGCAAGAACAGGAACTAACATTGTTAGACGTGCACTAAGAGAGATTAATGAAGAGATTACATTACCTAATGGTCAAGTGGTAAAACCTTTTCAATCAACAGGTTACACAAGATTATTTGGCTTTACTACTACAGTAGCAGCTGTACCTACAGCAACTGTTGCAGCATTCCAGGCGCTATACGATGTAACTGATGAGGAAAGAGAAGCAATCAGAAGATACGTGGCTCAGTGGTCTAAGAACTCTACAATACTTCCTATTAAAATGGATGATGGTAGCTTTAAATACATAGATTTTAGTCATGCTAATGCTTACGATACATTATTAAGACCATTACAAACAGTAGTTAACTCAGTACAAGATGGTAGAACAGATGAAGATGGTATCATGGATGACATGTTATTGGGTGTACTTACTTCCATGAAAGAGTTTGCTCAACCATTTATATCAGAATCAATCTGGACTGAAGCAGTTACAGATATTATAGCTAGAGGCGGAAGAACAAGAGAAGGTTTCCAAGTATATAACCCAGAAGATACTGATGGAGATAAAGCAAGTAAGATCATGGCTCACTTAGTTGAAGCCCAAATGCCTTTCTCACTTAAACAATTACAAAGATTAGATAGATCTATTAAACAAGTAGATGTTATCACTAAAGGTAAGTACGATGAGTATGGACAAGAGTTTGAATTTGGTGATGAGTTCCAAGGTCTATTTGGTTTCAGAGCTGTTAGAATTAATCCAGATAGAACAATGAAGTTTAAAGTTGCTGACTATAAACAAGGAGCCAGAGATTCAAGATCTTTATTTACTAGAACAGCCTTAAAAGGGGGACCAATAGAACCAAGAGAAGTAGTAGATGCATATTTAAATGCTAACCGTGCATTGTTTGAAAATAAAAAAACTTTAAAAGCAGACATGGATGCCGCAAGATTATTAAATATATCTGAGGAAGGATTCTATAATGCATTAGGTGGAATATCTGAAGATGAAATTGGGGCGATAGATCAAAATTTATATACACCGATGACAATTTCAGACAATATTGCTGCAGCCTTTGCTGAAAATGCAGAAAAGATTGGGGAGGCTAATCCATTAGAATTAGCTATTGATGCGATTGCAAGTTTACAAGAACAGATGTCTGGACTTTCTTTATCACTTCCTGAATTCCCAGTGTTCCAGAATCCTTTACTTCCAATAATGCAGGACACGCCTATCACACCTACGGCATTAAATCTACCATCAATTGATGGTCAGTTAGTGTCACAACAGGTGCAGGGAAACAATTATAATCGCTTGACAACGCAACAAAAAATAGATTTATTATTCAACAGGTAATAACATGGCTAAAGATAACGCATTGCAAAGAATAGATTCTCATGAAAAGTTATGCAGGATTATGCAGAAACAAACTCATGATAAAATTCATTCTATTGAAAAACAAATACATCGAATAGAAAGTATTCTATTGGTGTCTGTTGGTGCCTTGATAACAGGCATGGGATATGTTATATTTACTTTACTTACAAAATAAAAAATCATGCAGCTTAGTAAACATTTTAAACTCGAAGAGATGACCAAGTCGATGACCGCGACTCGTAAGGGAATAGACAATTCACCAGGGGCCGGGGACATAAAAAATTTAGAGAACGTATGCTACGAAATATTAGAACCAACTCGTGCTCACTTTGACAAACCAATTACAATTACCAGCGGCTATCGTAGTGAGGCGTTGTGTGAAGCGATCGGCAGCAAAAAGACGTCGCAACATGCAAAGGGCCAGGCGGTTGACTTTGAAATAGGTGGCGTTCCAAATATTAAGACGGCTTACTGGATTCAAAACAACTGTGACTTTGATCAATTAATTTTAGAATTTTATAAAGCAGATGATCCAGCCGGTGGCTGGGTACATGTGTCGTACAATGAAAAAGGTGCAAACAGAAAACAAGTTCTTACTTACGACGGAAAATCTTATGAGAACGGTTTACCAGACATGAAATGGTCTGGCGGAAAAGTTGTAGGTTAAATCCAAGCTTTTAATTCTTCACCCATAATCTGAGAAGCAATATTAACTTTATCTTTTAAAGCTTTAACTATTCTTTCATCAACAGTTTTTTCACAAATAATATCTATGTAAGTCATGGGATATTTCTGTCCTATCCTATCTATTCTTGCTTCTGATTGTTGTCTCTTCTCCAAGTCATATCCATTGGAATAATATATCATGGTAGAAGCTGCAGTTAGGGTGATACCATAACCACCTGTCTGAGTAGTACCAATAAAAAAACGACATTCAGGATTATTCTGGAATTTTTCAATATTTTTTTGACGGTCGCCCATAGGGGTTAAACCGTAATAATCCACAAAACTATTTTGGCCAAATTTTTTCGAAATCTCCCGGATTATCCTATGTACATCTCTCTGCCAATATGCCCATATAACCACTTTTCCTTCTACTTCTTCCAACACATCCATTAATTCTGGCAATCTATTTGATGTAACTTCTTGAAAAGACCCGTCATCAGCAGTAAAGTGGCCACACGTTATCTGTTGCAATCTCATTAATTGAGTAAGTACAGTGGCGGTGCTCATCATCTTACCATTCATTTGAGCTAAGGCTAAATGTTTCATCTGTTTATATAATTTTAGTTGGTCTGGAGTTAATTGAATAGTACGTTTAATAAACGTTTTTTCTGGCAGGTCTAGACAATCATCTTTTAATACACGGTGTGAAAAAGGTTTTAATTTTTCTGATAATTCAGCAAGATGTTGGTATCCCACAACTATTTGAGTAGAATGACTAGGTAGATTCATAGTCCTCATTACTGCATATCTGGTTCTAAACGAATAATAAGAGACATGTCCTAATAATTCTTTTTTAAGAAACTCGCATTGTTTGTAAAGATCTAATGGAGATTTGGTTACCGGAGAACCTGTTAATATTCTTTTATACTTAGCATACTCACCTAGACTACATATATGCCTGGTTCTTTTAGCATCAGGGTTTTTAATTGTAGTCGACTCATCAATTGCCATCATAGTATTGTGACAACGTAAAAATTTAGCTGCAAATTCAACACCTTTTTTAGTAGAAAAAGCCTCAACATTCATAATTAAAATATGTAAATCTTCCCCTGGTACAAAAAGTTTATCTAATTCTTTTTGTTGTTTTTTATTTATTAATGATTGCCATAATATAGAGGTATGCTCTACATGATCCGGCATATGAGTAGGCATTTCTTGTTCATACCAAGTTTTAACAACACCTTTTGGTGCCACAATTAGAACACCATTTATTTTACCGGCGTCATACAGCATGGCTATATTATCTATCAATACTTTTGATTTTCCAGTACCCATTTCCATAAAATAGGCAAAGTATGGCTTTTCCCAAGAAAGCTCTAACGCTTTTAATTGATGCGCGTATGGCTTCGTTTTAAATTTGTAATTCATAATATTTTTTCTTTCTATATATTGACATATAAGGTAAGATGAATTATATGTCAAGGCAGAAAGTTATGAGCGATAAAATAAATATAAAACCTGAATCAACAGTTTATGTTATTCAAGAAATACCAGGGACTAGAGCAGGTGCTCCTAAAATAAATATTATGAGTGCAAGAGAATATGGTGAGTTTAATTTTTTACTTCCAGAATTTTCACAAATAATATTTTCACCAGGACCTTTAGTTTTTAAATTAAGAAAACTTTTAAAAGATTATAAGGCGGAAGATTATTTATTGTTAACAGGCGATCCCGCTATTATAGGCGTGGCTTGTTCTATCGTCTCAGATCTTACTAACGGAAAATACAACTTATTAAAATGGGATAAACAAGAAAGAATGTATTATCCTATTAAAATTAACTTATACGAGAAAGGAGAAATAAATGAGTAGTATTAATTTTGAAGAGGACCAAAGAGAAAATCTTGATGGTGCTAACGAAGCAAATAAACTATCTGATCAGGTGGTTAAATTGCAACAGTTAGAGGATGATCTAGCTGTAAAAGAAGAGGAACTGAAAGAGCTGAAAAGAAAAGTGGAATTGGTTTCAGGAGAGGTCATTCCTACAATGATGCAGGAAATGAACATCTCTACATTAAAACTAGCAGACGGAACTTCGGTAGAAGTAAAACCCGTCTACGGTGCTTCCATTCCTACTGCAAAGAAGGAAGAAGCATTTACATGGCTTCGAGAAAACGGCCTGGGTGATTTGATTAAAAATGAAGTCACCGTTGCCTTTGGTCGTGACGAAGATAACAAGGCACAGCAATATGCTGTCCTTGCGCAAGGTCAAGGGTATGAACCTGTCCAGAAATTAAAGGTCGAACCTATGACACTTAAAGCATTGGTCAGAGAGCGTCTGGAATCTGGACAAGAGATGCCCTCTGATCTTTTTAACATGTTCACGGGCAACAGAACAAAAATAACAAGGAACAAATAAACATGAACGAAGTAACACAAAAACAGTCTGCTCCGCTTCCAGCTAATATGTTTGAAGAAGACGCAGCAAAAGGATTGGGTAAAATAGGTCAAGAAGATCTAGCTCTTCCTTTTTTAAAAATCCTTGGACAGCTTTCACCAGAAGTTAACAAACGTGATGGTAAGTATGTCGAAGGTGCAGAGCCAGGAATGATTTTTAATTCTGTCTCTGGAGAGTTATACGATGGAGTGAAGGGCATAGATGTCATTCCTGCATTTTATAAACTTGAGTACATCGAGTGGAAAGATAGAGGAGAAGGACCAGGTGCACCAGTTGCAATCTATGATTCATCTTCTGATATCATGTCTAAGACAAAGCCAGATGCAAACTATAAAGATAGATTACCTAACGGTAATTATATTGAAAAGACTGCGTCTCACTTTGTAATCATAACAGGTGATAGTCCATCCACAGCTTTGATTTCTATGAAATCTACTCAATTAAAAATTAGTAGAAAATGGAACTCAATGATGTCGGGTATTAAATTAAAAGGCAAGAACGGGTTATTTACACCGGCTTCTTTTAGCCATATTTACAGACTAAAAACAACTCAAATGTCAAATGATAAAGGCACTTGGTTTGGTTGGGAAGTAAGTAAGGTTGGACCCATAACTGATCAATCGCTTTATCAACAAGCCAAAACGTTTTCTGAAAACATTTCTAAAGGAAGTGTCAAAGCAAAACACGGTGAAGATAAGCCAAAGGATCAACAAAGCATTATCTAATTCTCTGAGAGAATGAGTGCACATTGTGGGCCTAAAGGGAGACTGGAGGGCCCACATAATAAGTTATGGATAAAAGATATATAAAATACTTTGATGGTTATCGGGAGGCCTATGGGTTAGCTGACTTTGAGCATGAAGAAGCAAAGATTGACCCAGAAAGCGGAAAGAAAAGACCAGTATACCGATGGAATTTTGAGCCTCTTACAGAAGAGATATACAACTCTCATGTAGAAGGAAAGATTTCAATTGGTATTCAGCCATGTAATACAGATAAAGAAGCACGACTAGGTGTCATTGACATTGATCCTAAAGATTATGCAGACTTCGATAAAAAATTTTTTATAGATAAAATACAAGAATTTGATTTACCTTTAATACCCGTAGAGTCTAAAAGTGGGGGACTTCACTTATGGATATTCATAGATGAGTTTATGAGCGCGAAAGATATTGTTTCTTTCCTGACTAACTTACTTCCATTATTTAAATTAAAACCTAACACAGAAATATTTCCGAAACAAACAGAACTAACAAGAGATGAATCGACTGGGAAAATAGGGCCAGGACAATTTATTAATCTACCTTACTATGGGGGAGAAAGAAAAGGATTAAATGTTGATGGAACATCTTTTACATTAGATAATTTTTTACAATTAATAGAAGCGAATACGGTATCCAAAAATGATTTACAACAAATAACAGAAGGTATTGACAAAAAAATATATGAAGGAGTTAACGGAGACTTTATTGATGGTCCTCCATGTATGGCAGTATTATCCAAGCTTTCTAAAGAGAAAAATTTTGATGGGAAGGATAGGTTTATGTATAATTACCACGTCTTAGTTAAGATGAAATACCCAGACACATGGGAAGATAAAGTTAAAAATGCTCCAGTAAAATATTTTGAAGAGATACATGGCAACGCCTGGACGGATCAAAAATTAAAAGCTAAAATAAAATCATGGGCTAAGACAGAGAAAGGTTATACCTGTAATCAAGATCCTTTATTTGAGCATTGTAAAAAAGGGATTTGTGTTAAGAAAAAGTTTGGAGTCTTATCCGGTTCTAAGGGATCTTATCCCGCTTTAACTAACTTAAGAAAGATAGAAATTTTTGAAGAACCAGAATACGAGTTTGATGTAACAAAACCAGACGGCATAGGTAAGGCAACAGTACATTGTAAATCAATTGAACATTTAAATGATCAACGTAAACGTAGAAACGCAATAGCGAAAGCAGCAGGATTTTTACCACCATTAATTAAAGGGGATGCAGAACAAACTGTCATGGATGAATTATATAAAACACAAACTACAGTATCTCCACCAATAGGAACTTCTCCTAAAGAAAAACTTCATGATGTTTTACACACTAAAATTAATGGACCGAAGGCTACAACAGATGCAGCATTTAAAACTGGATCAGTTTTAATAGAAGAAGGTTATGCTTATTTTAAATTTGATAAATTTTTTGACAGATTAAAAGCTAAAGATTGGAAATATAAAGAAGAAAAAACAGGTAGGATGATGGAAACAATATATAAGAGTTGTGATGTACAATTCCTGGATCAAAAAAGATTTCCTACTAAAGAAAAAGGTAAGTACACAGCCTCAGTTAAAAATGTTGTACAGATAAATATAAAAGATTTTGAAGAAGTACCAATACATCATACTAAAATAAAACATAAAACGGAGATAATGTGATTAGTCGTAAAATATTCGGGCCTCCGGGAACAGGGAAAACAACAAGACTTATAAACTATGTTAAAACATTCTATAAGTTAGGGACTTCCCTCGATAAGATAGGTTATTTTGCATTTACAACAAAAGCAGCAAATGAAGCTATTGATAGAATGCTGGAATCATATAAGCATTTACAAAGAAAAGATTTAAAACATTTTAGAACACTACATTCATTAGCATTTAATAGATTAGGCATGAAGAAAAGCGAAGTAATGCAGGATGAACATTACGAGGATATAGGAAGAAAGCTTGGAATAGAGGTTACTGTTTACTCAGATGGCAAAGAATCTACAGGATTTGTAGATTCTAACAGTGAGTATTTTAATTTAATAAATGCAGCCAGAATAAAAGAGTGTTCCATTGAAGATGAATATAATACTGGGATGTACTCTTATGAACTTGAAAAAAATTTATTACATATTTTAGAGTTAGAGTTAAAAAATTATAAAGAATCTTTTCAATTAAAAGATTTTACCGATATGATTGAAAAATTTAATGTGGCGGAATTGTGTCCGAAATATGATGTAGTATTCGTTGATGAAGCTCAAGATTTATCTCCAATTCAGTGGAAAATGGTAGATATTATAAGGAAAAATTCTAAGTATATTATATTAGCGGGCGATGATGATCAAGCTATTTATGGCTGGGCAGGTGCGGATGTATTGAAATTTATAGCTACTGAATCTAAAAAAAACATTATCTTGCCACAATCTTACAGGGTACCAAAGCAAGTACAAGGTATCGCAGATAAAATTTTAGAAAGAATTCCAGAAGATAGGAGAGTTAAAAAGAATTGGAAACCTAGAGATGAAGAGGGTTATATAGATTATATAACTGCAATTGAAGATGCTCCTTTATATGAAGGAGATTGGCTTGTTCTGGCACGTACCAATGATAGATTAGAAAAACTTAAACCTACCCTAAGAGACATGGGAATTTATTTTCAATTTAAAGGGCGTAAAAGTTATAAAGCTACTTTGTTTAGAAGCGTTCTAAACTATACCAGATGGGCAGACAAAGGAGACCAGTTGTCAATTAGTGAAGTAAAAGATATACTAGAGTGTACGGGGCCAAATTTAAACCCTTACCCTACAGAAGAAAGACTGTATGATTTAAAAGAATTTGGATTTGGTAACACACAAAGGTGGTTTGATGTTTTTAAAAATGATCCTGAAGAATGTTTATATATTAGAGAAATGTTAAGACAGGGGGAGGAATTAAGAACAGATGCACGGATTCAATTATCAACTATACATTCTGCAAAAGGTGGTGAAGCTACAAATATTTTATTAATTTTAGATAATACAAAAACAATTAGAGAAGCAACTGAAAAAAGTCAGGACAAATATGATGAAGAACAAAGAGTCTGGTATGTTGGTGTGACACGTACAAAACAAAATTTATATATCATGACAGCAAAAAGGGAGGACCGAGGATATGACATCGAAAGTTTGGGATAAACAACACGGTGGATCACATTATCAGAAATTTAAAATTCAGCCAAGTAAATTTGTAGTTGAGAATGAGTTGCTTTTCCCTGAAGGATGCGTTATAAAATACATCTGCCGTCACAGGCTGAAAGGAAAAAAACAAGATTTGGATAAAGCGATTCACTTTATAGAAATGATAATTGAAAGAGATTATCCGGAGAAAGAATCTAAACAAGATAAACTAGAGAATAAAGATAATTCTTGGGGAATTATAAAATGAGAGAACCAACTAACATTCCTCACTACATGTTATTAATAACTTTAGTTTGTTTAATTTGTTATTTATTATGAAGATACCAAAGTTTGAAGCACAGACCGAGTGGGTTAAGCCTACAGAATTTCCCGACTTAAGAAAGGTAGATGAGATTGCAATTGACCTGGAAACAAAAGATCCTGACTTAATTAAAAAAGGATCTGGTTCTGTTATTGGTAATGGAGAAGTGATCGGAATAGCTGTAGCCACAAAACATTATAAAGGATATTTTCCTATTGCCCACGAAGGCGGCGGAAATATGAACAGGTCAAGAGTTTTATCTTGGTTTAAGGATGTATTAGAAGCCCCTTCTACAAAAATATTTCATAATGCTATGTACGATGTGTGCTGGATTAGATCTATGGGTTTTAAAATTAATGGTGATATTGTTTGTACAATGATTGCTGCAGCAGTGACTGACGAAAATAGATTTCGTTATGATCTCAATAGTTTATCTTGGCATTACCTGGGTTATGGTAAGAACGAAGCAGCACTAGCAGAAGCTGCATCTGAATGGGGTATCGATCCTAAAGCTGAGATGTACAAACTTCCGGCTATGCATGTTGGATCTTATGCAGAGAGAGATGCTGAAGTAACTTTTGGTCTTTGGCAAGAAATGAAAAAAGAAATTATTAGTCAGGACCTAGAAGATATTTTTGATTTAGAAACAGAATTATTTCCATGTCTAGTTGACATGAGGTTTAAAGGTGTGCGTGTTGATATTGAAAAAGCACACGCAATGAAAACAGAATTTAAAAAAGCTGAACAAGATTTATTAAATAAAATAAAAGGAGAAACAAATATAGATACACAGATATGGGCCGCAAGAAGTATTGCTAATGTATTTGATGTATTAAGATTAGAGTATCCTCGTACAGAAAAAACTGAAGCACCATCATTTACTAAAAATTTTTTACAAGAACATAAACATCCCGTTGTTAATATGATTGCTAAAGCAAGAGAGATTAATAAAGCTCACACAACTTTTATTGATTCTATTTTACGTTATGAACATAAGGGGAGAATACATGCAGAGATAAATCAATTAAGATCTCAGACAGGGGGAACAGTAACTGGAAGATTTTCTTATCAAAACCCAAACCTCCAACAAATTCCTGCAAGGAACAAGGATCTGGGACCTAAGATAAGGTCATTATTTATACCCGAGGAAGGCTGTAAATGGGGTGTATTTGACTATTCTCAGCAAGAACCAAGGCTAGTAGTACACTATGCAGCTTTATATAAACTACCATCAGTTTATGATGTAGTTGAAGCGTATCAAAATGATCCTAACGCAGACTTTCATAAGACAGTAGCAGATATGGCTCAGATTCCTAGATCACAAGCTAAGACAATTAACCTTGGATTATTTTATGGAATGGGTAAAACAAAATTACAAGCAGAACTAGGGGTAACTAAAGAAAAGGCTGCTGAACTGTTTAATACTTATCATGGTAATGTACCATTTGTTAAACAGTTAATGGACAAAGCATCTAATAGAGCACAAGATCGGGGGCAGATAAGAACATTGCTAGGTAGGTTATGTAGGTTTCATTTATGGGAGCCTAATCAATTCGGTATGCATAAAGCATTACCACACGAAGAAGCACTCAAGGAACATGGACCAGGGATTAAAAGAGCATATACCTATAAGGCATTAAATAAATTAATTCAAGGAAGTGCAGCGGACATGACTAAGAAATCTATGTTAGAATTATACAAAGAGGGGATTATACCGCACATACAGATCCACGACGAGTTAGATCTGTCAATTGAAAACGACAACGAAGCAAAAAAAATTATTGAGATTATGGAACAGGCTGTTACACTCGAAGTCCCAAATAAAGTTGACTACGAGCATGGAGACAATTGGGGGGAGATAAATGATTAATGGCTTATTTAAATGCAAACATACCTATAATCGAATGCTACGTTCGAGGCAATTATCTTAGGGATCAAAAAGATTCTCACGATAAATATTTTTCGTGCGCTATCTTTGGATTTAGTTCAATACCAAATCAAGTCCCTTTGTTTCACTACATGATGGAAGATGGCGGCTTGTGGTGGAGAGCACCAATATCAGCTTTTTGTAAAAAACCAGGGGTTCCTGAACTTCCTTTAAATGAATTAGTTATGTGGGATTCATTTAGTTACAACGTAACCGTTACAACTTTTTATGAATTAGCTGGTGCCAGGATGCAATACATCTCTAGACGTAAAGTAAAAAGAAAAGGAAAATATTTATTTACAATTGACTGGTGTGCAGGGGACTTTAATGAGTTAAATTTTGGTTACTCTGAAAAGCCAGATCAACATAAATGTGGCCATGTTATTGAATTAGAAGACGGAAACTATGCAATACAGCCAAATAATAGACTAAAAGTATTTGACGCATCAATGGGTATTGACCCATCAAAAAACTTGATTAATCGTTTAGTTAATACTAAAACATGGTCTGTAGAAGATAGTTCTAAATGGATAACTGATGAACACGAAGAAGGTAGCTATGACTATCACTACACTAACTTGGAGGAAAAAAATGGAAAAGATAATAAATGAAGCTAAAAGAATATGGAAACTAGCTATGGACAACAAAAAAATTGCTATTGGAGTTGTTGTAGCTGTTATTATTTTAATAAGCTTAGTAAAATAATTTAATGACTAAATGCAAAGACTGTGATCAAGACTGTTACTGTAAAAATGGTAATAGTGATGAGTATCTAGATTACTGCCCATGTGGCAATTGTGATTGCAAGACTGATAAAGATCGAGCAGAAGACTCGACCTATGAGTAAAAGAGGTTTAATGAATAATGAATTTAGTAGATCTATTAAAAAAGAATATAGTTATGGTTCCGATTGTTGCATCACTAGTTGTTGGAACATTTACAGGGGTTCGTTATATTGTTAATCTTACAGACACTATTGATTCTAATGAACAAAGACTTACAAACATTGAAAGAGATTTAACTCAATTAACAAAAAATATTACCGATATCAATACAAGACTATCTTCAGCTGAGGCAACTTGGCAGATGGCAGAAAATTTATATAGACAATTAGCAGATCAAGTCAGAGAACACGACTATGATATAAAAGATTTAAATAGATAGGATTTATGACCCATGGAGATTGCCAGGATGGATTACAGATTTACAGCAATATTAATTATAATGTTATGCGCATTAGCTTTCTTGGCAGAACCTGCGTATCCTCGAAATGAGTATCTCAATGACGGTACTAATACTTGCAGTACTGGCTCTTTTGACATATCGGTCGAACAAAGGGATTACGAAAGTAGGTATAGACACTATGATCCTACTAACAATTATAATAGCCCTAGTGATGATCAATCAATCCGTTTAACTTGGAGAAAGTATTTAGGTTCTGCCTGCACAAAAGAGTTTAGAAAAGTTCAAACAGAAAATGCACAGTTAAAACAACAATTAGAGTTGATGAAAATGTGTGGAAAAGTCAACAATAATCCCACTATTCAGCGTAATGAGAACTTCGCATTGCTAGTTTCAAAGTGTTCTGGTATAATCATACCGGAAAATAAGAAGCCCGAAGGCAGTCATTGGGATGATCTAAAAGATCAATACAAGAAAGAAAATCCTAATATAAAGCTGATGGGTGATAAATTTATAGGACCAAAACAATGATGGAAAAAGTTTTAACTTTATTAGTGGGACTCTTAATTGCATTAGGAGGATGGTCTTTATCTAGAACATTTGAGCTTTCAACAGGTCAAGTTGTACTTGAAAAACAAGTGGAACAATTAGAATTTGAAGTAAGAATGATGGATGAAAAGATGGAAGAAATGTTTAACATGGATGAAGAGATCATGGAGCAACATAAAAAATTATTTGAAAAATTAGATCAAGGCAACACAGGGTATAGTTATAACTAATGGCACTTAAAATTTCAGAACAAGCAGCAGTACAAATGCCGATGAAGACGGTTGCGTCTTTGATAGCGCTCGTTGCAATTGGAACGTGGGCTTACTTCGGTGTGATTGAGACGCAAAACAAACTTCAAACTCAGGTTGAATTAATGTCTAAAGATTTAATTGAGAATACAGATTTTAGAATCAAATGGCCACGTGGACAACTAGGTTCATTGCCCGCCGATTCTGAGCAGTTCATGATGATTGAAGATCTTTATAAGTCCACCGATAAGTTAAATGCACACATAGAATCTATGGCTTTAAACAAAGTTAATATAGAATTTTTAAGAAAACAAATGGATAAAGTTTTAGAAGATATTGAAAAACTAAAAGATGCAAATAGAGATATGAGATATACTAACGGTAACGGAGGTCATCAATGACAGAGTTAGTGGTAGCCCTACTTATGTTTTACAATGGAGAGATTAAGGAACACCTTATTCAACCGTCGATGGCCCAATGCCTTCGCGGGAAGCGTACGGCGGAGAGACAGTATAGTGAATCTGTATCTTATAAATGCTATAAGGGTAAGGCTAAAACCGAAATATATCAAGGCAGAAAAAACATTCGAGCATTAATCCTTGAATAAAAAAGCATACGCATTTTTTCTAAAGAAAAACAGGCCTAGAAATCACATAGCTCAGGATTTAAGTGATGGACGTTATCATCAACGTGTGGTAAAAAATAAGAAAGTTTATGACCGACAAAAGTATAAGATTTCAAGCAGAGATAGTGAACGGAAAGTGTCCGACGTGTGAACAATTTACAATGTTAGTCGGGATAACTAAAGAATTTTATAGATGTATGACCTGTGGTGGAGATCTAAAACAACATGTTAATGGAAAAATATCTTATCTACCTGTTATACAACCACCAGATGGTACTCGGCCATACGTTAAAGACTGGGTATAATGGCTAAAAAATTTAAGGCTTTTATTGAAAGACCAAAACCTCGTAAACGTCCTGGACGGCATAAAAAGAACAGAAATAAACACGAAAAAAGACAACAAAAAAAACAACGAAAGGGTTGACAACTATCCCGTACAATACTATATTATCCCTGTAATTTAAATTACCCTATTATGGAATTATTTAAATTACATTTTGCTAAAAACAAATAACAAGGAGTAATATGAAAGCAAAAAAGAAAAGTGCTAATGGCACCGTTAAAATAACTGACTTTATAGAAAAAGTTAGTGAAGTAAATGAAACAACACAATATACTTTGTTTTGTTTTATAAAAGGCAATAGAGGAGTTAACCAATCACATGTTAACAAATTGATTGCTAAAATCAAAAGAAAGAATCTAAGGGAGATACCAATTTACGTTGGACCTTTAAATAAGAATGGGCAATACCCAGTCTTAGATGGGCAGCATAGATACGAAGCGTATAGAACTTTAGGTTTACCGATACGGTTTATAGTTGTGGATTACATGACTATTAATGATGTACCGAGTATGAACTCTACAAAACTAAGTTGGGGTAACAAAGATTATCTTCAACGTTATGTAGATAAAGGACTACCAGCTTACGTTTATTACAAAAAGTTTATGGAGACATATACTTTAGATAATAAATTCTCAGTTGTGACTACTATATTAAATGGTGTTTACAAAAGGGAAAGAGGTCTAGAAATAGATTTTGTCGATGGTAAATTTGATATATCAGAAACAGGAAAAGAAAACGCTGAAGCAACTGGTGTTTTTTTAGGAAATGTATTTGATATATTAGGTAAAGAAGTGAAGAATAGTTTCTTCATGTTTGCATTACTACATGCATTATCTCACAAAAAGTTTGATAAAGAACATTTTGTAGGTAAGCTAAAGAAAAGATCTAAGATGTTTTCTGGTTGTGTAAATACTTTACAATGGTATGATGTCATTAAAAAAGTGTACAATACCCGTAATCAAAAACATAAGGTGGTGTTTACACCTATTAAAGAAGATTAATATTGTGGGGCCTTCGGGCCCCTCAAACATAACGAAAGGAAAATATGAAATATAAATTTACAATAAAAGAAGACACCGGAGAAAAAGTAGAGACAACAGAAAAAGAAGGAATGTCTTTTAAAAAAATACTCAAGTCTTTGGTTGAACCTAATCCTAAATGGAGCGGTTTAATTGTATATGAAAACAAGAAGGGACGATATGTTACACACAACATATTGAATGGTAAAAAGATATGATTGATAAATTAATTGAGAGAAATGATAAAGCTTTTGCAGAACTAAAAGAAAAAATAGAGAAACTTCTTTCTACTGAGACAACTACACCTGAAGAACATAGAGATGGACTATATGAACAAATAGAAAAGGTTGTAGATCAATTGTCTATACTTCATCGGAGAGGAGGATATTATGAGTTTAAGAAAAGCGACAATAACAAGCAAGAACATAACTCCTAAACAGTGGTCTGTTCTTATGTTGGAATTAAACCTAATGGTGCAGCAGTGGAAACCTTATGCAAAGTTAGAAATTCAGGCACCGGGGATCAAGAAAATATTAAATCTAGGGACAAAAAGATATGATTCAAAAGATTGATGAATTAGCTGATCTCTGGAATAAAACTAAAGATCCTAAATATAAAGATGAATGGTATAAATATATAAAGGAGTGGTGTGATGGAGTTAATAATCCTGACAGACGGCATGTATCATCTGGTTCCCGTGACAGAAGAGATGTTGGCAAATCTAAAACTGTTCGATGACACAGTTAAGTATGCTGATTTGTGTGAGATATTAAGAATTAAATTGAGCACCTATGCTGATTATCCTATCAATCGACATATGATGAAAGATGGTAGTGGTGATTTTTTTGGGTGCATGTGGAGATAATTATAAGTTTAGGATTAGTAACTTTAATTTTTTTATTAATAATTCTATTACTTATAAAATGGAATAAAGAAAAGAATTGATACGTTAATGACCAACTAGTAGGCGTCCAAGTTATGCTTCGCGCTTTCCTCTGTACGTTCGCAATGACCTGAAAGGGTAGCAACCAACGTTGGCCGGTTACCACCGCGTTCTTTGGCCAAGATGGTGGTGCCGCGTATATGATTAAATTTCTGCTATTTCTCTGCACATAAAAGTAATTGATACTTTATGTTTATTAACTTCTTCTGGTCCAATCTCTTTTAGTTTATTACCTGCTTCTCTATATCCTGCTACACTACATGAATAAGCATCTTCAAAATGAATAGGCCATTCGTATGGTGGTAAACATGTCCCCGTGTTCATGGAACACATAAATAATATTAAAACTATTTTCATTGACACCTGTTGTAAAAAATGAGATAAATCCCATATGATTAAAAATAAGAAAGGAGTGTATCATAATGACTGATATAACAAAATATAAAAATGTATCATTATCGCATAAGACCTATGACGCGATTGATGTATTAAGAAAAAAGATGGTTCCAAATACGGTACTGAGCAGATCACAGACTATAAATATTTTAGTAAATGAGAAAGTGAGGAAGTTAAATGGAAAAATCAGAAAAGAAGACTAAAGTAATTTGTCCAACTTGCAAAGGTAATGGATTCGTTAGGATTCCATATGAATTAGCAAAAGAAGAAATTCATGCTCAATGTGGTGTGTGTGATTCAGAAGGAGAAATACCCGAGGATGAGTTAGACAATGTTGTCATTGATGCGGATGGGATTCACAGGATACAATGATGGTACACGAAACAGATATTAAAAGGGTAGTAAAAGGACCAGCCGATTTAGAAGAAAGAATAGATCAATTGGAAAAACAAAAGGAGCTGCTTAAATTTCATTGCAAGAAGGCGGGAGAAAGAATCAAGGAGCTAGAAAGAGATCGAGAGATATTAAAAGAAGATATTGACAGATTGGTTGAGGAAAATTCTAATATAAAATTAGTTAGTAAGCAATGAATACTAACGACATAGCTTATATGGCCGGGCTTTTTGATGGTGAAGGCTCTGTTTATTTTAAAAAAACTAAACAGATTAGACACCAAAGACCAGGTAAACCGGTGCATAACGTCACTGTTATTAGAATGGAAATGTCTATGACTGATGAAAGTGTTATTAGATGGTTTCACGAAAAGGCTGGATGTGGGACTGTGGGAAAACGTAAGTTTAAAAAACCATACGCTAAAACATGGAAGCAGCAATGGCGATGGAGATGCTGCTCTCGAGATGCTTGGTATGTGTCGAACTTATTATGGTCTTATGCTAAGGTTAAGTTGCATAAGATTGAGCAGATCATTGATCATTATGCTGATTGTAAAAAACTTAATAAAAAAATAATTAATTTAAAAGAATATAAGGAGGCAATGAGTCTAGAATGAAATCAGAAATAAAAACACAAGAACAGAACGTACAGTATGGGGTACTCCAATGGGGCCCATGTATAGTACACTTAAGAATCTCGGAGTCTTTTCACGAGAAACTTTTAACAGAAGCATCTGCTTCTAAGAAAGCTGAATTAGATTATAGAAAAAAATTAGCAGGAATTATTAAAGAAGAATATTCTTATCGTGATAGAGAAATGTTTCTTCCAGAAATATCCCAGTGTCTAGGAGTCTATGACCAAGCATATCAGAAGTGGAAGAACGAACCATACCAAATTCAACCAGAATATCTTTTAAACTCTATGTGGGTAAACTACATGAAGAAGAATGAATTTAATCCACCGCACGACCATTCAGATTGGTTATCATTTGTTATTTTCTTAGATGTACCGGATGAGATTCACAAGGAACAAGCAACTTTTCAAGGTCAATCAGGCGGACCAGGGCATTTATCTTTTGTTTATGGCGAAGGCAATAGACAAGCTATAACTTATCAATCAGTTAAACCTAAGAACAGGGATATGTTTATTTTTCCTGCATGGGTTAAGCACTGGGTTGCACCTTTTTATTCGGACGTGACTCGAGTGTCGGTATCTGGTAATATTACAAATTCAATTGAACTAAATCAAATAAAGAGAAAAAATGACCAAAAAGACATTGTTAAACCTGCCTCCGTTACAACAAGACCTGATTAAGGCTACGTTAGGGAATCCTAAATTGGATTCATTGGTAGAAAATATTATTAAAAGAAAAAGAAGTGAGAACGCTAAGAAGAAAAAAGAAATAAAAACTCACGGAACTTCAGCTGATGATGATTTTGATTTAGGAAGATAAATGACAGAAAGAAAGAAAGACAAAGGCCGAAAATGGGATGGAAAATCAAGGGTTTCCAACGATGTGTATCGAAAAAATTATGATGAAATTTTTGGAAAAAAAGAACAAGATGAGCTTGATGAATCTTACAAACAATCATTGAGAAATAAAAAGGATAGAGATGGAACTAATTAAACACCCGGATACATTTTTAAGAGGAGAGACTCTTGAAATAGAATTCCCTTTAAGTGAGGAAAATAAAATTATTATAAAAAATTTAACCAATTTAATGTATCAGAAGAATGGTATTGGACTAGCCGCCAATCAAGCTGGGTATAATAGAAAGATATTTGTTATGGATGTAAGTAATGAAAAAAATGATCCTAAAATATTTATTAATCCGGTTATTACTTCTAAAAATAATATTAAAATGGCAGATACTGAAGGATGTTTGTCTTGTCCAGGTGAAGAGGTTAAAGTTAGTAGATCTATTTCAGTTAATTTAGATTGGTTCTGTGTACATGGTAAGAAACAACATAAAACATTTTATCATTTACCATGCCGAGTGGTACTGCATGAGATGGATCATTTAAATGGAAAGTTAATAATAGATGAAAAGAATAAATAAATTTAAGTACCCGAAGTCCATGCGGTCTTTGATCAATGGTAAACGACACTATGATATTGGTGAAGAGAAGTTGCCATCGGTGACTACTATATTGTCCGCAACCCAGTCGGAGGAGAAGAAGAAATCTCTCGCTGATTGGAAGGCACGGATGGGTCCGCAGTATGCTGACAGGGTTAGAGATATAGCTGCGATGCGTGGTACTGCCATGCACCGGTATCTCGAAGCGTATATTGACGGCTCAGGGCACAAGGACCTAACAAGCATAGGTAAGGAAGCAGAAATTATGGCGAAGAAGATTATAGAATCAGGGCTCGGGGACCTGGAAGAAGTATGGGGCCAAGAGGTAACATTATATTACCCTGGTCTATATGCAGGTGCGACAGATATTGTAGGAATCTACGAGGGTGAACCAGCCATTATAGATTTTAAACAGACCAACAAGCCAAAGAGACGTGAATGGATAACAGATTACTTTGCCCAACTCGGGGCATATTGCATGGCCCACAACTATGTATATCACACCAAGATTCAGAAGGGAGTCATCTTGATGTGCAGTAAAGACCTACTTTTTCAGAGATTTGAAATTGCTGGTAAGGAATTTGTGGACTACCAACACGATTTCCTCCGCAAGATAGACCAATATTATAAAAATGTACCAAAGCAAAAAGAGGGCCAAGGTACAAAAAATGAGTAAAAAGTACGCTAAATCATTGAGGAATTTGCTTATCATACCAATTGTATACACTTTTTTCATGAAAAAAAAATTTTATTTTTTTATTTTTTTAAAACCTAGGTACAATTGGTACAATTATAAAAAGCTAGTAATACCAACACTTAATTGCTCAAATTTGTACCAAACCCCCTTGGTACAATTAGGTACAATTGGTACAATTTTTCTAGAAGTAAGCAATACCAACGATTTAAGGGGCGCGCGCACATGATTCGTATTATTAAATTTATATTTTATAAATCCTGGAGTATACAGAGCTCATGACCAGAAATAAGAAATCAAAATACAAACATATTAAGATCGGGAAGAAGACTTATTACTTTTACCGTCTGGAGTGGGTTGATATAACGGGGGACGCAGGCCATGCGACACCAGAAGAATTTGATAAATTCGAATGCAGCAAAATGATAACACATGCATACATTTACAAAAGAACTTCCAAATTTGTTTGGACATTTTCTTCATATGAAGAGAAAGACGTTTCATTTTCTGACCGTAATGTTTTTCCTAAAGGTTGTATTGTGAGAATGACAAGATTACTTGTCTGAGTTCTGCTCGATTAGTTTAGTAGAAGATATGCCTTCTATTCGTTCTGATTGTAGTGCTTTAAGTCTTTTGATTTCATCCAATTTCTCTGACTTAGATAGATCGCTTAAATTTCCATGTAAGTGAGTCTCAATGAATTGTCCCGTGGCTTTACCTATTAGATTCTCAAACCCCAGGCATTTTTCTTCTTTACCTGCTTCCTCTAATTTCTTAGATAGTTTCTGCTGCCTCAATACATAGTTATTTTTTGTAACAGTATATGATCTATTAACTTCGTTAAGTTTATAACGTAGGTATTTGATAACTTTTTCGTTATCCATTAGCTCCGATCCTTCGATTCTAGCTCTTTTAGGACTATATCCTGCTGCTAGTGCGGCATCATAGTAAGTAGTTCTACCCTGGTTAAAAACCATGTAGTCTACGAATCTTCTCTGCATTTCTGTAAGAGCATCTACTGGATGCGCCTTCTTTTTGACAACTTCTTGACTCATACTTGCAATATATAAGATATGGGATATAATACAAGGCAGAATTATGACAGGAAAAGAGTTAGCTCAAGTCTTAAATAAGTTTCTTAAATCACCTCATGCACAGTGGGCGAGAGTTCAAATTGAACTACCTAATGGAGAGAAATTAAATGTTTCTCAAATTCAATTGTTGCAAAATAGAATAATTGGGGATAGAGACACTCACAGGATTAATATTAAGGGCGAACGCGATCCTTATCCTAAAATGGGAAAAATCATAGGCAAACTTTAGTTGGGGTTACCTTGATGGGACCGGAGACTAAATTTTGGCATGAGCTTAAAAGAAATACAAATAAAATTAGCTGGACACGCCTGGAAAATAAGGCTTTATTCGGCACTCCTGATCTATTGGGTTATTCTCCTAACGGCCACTTTTTTACAGTAGAATTAAAGGTAACAAAAGGTAACAAAGTTATCTTTTCCCCCCACCAAATTAGCTTTCACGTGAAACATAATTTGAATTCATTTATTCTTGTTGCTTGTCCCCTGGACAAGGGGAAGGTTCGCTTGTACCCTGGTGCTTGGATCCTGGATCTTGTGAGGGAAGGCTTGAAGCTTGAACCCTTGGTTCAAGGTTGGGAGCTTGTGACTCAGAAGCTTGAGAGCTTGTAAGCTTGCGAGCTTGCAGCCTCCGTTGCTTCCTAAGCTCTGCATAATATTTTGGGTGATACCATACCATAGTTTAGAATCATTCTAATGTTTACCGTAACATATGTTTGCTGTGTCCCTGGACCAGCACGCGCGACAGCTGCCGCATTCGTTCCCTTGATCGGGGGCCGGGCAGGTCCTGTCTTCAGCCTTCGTTGAAACAGTAGACGTCCACGGCCAGTGTTTGACTGGTCCCTGGTCAATCATATGTGAGCTAATTCTAATAATTAAATTAGACGGAATTACGGCAGGATCTGTAAGCTTTAAAAATTTTACTTCCCGCGTGGGCATCCAGTGCCGGGTCCCTGGTGTACGCTTGCACACTTCAAAAATATTTTTTAAATGCTGCGCGCTCTGGATGTCTCCTGAGTCGTGCCACCTGAACCAGGGCTGGCCTTCAATCAACACTACCATGGCGTCAACCCATCGCGGGTGCACAAGTGCAGCCAGTCGACGGTCCAGCGCTTCGCGCACGTTGCGGAATCTATACCGGCCTTTCATGGCATAACAGCCCGCGCATACTGAGCCCGGGACCTTCTGGAGCTTCGCGCCTGTGATACAATTCCAGGCCGGCAGGTTATGCGCTGGTCCGGGCATCTTGGACGGCGCAGACAGGCCGCCGGTTATTTGTCTTGCTTCTTTTTTTAGCATTTTTTCCTTTCGTTTTTAAATCTTATAATATCCCAGAGCTTGGACCCTGTCAAGGCTTGGGAGCTTGCGGGCTTGCAGCTTGGAGCCTTCCGGGCGGGCCCACCCTAAAAAAAACTGGCCCGGGGCGCATTGCTGCGCCCTGGTCCCTTCCTAACAGAAAAGGAATTAGTTTGATTTCTTTTTTGCATTGCCGCCCTGCATCATGACTTGATCAGCGCCAAAATTCTCAGCCAACAATTTTCCTATTTGAGAAACCATTTTGACTTCAGCGTGTTTCTCGTGTTTGTCTTTGTATTTAATATATTCCTTGTTCATGATAACAGGCTCAAATTTAGAGTGGTACCAAATACCACCATCATAAGAGTTTTTTAGTTTTTCTGTAGGAATATATTGAGAAGTTGAAACGTGCCATTTATTATTTTTGAATATATAAATATATTCAATATGACAGTCACCTCTCATATTATACATATACATCCATTCATCGCGGTAAGTTTTAGCTGGCTCTTCTTTCCTGTCCCAATCTCGACCATAAAAACTACACTCTGCAAAAGTATCGCCCAGATAACTGGCGTCTCCTTCTGTAAATAGTTGTTTGGCTAAGTCATAATGGTTGTAATGATCAACCAGGCATTTACCAACGCCATAAGGATAACCATCACTATGGACATATATTACTTTTACTTTTTTTGTCTTTGGATCTTCTATTGCTATATTACTTCTTGTACTCATATTTATTTTTCCTTTCTGTTTTTATCTTATATTATGCAGGACCAACCGTCAAGCTTGTAGCTTGGGCGCTTGGTCCCTGACCAATCAACGCCAGACTGTCTGTGTTCTAGCGGCGGCGGCGCGTTGACTGATCCCAGATCCGATGCTCATGATTGTTGCAGAGTTCTACATCGGATCAGGGATCAGTTCTGGTTGTGGATGATATCTGATTACACGTCACACACCACAACCAGAAGTTGTCCCATTAGTTTAGAATAATTCTAAACTGAATTTAGTGTAAAATTATCATCATTAAATTGTTGTTCTGTTATATTCCTTTCTTCGCCTGTAACCATATTATAAAAGAAATGGTTGTCCTCGTTATCGCCATAACCCCAACGAAATCTCTTGAGCCAAGCATTATTCTCGCTCAATACTATCGGCTGAGTTATTCTTCCAAAATGATCTAAGGCTCGTTCCCCATATTCTTGAAACCAATCATCTTGACAAGCCATTGAACATGCGTTGCCTTGCAAGTAATAAAAATTACTTCTGCGTCTAGTTTGATTTACTTTATTTCCTTTTGGTCCTCGTTTTCTGTCTTGTGTGTCGTAAGTATGACAACGTGGTCCTTGACAATATTTCATATTTTCCTTTCTGTTATATTCTGGGATAATAATCATTGATTTACATATGTCAAGAAAAAAATAATTTTTTTAGACTTTTAGGGAGGGCCCACCCTAGAAAAAAAGAAATTTTTTATCTCTTGACAATGGCTTGTAATCTGGTAGTTTCTGGGATTATGCAAAACAAACAGAAAGGACAAAAATGAGTAAAATAAGAATGAATACTGAATTTAGAAATAAGATTTTAAATCGGTATATTGAACACGCAGAAAACGAGAACACGCAAGAACAACAATCGTTTCTTCAAGCGAGGGAAAAAGTAGATCAATTATATCCACAAGCTTTTAGACTTGCAAAAGATGTAGTTGAAAATGCTTATCCACAAGAAGATGTTGACACTTGTAAATCTCTAAAGAAAAAATATGGGCAACCTTTAGATGTTGTAGCAAAAGATAAATGTTTTTATTTCTCTTATGCAAACGAAGATTATGATGAAAATGATGATCAAGTTTATGAGGATAAAGATGTATCAAACAAAGAAATATCTGAACATTTTGATTTTGGTCTTTATGGGTATTGTGATAATGGCGATACTTATAATAATGATAGTGGTAAGAAGTTTGCTTATGCTTATAAGAGAGAAGAACTAAAAGCAAAAGAATGCAATCCAGATATTTTTGCACAACAAAATGGGAAAGATGATAACCCACATAAAACCAAGCATATTGATTTAAACGATAAAGCTTTGGGATATTCTGGTTATGGTCGTTATTCAGACAATAACAATATTGGAATGACGCAAAAATTTGATAGTCAATGGTATTTAGATATCATTGGAACATCACATTGTAGATCACGAACTATTGCATGTACTAAAGACCAATTTTCATTTTTTCAGATTTTTAAACAAGCTAAAGCCCATGTTATCACTTGCCACCAAAAATGGATTGATAGCATTGAAAAACAAAAACAAGCTATGAAAACTGGTTTGAAAGCTTATAGATATTTAAGCGAGGGTGTTGAGTTGATGAAAGAGTTAGGTGTTGAACTTGACGAAGCAGAACTCGTCAGATGTAATTCTACTGGCTTAACAATCTACAACCCAGTTAATTTGGCTAGTATGATAAAAGGCATGAAGAATACAACCATGACTAGAGAACAAAAGATTGCTATTAGACAGCAATACGAGAAAGAAAATAATTTGAATTAATTAAATTATTTAGTTGACTTCTATCCTATTTAGTGTAGGATAGAGGTCATTAACAGAAAGGAAAACATGATAGACAAACAAACATTTACAATCACTTACTATTCTGCGAGTGATAAAAAAACAATTACGAGGAATGCACTTTGGAATGACCAATGTAAATATTGGTTCAGTAAAGCTGGAAGATTGTTAATGACATATTTTGATGTAGATCAAAATGGTTATAGAACTGCGTCAGATAGTTGGACAATTAAAAAATAACAGAAAGGAAAACATGACAACAAAAAACGATCCAATGGAAAACTCAAATGAAAAAAAGTTTTTTATTGTTGAAAAATATATTGGATATCAAACTGAAAGATACAATATCCACAATCAAAAAATGTATGACTTAACAACAGCAGTTAAAAAGTTGTTGGCTCTTGATACATTGAACGAGGATAGAGAACGATATTCTTATCACTTGCAAGAAGTTGATTTCTCAATGGTTGATAAACCATTAGTATTAACAGATGAAGTAAAGGAAGATAAGAGTTGGAAAGATTGTGTTGATGAAAGTCTGCCATTTTAATTATGACTGACTTTACTAAATACAGAAATATATCTTTAGATCATGACACTTACAGGAAGTTGGAGAAACTATCTAAATCAGTTGCACCTATTCCAATGAGCATGAGTAAAACTCTATTGATATTAATTAATCTACTTAAAAAAAGAGGTAAGATAAAATAATATATAAGCATGGCGCAAGGAATTGCGCCATGCAATAAATGCATATAGCTACATATAGTTGTCAATAACTATATCCCACATAATCCTACGCATAATGTCGCAGGGCAAAATCGCAATTCTGGGCGGGCCCACCCCACAAATCTATAGAGGTACCACGGGCGGGCCCACCCTGATCAGGAAAAAGGGAGGGCCCACCCCCTTTAAATAATAAAAGGGGTCCCAAGCTTACCCTTTATTGATTAATTCAGACGGTTAAGGTATAACTTTTTAAAACATATTTGAGATATGCAAGAAACAGAAAATATTACAAAAAATTTAGAGGGATTGACCCCTGAAGAAAGCGCCAAACTAATCGAACTTGAACGAAGTGTAGCTTTGGATGAAGCTCGTCCAAATATTACAAAAAATTTTTTAAGTTTTGTTAAGTATGTTTGGCCTGAGTTTATAGAGGGGTCCCATCATAAAATTATTAATAAAAAATTCAACGATCTTGCCGAAGGCAAGATTAAGAGACTAATCATTAACATGCCGCCAAGACATACAAAGTCGGAGTTTGCCTCATACTTACTCCCGGCATGGATGATTGGGAGAAAACCTAGTTTAAAGATAATTCAAGCAACTCACACGGCCGATCTTGCAATTGACTTTGGAAGAAAGACTAAAAACTTAGTCGATGAAAAAAATTATCAAGAATTATTTAAAACAAGACTTCAAGAAGATAGTCAGGCCGCTGGAAAATGGAAAACCGAACAAGGTGGTGAATATTTTGCAGCTGGTGTTGGTGGAGCGATTACTGGAAGGGGTGCTGATCTATTAATTATTGATGATCCCCACAAAGAACAAGATTTAAAAGGAGACGGTAAAGCTTTTGAGAAAGCAATGAATTGGTACACAGCTGGACCACGTCAAAGGCTTCAACCTGGTGGTTCAATTGTAATTGTTATGACCAGGTGGTCAACTAAAGACATAACCGGTCAATTATTAAAAGCTCAAACCGAAGAAGGGTCTGATCAATGGGAAGTTGTAGAACTTCCAGCAATATTGCCAGATGGAAAACCTGTTTGGCCTGAATATTGGAAAGCAGAAGAATTACTTAAAACAAAAGCCTCGATCCCCGTTTCCAACTGGTTGGCCCAATATATGCAGCAACCGACTGCCGAAGAAGGAGCCATATTAAAACGAGAATGGTGGAGAGATTATGAAGCTAAATACCCACCTCCACTAGAATACATTGTAATGTCTCTCGATACCGCCTTTACTAAATCAACAACAGCTGACTTTAGCGCTGTAACCATGTGGGGCGTATATTCGACCGAGGACCAGGGACAAAACATAATTTTGCTTAATGCTTTTAAAGGTAGGTACGAGTTCCCTGAGCTCCGGAGAATTGCTCTTGAAGAATACCAAGATTGGCGACCGGACATGGTAATTGTTGAGGCGAAAGCATCTGGACTACCTCTGACTCACGAGCTAAGACAAATGGATATCCCAGTTATTAACTTTACACCTTCAAAAGGAAATGATAAACACACAAGAGTGAATTCCGTAGCCCCGCTTTTTGAGTCGGGGAAAGTATGGGCCCCGATGCATGAGCATTTTGCCCAGGAAGTCGTAGAGGAATGTGCGTCTTTTCCATTCGGGGAACATGATGACTATGTCGATAGTACGACACAGGCCATTATGCGAATTAGACAGGGTGGTTTGGTTCGTCATCCTGAAGATTATAAAGATGAGCCTGTTGTAAGAGGACAAGTAAAGTATTATGGCTAGAAAAGCATTAGTAGATTCAATTTTAAAATTATACTCCAAACTAGGGGGCAATGTTAATGAGGTCCTTGGTACCCGATCCAATATTAGTTTCTTAGGAACCGGGAAGAGTCCAGAAGGCTTCATAGATTCTACAATCAACATAGACGCCATCGGTGCTCTAGGTAAAAATAAAATTTTAGACGAATTAAAAAGTTCTATCGGCTATTTAACAGCTGATAAGTTAAACGACGTTCAAGCAGGAAAGTTATATGAAAACATGTTAAAGGTTGACAACGTTTTTAATCCTGCAGATTATGCTATTCCAAACATCACAGACATGGCAACAAGGACCAGGAATTTAACAGAAGAAGGTCTTGGTTCTTTAAGAGCAAAAACGGGAGACACTCCACTTACTGCAGTAAAAACAAGGGACTATGAAGGAGCTCCAAGAGATTTTGAAAGAGCTGTTATGACAGATTCTAAGGGTAATCCTCTTCAAGATACTGAGTGGGCAGCAAGATTAGCTAAAGCTGAAGGAGTTGCACCAGAAGAAACTATTTTACCAATGGGAAGAGTGTTAGATGATATACCCCCAGGTTCAGCAGGTGGAGTAGACGACATTGCAGCTCCAGTTCAACAATACACTAACGAAATTGATGCTTTAGAAACTATGACAAAGAATAGAGCAGGACATGAATTCATTACAGGTTATGTAGATGAAATTTATAAAAACGCAGGAGCTACATCTTCTGTGGATGTGCCCAAGAAAAGAGCAGCAGCTAGAGAATTTTTATACAACATGTTGAAAAAAGAAACAGACTTACTTCCTCCTGGAAAAGGTGGAACTTTAGAATCTGTTATTAGTGATGCAGATTATAAATACATTACAGAAGGTGGCGGTGGCGCTTTAGGTGATCCATTAGTTTTAGTTAAGAAATATTTTGGTGATGAGATTGCAAAAAGAATTCCATTAGATACACGTGTCGAAGTTATAGATGCATTCGTTGATAACGTTCGTTTTACAAAAGACAGAGCTGGATTTAGAACTGACGATCCAAGATTCAATCCTGATGACATTCCAGAATTTAAACACGGCGGACTAGCTAAGATCCTGGAGGTCTAATGCCTAGAAGTCTAGAACAACAAGCTCTCGTAGATGAACTAATTGAATTTTTAAAACCTTATAAAGGTAAGTCAATTGATACAGACGTTTTAGCTAAAAAAGTTGAGGAGATATGGGGAGATAAAATAGGTGCCACTAAAACTGGAGCCGGAAAATTATCTGATTTAAGAAGAGACCCAACAATTTTTGAAGGTGTAAAAATAGAATATAAATTAAAAGGGAAGGGTCCTTGGAATGTAGCATGGCAAAACGATGCTGAGTGGAGAAAATTTTTTAAAGAAAAAAATCCGGGAGTAAAATGGGAAGATTTAACAACTGAACAGAGAGATATTAAGTCCAATACTTGGAAAAGTTACGAGGTGTTTAAAGAAAGATCCAAAGTTATTCCAAAAAATTATATACGTCAAAATGATTTTGCCGATAAGGTGGGAATGAATAGAGACACTTTAAAGACAGTTAGAACTAGAGACAACTATAAAAATTTAAATTCACAAATTAATAAAGTATTTAATGTTAAAAAATTTAAGGAAGAGGTTTGGTTTCCTGATCCTTCTAAAAAAGAAGTTGAAAAATTTAAGGCGCTTGTAAAAGCAAACGCAGAAGCTGGAACGGCACAGATGGCAATTAAAAAAGGCTCTGTTTCTGATAAACCTATTTTAGCTTTACATAAGGAATTAATTAGAGATCCAGATGCAAGACCATGGGAATTGGCTGAGAATATTTATGGTAATTCAAAAGCCAGCACTCTACAGATGATTGGAAATGATTCTTCCAAATACGTCGAGGTTTTACGTGGTTCAAGAACTGTACCTGGCTTAACACTCCCTGGTGCTACTAAAATTGAAGATATTCTTTCAAACATTTTGATGCCTGGAAGTGGGTTTTTTAAATTTGGAAATAATGAACGAAGAAATGCGATGCTTCGAGAACGAGATGAAATTTTAAAAACTAAAGGACCTAAATTAAAAAGAGTAAGAGATTATTTAACTAAACGAGGTGTGGTACCTGGTATGCACCTTGACGAGACTTTGAGTCTAGCTGCTACTTATGAAAAAGCCCCCGGCTACACAGAATTTGCTCAAAGAATTCCAGGTAATGTAAATGTATTAAAAGGAAATACAATTGATAGAGATTTTTCTCTTTTACTTGAAAAAGTAATAGATGGAAAAGATGGGCCGGGCTCATATAGAGAAACCCCTTTTAAAAATTTAAAAGAACATGTTAGGTTGTTTAATGCTTATTCAAAAGATTTTCAAAAAGAATGGGGAATAGACACTCCCACTATAGAATATAAACCAGGACAAAAATTAAATGCTTCTCATTTTATAAAACATTTTGATAAGTTATCTCCTGAAGCACAGGTAAATGTAAATCAATTAGCTGATAGAGGAATTGTCATGAGATCTAAATCAGTTCCTATGAGAGAAATGCTTTTTCAAATGTATAAAACTGCTCCTAAAAATGAGCAGACTATAATTCAAACAATTTTAGGATGTAGAAAAGCAGCAGCTTTAGGTGGACGTATTGGTTTTGCAGGAGGTAATTTAGATGCATGTGTTGGCACAAAATTAAGTAATGAATCCCAAGTTACAAAATTAACTCAGTTAGATGATTCATCTCCGACGTTTAGTAGAATAAAAAACGCAGCAACAGGATTTTTAAACTTTGCAAAACGTGGTGGTAAGTTTGGTGCATTAGCAGCGGCAGGTGCAGCAACAGCGGGTCTTGTTAAAACATTTATGAACGATGATCCAACAACTTATTTATCTGATGAGAATCAACAGAAGAATATGTTAATTGAAATGTTAACAGGTCCAGTGGATGAAGCACCACAAGAACGTTCAGAAATTTTAGATTATCAATTGCCGGTTTTAGGAGGAGCAGCAGTGGCAGGAACAGCAGCAGTTGCACCTTCAACAATTGAAGCGTCTAGATCAGCAAGGTTTGGAAAAAAACCATCAGGCCTAACTAAAACTGGTTTAAAAACTTTGGGTAGAGGGTTATCGGCTCTAGGAACTCCTTTGGGAATGTTGGCCTATGAACCATTCCATATTGGTGAGCAAATTGCAGCCGGAGATTCTCCTGCTGAAATGGCAACCAATCCATGGAATTATGCAGGACTAGCTTTTGCTGATCCTGTTACCAAATTTGCAACAAAAGGATTAGGACCAACAGCATCCAAAATTATGAGACTTGGAATTAGTCCAGGGGCATTAAAAACTGTTTCACGTAGATTTGGTTTACCAGGTCTTGCATTATCACTTGGTATCAGTGGTTATGAAACATATGATGACTGGAAAAACAAAAGAGGTTGGTTTAGTGAAGAATAAAACTCTTGTTGCAAATATGCAACACGTAAAATGGAAGGAGATACCACCTTTAAAGGGACCGGACTCACAGGGGTTGAATGTTCCCACAAAACAAGCTAAAACAATAGAGAACTCGGAGAATATAAATGGCAGAAATAGACAAACCATTACCAAACGTAAATACTGAAATTAAAGTACCTGGCGAAGAAGAAATCGCAGTTGCTCAAGAAGAAACAATTAAAGAGCAGGTTGGACCTGATGATATTGAAGTTACCACAGAAGAAGATGGTGGTGCTACAATTAATTTTGATCCAGAAGCAGTTAACCAGCCTGGCGGAGAAAGCCATTTTGACAATTTAGCAGAATTATTACCAGAAGATGTTTTAGGAAAATTAGGTTCTGAATTAGCAGATAATTTTTCACAATATAAAAGTTCTAGAAAAGCTTGGGAAGATACTTATACAAAAGGACTAGATCTTTTAGGATTTAAGTATGAAAACCCAACGCAACCGTTTCAAGGTGCTTCAGGTGCTACTCACCCTGTGCTAGCTGAAGCAGTTACACAGTTTCAAGCGCAAGCTTATAAAGAATTATTACCAGCAACTGGTCCGGTCCATACTCAAATAGTTGGACTTGCCGATAGAGCAAGAGAAGACCAATCAAACAGAGTTAAAGAATTCATGAACTATCAGCTCATGGATGTGATGAAAGAGTATGAACCCGAGTTCGATCAAATGCTTTTTTATCTCCCTCTTAGTGGCTCTGCCTTTAAGAAAGTTTATTACGACGAGCTTCTAGGCAGAGCTGTTTCAAAATTTGTCCCAGCTGACGATTTAGTTGTACCTTACACTGCTACATCTTTAGAAGATGCAGAAGCAGTTATTCATGTAATTAAAATGTCAGAAAACGATTTAAGAAAAAAACAAGTTTCTGGTTTTTATAAAGACGTTGAATTAAAACCTGGATACAATCAAGAAACAGAAGTAGAGAAAAAAGAAAGAGAATTAGAAGGAATTAAAAAAACTAGAGATGAAGATATCTTTACCGTTTTAGAAGTTCACACAGATTTAGACCTAGAAGGGTTTGAAGACAAAGACTCAACAGGAGAAGCAACTGGAATTAAACTTCCTTACATTGTTGCTCTTGAAATGGGTCAAAGACAGATATTGTCAATTAGAAGAAACTTTAAAATTGATGATCCACAAAAAAATAAAATAGATTATTTTGTTCATTTTAAATTTTTGCCTGGAATGGGATTTTATGGTTTTGGTTTAATTCATATGATCGGTGGTTTATCAAGAACAGCAACCACTGCATTACGTCAATTATTGGACGCAGGAACTTTAAGTAATTTACCAGCAGGATTTAAACAACGTGGGATACGTGTACGAGATGAAGCACAAGCTATACAGCCCGGCGAATTCAGAGATGTTGATGCACCAGGAGGAAGTATTAAGGATGCATTTATGCCTTTACCTTTTAAGGAACCTTCACCAACTTTATTACAGTTGATGGGAGTAGTGGTACAGGCAGGACAACGATTTGCCGCCATAGCTGACATGCAGGTCGGTGACGGCAACCAACAAGCAGCTGTTGGTACGACCATTGCTCTCTTAGAACGTGGTTCAAGAGTCATGTCAGCCATCCATAAAAGGTTGTTTGTGGCGATGAAACAAGAATTTCAATTATTAGCAGGAGTATTTAAACAATATCTACCTGCAGAATATCCATATGATGTTGTTGGTGGACAAAGAAATGTTAAACAAACAGATTTTGATGAAAAAGTTGACATTATTCCTGTTGCTGATCCAAATATTTTTTCTCAATCACAAAGAATTTCAATGGCACAGACAGAATTACAACTTGCAATGTCAAATCCAAAAATGCACAACTTATATGAAGCGTATTATGCAATGTATCATGCAATTGGGGTAAAAAATATTAACAAAATTTTACCACCACCACAACAACCGACTCCAATGGACCCGGCAGCCGAAAATATTATGGCAATGAGTGGTAAACCATTCCAAGCTTTTAAAGGACAAGACCATCAAGCGCATATTACAACCCATTTAAACTTTATGGCGTCTAATATTGCACGAAATTCACCTCCAGTTCTTGCTGCATTAGAAAAAAATATTTTTGAACACATTTCTATGATGGCACAAGAGCAGTTAGAAGTAGAATTTAGAGATGAAATTATGCAATTGACACAAATGCAACAAATGGTGCAACAAAATCCAATGTTACAACAAGATCCGCAGTATCAACAGCAGATTATTACAATGTCGATGAATTTAGAGTCTAGAAAAGCAAAATTAATTGCAGAAATGACCCAAGAATTTAAAGATGAAGAGAGTAAAATCATGGGTGAGTTTGGAAATGACCCAATTGCTAAGTTAAAAGCAAGAGAATTAGATTTAAGAGCTATGGATGACTCTGTTAAGCGTGAACAAGGTCAAGAAAAGATTGATTTAGATAAATCTAAACAATTAATGGGCCAAGATCAATTTGATGAGAAATTAGCTCAAAATGAAGAATTAGCTCAGTTAAGAGCTGATACATCACTACAAAAACAGGCCATGTCTCAGGATGCTAAGTTGATCAATGATATGATCAAACAAGAAGACGTTAAGATCTTGAAAGGACCTAGAAGATAGTATACAAACTAACAGGAGAAAAATATGTCAAAAGGAAAAACATTTTGGACAAAAAACAACCCAAAGTTTATTGGTAAAGTTGTGTCTGACACGCCAAAAGCGGATATGTCAAATACACTTCCAATTAATAGCGATGGGTATGGAAAAGAAGTAGAAGTTAAAATGCCTCTTGGTCAACCGACTGTAAACAAAGTTGGCGGACAAAGAAGAATGTTAGCTTCGAAAAAGTCTAAAGTAAGCTGGTACTAATATGTGGCTAAGTGCAATTAAACTAGCTGTATCAGCTGGTAGTAAAGTTTATGCTAACAGACAAAGAGCAAAAGTTGCTATGTCTGATGCACAACTTTTGCACGCCGAGCGACAAGCGCGAGGTGAGGAAGCTTACCAAGGCAAACTGTTAGAAGCTCGACAAAACGACTACAAGGACGAATTCGTTCTTGTAATATTAAGCGCGCCCATAATTGTGCTTGCATATGGGGTCTTCAGCAATGATCCGGTGGCTCTGGATAAGATTAAGATCTTTTTTGAGCATTTCGCGGCGTTGCCGACATGGTTTACTTCACTTTGGATACTTGTAGTTGGGAGTATTTTTGGTATAAAGGGAACACAAATATTTAGAAATGGTAAAAAATAATGTCAAAAAAATCTAGAAAACGAAATAGAAAAATAGCTACTTTATTACTTGCCGGTTTAGGCGCGGCGGCTTTGGGTAAAAGAAATCAGATGAGTGGAAAAGAAACTGTTTCTGATGCACAAAAAACAGCTTCACAATTAGGATCAGCTCCTAAAACTCCTACTTCATGGATTACTAAAAAAGTTGTTGCAGATAATACTAAAAAACAACCAGTTTCTATTAGTAGAAACACTGGAATTACTATTGGTGCTGGTGGAAACAAAGTTGCTGCTCAGACAGGAAGTAAAGTTCCTTACATTAGAAGAGCTGCAGATACAGCAAGACTTAATAAGATAAGAGCATTTAGAGATGCTGATGCTTTGAGCATGGCTAATAGAACAACAGTTCCAACCGCTACTATCGACCAAAGAACTTACAGTGATTATCCAGAAATTAAAGACTACATGAGTAAAGGTGGCAGAGCTGGACATAAATCTGGTGGAAGTGTTAAAGGTGTAGGAAAAGCAAAACGTGGTTTTGGAAGAGCGTTTACAAAAGCTAAAAAATAGTATAAGGAGATAACATGAGACAAAACGGAGTAAGACCAGGAAGAACAAGATTCGCTAAAGGCGGTAGAGCTAATGCTCGAGGTGGCGGAGTAATGAGAGACGACATGGTACATGGTTACTATCCTTCAGACATGGGAATGGTTGGTGGAGCTATGTATAAAAAAGGTGGTCGTGTAAGTAAAAAGAAACAAGGCTACAAAGATAGAAAAGATGAATCTATTGCTATGAGAATTCGTAAGAAAAGAACTAAGAAGCAATTAAAAGCTTCTAGAGATGAGTCTTACGGAAGATTTGGAAGCAAAGCTAAGAAGTCTGGCAAGATCAACAGATAGTCATGATCAACAAAATCATTGCGAGAATAAAGGGTATGTTTACCACTACTAAAGTAGAAGAGAAGTGTAAACACACAGAATTACAGCAAAGAGAGGCTAAATTTTGTGTTGCATGTAGAAAATATATTCCAGGTACTTAATGGCTAAAAAGTGGATTCAAAAAGCTGTCAAAAAACCGGGAGCTTTAAGAAAAGCTTTAGGTATTAAAAAAGGCAAAAAAATTCCAGCGGCTAAATTAAATGCTGCTGCTAAAAAAGGTGGTAAGTTAGGACAACGTGCAAGACTTGCTCAAACCTTTAAAAAAATGAAAAGAGGATAAGCACGCTATGAATTATGAAAAAAGCAATATTAACAGCATTAGAAGACAGATATAAAGCACAGATCTCTGAAGCAGACGCTACTTTAAAAATTTTTCTTGAACAATCAGTTGGAATAGGAGAACATCCGCAACATATCGATGAAGTAGATAAATTAATTCAAAAGATTGCAAACGCGGAAGAAAATTTAAAAGTACTAAAGGAGTTTGAAGATGCCGTTTAAATCCGAAAAACAAAGAAGATACCTTTGGAAAAAGGAACCAGTAATAGCAAGAAAATGGACCAAGAAGTATGGAAGTAAGCCAGTAAAGAAAACAAAAAGGAGAAAAAAATAATGGAAGATTTTACTTATGTTTCAAAAATAAGAAAAATTATTAAAATGAGACATGACGATGTTGTGGCAGCAATGGCGTCAGGAGGTGTTGACAATATGGAAAAATATCAATATATGTTAGGACAGATACGAACGTATCAATATTTAGATCAGGAAATATCCACCCTGCTAGAAAAAAAGGAGCGAAATGAAAAAGACGGAACCGTTATCAACCTTAACTCAAAACCCAAAAATTGAGTTACCAAATAAAGAATTAGTAGGGGTTAAAACTACTAAGCAAAAAGAACAAGATTTAAAAGCTGAATCAGCAAAATTACCTAAGCCAACAGGTTGGCGAATTATGGTTTTACCTTTTAAGCAAAAAGATAAAACTAAAGGGGGAATATTATTAGCAGATGAAACAGTAGAAAGATCGCAAGTAGCATCGACTTGTGGTTTAATATTGGACATGGGCCCACATTGCTATGATAAAGAAAGATATCCAGAGGGTCCCTGGTGCAAGAAAGGTGATTGGATTATCTTTGCAAGATATGCCGGATCACGAATTAAAATAGATGGGGGTGAGATAAGGCTTCTTAATGATGACGAAGTTTTAGCGACCGTGGAAAACCCTGAAGATATATTCCACGAATTTTAACATAGATAAGGAGAAACTATGCCAGAAGAAAATAAAAAAGAAGACAACATATCAGCAGAGCCAATGGTGGATTTAGATATATCTGGTCCTGGTGCAAGTGTTGAGCTTCCAGAAAAAGAGAGCGAAGAAACAAAAACATACGAGAAAGAGGATAAAAAAAATGAAACAAATGTTACATACGATAATGAGTCCGTTGACACACCTGAGAAATCTAGTGAGCAGTCTGATGTTCGAGAGAGCAAGGACGAAGGCGGAAAGGTTGAACAAAAAACTTCTGAAGAAGGGGGTGATAAGCAACCAGATAACACTAGCGAAGTTGAAGAATATTCTGAAGGAGTTAAGAAAAGAATAGCTAAACTTACGAGGAAAATGCGTGAAGCAGAACGACAAAGAGAAGAAGCTTTGCGTTATGCTAGAAGTATAAAAACTGAAAGAGATCAGCTTCACACAACTGCAACAACTTTAGATAAAAATTATGCCACCGAAATGGAAGGTAGAATTGCGTCTTCTCTTTCTGCAGCCCAAGCTAAATTAGCGGCTGCCAGAGATTCACAAGATTCTAAAGCTGAAGTAGAGGCTTTGACAGCTATTTCTCAATTGGGTTATGAACAAGGTAAGTTAGCCGAGTTAAAAACTCAGCATCAAATGCAGGAAACTGCAGCTAAAGAGGCTGAAGAAAGACCGGTTAGAGCGCCTGTTCAACAGCAACAACCCCCAAGAGATCCGAAAGCGGAAGCTTGGGCTGAGAAAAATGAGTGGTTTGGCAAAGATAATGCCATGACTTACACAGCATTTGATTTACACCGTAAATTAACAGAGGAGGAGGGAATGGACCCACAATCTGATGAATATTATTCAGAAGTGGACAAAAGAATAAGACTTGAATTTCCCCACAAATTTGGTAATAAAGGTGTAGAGAAACAACAGACTAGTAAACCTACACAAAACGTTGCCTCTGCAACGCGTAGTTCAAAGACTGGTCGCAAATCTGTGAGACTCACACCGTCTCAAGTCGCAATTGCGAAAAAATTAGGTGTGCCACTAGAAGAGTATGCGAAACAACTTATGAACACGAAGGAGGTATAGGCATATGAATACAAATAAACCAAATCGTGCGAGTCAGGCTAAGAAAAGTGATACAACAAAAGTTGTAACACAATCAAAAACGGTTGCGCCAAAAGCAAGACCAAAAGTTTGGACTCCACCATCGTACTTAGATACGCCCAACGCGCCAGAAGGATTCAGACACAGATGGGTCAGGGTAGAAATCCTAGGGTTCGTCGACACGAAAAACATACAAGGACGCTTAAGGTCTGGTTATGAATTAGTAAGAGCCGATGAATATCCTAATGAGGACTTTCCAGCAATCGCAGATGGCAAATACGCAGGGGTTATCGGGCACGGAGGCCTAGTGCTGACTAGGGTACCGGAAGAGATCGCAAGGTCAAGACAAGAGTACTTTCAAAAAGAGGCTCAAGATCAAATGACCGCAATTGACAACGATCTTATGAAGGAGCAGCATAAGGGAATGCCTATCGAAATCGATAGAAGTTCTCGTACAACCTTCGGTGGGAAGAAAACTTAAAATTTAAATTTTCAAACCAGCGATTAAATTAACCGTGACTGGAGGCCCGCAAGGGTAGGTCACATCAAAGGAGACAACTATGGCTAATCAAAGCACAACTGGTTTCGGTTTAAGACCGATCCAAAAGATTGGTCAGAACGATAACAACGCCGGTTTGAGTGAATGGTTAGTAGCAGCAAGTTCTGCAGCTATGTACCACAACGACATGGTTATGTTGACTGCAGATGGAGTGGTCTTAAGATCAACTAATGCATCAGCAAACAACCTTGGTTCACTAAACGGTGTGTTCTACACTGACCCAACTACAAGTAAGCCTACTTGGTCTAATTATCTACCTGCTTCTACAGCAGCTAGTGATATTATTGCACTCGTTAACAGCGACCCTGCACAAATATTTGAGATCAGAAACGCTACAAGTACGTTGGCAGCAGCAGATGTCGGAGGAACTACTAAAATAGTTCTTGGTGCAGGTTCAAGTCCTAACTGGATTTCAACTTCTACTGTATACGACACAGCAGGAACAGCAGCTGACCAATTAAAACTAATAGGTATCTCCAGAGACCCAGACAACCAAGATGCTAGCGCAAATGGCTGTATATGGCGTGTACAAATATACGAACATATATTAGCTAATATTTGTGCTCAAGGCATTTAAGGAGGATAAATTATGGCTATATCACGTAATCAACTAGTTAAAGAACTAGAGCCAGGTTTAAACGCATTGTTTGGCCTGGAATACAAACAGTATGAAAATCAGTCCGCTGATATTTATACTACTGAGTCATCTGACAGAGCTTTCGAAGAGGAAGTAATGTTGTCAGGTTTCGCTCAAGCACAAGTAAAACCGGAAGGTTCAGCAGTATCATTCGATAATGCTCAAGAAACTTTCACAGCTAGATACACTAACGAGACAATTGCTCTCGCTTTTGCTATCACTGAGGAAGCAATTGAGGATAACTTGTATGATAGACTGGCTTCTAGATATACTAAAGCTTTAGCAAGATCTATGGCTCAAACTAAACAAGTTAAGGCAGCGTCCCCATTAAACAATGGGCAGACTGGAGGAACTTTTAACTCTGGCGACGGTGTAACTTTGTTTAACGCGTCACACCCTACAATTGCTGGAACGTTTTCGAACACACTAGCAACTGCTGCGGATTTAAACGAAACTTCATTGGAGCAAGCATTAATTGATATTGCTGCGCTTACTGATGAAAGAGGTTTAAAAATCGCTGCTAAAGGTATGAAGATGATCATCCCATCTGCGCTACAATTCACAGCTGAAAGACTTATGGCTTCTGCTGGTAGAGTTGGAACTGCTGATAATGATATCAACGCAATCAAATCTATGGGGATGATTCCTCAAGGATACTCTGTTAACAATTTCTTAACAGACACTGATGCTTGGTTCATTAAAACAGATGTGCCAAATGGTATGAAACATTTCGAAAGAACTCCTCTATCTACTAAGATGGAAGGTGATTTCGATACTGGTAATGTTAGATACAAAGCTAGAGAAAGATACGTTTTTGGCGTATCAGACCCTAGAGGTATCTTCTCATCTCCAGGTGCGTAATACTTAACACTTTTTTGTGGCGGGACATAGTTCCGCCACAATCAAAATATAGAAAGAAAAAATGCACCCTAAAAACTTCAGAGTACAAATAAACGCCTATCATTATCATGCAGATTTTATTATAAACTGCATAGAAACCCCATTAGATATTGAAAATTCAATTGTTGACAGATTGGGAAAAGGTGATATAAAATGGGAATATCTTGGAGAAATGAATGACCCCAGGATAAACAGAATAACCTATGAGGAGGTTATCGATGGTACAAGACCTGTACAACCAAAAAAGGTCCTTGGAGCTGAGGTGGCAACTGGAGTATGAACAAAAAGGCAAATATACTCTTAATATGGTCGAAATTGATAAGAAGATTAGAGATGTTATCATGGAGATTAAGCTCGAAGAGACAAAGATTGCAGATAGAGAAAATGCAATCATTGACGCTGCCCCTGAAGTTTCTGTAGCTACTTAATCAAAAGCTACATCGTTGGAAAATTCTAATCCACATTACACACCCCCTTGCGCTCTACTTAAAACTGTTGTATAAAAATCACACTATACATTATTTAATAAAACTTAAATGTAGACGCGTATAGTCGACATCCCCTAGGGACTACATTTAAATATTCTAGGAGGAATATTATGGGTACAACTACATTTTCCGGACCAGTAAAATCCGGTACAATAAGAGAAGGCGCATCAGCTAACGTTGGTTACGTAGTAATGTCTCAGTCAGCAGCAATTACTGAACTAGCTGCTAATACAGCTAGCTCTATTATTATCCCAGCAAACAGCCAAATCACAAACATGTATGTTTTGGTACAAACTGCTTGGGATGGTGGAACTAACACAATTGATGTTGGAACATCTGCGGATCCTGATCTGTTTTGCGATGGTCTCGCAGCTACAGCTTTAGGAAATCATAGAGTAACTGCAGCAGCTACTGGAACAGAAGCATCTTGGAAGGACATTGGTACATCTGATGTTACTATCTATTATGACTCTGTTGCCGGCGGTAACGGTGTTGGTGTTTTGACTGTTGAATACCTTCAAAATAGGAACTTAAGCTAATAAAATTATTCTGGGCTCCTTCGGGGGCCTAGATAATTAGGAGAAAATTATGGGAAACGTATCACACGTAAAGTCAAAAACATTTGCAGCTAATGGAGCTGACACAACAGCTATTTGTGCCAATCAAACTAATAGTGGTTCAGGAAGTATGACTTTAACAGACACTGGCCCTGCTGGTGTTTTAGTACCAGGAAATCTAGGTACAACTGTAACTATTATTTCAACAGCATCTGATTCTAATACTGGAATTACTTTTGATGTAACTGGAATGGGAGTTGATGGTTCGGAAGTAAGTCAAACAGGAATTACAGGACCGGCTGGAACTTCAACGGTTACAACGACTCAAGTTTTTGTATCTGTTACAAGCATAACTCACTCAGGAACATGTACTAATGTATCTTGTGGAATTACGGCTACGACAACTGGAACAGGTGTAGTTTTTGCAGGAAGAACTAGAATTAGAGGAATGCATATTAAACCTTCAGGAACTGCAGGATTAATTGATTTTAAAAACACTTCTTCAAGTGGAACTAAATTATTGGAAATTGGAGTACATACTGACCAAACTCCAGTAGATCCATATATACCTGATGATGGTGTTTTATTTAGTGCAGGTGCTTTTATAAACTTAGGGTCAACAGATTTAGCAACTAATATATCAGTATTCTACGACGGGTAGGAGGTTAGATGGCTAACACGACTTCTGGCTCTTATGTTTTCGATAAGAACCTAGGTATAGACGAAATTATAGAAGATGCATACGAACGTATTGGTATGCAAGGTGTGTCTGGCTATCAACTTAAAACTGCCAAAAGATCATTAAACATTTTATTTTCTGAATGGGGTAACAGAGGGCTTCAATTCTGGGAAGTAAAAAATCAAAACGTTGCATTAGTAGACGGTCAAGCTGTCTATACTTTTTATCGATCACCGTCGGATGGTACGTCTAGTGGAATTTCAACTACATTATCTGCAGGAATAAATTCTAGTGTTGCGACAATTGGAGTTGCTTCAGTTACTGGGATGCCAACAACTGGTGGAATTATAATTATTAACAGTGAACAAATTTCATACACAGGAATTACTGAGTTAAATTTAACAGGATGTACTAGAGGAATTAATGGTAGTACGGCGGCTACACACAGCACTTCTGATGCAGTTTTACAATTTCCAAATGGAATGACAGATATTCAAGAGGCAGATTATAGAGTAAAATCTACTTCAATTGATACTCCAATGACAAAAATTAGTAGGTCACAGTATCAAGGTTTTTCAAATAAAACGGATACAGGTTTACCTACACAGTATTGGGTTCAAAGATTTATAGATAAAGTTACAATGACATTATATTTAGTACCTGGTGCCGCTCAAGATGGAAACTATATTAATTTTTATTATACAAAAAGAATTGATGATGTTGGTGCTTATACAAATGCAACCGATGTCCCGTACAGATTTATACCCTGTATGATTGCAGGACTAGCATATTATTTAGCGGTAAAGTATGCGCCTCAAAGAGTTCAAGAATTAAAAATGTTATATGAAGATGAACTACTAAGAGCTGAAGACGAAGACGGTTCTTCTAATTCTACTTACATATCACCTAAAATTTACTATCCTGGGATTGGGTAATGACTACTTTTTCACAAGGTAAATATGCTTTAGCAATATCTGATAGATCAGGTATGGCTTTTCCATATAATGAAATGGTTAGAGAATGGAATGGTGCATGGGTGCATATGTCAGAATATGAACCTAAATCACCACAATTAGATCCAAAGCCTACAAGTGCTGATCCACAAGCTTTACAAAGAGCAAGACCGGCAAGAACAGAATTTGGAACACAAGATTTTTTACCTTTTAATCCTTTTACGACTGCATCTAACACAACTTTAACAGTTTTATTTCCTGAAGGATCATTACAGGTAGATAATGTTTTAAGATTTACTGCAGTTAAAGAAGCTGTTGGTGGAGTAACAGTTGATGAATTTCAATTACAAACAACTTTAAATGGAAACATTACTGATACTGCTACTACAATAACATTAACTGATGGATCTAATTTTCCAACTTCTGGATTTATTATGATTAAAAAACTTTTGACTTCATCAGATACAAGCGATCCTTTAAAAGTGGGGACATATCAGAATGAAGTAATAGAATATACCGGAAGATCAAGTAATAATTTAACAGGGTGTACGCGTGGTACCTCTTCTATTTATAGAGGATATACACCGCCCGCAACAACAGCTGGTTCTCATAGTTCCGGAGCCACGGTCTATGGATCATTTAAAGTTGCTTCTTTGGTAGGAACAAGTTATGTTAACGATGCTAACACAACGGTAACAGATTATAATAGTTTTACATTAACATTACCTAGTGCTGCAACAGGCACTGCAACAGGGGGAGGATTTAATTGTGTTATTAGTCCTCTTAATATAGAGAGTTTATAATGTCAGG
>VTLG01016249.1_pt1 | contig 45339 bp, 72 predicted proteins | sample 4694571 | NCBI WGS metagenome assembly VTLG01 (sample SAMN12604809, study PRJNA352737) | marine metagenome | biome: ENVO:00000447; feature: ENVO:00000209|ENVO:00000569|ENVO:01000036; material: ENVO:00002151; isolation source: viral sequences binned using virsorter ...
TTATACATTTCTTTATCCATTATTACCTCCAGTTAAATATTTACTTGGAACTCTTGAAACCAGTTGTCTCATCTGTTCTTTTAAAGTATGTAATTCTAAATTCTTATTTCTTATATCAAAATAATGATCTTGTTTTAATTGTTCTATTTCGTTTTCTAAATCTTCTACCTTAGACATAAGTTCTTTTTTAGTCATATCATTTATACCCCGCTTGTTTAATTCCTTCTATTAAATCAATTCTTTTATCTGTTGATTCATAATGTACATTATTTAAATCCATCCAATGTTTTATTTGTTTATTAGTCCAATAATTTGAATCAGGACCAGTATATTCTCTACCAATTTTAGCAAAGATACCATACTTATAATCCATTGAACTTGTATCTGGTTTATTCATCATCTAACCTCTTTTTATGTTTAACTTTTCTATTATACTTTTTCTTATCTTTATGTTTGCGAGTACCTATATCAGTACCCATAAAAAAATCTCTACTAACTCTTTTAATATGTAATGATTGGTCATTTATATAATCCAACATTTGTTGCATTGTCTTTTTTTTCTTATTTCTTTTTTTCTTCATTTTTAATTTGTTCTTTTATTTCTTCTATAAACATTTGTATTAAACCTGGTATTAACAAAAAGCAAATTATTGTTAGTATTAACACCAACCACCATATAATATCTTCCCACATTAGAATAGCCCCAATCCTATTTCTTTATATACATCATTAACATATTCACAATCTACTTTAGATGTTCTCATACCTTTTTGTAATTGTATCCTAATTCTCCATATCATACTATACTGACTTTCTAATTCTTCCACTCTATCTTTTAAATATTTAGAGTGTTCAATAGCAGCATCCATTGAGTAATCTTCTGGATCTTCTTCGTAGGCGTAATCAATAACATGCTGAATATCTTTCATAAGAATATCAAGTTTCTTAATCATATTTCTTTTACGAAATCCTTTTAGATTATCAGTATGCATTACCCGTAAATTCTCCACAATTCATTTGCTTGTTCCATTTCTTCTTTGGTTAATCGCCTACCCTCTTCTTCCATATATTCTAATCTATCTTTTGCCCATCTGTAATCTGAATCATCAATATTCATTTGAGGACCTTTTTGTGTCTCTATTGCTGAAACTAATCTAACTAATTTCAGTATTGTATCACCAAGTTTAGGTTTTGGTGTCGTATAATTATCTGTTGGTTTCATTAATCTACCTCTATCTTAATTCCATTAACATTTATTTGCCATTGTAGTTTCTTAATATCGTCTACAATACCTTCTATTTCGTGTCTATTTAGAAAGTCCATATCCATTGAGTCAGCTATTTCTTCTAACTTATTTAATACTTCTTGTTTAGTCATTGTTCTCATCTCCTTTAAATAAATCTTCACTACATCTTTTATATACTTTATTCAGAGCTTCCATCTGTTTCTTGGTTACTCTGTAATTGTTCTTAACATATTCTTTTACATTCTGTATAAACCCAAGTGCTTTATCATTCTTCTGTTCAGCCAATCTCTCAACCATAGCGATTTTCTCCATTATAGGTTTAAGTTTATCCTCTTGTTCCATTCTTAATTCTATATTAAAATGAGCGTTGTTCTTACATCTACCAATACCATTCTTGATAGCATCAGCCATCTTTGGTGTAATCTTTCTACTACCAGTAATCAAGATAGTATACATCTCAATCATAAATTTGTTTTTAGTCTCTGTTAGAGTCTGTAAATTTTCTTTTAACCATTTAATCTCTTCTTTATAGAGTTTTATATAGGTTTCCCTATTCTTCTTCATAGTTTCAGGTGATGGTTTCTTGTAATATTTAGGAAACTTAGCTTGTGGTGCAAATGTCATATTTCCTCCATAATCCATTACAATGTAATATATCTTCTTTACATAATTTAGTTAGATTATTATTCCTAACATCTGATATTAGATTCATAACCCATTTCTTATCACCTATGTTTTCAAAACTTGAACCACCATTATGATAAGCTTCATTTATCTTATACTTCAATCTTAACAACTTACCCACTATAGGATTTTTTGTGTGAGCAATCGTTCTTTTAGTTGATTTCATCTTTACTCCTTTTGGTTTCCAATTTTCTATCCATCTTTTGTCACCTTCTGTCATTATCTTTCCAAATCTATTAATTTACCAAAATACTTATCAAATGTTGTTATAAGATGTTCATAGTCATCTGACCTCATTTCATCCAATATTTCATCTCTTCTTTCAACACTTATACCAATTTGTTTACATAGACTCATAGCTGTTCCTAATAAACAAAATGCATTACCTTCAGGACCATTTAAATCAATTACTCTTTTTCTAAATTTATCTTTCTTTAATATAGCCATTACATTACCTCTATTGTATCTTCTTCAATTTCTGTTATATCTTCACCATCGTATGTTCCGATTGCTGAGTATTCAACTCCATCATCATCTTCACCAATTGCTTCTACTTCCATACAATATGGTCCGTGAGTATCAAATATATCATTTATCTCACCATTAAAATATACTTTCTTTCCATTAAATTCTACTTCCATTACACAACCTCCAATATACCATTCTCAACCATATATTGATGATTAATAACATCTTGAAGTTTTAACATACCCCAATCAATAAAACTACCATTCCATACTAAATCACCATTTAAAACAAGTGGTGTTAAAAAACCCATTAATTCATTACAATCTTTAACACTCATATTATTCCACCATTCATTATCAGTATCTAACAAATGAACACCCATCATTTCTTCAGCGTCACTCGCTGTTTCAGGTGACTCACTACAATCAATTGGGAATACGATACCTTCACTAGTAACCGTTGAACCTACACTATCTAAATCAATATAATTCATATTTTTTTCTCCTTTTTTAATATTTTCTTTCTTTATCATACTATAAGCTACGAAGAATATATGAGAAAAACAAGTCTTTTTTTGAATTAAATTGTAACAGTTTGTAACAAGAAAGTTAGGTTATTTTTGCACTTTCCCCAAACCAAGTGTTTCCAATATGTGTAAGTTTGTGTTTTGGATTGTAAACCCATATTTCTCCACCCATGTCAGTCCATTTTTTACAGAAATATGAATCTTCACCATAATATCTCATACCTGTTTTACCACGAATTTCTCCGTGATGAACACCAGCTTCAAAAAAGTCATAATGTTTTTTATCTTGATATTTAAAATCATGTGTATGATAATCTGGAATATAAAGTTTATCAGGTTGTTCTTTCATCATTTTGATAAAAACCTCTCTTTTTATCAACATAAAACCTGTTGGTAACCAATCAATTTTTTCAAATTCTCCACTTTTAATATTGATGTCATTGATATAATGAAAAGAATATTTTAATAAATCTTTTATATCTTTTATTGATTTTAAATTTTTAATAATTTTTGGCCAATTTATTTTTTTAACTGGATATGTACAGCCAACTATTGGTTTATCAAAGTTAAGTAATTTTAAAATCGTTTCATAATGAAATCCCATGTCGGAATCAATAAACATCAGGTGTGTGTAATTATCCTCTAAAAAATACTCTACTAATTTATTTCTAGCTTTGGTAACCATTGATTCATTACTTAATAATCTAACATCATAAGATATATCTAAATAATCTAAATTTCTTGTCATATTTAAATAATTCATCATAGTTGTAGTATTTATCACACCACCGTAACAAGGTGTTGCGAACATTATGTTTGGTTTAGATTCTAAAATTAAATTAAACCCTCTTTTTTAAATTTTCTACTCCAAGATTTCCAAATTCCTTGTCCAAACTTTTCTGCTTCTATCTCATACTTGTTGTCTTTGTATTCGTCTTTGTCCATAGCTATCTGATAGTTCATTTCATATTCATACATATCTTTGAACTTTCTCCAACCATATTTCTTGGCATCCATCGCGTGATAAATCTCGTGAAGTATTGTAATCAAAAACTCTTTTAACTGTCTGTTCTTAATTGTTTTATACCGTGTAGATAATTCCAATGTGCCGGTATCCACATTGTAATGTGCGTGATCTTTCATTGATTTCTGTTTTACTTTGACACTACCAACTTTATAGTATTTCAGTAAATCTGAAATCATTTTGTTTTTGTTTGTTTCTGATATAAATTCTCTTATTAACATCGTATATAAATATAAGGATAAATATGCATTAAAGTCAAGTATTTTATTTTGTTTTTATAACATTTTTCCAACGACTACCACTAAATGCTGGTTCACCAACTTCATCTGAATCTAAAAATGGACTGTTTTCGTGTATATTAACCACACTACCTGAAATGTCTGATGGATTTTTTATGTAATCATCTTTAACTTTTTTAGCTTCATCTAATATATCATCAGCTAATTTTTTTAATTCTTTTTCCATCAATTCTTGTTCTTTTTTTGTTGCTTTTTTGTCATCGTGATATTCTTCCATTTCCATATCGTAACTCATTATAAAAAACTCGAACTTATCTGATTACTAATGACCCACCAAAGTTTTCCACTTCTGTCTTGAACTTGTATTTTTGTATTATTGAATGATTCAACTTTACAAATGGTATCTTTATATAACATACCATCAATAGATGGTATATCTTCTTCTATCCTAACTCTCTCACCTATTTTTAAACCTCTTCCTCTGATATCCTTCACTATAACCTCCTATTTACAAAACTTTTTAGCACTTGGAAAATATCCATTAAATGAATAATAACAATTAGCACATAAAAGTCTTATGTTATCATTTAACCAATCTTTACTGTCACCATTTTTAAAATCAACACCTAAACATACTTTACCTGTAGCTAGATTTGTTTCATTATAACCACAATGATGACAATCTTCTGTCCAATAACCTTTGTCAATTAATTCTTTTTTTACTGTTGATTGACTCCACTTTCTTGGAACTTTTCTTTTACCTAATATGATGTCTTCAACATTTGTTGTTTTAACAGCCCAACCTTTTGTTATTCCAACACCATATTGATTTTTATGTTGTTCAAATACTTTATAGTATTTAGCCCACTTTCTATAAGTAGTATAACATACACCCATCCATCTAGCCGCAGCCATATTGGACTTCGTATGTTTCTGAGCCTCTAAAATCATATTCTTGGTTATTACTTTTCTTCTACCAGGAATGTTTAAAGGACGATTCGCACTCATTATATTTTCTGAAATACTTTTGTCTTAGCTTGAAAATTGTGAAGAGTTTGAGTTTTTAGATTTCTACCTTGAGTTTGATTTTCTTTTCTCCAGGGATTAGATTCTTCTGGTCTGTTTGTTTGCCAAAACAATTCATTCGCCTCAAGTTCCCCAAATTGAAATTCTTCAAAGTCTCTACTTTGATTACTTGGTGGATCAAAATGATCTCTTGTTGGATTGTTGTTCGGCATTATACTTTCTCCTCAATAACTTCTTCCCAAGTTCCTGATTCTTCAACTATACCAGCAATAGCTTCAAATTCATCTTTAACTGAACTAAAAACATTTATCTGTTCATAACTACCATCAATGTTTTTAGGTGTTTTACCTTTTGGGATAAACACAGCCCTATCCAATTTATCAAACATTGAATCTAATGCATTTTTGATTACTTTTATTTGTTCGTAACCTTCTTTACTTATCTTTGACATTTTTGTCCTCCTGTAATAACTTTTTTTCTGTTTCTTTTATTTCATCAGAAATATCTTTCGTATGTTTTCTGATAAATTCATTTACATCAACATTAAGTCTATTCAATTCACTTAATGCTAAATCTTTTACAAACTCTTCTTGTTCTGAATCAAGAACAGTTGTCATTAATTTTGTTATATAACTTCCTAATTTATTCATCTATTATAACCTCCAAAGAATCTAACCATTGTTTTCCATAATTATCATAGTAACCACACCAAACTTTTGCAGTATCACCTATGTTACCCTCATACACACCCATCATTTGATAAGCGTATCCATCTTCACTTGAATAAGCTGAACCATTTACAATTGGAACATTTTCACAATAATTCCAAGTACAACCATCAAAGTATGTGTCTGTTGTCCAACCTACATATTCCATTTCATATCCAACATAAGCTCTTAATTGAGTAAATGATTGTAAAGATTCATCATTATAGTTTAAATGATAATAACCATTTTCATCTATTGTTAAATCTGGAGCTTCTAACTCTAAATAACAATCTAAACACTCACTTGTCGGACCAACTATATTACTTTCACATCCTACTATAAATATATATATAAATATATAAACGAGGATATTTTTTATATTTTTAATCTTCATCTACTATCGCTCTCCCTTTTAATTCTTCCCAATCCGCTTCAGGTCTTACATCTAAATTAGTACTCCAAGCACCAATCAATACATTAGGTTCTAAATCTAACTTTTTAGCAACATTTATTAGTGCATTAATGTCTTTGGGGAAACAACTACCTCCAAAACCATAATGTCCATCAGGTCCTGGAACAGCCCAATGAGACTTACCTAATCGTTCATCGTATGTTGAATATTCTACAACTTTATCATAATCTATCCCTAAACTCTCACAAATTTCAAACATTTCATTTGCAAATGATACTTTTGTAGCCAAGAATGTATTAGTCATGTATTTTACCATTTCCGCCGTTTTAGAACCTGTTTTTATTATAGGAACATTTGGAAACACTAACGAATATACTTGTCTTAATTTAGTTGTAGCTGTTTTTGACCCACCAATTATGATTCTATTCTGATTCTTGAAATCATCAATGAAATTAGCTTCTGTTAAAAACTCTGGATTAAATATTACTGATATGTTTTTACATTCTTTATTTAATCTATTTGTTGTACCAGGTGGTATCGTAGATTTAATCGCAACTATTCTACCTGATACATTCCTACTCACAACCATATCGTTTATATCTTTTACCACAGCCTCAACTGTACTTGTAACACAACTACCATCTTTTTTCATTGGTGTTGGAACACATACAAATATAATATTTGTCAATTCAACCAAGTCTTCCAAATAATCAACACTACATTTATCAAAGTCTAAATCATATGTTTCTACACCATAGTGTTTACTAAACATCTCTTTAACTGCAGTTCCCACATAACCTTGTCCTACTATTCCTATTTTCATAAACCAAGTTCCTTTTTCCAACCTTTAACCCACTCTTCAAAATTACCAGTAGGTTGCCAATCAAAACATTCTTGTAACTGTGTTGTGTCTGCTAGTGTTTCTTTTGGCTCTACAACAGGTTCAACATTAACTGTCTCACCTCCCATTAATTTAGCTACTTCATTGACAGAATAATTTCCACCATTACCTACATTCAATACAGCTCCTCTTAATGGTCCTTTATCAAAACCAACTTGTACATTAGCTTCAACCACATCACCAACATAAGTGAAGTCTCTTTTTTGTTCTCCATCACCTCTAATAGTCATTGGTTTACCTTCTAATAATTGTTGTGCAAATACACCCATTACTAAAGTATAGGCACCTTCTATTGGTTGTCTTTCACCATATACATTAAAATATCTTAATGATACAGTTTCTATTCCATATAACTCTGAAAATAATTTACAATATTGTTCACCAATTAATTTATGTAGAGCATATGGACTCATTGGATTAGTTTCTGAAAATTCACTTGTTGGTAAATCTTTTTCTTCTACATCACCATATACTGATGATGATGAACTAAACACAAATCTTTTAACACCATATCTTCTACAAGCGTCTAACATATTTACAGTTCCAGTCACATTTACATCGTGATATTTAACTGGATCTTCTATCGATGGTTGTACTCTAGCTAACGCAGCTAAATGAAATACAACATCTACACCCTCAAACATTGAAAAATCTGTCATGTGAGATATGTCTTGATTACACCATCTAGCTTTTTCATTAATATTTTCTAATTTACCTGTAGAACGGTCATCGATGACTATAACTTCATGACCATCATCTACTAACCTATCTACTAAGTTACTACCTATAAAACCTGCTCCACCTGTTACTAAACATTTCATATTACATCCTCCAATAATTTAACATTGTATTTTTCTTTAATTAATTTTATGAATTCTTTTTCTTTACTTGGTTCATGGTCTTTATCAGAACTATTTTTATATTTATTTGGTTTGTCTTCAAAATAATGAATACTATCATATTTATCATCATATGTATCAAAACCATGTAATAAAACTTCATCAAAATGTAGTGTTGCAAAATACATACCAATTACACCTGTACTTGGCCATTTTGGACTAAAGTCTACAATATTTTTATTTATATAATCTTCATACTCTATTGGCATAAATTTTATATTCTCGTATTGATTTTCTATTTGTTTAAATAATTGATAATTATATTTAAATTTTGGACAAACAACAAAAACTCCACTATAATCATTTCTTCTGTCTACACCAACTTGTAATCTTAAATCATTTATCATCCAATAGTCACATCTACTTCCAACATATTTAGAATTATCTTTCCATTTAGTTCCATCATCATGTTTATCCCATCTATTAAAACGCATAACAACATCCCATTCAGCTGAATCTATTATACTTCCATATTCTTTTTCAACAGCTGAAGGACCATTTCCTATTATTAAAATTTTACTCATTAACCGATACCTTTCCAAGTTGCACCGTTGTCTGTATAATGATGATGACACATTGTTTTTGAATCATAATAAGAATCCATTCCTTCTTTAATTCTATCATTAACCCAATATCTATCTTCTTTTCCTGATAAGTTTTCATCAAATGGATATTTAGTTAAAGTTTGTTTTGTGTAAAATGCAAACGCGTTGTGTAAAAAATATCTATTTTCACTTTCACTAGCTTGATTTATTATATCGTGTTCTTCAAAATTAGACCAAACATATCTTCTACTTATTTTTTTACCATTCCATATTGGTATTTGTTTTCCACCAACTACACAATATACATCTAGTAAATCTTTTATATTTCCAAAATCACAATTAATAATTTGTGAATGAGCTGATAAAACTAATATGTAATCATTAGAACATTTTGTTACACCATAGTTTAAGGATTTACCTGGTGTATACGAATCAATACTATATGTTTTAATGTCTTCAAAATCAAATGTATTCACAATACCCATTGAGTTATCTGTTGAATTATTATCCACAACTATTATTTCAGGTTTATCAAATGTATCTAATACTGATTGTATAGCGTAACCAATATATCTTTCTTCGTTTCTATTTCTAATTATAACCGAAATGTTATCCATTAAAATACTTCCTTTATTTGTTTTAATTCTTCAATCCCAATAGCCTGGTCAGCATCACTTATCGACAACTTTGGATTTGGGTGACACTCAACTATCAACCCATCTGCTCCAACAGCCATAGCTCCCTTTGATATTGGAACAACAAAATCACTATATCCAGTTGAATGACTTGGGTCATAAATGATTGGTATGTTTGTAAATTGTTGTAGTGCTGGTATCATCATCAAGTCTGGTGTCCATCTGATTGAAGGAAAGATATGTCTATAAGAAGGAGCACCAACTACACCTCTTAAACATATAGCTATCTTATCATTACCACCATCAAGTATTCTTTCACAAGCCCCAAGTATCTCATCGAGTGTTCCCCAAGTTCCCCTCTTTAATAGGATTGGTTTGTCTAACTTACCAAACTCATCTAACAATGAATAGTTCTGAAAGTTTCTTGTTCCAACTTGTATCACATCAATAGCGTCCATAGATAAAGTTGTGATTTGTGTCACATCCATAATTTCTGACACCATTGGTAAACCACATTCGGCTTTAGCATCAATCAATGCTTTTAAACCTTCTTCTCTCATACCCTCTTTCCAACCATTAATTTCTCTTCTAATTGGATAAGTACAAGGTTTATAAGCTCCACCTCTTATAGCATCAACACCAACTTCTTTTAATTCTTTAGACCAATCTACAATCATATCTCTTGATTCAACTGAACAAGGACCTGATATTAATACTTTATCTTTACCAACCCATTTGTCACCAAGTTGAAATCCAAATGTTTTAGATTTATCTACTGACAAACTTAATTTATCATCTTGAATTAATTTATTTATGTATTCATTCATTAAACATTTACCCATTTTTCTTTTTTGTTTACTTCCCTCGATTTATCAGCTTCAACTAATTTAACACCTAAATCATTTACACCTACATCATAACCATCTTCAACAAGTTCATCTAAAATAAAAAATAAATTTCTACCACAAGCGTCTATCAAGGTGTAACCTTTTTTCTTACCTAATTTTTTTAAAGCTGATACACTCGCACCATAATACGAAGAGGTATTATCTCTCCATTTATAATGTTCAGAGTCTTTGTGCATTACTTTACTTTCATTTACATCAATTGTGGTGTTAAATTCTATCACCACAACCTGAGGTTTCCAATCTAAAGCTTCCCATATCCAATAATCTTGTCCATCAACATCAATTACAACCACATCAACATTTTCAGGTACATCGTATTTTTTAAATAAGTCATTGACATTTTCATGGGTAACTGATTCAAGATGTATTCCATATTTTTTCATCGATTCTGGTGAATTCATAGGTTTATTTTCCCACATAACAGTCTTCCAATTAAAATCATTAACAAATAATTTTAAATTAGTACCATCTGGCCTTAACCCCTCAGCTAAATCAGTATTTTTATATTTAGTAGACATTAATTCTTCATACATAGGTGACTTACGAGATATTGGTAACCAATGTGTTTTTATCATAACACCACCTGCTCCAAATTCTACTCCAAATTTACATCTTGGTTGTATGTTTTCAAAAATATATTTAAGTAACCCATCTTCTCCTGCTTGAGCATAATAATTAAATTGATGTTTTTTTAATTCTGATAAATCATACCATTTTTTAGTCATTTTGAATATTCCTCTCAGCTTGTTTTAAATCTTCTTCACTATGAATGTTAGTACAATCATCTAACATACTACCAACTCTTCTACTCATTGTTCCATCTTTAACATATTGAGATTTTGTAATTCTGATTGAACCATTTCTTGTTCCTTTAGAATCTACTGTAAATAAATCATCATAAGTATTGTCTACAAAATAATCTAACATATCATCTATGTTGTTTGTTCTATCTGGATGGTCGGGTTGTAAAGCAACCATATGTGTACTTCTATCTTTTATAAAATTATGTCCATGATTATGAAATTGATTCTGAAATATATCAACATATACATCTGCTACCTCAGCATCTCTTAACAAATGTTCTGGCCTTCCATAAACTCTAACACCATCATAATTCTCACATATTTTTTCTACTTCTTTTGATTCAGTAGATACAATAATATCTTTTATGTATTTTGATTTTTTAGCATAATCTAAAGTGTGTTCTAAAAGTGTTTTTCCATTTATAACTTTTAAATTCTTTTTAGTTAATCTCGTTGAATCCGTTTTAGCTGGTATTATAGCTGTAACCCATAAACTTTCGTGTTTCATTTTAATTCCTTTAATTTACTGATTGACCACATATAAGCTTTCTGTTGTCCTTCCCAAGTCATACCACCAACATGTGGTGTTACTATTATATTCAATCCTTTTTTAACTCCATTGAGTATTGGACTGTTATGTCTATTTCCATATTCATCTTCAATTACATCTGTGGCATAACCTTTTAGATTACCATTTTTCAAAGATTCTATAATATCCCCTTCATTTACAATCTCTCCACGAGAGGTATTAACAATATACGAATTCTTTTTCAATTTTCCAAGAACTTTTTTATTAATCATATATTTTGTTTCATCATTAGCATGAACATGTAATGAAAGTATATCTGAATTTTCTACTATATAATCGAATGTGTTACCACCTTTTATAACATATGGGTCGTATTTAAGAACATTCATACCAAACGCTTTACAATATTTAATCATCATTTTACCCAGTCTACCACAACCTATGATACCAATAGTTTTACCTTGTAATTGGTGACCCATAAACATATCATAATCCCAACCACCTACTTTTACATCATCAAAACTACTTGGTATATTTCTCACTAGTGAAGACATCAATCCAAATGCCAATTCAGATGTTGAAGGTAATTGATTCAGTAACTTCATATCATTTTTATGAGACATTACTTTAATCCCTTTTGATTTACAATAATCAACATCAATGTGATTCAAACCAGTACTAGCTGTTAATATAGTTCCATTGAAATTTTTTAAAATATATTCGTCTAATTTATAATTCTGTTTGTTTGGATTACAAAACAATACATCATATTTACTAATATCTATAAAATCAAAGTCAACATCATTTCGTATATCGGGTTTATAATCCACCTCACCAAATGTTTCAAGGTATTCATATATTCCATCTAAATGCTTAATTGGTGTTAAACATAGTATTTTCATTTACTATTAACTCCTCTTCATATGTTTTAACTTTATTAACTTTAACTGTAAATATACCCAACTCAAACTCACCCTCTTCAAGTTCTTCATCATTAGCAAGTATTTGTGAGAATTGTGTTATATAACTAAATTGTTCTTGATTTAAATCTTTAACATCAAATTCAATAATTATATCATTTGTTTGATTATTCATTTTAGAATTTATTTTTTCTCTTAAATCAGAATATGTGTTTGGTTGCTCTTCTTCAATATAACCACTTATCATTGGACTGTCTACATAAATACTAGAGCACCAAGGCTCTAACTCTCTTAATGAATCGTGAGTGCAGTTATGTACCACAAATCCAATATCATATTTAGGTGGAACTATTGGTTTTAATAAATTATTATGTAAGACTGTCGTTCCCCACTTTCTGAAAAACTCTCTTGTTGAATTATTCATCAGTTTCTGCCATTCCTCTGACTTTTGATTATGGTCTTGTGTTAACTTTCCATGCTGAAATTGTCCACCACGAGCTGTCAGGTGATATACAAAACTTTGCCAAGATTGTATTAATTCAAACCCACCTATTGATAATCTATTGAATACATCAGAATCTTCACGAGCAGATGCAAATCGAGGGTCGTGTCCTCCTATTGAAATGAAGTCATCTTTATACATCATCCACGGTGCGAAACAACCATTAGTAGTTTTATCTTTAAATTCAACTTTAGCATCTTCTACATACTTATCAAAGTCCTCTTCCAACCAACCTTCTTCTACATCTTTTTCAGGCCACATTCCAAAGTCTCTGATAATCTTTTCCCCATGTTCTGGATGTAGTGGTGGTTCTATTCTTGTAGCACACACTACTTTCTTTTTATCAAGGTATTTAAATGCTTCTAAATCAGCATTTTTACCCAACATCATATCTGCGTGGAATATCATAAAGATATCTGTAGTAGATTCATCAATACACTTATCATAAGCTCTACCAATACCATATAAATTATCAGTATCATTTACTATGTATCTTAAATTATATTTGTCTTTAACTGATTCTAACCACTCAACAGTTCCATCATTATCAGCATCAACGAATACAATTATGTCGTGGTCATCTCTATAAGAGTTTTTTCTGATTGAAGGTATACAAGCTTCAAGATACCTACGGTTGTTTTTACTCGGTATACAAAATGTTATTTTATCCATTTTAATTTCTCCAATTATAGATTGATAATTTATATTTACTTTTGTTAATAAAGAATTAGGATTACAAACTGTCAAAAATATTCCATTGTTTTTTAAACACTTGTTTGTAAAAATATTAATTAATTTGTGAATACCTAAATAATCTTTATCCTTTGTTCCTTGACAAGTATTATGAACACCATCTTGGTCTTTCATATTTTCAAAGGCACTTAATCTAGCTTTTAATTTCTCACCACCATTACCAACACTTTTAGCTGAGTATGGAGCATCATCATAATCGTCTTGGAACTTCCCCTCATCATTTAAATCCACACCCAATAATCTAATATCAGTATATCCAAGTAAAACTGCTATTTGTATAGTTGAAAATAATTGTCCTCTACTTTTGTTAATGAAATGTTCATTTGGCATAAGACTGCCATATGGTTGATTAAAATGATTAAAAATATCAACAGACCAATATGTAGCCAACTTACCAATATCATCAGTATGAGTTTTCCAAATCTTTTCAACATCTCCCTCAAAATAATCAAAATGATTTACATGCGTTTTATAAAAAGTAGAATCTGTAAAAAAGTTATTATGATATTCATCTAATGAGTGATTCAAAATAAAAACACTATCTGAACACTTCTCTTGAGCTAACTTAAACATATCAACATCACTTGTCTCAAAGTAATCATTAGCCAAATAACTTAAATCATAAAAAGTAGGTTTATGTTCATGTACATACCAGTGATTAAAACCAATACTATCGTGTTTCTCTATCTCCCCCCACTCTTGTTTAGATATATCTAAAATTGATTTACCTGAACCAAGTATGTATATTCTATTCGATGTTTTTTTCTTTTTTAATTCGTTTAGTGATATTTGCATTATTTTCTTCCTATAAAATATACATTACTACACAATAAATCATTAAGTGTTAGTGTTGGATGTATCGTTCTAGCTGAATCTAATGTGGAATCATCTATCACATTAAGTAGATTGAAATCAGGAGCACTCATAAAGTTAACCAATTCAAAACCAACATCATTAATGTATTTTACTAAATCATTTTGTGTCATTCTATTTAAATTTTTTGTAAAGAAATTATAACTTAACTCAGCATATTTTGGTGGACAATTTTCAGGAACTATTGTTTCAACATATTTTTTGAAATCCTCATCTGTCAATAAAGTATGAGCAAATGGAAAATCTAATGTACACATACTATGTCCACCCGATATACAGAAGAATGGATTATATTGACTAAACACTATTCCACCTGGTTTTAAAGCTTTATAAATTCTAACTAAAGCTTCTTTTGGATTCATTATGTGTTCAAAAGTTTCCCAACTAAAAATTATATCAAATTCATTTTCATAATCCATTTCAAATACTGAAACATCTTTAAATGATATTTTTGATTGGTTTAAATGTGGATGTAATTTTCTAATGTTATTTCTTTTAGTTTCTAATACTTTTGAAGCATCTACACTTTCATTATTAGTTGATTGATTTACATAATATTCAGGTATGTCAATACCAACAGCTTCACCAGCTCCTAACTCCATAGCTCCAAAACATTGAAGTCCTAAATAACAACCTACATCCATAATTTTTTTATTCTGTATAGGTATCCCACACTTAGCTAATATTTGTGTTCCATTTCTTATATCATTTTTTAAATTATTAATTTTATCCATTGATATTTCATCATTTGAATTATCAAAATCTTTGTATGCATTTCTCCAATTAGCTTTAACTTGTTCTCTAAACCCTTGAACTATCGGTAACGCTACACCATTTGATAAAATAAATTCATTATTCATATTATATCCTATCCTTAAATTTGTTTAATTCTAATTCAAAATTCTCATTTGATTTTTTTCTGAGTCCTTCTTTGAAAGTTCTACCTTTATTTTCAAATGACTTATCTGCTAAAAACTTATCGTAAGGATTATAATTATACAAAGTATATTTATTATTCTCTATACAAATTGTTCCCTCTAAAATATATTGAGTGACATCATATCCTTTTTGTTTCATCATATTAGCACCTATCATTACAAATGTATCATCCAATCCATAAGAACCTAATGATTCGGGTATGTTTATAAACTTTAATAATTTTTTAGAAAATACATTAAACCAACCACCACCAAATTTAACATTATTAATTGTTCTGAATTTAATTTTCTCTTCAACTAAATTATCAAACACAAGTTTATGAACACTATATGGGTCTACAGTTTTAAAAAACTCGTGATTGTGATTTATGTATTTTTCATTAACCAAATCAGTCCAAGAATCATCCCACAACTTAACAGTCTCTGGTGAAATTATATTGTAATCAGTATCTATTTGATTTAATAATTGTGTTAAAGAAACAAGTGTCATATGTGAAAAAAATACATCTAAATCTAAATACATTAGATAATCATAATCCAAACCATCATTAATACTATTTCTTCTTTTATCATTTATGCCTAAACACTTATCTGAATTTTCTATTTGAAATATATTTTTATGAGTCCATTCACTGTGTAACTTATTAATGTTGTTAAACTTCTCTATGAAAAATTCTTTTGGTATTTGACTATTTTTCCAATCAACAAAAGTTTCATTTAAATTTAAACTTGCATCTAAAACTATCTCAATTTGATTTTCAACAAAAAAATAACTTTCCTTAAATGAATTACACAATCTTTCAAATTGGTCTATCTCTCTTGGTAATACATGAACCACAACTTGTAATGTTTTCATTATTTATTCTCCAACAAATTATTTACAAATGATTTAAATTCTGTTTTATCCAATTCAAGTATTTCGTGTCTATGAATTACATCGTAATTAACTCTATCAAATTCATTAGCTACACTAAATATAAAATCATAACCCAAGTTTTGTAAAAGACTTACATCATTCTGACACCAATGTAAATGTTCTTGTCCAAATGGAAATGCAAAGGTATTTATATTTTTACCAATTATGTATTCTAATATTTCTCTTGACTCTTCTGATTCTTTTACTTTATCTTCTATTGATAAATTTCTAAAATTTGGATGTGATAATGTATGATTACCAATTACAAAATTTTCTGATAAAGATTTCAATTCACTTGAGTTCGCATATATTGAACTTGTATTAGCTTCAATTACTTCATCCCATCCCATATCTGAAACATATTTACTTAAACTTTCAGCGAGTATCTTTGAATAATTATCTTTAGCCCATATATCAATATCTTTAACTGATTGAAATGGTTGATTAATTAATTTTAATAAATTAGGAAATTGGTAATCAAACTCAGTTATAAATTTGACTAAATGATTATTATCATGTAAATACATTAATTGTGATAACCAAAATACTTTATCATTATCAATCATACCACCATTAATAAACCATATTCCATCTAAATTATACTTACTTAAAATATCAGCACCATAGTTAATAACATCTTTATAACCATCATCAAATGTAACTAACACTCTATCCGAAACATCCTCATTATTTTTTATGGCGTCATTCCATTCATCAAATGTTATTGGTGCATAATCTTCTTTTAGTATTTTCATATGTTCATCAAATAATTTTGGTTTAACATTTATATTGTAGTTTTCAATAAATTTAGTGTCTTCTGGACTTACTTGATGATACAATAATATTATTGGATTATTTCCACTCATTGATTAATTGAACTCCTTTGTCTAAATTATTTTTGTTTAATAAATAGTTTTCTATTTGTTTAGAAACATATTCATTATTTAATTTTGATTCACACTCTTCTGTATATTCTTTTGAAAAATATGTTTTACCCTCTGACAATTTTTGATTGACAACATCATTTTTTCCACTCAAAACTTCTTCCATAGCTTTAGGAACTATATCATATGATAGCTTTGTCAAAGAATATTCTATATGTCGATAAGACCAATCAGTTTGTAAATCAGGTTTAGCCTGATACAAAATAGGACCTGTATCTAAATTCCTATCCAACTTATGAATTGTAACTCCAATCCACTCTGGCTTTTCGTGTAACAAAGGCCATCTGACTGTATGTGTTCCTTTATATGTTGGTGACAATCCCCAATGAATATTTATACCACCATACTTAGCCATACTTATAATCTCTGTTCCTATTCTTTCAGGACCATGTGATATTATTATATCAACATTCATCTCTTTGATTTGTTTTTTCAGTTCCTCATCTTTATTCAATCTACCTTTTGGAACTTTAAAATGTACTACATCTGATGGATTGTCAACATAAATATTATCATACACTTCACCCAAAACATCTTCAGCTATATTGTTACCACTATTTTTAAATTCAGGTTTTGATTTAATATCTTTTATCTCAACAAACCCGTCACCTTCAGGACCACCGCTCTGTTGAATGATACCAATCGGTTGATACTTACTAACAAAATTGTTTGTGAATCCAACAGTGGCTGGATTAGAACCTATAATCATTAAGATTCTGTGTTTCATTTAGACATAAACTCCTCAAATTCTCTGGCTGATTTAACCAGTTGTCTTAACTCATTTGGCTCCATACTACCTTGATGGTCAGGCCCATGCATTTTTTTACTTAATGTAAAATGTTTTTCTATTATTTTAGCACCCCTAGCTACAGCAATTAGTGGAGCGTTCATACCAATCGTGTGGTCACTAAAACCTGAATACTTATCTTTAAAATCTATTTTATCAAAATCTACATCTTCAGGCATTGTTGGATATTTTGCTACACAATATAAGAAATCAACTTTACCTTTTGATTTGATATGCGTTGGTAGTGGTGCTGTCGGATTAGCATCTTTCCACATACCCAAAGAAACAATCATATCTTTTCCTGTTTCACCTACAGCATCAAATAAGTCTTGTTGTCCAATACATCTACTTGCTATTTTATATCTTTTCATACCCAACTTTTCAGCCCATTCTACACCTTGTAGATTAAAAACTGATGACATAAATTCAATTCCTACTTTATCACAATGATCTCTTAACATCTCAGCTTTATTATAATCAATTCTAGCTCTCATACACTCAGCAAACCAAAAAAACTCTGGACCAAAATACTCACTTATGTCAAAGAATTGAAACTTAGCTATATCAGCACCAGCCCTATGAGCTTCATCAATTAAACATTTTGCCATTTCCATATTACCATTATGGTTTAAACCAATTTCTGCAATTATTGTTGTTTTCATAACTCTCCTATTTTATTAATATCTTCTATTGTATGAACATCAATCCAATCTGTCATAACTACTCCGTTGTAACAAACCTTACCTTTTATGTCTCTAACTTTACGCTTGATAACTTGAATAGCCCCATTATTTATCATTGTAGAATCAATTGTATGAACATCAAGTAAATCATTATCAATTAACATATCTATACACTCATCTATTTTTTCTGATGTCATTTGTGGTGAATTAGCTTGTAGTATCACAATTATATCTTCATCATCTAAACCACCCAGTTCATCTTCAGTATGATTAATAACTGGTTGTGTCCAAACTTTGTCACCAGCTAAATGTTCAGGTCTCTCTATTACTTGTATATTTCTTTTTTTAGCTATATCAATGACTTCATCAAAATCAGTATTTATATATAAGTTTTCTTTACTTATATATTTACTTTTCAAAGCTGCATTAATTGTGTATTCTATCAAAGGAATATTATTTAATAAATAAACATTTTTGTGTTTTAATCTTTTAGAACCTTTTCTAGCGGGTATAACCGTTATTATTCTCATTTTTCTGCAAATATTACTATACTATTGTCACCTGTGTATTCTGCTAAAGCTATTTTAAATCCAATCTTTTCAATCAAACTATCTATATCTAATAAATTAGCTGATTCTTTAAGTAATGGTTGCCACATTTCTGTGTTCCCATCAATTTTTGTTTTTTTCAATTTAAATGTATGAACATGTGGTGTTCCGCCCATCCAATTTCCAGTGTTAGCTATCCACCTTTTACATGAGTAAGCTGGAAGATTTAAAGCTAAGATACCATCTTCTGTTAAATTATCATACATTTGTTTTAAAATTTCTTCTAAATTTGGTATGTGTTCTAGAGTATGTGATGAAAAAATAAAATCTATATCATATTCAACTTCATCTAATGATTTGTATTTTACTTTTCTATTATAAAAATCTTTGTCTTCTAAATCTACAATATCTAAATGTTCTGATATTGGTCTTTGAGAACCACCAAAATCAATACCTTTTAAATTTTTATTAAAAATTAAATCTGTAAAAGTTTCTCTATATGTAAATAAACCTTTCCATCTCCAACCACCAAGTTTATTAACTAACTGAAAATGTCTAAAATTATAATTATTTGTTTTTGGTTCAGCATCATATAAAAAATTATTAAAGTCGTTTTGTGTTCCATTATAGTACGACAACATTTCACTTACATAAGTATGTGATAATAAATAGTCTTTATCAATTTGAAACATTAATCTCTACCCCCATGTGTCATTGAACTCTCGTGTTTAAAATATCTATATAATGGTATATTTATATATTCTAATTTAAATTCTTTTTTAAATCTTTCAATCATATCTATATCTTCATTTATTCTAAGAGTTTGATTCCAATAACCTAAATACTCTAATAAATCTGTCCTATAAAGAATACCACAAGCCAATGTTTCATCTTTTTGAGATTTAGTATTTAAAATATCTTCATTAAAATTTACTTCTTGATAATCACAAGCAACAGCGTGTGAATTATTGAAACTAGCCCAAAGATATAAACACTTCAAAAAATCATTGTGGACATAATCATCAGCATCAACTCTAACAATATATTTACCAAGAGCTTGTTTAGAAGCTGTTGTACTCGAATACCCAACTCCCATATTAGATTTGTTAAATATCAAATTAATCTTATCATGATTTTCATATTCTAATAAAATATTTCTCGAATTATCCGAAGAGTAATCATCAATTATAATTATTTCATAATCATCAAAACTTTGATTTAACAATGAACGAATACATCTTCTTAACCATTTTTCATAATTAAAATTTGTAACTATTACTGATATTTTCAATTATATCCCCTCATAAAATAAATTTTGTTTTACTTGTCTATCTATTGTTTTAGGATGGTAGAATGAGAATTGTTCTTCTGCTGGAAGAAATGTATGTTCTTTATATCCTGTTAATACTTCATGCACTTTATTCTTCCACATAATGTTTGGTCTGTTTCTCCAAATTCTACCTTGATAATCAGGAAAGTTTACCCAACCTTTTTCGTTCACTTGCCATCTCCATTTATCAATATGTTCTTGTGTGATACCATCAACTGTATTTACTCGTGGCACCCAATATAAATCTATTGTTGGGTTTGATTCTAATATGGATTTAATATTTTTCATTAATTGTTTATGTGGTAACTCATCAGCATCTATATTAATAATATAGTCATTTTTGCACATACGAGTCAAGTAATTTTTTTGTCCAGCATAATCTTTTAATAAATGTCTTTGTTCAAAAGTCATTTCATGCATAGATGTCATCACATCTAATATCTCTATTGTCTTTGGATTGTCTGAAAAATCATCAAGAATTACTATCTCGTCTTCTTCGTCTTTGTGTTGTACTAAAAACTCAAGTAATTTTTGTAGTGACTCGTCTTCATTGTGAGTCAATATACTATAACTAATTTTCATTATTTGTATTTTTTCCTTTAAGTTTTTCTTTTTCTTCTTTAATCATTTTTTGATATTTTGGTGAGAATATTCTAATTGGTTCTAAGTAAACAGCACTTTTTTTAGCTGTCCTATAGTCATAAGTTCTATATTGTCCTAATATTTTTAAATTTCTAGACAATATTTTCCATGTTCTTTGTTTTGCACCAATAATATCATTTACAAGAAATTTTCTGTCTATACTTAATTTAAATATATTATTTTGAGCATCTACTATATCAAATGAACCTACCCGTTCTAATATAGATATTTCTTTTTGAGTTAACCGTAAATCAATCATGTTTGACTCTTCAAATTTAACACCAATTAATTGTCTTTTTCTAGTTCCATCTTTTAATGTAGTATTTATTTTTGGATTTAAAACTAATATTGAGTGAGTACGAATTTTATCACCATGTATTGATTTATACCGAAATGATATAATATCACCCGGTGTTACTCTATTCCAACTATATGGTTGTTTTTTATTTGCTGCCATTATTTACTTTTAGTTTTCATAAGCTCATTAATATAAGACATACCATTAAGAAATTTATCATAAATTTCAGGATTCTCTGTGTCTATTTTTTTATCATAAAACTTTCCTGGAATGCTTGGGTTTGGATATTTTTTTCTTTCCTCTTCAGGTATTTCAACCATTGGTGCGAAAGCCCATTTCATTTCTTTTTTGATATTTACAGGATACAACATACCAATTGGTAATGTTATAACACTTGGTATCCATATATTACCATTTTTTTCTACAGCCCATTTTTTCATATCTTCACCAAGTTTTTGAAAGTATTCGTTTGTTTCTTTTGTACCTGTATATTTAGTTGAAGTTGTGTAACCACAATTAATACACTGCATTACTTGAGTATCTTCTGTTCCAGCTACATGAAGTGATTTTTCCTCACATAAAAAACAGTTACTTATTAAGTCTTTCATACACTTACCTCTTTTTTTAATTTTTTCAGTTTTGGTAACTTTATTTTTGGTGGTTCTGAATCATTAACTTTTTTTAACTTTGGTAAATTCAATCCAACTTGAGTTGGAACTTTATCTACAAAAGGTTTAATTATTTCATCAAGTTTTTCTGTCATTTTATTTAATGTAAATTTATTTTTATTTACTTTCATTAGATTTAAAGCTTTTTTCTTTATTTCATTATGATTTTCAAAAGTATAATTCAATGCTTTATAAGTTTGTGTTTCATTTACATTAAACCATTGTGATTCAGGAATAATTATGTCTTTCCACACTTGGGATTTTGGAACTTGAACTAATTCACCACCCAATAACATTGAATCTGTTTGACTGAGAAAGTCCAATTGTCCACTCCAAGCACTAGCGATTACAGGTAACCCAGTCATAGTAGCTTCAAGTAATGGTCTTCCAAATCCCTCACCGTGTGTTAATGAAATCATAGATTTTACTTTTGGATGATTATATAATTTATTTATTTCTTCATTTTCTAAATCACCATGTAATAAATAAATATTTGGTAGTTTCCAATCTGATGGGAATTTTGATTTTATATGATTAATTTTTCTTTTACAATCTTCTTTATCCATAACGGAATATGTAGCACCATTTGTTTTTAATATCAATGCTGGTTGTTTTTTCTTATTAGCAAATGATTCATAAAATACTTTAACTAATTTACTAATGTCTTTTCTATCTTCACCATAATCACCTTTAGTCCATTGTCCTAAAAATAGAAAACAAAAATCTTCTTTTATATCATCTACTAAATCTAAACTAGCATTTTCAATTGGTTTATAGATATCTTCATCAGCACCTTCAAATAAAACTTTCATTGGTTTTTCTAATTTGACTTCTCCAACTTTTTGTTGTGAACCATCAGGTAAATTTTGAACTTGTTCATATATAGCTTGGGTAAATCCAATCTTAGAGTGTTCTGATGGAACTATGATTAAATCCATTTTGTTACAGCCCTCTATCCATTTATTAGAAACTGCTGTTGTTTCTATTCCAGCTGTTATACCAATATTTACTTTTCCCCATGTTTCAAATTCATTAGGTATTCTGATATCCACATATACATCAGGTTGTCTTTCCATTTGTGGTTGAGGTAGAATACAATCTATAATTTTTTTATCTACTGAGTTATTTTCGTCTAATGCATTTCTTGGACATTCACCCCAGGGTACATCCATTATCTTAATATCATATTTATCATGTTCTATTAATGATGTAACTAAATCTCTAGCGTGAGCTCCATACCCACTTCTTGATGTTACAGGTGCACATACTAACATTAATTTTTTCATTAAATAACCTCCATTGTATATCGTTCTCTTGGTTTCCATTTCTTAAATGTAGTATCAATGTTTTTGATAAATGATTCTGACATAGCTTTACCAGTCATTCTACCATCACCTAAAACAAATTGTCTTCCTAATTCACCACATCTTTCTCTTTCTTCAGGTTTTGTTTTATACCACTCTAAAAGTGCTTCACCCGCATCCTCATATTGACATCTATCGTCAAATATGTATGGTGTTTGTGGTGAACCAGCTAATGAGATATTAGATGGAAATACAGGTTTAACCCATTCACCGTGATTTTTATATTGTCCTCTATGATTAGAACCTAATTCAACATAATCATCGGCGGTTAAATACTCACCTTTTTCATTTTTGAATCCACATTGGTCTTGTAATCCACCAGTTACATTAACTACGATAACTCCACCCGTATGTAACATCTCACAACTACCTAATCCGAATCCTTCATTTGAAGCCATATTGATATAAACATCACAAGAGTTAAATATAAAATTCATCTCTTCATCTGAAAAAGCACCATTTGGGTGATTATCGTGTGTGAATATTACTGGATAGTCAGGTAAAAGTGTTTGACAAACAGTCCTCATATCAGTTCCGTTTTCTTCAACTGGTGCTGAGTGAAATACAAATACACATTCTTTTCTTTGTTCAGGTGTAAGTTTGTCCATCATATGTTTGTAAGCCATAGCTACATCACCTGGTGATTTTCTTCTGATGTTACGATTTAGATAAAGTATTTTATATTTGTATTTATCCAATCCCATTGTTTGTTCAAATTCTCTAAATTTAGTATCACCCTTATCTTCCATTTTGAATATTCTTTTGTCAGTAATTCCATGTGGTACATATTGTGTTTGCCAATCTTCATAACCATATTTAGATAATATTCTTTTATTAATACCATAAGTTTGTTTTGATATTGCCATTAACAAATCTGAACTTCTGTAATAATTTGTATTATATAATGGGTCTGGTAAATCATCCCAAATATTATAATACATAATAGGAATGTTTTTTCTAATTTCGTGTTCCATATTATATAACCAAATCCAAAATCTTGGGTCTGTGAAATGTACAATAGCATCAGGTTTTTCCATTTCTAATATTTGTCTCAATACTTGAGGATTACCATAACCTGATACTGGATATATTTTAAGATATGGATTTTTAATACCAAGTTCTGTTTTAGCCGCTTGACTCATATCTATTATTTTACCTTCTTCAGGATGTTTTACAGCTCCACCCAATTGAATCCAATCATATTTATGTAATGTTCCCATCACAAATTCTTTTGATTGGGTTGCTATTCCGGAATGCATTCTCAAGTCGTCTGACAAGAGTAGAATTTTCTTTTTTGACATAACCTATTTTCTCCTATTTAAAAGTTGCTTCCACTTACAATTAAATTATCATAAGTTTCAATTTCTTCTCTGTATTTTTCATCTGTTAAAAATCTATCTACTGAACGATTTGTTAATTTTTGTAAAGTCATTTTTGTATTGACAGTGTTCAGTTTAAATCTTTGATATAGTTCTTCTATTATTTTAACAGAGGTTAATTTAGTATTTTTCATAATTGTTCTCCATTGATATATTCATATATATAAATATATACAAATATAAAAAAACTATGAAATAATTATTCTTTTTTTATCAAACTTTTTTGCATATTCTAAAACATTTTTTGTTCCATTAGCTTCTACCCCATCTGGAATAAAGGCTGCAATAAAATCAGATGTTCCAGCTATAATCTTGTTTCTTGCAAAAAAGTTTTTCATACTAAAGTCTTTACCATATCTTGATTCAGGCATTGTACAATATAAATTATGTACTTCGTGAAATGGTGGATACTCTTCGTATTGTAATCCCAATTCTAATGCATATTTTTTAGCATATCTATCAGCACCAGTCTTACAACCACCACTTACTATTATAGTATTATTACCATATTGTTGTTTTAACTTAAAAACAAAGTCTTTAATTTTCTTTTTGTTCTCATATCTTCTACTCCCTACAATAGCTACTTTCATTTTACTCCTTGATTACAATATTCTGTTTGATTAAATTCACAAAATCTACAAGCTTTCTTACTTGGTGTTGGGACTATATTTTCATGAATTCTTTCACCTTTTTCATTAAATGCTAAATCTAAAAACAGGTCCAATCTCTTAGCCACCTTATTCATACTCACAGTGCCACTTGCTGGAGAAAACTTCTGAACTCTCTTTTGTGGAAACATAGCTTCTTCCCATAGTTTTCTTTTTACTATAAAGTATTCTACTTCTATTTTATCAATCGGATGATTGTATTGTTTAGAATAGAATTGTTTATATAATAATAATTGTTGTGTTTTATTCTCATCTTTTTTCATCCACTTGTTCCAACCACGAGTAGATGTTTTTATGTCATATATTTTTAATGTATTTGTCATTTCATCTAATATAACTATATCAAGATAACCAACCATTTTAATATTCTTTTTTAATTCTACATCAATTGGAACTTCACAACCTATAAGTTTATATCCTCTTTTACTAAAATAATCAGCTCTTCTTTTTTTAACAAAATCTAATATCTCTACACCATCTTGAAAGAACTCTCTTAATTCCTCTAATGTACAAGGGTTTTTACCATAAGCTTCTTTGTCTATTTGAAATTGTTCCATCATCTTGTCGTGTAACCTTTGTTCAAGATTTAGTTTATTTGCATTCTTCACACTATCGTGATACATAACTTCTAACCAAGTTTGTATAACTTCGTGCATCGCTGTTCCGAATAATAAATGTATACTTGGTTCTTGCATAGCCAAATCATCTATATATTTTAACTTCCAATGAAGAGGACATTCTGAAAACATTGATAATTGACTATATGATATTCTACCCATAAATTTTAACCGCCAATTCATTAATTAAAACTTTAGTTGCTTCTTTTGTTTTTTCATCCATTGATTTATAAACTTTATCCAATTCATTTTTATCGGATAATTCTTTTAATCTTTTTATAAACATTTCTGTTTTATTCATTATTTAATCCTAATTTTAATTTTATAAACGATACAATTTCACCAGCGATGTTTTTCTTTGTAAACATTTCCATACCTTCAAAACCTGGATTTGAATTAACTTCACATATTTTATATCCACCATTTTGAAATAATAAATCCACACCAGCAATGTCTAAATTAAGTGCTTTAGATGACTCTGATGATAACCATTCTATTTGTTCATTCACCTCATATGGAAACCCCTCACCACCACGAGATAAATTAGCTCTAAAATCATCATCGGTAGCTTGTCTCATCATACAACCAACTACTTTGTTATTTACTACAAATACTCGTAAATCTTTTCCCCAAGTATCTTTGATAAATTCTTGTAAGATTATGTCGTATGATTTTTTAGTTAATTCAGCCATTGTGACTAATTGATTTAATTGTTTTTTATCCTCACATAAAAACACACCTCTACCATAACTACCACTAATCTTTTTTACAATGACAGGAAACCCAATGTTTTTTTCTACAAAGTCAATATCAATTGGATGTCTTAATAACATTGTGTTTGGTATATCTAAATTTGATTGTGCTAAGATTTGATGTGTGTATAATTTATCCTTTACATTATCAATAGCGTCTGATGTATTAATTACAGGTACTCCCATTCTTTCAAAGTGTCTAATAACAGCTTTTATATAATAAGTTGTTCCACTACCAGTTCTTGGAAATACAAATTTAGGTAAATCACTTGGTTCACCATTTACCAATATAGATTGTCGATTCTCTTTATTAACAAATATATCAACAGTCGTTGGGTCTACCAATTGAACATCAATATCTTGTTTCTGAAATTCTTCAATCAATCTATTGGTTTCATATGATTCCCAAAATTTATCTTTGACTAACATCCAACCAAATCTATTCATAAAACTTCTCCTTTGATTCTACTTCAATCTTCTGTATCTCTGGATAGAATTGATAAGCATCCTTTGGATATGGTTTAGCTTCATGTATCAATGTATTCATTATCTTTTTCTTATCCTTTTTACTACATAACAGATATAAGTATCTGTGTTTTTCTGGTTCTTCTTTTCTCCAAAATGTATGTCCGATTCTTTTCTTTAACTTTTCTAAATTATGAGAACCAAACTTTGTCGTAACATTTCGTGAGTGCATCCAAGTACCATCTTCTGTAAGTCGTATAGCGTAGTTAGGCATTAATCTTATACTATTACCTTGATATACCCAATTGGTTGCTTGATAAATAATACCCAAGTGTCCTTGTTCTGGATCTGAATAGGATACCAATACTTTTATATCACTAGCGTTTTCCTTTAACCAATTGAATGTTTTGGATAGAACCACACTTTCTGTATTCTTTCCGTAATCATCAAATATAAATAACCTTGTTAATTCTAATACTTCTTCTTCTTTTAATTCAGGTGAAATAGATTTAGGAGCACTTCTACCAACAGGATAACCATAGATAGCGACACCAGCCAACTTCTCATCTTTCTCATCAAAGAATGAATGTTCGTTATCTGTTTCATAAAAGATACCTAAAGCATATCTACAAGATGTCCACTTGTGACTATAATGATTTTTTACAATCATATCTTTAGCTATCTTTTTTGAGATTTCTCTTATGGTTATTTTACTTGGATTTACCAACATAAAAATGTGTATCCAATACTTTTAAACAATCTTCAGCTTCTGCTAAACTTGCTGTCCATTTCTTTACTTCCGTGAGTAAGTCTGTGTGTTCTCCAATTGCTGTAGCATCATTGAATAAAATATCCAAAGTTGCTAGTGCTTCTGTTTTTTGTGCCTGGTAACTATCAATAGCTGCCATTAATAATTTATTCATTTTATTTTCCCCATTTTCCGTTTTTAACTATTGTAGCCATAATACCATAATTAGACATATCCAAAAATGCATCTTCCAATGGTTCATCTACGGCTGACTCTCTATTTCCCATTAACAGATTTTTTACCCTCTGTACTTTATCATTTACTCTAAACCACAATCCAGTTAATGATAACTTAATCTCATCATCTGTTATTAATTGTGTTCCAACTGAAATATTACTTGGACCATAATCGTGTTGTTTTCTACAAAACAATTCATATTGTTCTGCTTGTAATCTTCTAAACTCACCTGTCATTTCAGGCCATTCTTTTTCCATTTGTTCTACAATTGGATGTTTTTGAATAGTCAAGTCTCTTTCAGTTATTGTTAAGTCGTTTTCTTTTATTTTCATTTCAATAACCTTTTTATTGTTTTTTCATTCATTCCATACTTCTCTAATATTTCTATTAATTCATCTTTAGCGATTAAATCCAAGTAATCTTTTACTTGTGATTTACTACATTCAAAATGTGTAACCATAATGTCAATTAGCTCAGTATTAAATTTTTTATCTTTTTTACCTTTTATGTATCGATTAAATCGTTTACCTTTTGGTAATACATCTCTATACCACATATAAACTTCTCTTGGTTCAAGTGTTCCAATAGCATATTTCTGAAATACATTAACAATCTCAATAAAATCTTTATCCATTGATAACCAACGATTGATTATAAATGGACTGAATTTCTTTTGTTCATCTTCTGTGAAATCATTCCAGTGTTTTTTGTTAACCAATAACTGGTTAATCCAGTCTATAATCGTCATTTCTTATCCTTCCCAAATCCCCATGAACCATTTTTTGAACCAGGTTTAGCATTAACCTTGAATACTCTTTTCATCCCCACACCATCACAAATTGGTGGTTTATCATTCATACCTTGTAATACTTCTTTTTCTTTTTTACAAGATGGACATTTAAAAGTATAAAAGGGCATTACTGAATTCCAGCTACATCTGCGAACTCTTTATTCACATGTCCACATTTTTCACAAGCAAATACCGCCATTGGAATTATGGTTTCTTGTCCATTTGGTGAAACTAATGCTGACATCTTTCTCATCAACAATGTTTGTTTAAATGTCTGTCCACCACAACTATCACACTTGATTTCTGTTGTTTTACTAAAGTCAATTTGTTCTTCCATTTGACCATTTTGTCCTGGTATCATCATTATTCTTCTCCCTCAAATTTAGGTGTTATTTCTGTTATTGTAACATCTTTAGATTTCCAACCTGTTTTATGTAAAATATTTTCATTTTCATAAGGTGGTTGGTGTAATGTTACAGTGATTGCTGGTTTTTCAAAACCATTATGTTCTACTCTAAATCGTTTCATTTTATTATCCTCAATAATCTTATTATTAGTGACATGAAGTTGATTTCCTTATCAACTACATTTACATCTTGAAATTGTGCTTCAGCTATATTTAAAATACACTCAGCTACTTTACCTTTACCATAAGTTTCTACCTCATCATATAGTAATCTATATATTTCTGAATAGTCACTTATAGAATTATCAGCTATTAATTTTCTAATGTCATTTAGTTTATTACCATTAGATAACATATCTAATAATTGTAACTTATAGTTATTCTGAATCACAGAGTTTGTATCTATCTTTAATCTACTATCTACAACTTGTCTTTGAGCTGAATTGATAACCCTACGAATATCAGGGTAACCTGCGTTTACAATCAGAGCTATATCATCAAGTTCAAATGTACAATTCTCTTGTGTTAAGATATTAACCATTTGTTGTGCAACCTCTTTCTTTGAAGGTGGAACAACTTTGTATGATTGACATCTTGATTGAATTGGGTCGATTATTCTTTCTACATAATTACAAGTAAGGATGAATCGACAATGTTTTGAAAATGTTTCCATTAGGTTTCTCAATGCAGCCTGTGCATTTGGTGTAAGATAATCACACTCGTCAAGTATGATAACTTTCAAGGATTTGAAACCAACAGATGAAGCAAATGTTTTGATTTTGTTTCTAACATCATCCACTTTGTTCTCATCAGAAGCATTGATATACATATAATCACAATCTATATTGTTGACTACTATCTTTGCCAATGTTGTCTTACCAGTACCAGCTTTACCATAAAGAAGGAGGTGAGGTACATCTTCTGATTCAAGATATACCTTCACTTTTTCTTTAAGATGTTCGTTACCAACATAAGTTGATAAGTCAGTTGGACGATATTTTTCTACCCATAAAGAATGTTCCATTAATCCATATCCTGCATAGCTACGATATAATAAGTAGAATCAAAATCGTCAACTTTAAAATCAACCTTGGCCAATCCTTCAGTTGAAACTTCTAATACCGCTGATGTACATTCACGATTTGAAACTAATACTTCTTTGAAGAGATTAGCATTAAATGTTATTGGTTTGTCAATATCACACGATGAACAATCAACAGGTATGTTCACTCTGTTTGTATTTGTAGATGAATATCCAATTACAACCTCACACCCATCACCACTTTTTACAATTGAAAAAGTATCTATATCACTTAAAGCACTTTTACCTTTAACAAATGTTGAAATGAAGTTTGAATCTAATTTGATTTTAGTTCCAAACTCTGGAAGTCTTTTCATTTGTGGTGGGTCTGATATAACCGATAAGTCACTTAATACATAATCCACAGAAACAGGACCATTCTTAACTTTAAGTGAAACAGCTTTATCACCGAATTTTAATAAATCTAATGATACATCATCACCTAATACATTAATCAAACTTTTTAATTGATCTGTTTGATATATTCCTAATTCAGCATCATCAAATGGAAACTTATCAACTTTAACATTTCCTAATAAAGATTTATCAGGTGTTACAAATGATGTCGATAACGCACTTCCATCTGATTTCCATTTTACTGAATTTACATTTCCACCCAAATTGTACTTTTGAATGAATCTATCTAACTTACTTTTTTGCATCTTATTCTCCTATGTTTAGAATTTATTGTTTTAATATAATACTTTTTTGCCATACAAGTCAACTAAAAAAATCTTTCTAATGTATTTATTTTGTCGACAGGCATATCCCATTGTAAAGCTTCATAGAACATTCTAATCTTTTTCTCTAAAGCTCTTGTAAATAATTTATCATAATCCACATTTTCTTGTATGAATTTCATAATCTTTGGTGGGTCATCATAACCTTTGAAAGCTATCTGTTTAATCTGTAATGTATTATCTTTCAAATATACCCACTTAATCTTCTCACTATTCTTAATCTTTTCGTAATTCTCAAGTTTATGATACTTGAGTAAATCATTGTACACCCAAGCAGCTTTCACATGTACAGGTGTTCCTTTATGCATTGGTGTAAAGATACTACCTTTACTATTTAACTTACCAACTTTTCTTTTATCAGCAAACTTACCCAATTTCTTAACACCAGTTGGAAGAGCAATCTCTTGTATATCTGATGTTTTCATTTCTTTCTTAAACTTTAATATATCCTCATCAATGGAATCTTTATCAACATTACCCAAAATGTCTTGAAGAACACCAGTCATAAGTTTTCTCATAGCTGGTGGGAATGAACTACGAACAATATCTAAACCCTTAACATCAAGTCTATCACAAGTTAAACCACCATCGTTGATAATCCATTGTCCATATCTTTTCTTTGTAACCCAAAAGGCTGATTTAGCTATACATTCTTGTTTAATATCAAAACGATGTTCATCAATATTCAAGAATCGTTTAGCAAACAGATTATAAGATTCATTAATATAATCTTGAACAATACCAGCTTTTTCTAATATCTTTTCTGTCATAAATTTGTCATCAGATAAATCTACATTTGGATATTCGTTTTTAACTAATGGGATAGCTGAATAAAATACTGAATCAGTATCAGTATAGATACAATAATCTTCCTTATCACCAAGTTTATTGTTGTAATAACTGTTAGCTATCCTCTCCGTAAACTTAATCAAATCTTGTCCTGTAGTGGTTGTAGCTTCAGCATTGTCGATATCATAAAATCTAAATACAGGTAGTCCCAACACACCATATAATGAATTTAACACAATCTTTTGTACATGCTGTCTTCTCTTGAAATAACCATATTGCTCATCATTACCCTCATCACCATGTTTCTTCATTAATCTTTTATACTCAACTCTTTCATTAAACCAATTCTCTAACAATACAGGTATTAATCCTTTTTTATCACATCTATATAATACACCATTAGAAGATACTGATACTTTATTCTTATCAAACATATCTTTCAATTCATCTTGATTATACTTACCTTTTTCTTTATCCCCAACTAACAATGTATATGTTTTTGTTGTTCCCTTAATAAATTCCTCAGCATTCCAACCAACTAATTTACCAAGTTTAGTTTCGGGTGAAATATTTAATGACATAATAACTGAAGGATACATAGAAGTTAAATCTAAATCAAATACCCATTCATATCTACCTGGTTTAGGGTCTTTAACATAAGCACCTGTGAACTTGTCATTATCGCGATTCATCTTCTCTCTAGCATTCAAATCTTTGTTTGGAGCAATAACTTCAAGTTTTTTAAGATATACAAGTATAGCACCTTCCAAATATCTACTACTGAAATATACATCCTCATATGGTGTATGTCCAACATGTGATATACCACGAGCCAACTCAATAAACTTTAACTTGTCGTCAAGTGCCTTTACAATCTTAACATCATTTAAGTTATATTCGATATACTTGTTGATATCAGTTTCATATAAATCTTGTAATGTTCCTTCGTATTCTATCTTACCAATACCAACCTCTTTCTGTCCAATAAAATCTAATCTATATGATGATTCTTGTGTGTAAGTAAATAATTTATATAGTGGTAAATAATCAAGACAAGATACACCAGCAATCTTATATCTCCTCTTATGTTCTGAATAGAATACCTCACCAATTGGTGATAAAGCATTAGCAAACTGATGTCCTAATACTTTAGTAGTTCTATTATATAAATAAGGAATATCAAACCCATCAATATTCCAACCACTTAATATAGTTGGATTGATTTCAAGGTATTTCTGATAAAACCTTTGTAGTAATTCTTCTTCTGATTTAAATGATTCTACAATATCTGTATTTGGAACATCACCTAAAACATAACAATGATATGAATCTGTTGTTCTATCATAGATAGCAATAGCTGTAATCTTATTATCAGCTCTATTGGGGTCTGGGAATCCATCCTTAACCTCAACCTCAATATCAAAATAAACCTCTCTATGTCCAATTGATGGTTCATCCTGTTCTGTATACATATCAACCAATGTTCTGGTTTCAATTGGTATATCTGATTCAAACACTCTACCATTCTGTAAATCATCACCAGTCCAAAAGTTTACTTTTTTGAGTTTGTCACCATACAAGGAACGATATGTTCCAGTTTGTGATTTTAGGTAAGCATATGGTTTATATTGGAATTTAGTATAACCAGTTTTATCATCCCAAAGATGAACTTCACTACTTGTCTTTGTTCGTTTTACATATATGTTCTGATACATACTTTAATATACAACCTTTTTTGCATTCAAGTCAAGACTTATTTTTAAAATGCTATATTACCCCATAAATTAATTATATATTTACGATTACTAATTGGCTTATTTCCTCTATGTAGATGAGTAAAATATGTCGGAAATACAACGAGTGTTCCTTGTTTTGGTTTTATTTTTACTTTTTGATTATAGAATTCTGTTTCACCACCTTCTTCTACATCATTTAAATATGTCATACCAACTAATATACGAGAAGAGTAGTATGGAGATGAACTCCAATCTTGATGCCATTTATGAAATCCACCATCAGGTGGTTCATACATATGCATTAAAGCTGTTTTTGGTTTTTTAAATAAAGGTTGGTTTTCATCAATATTTTTTTGGTAGTAATCTAAAGTATAGATTTTTAGATAATCTAAAAATTTGTTATAAGTTAAAGATACATATGCTTCTACTACATCTGAATGTTGTTTATCTTTTGTAAATTTGTTATGTAGTAAATTTAAATCTGTCGAATTTTTTCTTTTTATATCAATTTTACCATGTCCAATACCACCTTGATAAGTTTCATTTAATTCATGCTGTATATTAAAAAAATCTATAAAATATTTACAAATTTCTTTTGGAATAGCATTTTCATATATTTCAATAAGATTTTTCAATGTAAATTAAGTATTCTCTGATATTTTTTTTCTAAGATTAGTAGACGAAAAATTGTGATTTCTTTCATGATAATAAATTGGTATGTTAAAATTACAACCTGTAAAATTATCTATCGTAATATAATCAGAACCAAGTATTCTAACATCGGGCCATATATCAACCAACATATCTCTTAACTCCGATTCTGTTGAATACTCTTTGATTTCATCTACATATTTTACAGCTTCTAATTGTATTCTTCTTTCTTCAAATGATTGAATCGGTTTATTCTTTTCAGGTCTATCTAAGGTTGGATCTGTCTGTAACCCCACAATGAGATAATCACATTGTTCTTTTGCATCTTTTAACATCAAAATGTGTCCTGCGTGTAATAAATCAAAACAACTACAAGTAAAACCTACTTTTTTATTTTTAAATAAATTATTTCCCACTTATCCTCCAAATACTTTTTTCTTTCCACCCTCATATTCATAAGCGTGGCCATTTTCTAATAGTAATTGATTTACTGATTTTTCGTGTCCTTTTACGAATAGTTCACCTAACACTCTACCATATTTACCAGTTCCATATGAGATAATTGAAAACTTACCATCATCTGAATTTTCTAATAAATCTTTTGTGAATGCTTTAGCAGCTAATCCTTTTTTCTTTTCATCGAGGTCACGAGTACGACTTTCCCAGGTATCCACGCCCTTAAATCGTATTCTCTTGTGCACGAAAGTTTTAAAACCCAAATCGATAAGAGCGTCACAAGTATCACCATCGACAACTCTATCCAATTTACAACTATAACCATATTTTTTAACTTCTTTTCCCATATCATATCTCCTATCTTGCGAAATGCATTGATTTATCTAATTCTTGTAATCTTCGTTCTACTTCTAATTCAGGGAAGTTTTCTATTAACCACTCAACTGCTCCTCTGAATGTTGTTCCTAATATATCACCCACTAATAATATCACATCAAGAACATCTATTGTTAAATCTGAATTCATATCAGCTGCTGTAAACACCTCTGGTATGAATACATCGTTTGGACTTAAAATTATATTGATTACTAATATAACATCACTAATGTTTAATGTTTCATCAAAGTTTAAATCACCTAAAAGTATTTCATCTTCTGGTTCTTCAGGTTCACCTATATAACCAAAAAACCAATCTAACCTACTATGAATTTTAGAGTACACGCCCGGGTACTGAGCATCCGCTCAACCATATCCCCAACTGACTATTCCGATTAACTCATACTCTCCATCATTGTTAGTCATAATTAATGGACCACCACTATCCCCTTGACAGGAATCAGCACCACCATTTGGATAACCAGCACATATCATATTGTTAGTAATCTCTGAATTAGAGTAACTACCACAATTGTCATCAATTGGAACATCTACTTCAAGTAAATAATTTGAACTACTACCACCACTTGATGTAGCACCCCAACCCATTGTTGTTGATATTACAGGTTCCTCATCGTGTGCTGTATCAGTAGCTAATTGTATAGGTTCAAAATCTGTAATAGGTGATGACAATCTTAATAGAGCATAATCATTATTCAATGAGTTACCACTATATTGTGGATGTATGATAATCTCAGCTACATCTCTTGTCTGTGAACCTGTAGTTCCATTAACACCATGTAATCCTATAACTACATCTACACTATTTGGTGACTCACCTTGCATACAATGAGCAGCTGTTACAACCCAATCTTCTCTGACTAAAGCACCACCACAAAAGTGACCACCAAACCAACCTGTTCCTTGTAAGGATACCATAAACTCATACTTACAATCAGGACAAGCTGGATCTACAAACTCACCACCTACAATCATAGGCCAAGGTAAGTTGTTACCCTCTTGTTCTTGTGCCATCATAAGATTTATATCTTCTGGTGGATACACACAACAAGGTGTTGGTGTTTCATCCATTGAATTGTTACCTATTCTATATTCATTTGCCACTGGATTGTATGAATCATCACAACTATTACATAACAATAATATCAATCCTATTAAACAAATACTTTTAAATACATTCATTATTAATTTATAATTCCACATTTTTCTTCTCCATTGATTAACCAAGATGATGATTGAATCTTTCCACCACCGATTCCCCATAACATTACTACATTTAAATCTTTACATACATCAAGTTCAGGTACATTACCTTTTTTTCTATCTCCACCATTAGCAAAGTAAATATTTACATCTTTATCTTTGTAGGTTTTAGCTACTTGTTTAATTATATCAGAAGCAGTATTATCATCATCAACCATTGACCATACTTGATCTACAAATTTACAACTTTCAAGTATCTCCGCTCTTTCACTCCAACTCATAAAAGGTTTACCTTTTTTTCTTGATAACCATTCATCCGAATTTAATCCTACGATTACTTGAGCACCTAAATTAGCTGCTTCTCTGAACATTCTAATATGACCTTTATGAACAGGGTCAAATCCACCTGAAACTATAATCACATTTTTTATCCACTCTTCTTTATTCATTCATCTCCCAACACACTAAAATATCTTTCACCCCTATCACATAAAATTGTCACTACAATTCCGTCAGGGTTATTTTGTTCTATCCATCGTTCAGATGCCAATACATTTGCTCCAGCAGATATACCAACAAATAAACCATTCTCTTTTGCAAGTCTCAAACTTCTTTTTTTAGCTTCTTCTGTAGATATAGTAATCACCTCATCTACTTTGTCCAAGTCAACTAAAAACTTTGAACCATCACCAATACCTTGTATTCCGTGAAGTCCTTTTTCACCACCACTCATTACAGGTGATTCAGCTGGTTCGACAGCTACTATTTTAACATCTCTATTTAAATTTGAAAATCCTTTTTGAACACCCATAAGAGTTCCACCAGTTCCAGTTCCAGCTATAAAAGCTGATATATCTTTACCAAAACTTTGATTTATTATTTCTAAACAAGTGGTTTCTTTATGACATTCTACATTTAATGGATTGTTGAATTGATTTAGTTCTATATAAAATTGCTCTTTAGCTATCATTTCTTTTGTTTCAATAGCCCCATCAAAATCACCCTCACCAACTTCAATCAATTCAGCACCATAGAACTTCATCATCTGTTTTCTTTCTATTGACATATCTGATGGCATTACGATTACACATTTATATCCTCGTTCTGCACACATCATAGCTAATGATATACCTGTATTACCACTTGTTGCTTCTATAATGGTGTCACCCTTTTTAAGTAATCCATCTTTTTCATAAGAATCAAGAATATATTTAACAGGTCTATCTTTAATAGAACCACCTGGATTGATAGCTTCAAATTTTCCATAAAGTTTATCTGATAATTTTATAAGTGGTGTGTTTCCTATACTCATTATACTATCTCGCAAACACCACCAGCACAAGCAGCTTCACCTTTTAAATCTGTGTTATCTTGTTCTTCTGTTATTCGTGCTAAGTTAATGTTCTTTAAAGTTTCCACCATTTTGTCATAAGTTGCTTCTTCACAATCTTCAAATGGTGCTTGTTTGTAAGTTCCACCATCATAAGGTAGAATACTCAATCCATTGTATGCTTTTTTGTTTTTCCACATCCATTTACCAATATCTTCCCATTCATGTTCTTTAACTGATATTGTGGCTGATACATTGTGAGTATTCATCCCACTACGATGTCCTTTCTTGACATAATTCTCACTAATGAATTTTACTCTTTCCAATAATTGAAATGCCGATTCAGTTCTCATTGTAGCTCCATCAGGTGCTTTTTGTGGAATTGATATAACAGCAGTATCGTGTGGTCTAAAGTATTCATCTTCAACTAATTCAGGATGGTTTCTTAATAGATAACCATAGATAGCTTCATTCTTTCCAACTCTAATTCTTCTGATATAGAAATCATTGTGCCAAGCGTGAATACCACTTGATGTTCCTAATGTTAATGATGTTGTTCCTGCTGGTTTTACTGTTGTACATCTTGCTGCTGATTTTACTCCAATTAAGTCAGCAACTCTTTTGTTCTCTTCTTTTACAACAGTTGCAGCTTCTGTGACATCTAAGTCATCTAATTTATTAGAAGCAATACCAGTCATTGATACTCCGATTAGAGCATCTTTCTCTGTTGTTCTTTGCCATACAGGTCTTAAATAATGAAAGTCTGTATAACCAGCTTGTAGTGTTCCAATGAATGCTCCAGTTTTTACTCTTTCATTTAAATCTTCTTGTGATTCTACATTTGATACATTCACTTCTGTTAAATTACAGAACTGATATGGTCTTAGTGCGATTTCACAACAAGGATTAGTTCCCCAATCTTTATCATTGGTTAGATAAATACCTGGTTCCCCACTACCACTTGCTTTTATCTTTTCCCATAATTCAAAGAAAAACTCTTCTGTAATTTTAGAACGAACCAAAGCAGCTGAATTGTTTGCTCTTCCTCTTTGTGGATTTGTTTCCCACCAATTTCCATACTTACAAGAAATCATAGAATCATCATCCGCAGAGAATAATGAAATAAGAGCTGCTCTTCTTATTCCACCAGCTAAAACAGCATCAGCTATGTGACACACAATATCGTGAACTTCTAATGTAGTTAACTTATCTCCATTTTCTTTTGTTGAAAGTATACCATCCACCTTAACTAAACACTCTTTTAATGGTTGAGGACCAGGTGCTTTACCACCACTTGTAACCAACTCCGAACCTTTAGCTCTTATATCTGAAAAATCAAAAACAAGTTTTGAACCACCATAATAATAAGATTTCATCAATACTTTGACAGCATCAGCCCAACCCTCAATTGAATCACTAATTAAGTATCTTCTTTTTCTTTTAAAGTTTGGTAAATGTATTTCAGGTAATTGTTCTACATGATGTCTTTGAACTGAATAACCAACACCAGTTCCACCCAATAATAAAAACATCACTTCCGAAAATGATTGCCAATTATCAATTGGAAGATAAGCACAATTGTAAACTCTGTTTGGTGATATTTCAATTGGTTTACCAGCGAACTGCATACTCCTCATTGATGGTAATACTTTTTTATCTGTTACAAATTTATAAGCTTTATCTATTTGTGATTTTAATTCTGGATATTTCTTGATGTGCATTTTCTTGTTTCGCTCAACCAATTCTTTCCATGTTTCTCTTCTTTTCTTTTCAGGTATATATCTTGCGTATTTCATATAGACAGTGATGTCTGACAATATTTTTGTTGAAATATCCATTCTTTCAATCTCCTCAATGTTTTTATGTGATATAAATCAAAACCTTTTGGTTAGGTATGTATAAATATCACTTTAATAATTTCTTTTTAATTTTTTTATTCAAATAATAAACATAGATGTTTTTTGGTTTCACATCTTGATAGTACATATCAGTTTCTTCCGAATCCCAAAATTTATGTCCTTCTTTATTTTCCCATCTTCTCTTCAATTCCCTACCATATGGTTTCTGTTTCTGATTCATAGAACGAGCGTGGAACTTTTTACCATCAACCATCAATACTCTACCACCACCGTTATTACCTAAATGTATAAAGTTACTAGCTTTATATATAACACCCTCATGTCCTTGTTCTAAATCAGCATATGACACAATAACTTCTATCTCTGTATTCTGTCTTAACCATCTCAATGTTTTACCTATAAAATAACTCTCTGTATTTGTAGGTGTATCATCTATACAACACAATCTTCGTAACTCCCAACATCTATCAGGATTTATTGGATTATATTTTGCAGCTGTTGATTTCATAGATGGTAGAGCATATATCATAGCCCCAATCAATTTCATATCATCAAACAATGCAAAACATTGAGTATGTTGTACCCCATTTGTACTATGTGAGTAATGCCATTTTTCAACAAATGATTGAATAGCACTACGAGGTACAGGTTCTATTATGAAATCAGATACTTTAATGATTTCTTCCCCCATCAAATACACAAACAAATATTAAAGGATTATTTGCTTTATAATTACTTGTGTTATATACTTTATGAAATGCTCCGTCTGGTATTAAAACTATATCACCTTTTGTAACTAAAAACTTTTCATCATCAATCTGCATTACACCAGAACCCTCTGTAAATATATAAACTTCTTCTTGTCCTTTGTGATTGTGACCACCTGTTTCTTTTCCCTCATGTAATATGGTTTTTGAAACAATAAGATTATTTAGATTTGTATTATCTATTACATCATATGTTTCGTTTGAATGAATTACCTTACTATCTGTTTTATCCAATTTAATCTTCATAATATATCCACTCCACATTATGTGAACATTCCCAATAATTCTCTGGTATTTCTACATATCCATATTTCATTATTTTTTACCTTTCTTTGGTGCTTTACCACCAACCCAAGCTTCATTTATACCTTTAGTAGTAGGGTCGTCTGCTAGATACCTACCTTTTTTACCTCTTGCTCGTTTTGGTTTTTTCATCATCTCTTTTTCAAGAGCTTTGAATGGCCAATTATGAGATGGACCCCACATCAAATCTAACACACCACCTAACCATTTTTTAAATACATCATAATCTTTCATAACTATTCCTTCATCAAATCTTCGTAACGATTCTTCAACATACCTTTCATCAAATTATCACGATTATCTATTTTTGTTTGTTGTTCTTTTCCACCAACACTACTACTCTCATATATGTTTATAATACCAGTGTTAGTATTTACTTTAGCAGGGTATGTAATTCCATCTGGACCAAACCTATTTTTAATCACATGAAATCTGCCTGTATTACCAATTTTATCTTCTACTTTTCTTGATAACGACATAACGAAATCAGCCGTCATCACTTTCTGATATGATTCAGAAACCTTTGTAGCCTCAATCACATCTTCGTCAAGAGCACTTCTATTAGCTTGTGAAGCAGTCCATATTGGAATCTGAAACTCACCAGCCAATCCTCTTAAATCTTCATAGATATTACCAAGTGCGTGTCTGACTTCTCTTGAATTACCAATATCTTTCAGTATATCAGCATAATCTACAACCACCATATCAACCTCTGTTCCAAAGTTTATAATTCTTTTTAGATGTGCTGATAATGAATTCACACTAGCAGTTTTGGTTGGAAAGTATTTGATAACCAAATCACCCTTTAATTTTTCCATTTCTGAAATCACATCATCTTTATGATATTTCAAATTTTGATTTGCAATACCAGTAAAGATACTATCATATCTTAACCCAACATATGATTCATTTAACTCCAATGAATAGTGAACTATGTGTTTCCCTCGTTTCATTGCATTAGCACCAATCGCTGCTAACACCCAAGTCTTACCAACACCCGCAGGTGCAACAATCACACCAAGTTCTCCACCACCAAGTCCACCTTGAGTCAATTCATCAATCACTTCCCAACCAGTTTCTACAGTGGTTCTAGCAGTTTCTGAATATCTATCTTCTATATGTTCAATATATTCGTGTCCTATGTTTCGTTCAGTACCTGCATTTAAAGCGTCATCGACTAATCTTTTAATTTGTTCATAGTCACCTTTTGATTCCATTATATCTACTGATTGTAATATAGCGTTTTTCAATGTTTGATTCTTAAAAAAGTCAAGTGATTTGTCTTCAATGAAATCTAAATCAGGTGATTCAATATGTCTTATTACTTCTTTTAAGTTTTCAACAATAGCTAATTTCAATACACCATTTTGTACTTCTTGTGTTTTAACTTTAAATACATCAAGAGTTATACACTTTTTATATTCATCAAAATAATTTTTACATTCCTTTACAATCCATTTTAGAGCATCACTATCATAATGTTTTTCATCTAATATATCGTGAATTTGTTCTAAAAAGGTTTGGTTTTTCATTAATGCAGAAATGGATTTTATTTGAAATGTATGTCCGAAGTCTGTTAATTTATCCATTTAATCCCCTAAATCTATCTAATCTTGTAAACTCCATAATCCAAGAATCAAGATTAGGAATCGAAGATGTTAATTTATCCTTTAAAAACATTGTTTGAAATTTATACTTAATCAATTGTGGAACTTTACCATTCACTGCTCCTTGTATCTTCATCTTTGTGTGGTTTGGTATGTCTACATTCTGTAATTGCATTAGTAAATAATTCCTCTTTATTAAGTTACTACTTTTTTTTATATTTTCCAAGAACTTTATTTTGCCATCTGATTTTTCTACAAATTCTAATAAATCTTTTGCAGTAAATTTCTGATCATCTAAAATTCCTGGGAGAAATTTTTTCACAGTCTTGAGGCCTGCACCTTTAATTCCCCCTATATTATCAGACTTGTCACCATCTAATATTCGGTAGGTTAATATGTTCTGTGAATGTATCCCATATTCTTCCAATACAGCTTGTTTGTTGTATAATTTCTTTTTTGTTGGAGACCATACTTTTACTCTATCATCTACCAATTGTAAGAAGTCTTTATCTGTTGACATCAATATACAATCACTTTTTGGTAGTAATTGTTGTGAGATATAAGCCATTGTATCATCAGCTTCTATACCATCAATTGAAACTAATGTTAAAGGTAGTTGTTCAAGATATTCAATCAACCTACCCATTTGTTGTCTCATTGATTGTTGTTCATCTTGTGGAGCAGTTCCCCAATCCACATTACGATTAAGTCTTCGTTTAACTTTACGAGTACCTTTGTATTCTGGATATATTTTCTGTCTTCTTTTACTTCCACCTTTTCCGTCAAACACAATAATACAACGAGATGGTTTCAATATATCACAAGTATATCTTACAGATTTTAGAAATCCCATCATTCCACCAATGTGTAATCCATCCTCATTCAACGCAGGATTAACTGCGAACGACCTGATAAATGTATTCAGGCCATCCACAATCAATACTCTGTCGTTTAGATGATTTACAACTTTGTGGTTATCATCTTTAGTTTGTTCTAAAAAAGATATGTATTTTTCATTCAAGTCTTTTTTAGAGTTCATCTACAGATTCCTCTGTTTCAGTTAAATCATCAATACCAAGTTCTTTTGAATCATATTTAAGAATACAGGCATCACAGATTAATCCGTAACAATAATCCTTTAACTCTGAATTACTTAACATAAGTTCTTCAAAATCTTTAGATTGGAATTTGTATTCTTTAATTAACTCACCAGTTTCAAGGTCACAATGTTGTAATGTATACCAAGCACCACCAACTTTGCAAAGTTTGTGTTCTTTCATTACTGTTAACCAACTATCAAAGTCAGCAATACCAGTATCAAAATATAATGGAAACTCTGCAGTTCTCATTGGAGGACCAAGACGATTCTTAATCACTTGTCCTTTAATCTTAATACCAATAGTATTCTTACTACCATCTTTGATTTGTCCAGCATTCTTGAATCGAACACGAGTTGATGAATGAAATGGAAGAGCCTTACCACCTGAAGTAGTCCAAGGATCTCCAAACATTACACCCAACTTTTGTCGCAATTGATTTGTGAAAACCAATGCAACTTTTTGTCGTGCTATCATCTGTGTTACTTTTCTCATTGCTTTTGATATGATGATTGCTTTGGCAGTTGCCCAACCATCTTTATCAAAGTCAGCATCCATTTCCACTTTCGTAGAAGCAGCTGCCAAACTATCAACAAGAATTGTAACTAACTTATCTTTGTTTGATTCTCTGATTTTAGTAACAATTGTTTCAATAGTATCAAATATTTCTTCAACTGTTTCAAGATGAACATATAACATTTTAGATGTATCCACACCAATAGCTCTCAAGAACTCTTGAGATACTGCTGATTCGGTATCTATATAAACTGCTATACCATCTTTCTTCTGTGTTGAAGCTAACAAATGAGAACCAATTAAAGATTTACCACTACCTTCTAAACCATTTAATTCGGTGATTTTACCTACGGCAACTCCACCATTTGGTCTATTAGCAATTGCTAAATCTAATATTGTAGAACCAGTTGAAATAAAATCAGTAACATCAGTTGGATTCTCATCTTCCTCAAGAAAATAAGCGACCTTTTGATGTTTGAACTGTTTATTTAATTCATCGGCTATAACTCCAGCCAATTCGTCTTTTTCTGACATATTGTTCTCCTATTATGTTATGAGTGAGAGAGTGATGCTCAACCAGTCATTCCTCTGTTTCGTGGTATGTGAATTTCATCCCACTCATTACAATTTGTTTTTATTGATTAACTATTGAATAAATTATCAAATGCATCTGACACATCAGCAGTAGCAGTAGTTTCAGTTTTTTCTGCAACTTTTTGAGTTGTAGTTGTACTTGCTGTTTCTGTTGATTGTGTATCATCAGATGGATTTAAGTAATTTTGAAGAACATCTTTCAACTCATCATAAGTTGGTTCGTTGTAAAGTTCTGTCAAATCAGATTGATTTTCAAAGATACTTTCTAATAACTTAGCATCTTCAGTAATCGCTGTCTGATTAGGTTTAACCCTTACAGTAGTTTTACCATATTGATTTCCAGCCTCAGCAGGAGTCTGTCTTTCAATACCAATATCTCTACCATTAGTAGCATCTGTGATGTCACCATAATCAGGGTCAGCAATTACACCAAG